>Ga0315277_10000066_pt1 | contig 162667 bp, 159 predicted proteins | sample YL17G05_15_MG_FD_203695 | JGI IMG/M metagenome (GOLD analysis project Ga0315277, IMG submission 203695) | Sediment microbial communities from Yellowstone Lake, YNP, Wyoming, USA - YL17G05_15 | ecosystem: Environmental > Aquatic > Freshwater > Lake > Sediment | place: USA: Wyoming | collected...
CCTCTTTCGACAGATTTGAGAAGACTGTGGCTAAAGGAGGCACGATACTGGTCAATTCTTCACTTATCGCCCGCCCGACAGAACGCAACGACGTGCGGGTGCTAAACGTGCCAGCAAATGATATCGCTGTGTCACTTGGTAATCCCCAGGCAGCTAACATGGTGGCACTGGGCGCAGTCATCAAGGCCACAGGCATAATCCCGCTTGAACTGATAAAGAGCGTGATGGCCAAGATGCTCAGTCACAAGAATAGTGCCGAGATCATAGCGCTGAACGAGCAAGCGTTGGACGCAGGATATAACGCTCTCTAGAGGGTCTGCTCAGAAGAATGGGTTCGGCTTTGTGACTACGTGCTCACAAGCACATTCTAGCCTCATCCCATACAAAGCAAGCCTCAGGTCTGTCTGTCATCTACCCTGTGTGACAGGAGATCACACTCGAGCCTGCTGGAGGCAATTGCGCGTCACCCCGCTGCCGTGAAGAAAGGCTACCCGGAAACTAACTCCCCTGAAACTTGAAACGCTCGAGAAAGCTCTTGACACTATCCATCGCCACGCTGAGAGAACCTCGGGTTTCGATTCAGAAATCATCCACCCAGCCGACAACTCCTGCACCTGTATCCGAACAGGTCATGGCAAACTCTTCATCGAACACCACGTCCGACTCAGGAGTATCACCGAGGAGATCCAGAGACTTCTGTCCCTTCATTATGGCCTCTTCGATTGCCGTTTTAAGAGTCATGACCTCACGCTCAAGACATTTAACTTCTGTTTCCAATTTGCCGCTCCCTCTGGTGATTATCACGTTCACCGTCAGAAGCTTAATAGAAGTTCTCCAGCCCGTCTATCACCAAAAAGTCCTGTCCCTAGGAGTAAAGCTTTTATGGCCATAGCCCAAAAGTACCAAAAAAAGGAAAACCCTAAATCACAAGCACCAAATCCTAAACAATATCAAATGACCAAAATCCCAACGGCCAAAACGTTTAGAATCTTGAGTTTCGATATCTGGATTTGTTGAGAGCCTAGAAATTAGGATTCAGAATTTCCTGATTGAAGCGGTCAACCAAGAGCGAGGCTGGGCACCACGTCCAGGTCATAACCGCTTGTTTTGCCCGCCTGGAAATGATAATAGCCACACGCAGCCACCATAGCAGCATTGTCGGTGCACAGGATGGGAGGGGGAATAAGAACCGGCACAGGCGAGTTCGCCTGGAACTGCTCTCTGAGCATCTTGTTGGCTGCCACTCCCCCACTCAGTAAGATCTGCCCAACATTCAGTTGTCTGGCAGCCTCAATTGTCTTGGCGACCAGGACGTCGACCACCGCCGACTGAAAACTGGCTGCGGCATCGGCAACCGAGATGCCTCCCTTATAGGCAAGATGCCACAAGGCTGTCTTCAAGCCACTGAAGCTGAAATCATGGCTGCGTTTCAGCCAGGCGCGGGGAAGAGGCAAACAGGGACTTCCAGACCGCGCTGCCTGTTCAATAGCCGGCCCGCCGGGGTAGCCCAGGTCAAGTATTCTAGCTGCTTTGTCAAAGGCTTCGCCAGCGGCGTCATCGCGAGTCTGTCCTAACTTCTCAAACTGGCCATGCCCTCTCATCAATATCAAATCGCTGTGTCCGCCGGACGCAATGAGGCACAGACAGGGGAATCTCACCTCGCAATTCATCCTCTCCGTTCCCTCTCCCTTCAAGGGAGAGGATTCAGGTGAGGGTGCCAGCCAATTAGCGTAGATATGTGCCTCAAGATGATTGACCCCGAGCAAGGGCAGTTTCCTGGCCAGGGCAATTGCCTTGGCCACGTTGACCCCGACCAACAGCGACCCGGCTAGACCCGGGCCAAAGGTGACAGCAATGCCATTAATATCCTGCCAAAAGATTCCGGCCATGGCCTGGCTGATAACCGGGATAATGGTAAGCAGGTGCTGTCTTGAGGCAACCTCGGGCACCACACCGCCATACCGAGCATGAATATCTATTTGTGAAGCGACCACATTTGATATGATTCTGCTGCCGTCCTCTACTACGGCGGCGGCAGTTTCATCACACGAAGTCTCGATACCTAAGACTTTCATATCTTGTCAGTCAACGGCAAAGCTCTCCACGACGCCAGCACCTAGCCAAAGGCACACGAAGATCCCCGCGGACCTGCCGTAAGGCTCGGTATTGTGTCTATGTTAGTATTCTAATGGAGATGGAGTGCATCGGCAACCGACGACGGCTTGCTTGGCTCCGTCCAGTATGGTAACTTAGCTTTGTATTTCAGGTGCTTTGGGCATGACTTCTATCATTCTTGCCGGCGGTAAAAGTTCGAGGCTTGGCCGGAGTAAGCCTCTACAGGCTATCGGAGGTAGGAGCCTTATCCAGTGGGTCATTGACCGCCTTACCGTCCTCAGTACGGAAATAATCATAGCGACTGCCCATGGCGAAGAAATTCCCTGCTCTTCGTCTGCAAAGATAAAAACGGTAGCCGATATTTATCCGGGAAAAGGTCCGCTGGTGGGTATCTACTCGGGTTTGATAGCCTCATCCAGTCCGCGAGCTATCGTCGTTGGCTGTGACACACCCTTCTTGAGCGTTGGCTTCCTCAAGTATATGACTCGAATCTCTTCTACATTTGATGCTGTTGTTCCCCGGATAAAGAATGAAGTAGAGCCCCTGTGCGCAGTATATTCTAATAGTTGCTTAGCCCACATCCAGGAGTTGGTGGGGCAGAATGAGCTGAGGATTGACAGACTTTTTGGTATGGTCAAGGTGAGGTACGTTGAGGAAGACGAGATAAACAGCTTCGACCCGGAGCACTTGAGCTTCTTCAATATAAATAATCAGGCTGATTTGGACAGGGCAAGGAGACTGGCAACCAACAAAAGATGGCTGCTACGTAGAAGTTGAAGTTATTTATGAGCCTGGACAGGAGCCGCCTCGGCTCGATGAGTATCTCCGGCTGGCTTACGAGCATCTCCCTTCAAGGGACTGGGACCGAGCTTCTTGATTTCTGAAATGAAATCAGTAACCACCTGGGCGAATCTCTGTCCCTCGGCAGCCGAAACCCACTCCAGCTTAAGTCGCTCCGGCTCGATTCCCAACTGAGGCAAGAGCTTCTTGAGAAGCAGCACCCGTCTCAATGTCTTGTAGTTCCCCTCCAGGTAGTGACAGTCCCTGGGGTGACATCCTCCTATAAAAACACCGTCAGCTCCTCGTTGAAAGGCTTCCAGGATATATACAGGAGCTACCGCTCCGGAACACATTAGCCTTATCATTCTCAAATTGGGCGGATATTGGAACCGACTTATCCCGGCAAGGTCAGCACCGGCATAGGCACACCAGTTGCAACAGAAGCCAACAATCCTAGGCTCGAAGTCGTCCATTATCATACTCCTGCCAAAGCAGCATCAAGCATTGCTGAGATTTCCTTTCTCGTAAATCCTCGCTGCTGAACAGCGCCGGAGGGACAGGCGGCACAACAAGTGCCACAGCCTTTGCAAAGAGCTTCGTTTACAGCAGAGACTCCCTTTTCTCGATTCACAGCTATTGCTCCGTAGGGGCAGAGGACTTCGCATACGCCACAGCCACTGCACAGTGCCTCGTCCACAGAAGCGACGATTCCTTCACCAATTATGGCGTCCTTGACCAGTATGGTAGTAGCACGGGAGGCAGCAGCTTTCGCCTGGGCAATGCTTTCCTCAAGGGATTTCGGCGCGTGAGCCAACCCACACACAAAGACCCCGTCCGTGGCAAAGTCAACAGGACGGAGTTTTACGTGCGCCTCCAGGAAGAAGCCGTCTTGATTCACCGGAACCTTGTATAGCATGGCAAGTTCTCTAACATCCGGTGAAGAGACCATCGCTACACTCAGGACAAGGATGTCAGCGTCAATAGCTATATCTTCGCCAAGCACCCTATCCTTAACCTGAACCCTGAGCAGAAGCTGACTACCTTTTCTCTCCTGTCTTACCCGAGGTTTATCTTCCAGATCGTAATGCAAGAAGATAATCCCCTTCCGCCTTGCCTCTTCATAATACTCCTCGTAAAATCCGTATGTTCTTACATCTCTGTAGAGTACGTAAATGTTCATCTCAGGGTTCATCTCTTTGAGCTTCAAGGCATTCTTTACCGCCTCGTTGCAGCATACCCTGGAGCAATAAGGTCGTTCGTCATTCCGACAACCCACGCACTGAATCATTACTAGATTGTCACAGTCCACGATATCCGGGTTCTTCCTCACTATTTCTTCCTCAAGTTCAAGTTGAGTAAGTACCCTCGGGTCTCTTCCATAGAGATATTCGTCCGGTTTATATTCTTCGGCTCCGGTAGCAATTATGGCGACGCCGTGGTCTATCTTTTCTATAACCCTACCTCTATACCTCATTATTTCTGTGGTGAAATTGCCGACATACCCACGGACGTCCACAATCCAGGTATCAGTATATACTCGGATCTTGGAGTGTTCCCGCACTTTCTTAATGAGTCCGTCAAGAAATTGCTGGACGTCCTGACCATCAAGACTGTAATGTATCCTTCTTGCTACTCCGCCAAGCATGTTGCTCTTTTCAATCAGATGAACCTCGAATCCCTGTTCCGCTAACGTTAGGGCGCTGGTCATTCCCGCTACCCCTCCTCCAATAACCAGCGCAGAACGGTTGACCGGAAGAGACAAAGGCTTCAAAGGCTCAATCAACCTCGCTTTGGCTACCGCCATTCTTACCAGGTCCTTTGCCTTCTCGGTTGCTTTATCCGGCTCACGCATATGTACCCAGGAGCATTGGTCTCGAATATTCGCCATCTCGAAAAGATATGGATTCAGCCCGGCCTTTCTGATTGTTTCCCGGAACAGAGGTTCGTGAGTCCTCGGGGTACAAGAGGCGACAACAACGCGATTAAGCTTGTATTCCTCGATTACTTTCTTTATCCTCTCCTGAGTATCTTGAGAACAAGTGAAGAGATTTCTCTCAGCATAGACTACGTTGGGCAAGGTCTTGGCAAATTCAGTGGCATCAGGGACATTTACATACCCGCCGATATTGATTCCGCAGTGGCAGATGAAGACGCCGATTCTGGGCTCTTCTCCCAGCACATCTTTTTCGGGCGGGTATTCTTTTGCCCTGGTCAGAGTATTCCTTGCCGAAGACAGAAAAGCAGAAATCTCACCGGCAGCACCGCTCGCCTGCATCACCGTCTCGGGGATATCCTTAGGTGCCGAAAAGGCCCCGCAGACGAATATCCCGGGCTTGGAGGTCTCCACCGGCGAGAAAGGCTTTGTTTGACAGAATCCATACGGATTAAGCTGGATTCCAACCTCCTTGGCGAGCTCAACCAATTCTGGAGAAGACTGGAAACCCACAGAAAGTACCACCATACTGAATTTCTCGGTCTTTATTGCACCGTCCTCGGTAGTGAATTTAACTACCAGGTCACCCGTACTATCTACTGCTTCAATGCTGTAAACCTTCGACCTGACGAACCGCACACCGATTTCTCCCTTGGCACGTTCGTAGTATCTATCAAAATCTTTGCCGTAAGTCCTGAGGTCCATGAAGAAGATTGTTATGTCAAGCGGAACGGTGCTATGTTCCTTGGCAATCATGGCTTCCTTAATGGCATAAGTACAGCACACGGAGGAGCAATAAGGTCTGTTGTGCTTTGCGTCCCTTGAGCCCACACACTGAATGAAAGCTATTTTCTGTGGAGGAACTCCGTCAGAGAGCCGTTGTAGGACGCCCTGGAAGGGACCAGTAGCACTTAGTATGCGCTCGAATTCGATGCTTGTAACCACGTTGGGAAGTCTGCCATAGCCAAGCTCGTAAAGCTCGCGCGGGTTATAGCATTCATATCCTCCAGCGAAGACAACCGCTCCCACTTTCACTTCCTCAAAGGTATCCTGCATCGAATGGTCGACAGCCTTGGCTTCACATCTGTCGACACATTCCAGGCACTGGATGCATCCAGTGACCTGCCCGGCGAGACATCGGTTTGCCTCCTCACATGCTTCCTGCGTCGAGTAACCCAGACTGACTTCTTCAAAACCTTCCCTCTGTTCCAGGGGGATTTCTGCTATTTTATGCTGTGGATGCTCACCAACCCGATTCTTTAGTGTCTGGACTTCCTCTCCTGTCAGTTTCTGAGGCTCCACCTTTTCTTCTACCGGCAAAGGCATACCATGCAGAAATGAATCTATCGACCGGGCAGCCCGCCTGCCTGCCGCCATTGCGTCCACCACGAACGCTGGACCGGTCACCACATCACCACCGGCAAAAACACCCTCAACATTGGTCGCACCGCTACCAGGGTTCACTTCAATAGTCCCACGCTTGGAGACTGAAACACTCAATTCCCTAAGAAAATCTAGTTTCGCTACCTGCCCCAGTGCAGCTATGACAGTATTTACAGGAAGCTGAAATTCGGAGCCTTCAATAGGCACTGGTCGAGGGCGTCCCGAAGCATCCGGAGCGCCAAGTTTCATCCTGATAAGTTCAATTTTCGAGAGTCTCTTATTCCCGACAAAACGGCCAGGAGCGACAAGATATTCAATCTTGATGCCCTCTGCCTCTGCAGCATCGATTTCTTCTACAGACGCTGGCATCTCTGATCTGGTACGGCGATAGAGGATGGTAACCTCTTCGGCTCCCAGGCGTTTAGCCGTCCTGGCACAGTCAAGCGCCGTGTTCCCGCCACCAATGACGGCAACCTTTCGTCCCACTCTTACCTTCTTACCCAGGTTCACATCGCGCAGGAACTCAACCCCCTGCAAGACGCCGGGAAGGTCTTCTCCAGGAACTTTTAGTTCCATCCCTTGATGAGCACCTATACCAATAAAGATGGCGCTAAATTCCTTTCTGAGTTCGCCTAGAGAAATATCTTTACCAACCTCAACGCCGGCCTTTATCTCAACGCCGAGTTTTGTTATGTATTCAATCTCCTTACGGACAACTTCCTTGGGAAGGCGGTATTCGGGTATTCCAACCTGGAGCATTCCGCCCGGCTTGGGAAGAGCTTCGAAGATAACTGCTTTATGTCCCTTAAGAGCCAGGTCATGAGCTGCCACCAGGCCCGCCGGTCCTGCTCCTATTATGGCAACGCTCTTTCCACTGGGTTCAACAGTAGGTATCTCAAGTTTCTCCAGATCGGAACAGTCACTCGCAAACCTCTTGAGTTCTCTTATGGCTAGCGGCTCATCAATCTGACCACGATTGCACGCTTCCTGACAAGGAGCATAGCATATCCTTCCACAAATACCGGGGAGCGGATTCGTTGCCCTGATGAGCTTGTAGGCTTCTTGATTCTGTCCTTCAGCTATCAGTTTAACGTACGCGGGAACGTTCATGTTGAGGGGACAAGCATCACGACAGGCAGCATGACAGAGCCGTTCCTCTTCCTTATCGATCACGCACTTCTTGGGAACCGCTTGAGGAAAAGGCGTATATATTGCGCGGCGAGGCCCGAGTCCCGCATTGAATTCGCTCTTCATCACTACGGGACACCACTCGCTACACACGTCACACCCGGTGCATTTCTCCCAATCAACATAACTCGCCTTTTTGCGCAGCTTCACATTGAAGTTTCCTGCCTCACCGTTAATGTTCTCGATCTCCGTGTAAGTACGGAGGGAGACGTTCTGATGCGAGGCGACCTCCACCAATTTCGGCGAAAGAATGCACATGGAACAATCATTGGTGGGGAAGGTCTTATCAAGCTGGGCCATTACGCCCCCGATGGAAGGTGACTTTTCTACAAGGTAAACGTAATATCCGGATTCAGCAAGGTCCAAAGCCGCCTGGACCCCTCCTATGCCCCCACCTATGACAAGAACCGCCCCTATTTTGCCGTTTCCGCTTTGCTTTTCCATAATGACACCTTTACATTACAGTTTCTGCAATGCCTCCTTAGCAAGCCCGGAAGGCTCTACCTCCACTCCCCGAGACCGCGAGTCAACAATTGTACTCACCATCCCATGGCGTAATTTCTGGCAAAAGACGTCTATTTCCTTTATCTTTTCCACAAAAGACGGCGCAACGTATCCTTCCTTGACTGCCATGTTTCTCAGAGCCTTCATGATATCGGCAAAATCAACATTCTGAGGACAGTGTCCCTGACAGTTGTAGCACTGAATACAGAACCAGATAGTGTCTGAAGAAAGGACTCCTTTCCTCATCCCCAGGAGCACCATGCGAATTATCCGGCGGGGATTGAATTTCTGGTCGATATCAGCGACAGGGCAGCTTGCAGTGCAGAGCCCGCAGGCGAAACAAAGCTTGATATTCTCTCCGCCCGGCTCATTAGCAACATCGTACTTAAACCTGGTATCCAGTTCACTCAAAGTTACAGTCATTTTCGCCTCCTTAACTCCCACTCGGGGAGGAATCTTACAGCAGTCCAGCAGCTCCCAGTATGTCGGGAACTTTTCCCTCCCGTCCGATAAACATGATGTGCACTCCATCACAGATTTTCTCTTCTTTCATTTGCCTTATCATCCGGGCAGCTATTTCTATTCCCTTGGCAACCCCTGTTCCCTTCGGAGCTTGAGCCAGCTCGTCAATGAGATGCTGAGGGATAAAAATACCCGGGACGTTCTCATTCATGTAGGCAGCCATCTTTGCGCCGATAACAGGTACTATGCCGCCAAGGATTTTAACCTTTTCATCTCTACCGCGGACAAATTCCGTAAATCTTTTCAGTTCATCAAGTTCATAAACCGCCTGCGTCTGAATGAAGTTCACTCCTGCCTTGAGCTTCTTCTCAACCTTGATAAGCTGTGGCTCGAGGGGATCGGCTGAAGGGGTAGCTGTTGTTCCGATACAGAAGTCAATGCCTCCATCAAGTTCATTGCCTGCCATATCTTTGCCGGAGTTCATCGTGTGAACAAGGTGGATGAGCTGCACCGAATCGAGGTCGAACACTTGCTTGGCTTCCTTATGGTCACCAACATCAATGGAATCACCGGTAAGGCAAAGAATATTGTTTATTCCCCGGGAGTAAGCGAACAGGAGGTCTGCTTGAATTGCCAGACGATTCCGGTCGCGGCAGGTTACTTGAAATATCGGCTCGCCACCGTGTTCTTTAATCAAGAGGCAAATTCCCAGGGAAGGATAGCGCATCACGGAACTTTGATTGTCAGTCACATTCAGACCATCCACCTTATCCTTGAGAAGCTCAATATGTTCTATTGCCTTGGATATGTTGGAGCCTTTCACCGGCCCCACCTCGGCTGTCACGACGAATTTCTTTGTTTTGAGAGTTTCCCTAAAAGGTTTTGCCATCCTTCACCCCCTTAGGCTTTTGCCGCCCGGACTCTGCCGGGTCTCTTCACCGCCCGATAATTCTTGGGCGCGTAGTAATTCCGCATCAAATCAAGTCTCCCTTGCTTTTCCAGCCTGCGATAAATCAGAACCCAGGCACAGTCCTTGTCCGGGTCTATTTCGCACTTTCCTCCCTTTCTTGTACCGCCACAGGGGCCATTAAGAAGCCCTTTGGCACAGCGAACTACAGGGCAAACACCCCCCGTTCGGTCTAGAAAACAATCACCGCAAGCACCACACATTTCCACCCAGAGTCCTTCTCTCTCCGGCATCCCGATAAAGGTAGTGTTAACCCCCGGAAACACCGGCTTGTCCTCAAACATCTCAGCCATAGTCTGCACTCCCGACCCGCAGGCTAAGGAGATGACTGCGTCAGCTTCGGCAACCTTATCCTTAATCTCTGCCACCATCTCTCTTTCGCATTGTCTTTCCACTGTAGCCTCAAGGACCGAAATCTCACTCCCTTCTGCTCTTCGAGCTAGTCTGAATTGCGAGGCAAGTATCCCCACCTCTTTCTCTCCCCCAGCCCAACAAACAGCCACGCAGGTTTCACAACCCGCCACAAGCACCCTCTTGTAGGGGGCAATCAACTGCTTGATCTCTTCCATGGGTTTTCGTTCGGCGATTATCATATTACCTCCCGGACTCTTTCACTGTCTTGGCTACCTCATTTACTGCTCTGACAAACTTGTGGGGCGCATTAGGACTCAGGTTGAACATTCTCACACGTCCCCCATCTACCTTCACCTCTTTCAAAAGCCTTTCGGAATACTTCACCCGTTCCTTTGCTCTTGTGTTACCCGTGATGTGATGGCAAGCTCCCTCCTCACATCCCATCACCAGCACGACTGCCGCACCCTTCTCAAAAGCCTTCAGGATATGCAACACATCCACTTGACCAGCACAGGGAACCTGGATTATCCTCACATCCTTCGAGTAATGAAGCCTCAATCTTCCTGCCAAATCGGCAGCAGGATAGGCAGAATGTTCACAACAAAAAGCTACGTTGCGGCCGTTCAGAGATTCCCCTATAGCCTCGATCTGGGCGAAAGTCTCCTCATCCCTGTAACCTTGGAATCCTATTGCCTTAGCCGGACATATGCAAGCACAAATGCCGCAGGCATAGCAGGCAAGGTCCGAAATTCCCGCCACCTCCTTGCTGTTATCTGCTCGAACTAGCTGGATGGCACGATGCGGACAGACCCGAATGCAAGTCAGGCAGGCCACACATTTCTGAGGATCAGCCTTCACTCTCTCCACATCCACCAGAGTCTTTCCTGAAGACAAAAGTTCGTGGACACTCATGACCACGCTGGAAATGTCTGTCAATACACGCCCAAGGTCTAAGTCGCCCCGACATCCCCCGACAAAGAATATCCCCTTTCTCTCCGAGCCAACCGGATAGAGATGCACATTCTCATCTTGCAAGAAGCCTCTGGAGTCTGTCCTGATGCCCAGCAGGTAACTCAGCTTTTCAGCTCCTTCGGCAGGGAGATACAGCTCCTCAGCAACCAGAAGATCACAGGCCAGGGTTATGTCTTCCCCGAGAAAAACATCTTTAGCCTCGATTCTGACCCGCCCACTCTCTGAAGAAATCCTTGGCGGAACTTCGAACTTCAAGAACACCACTCCGCAGTCTCTAGCCTGTTGGTAGAGTCTCTCCACCCCTTCGCTATCTACCTTGACGCTTTTGTAAAAGACATAAACCTCGCTGCCCCACTTCCTCTTTGCCTGCAAAGCGTTATGTAGAGTAGCCAGTGTGGGAAAGCGAGAGTTTTCATCAGAAGAATCGAACATAAAACCTATGGTTTTGGGTTGTGCTTCCAGACCCGGGTTCCTAAGCATACTGAAGAACTGCTCCTGTGACACAATGTTCGGACTAGACTTCACCCCGGAATCCAGAGCAAGCTCGGTTTGATACTCTGTGGCAAGAACTATCGCCCCATAGTTGCGGAGAGTTTCCTCTCCATCTTTTCTTATCGTTACTCTGAAATCTCCTATGCTTCCCTCTATCGCAGTCATCTGAGCAGAGGTAAGTACGTTGACGTTCTTATCTTCCTTCACTGCTCTTATCATTGAGCCTGGGTCAAAACCGTAAAGACTTTCCAATTTTCTCGGCCCGCCTCCCAGAACCACACCTTCTTCCAACAGGGTCGTCCGCAAACCAACTCGAGAAAGCTGCAGAGCCGCGTTAATTGCCGAGAATCCGCCACCCACTAAGAGAACCTCCTCGTTCACAGGTAACTCTTTCTTCTCAACCGGCTGGAGCAACCGAGCTTTGTTCACCGCCATCTTCACAAGTTCCACAGCCTTCTCGGTTACTTCCCCTTCATGAGGCCAGGAACACTGCTCCCTGATATTTGCCATAGAAAGTAGATGTCCGTTCAGCCCGGCTCTCTCCAATACTTCCCGAAAGATATGTTCCTGGAATTCAGGAGAACACGCAGCGACGACAACTTTCTCAATGTTCTCCTCCTTCATACGGGAGAGCATCTTCTTCTTGCCTTCTTCGAGACAAAGATCGGAACTCAAGTTGACGCAGCTGACACCGGGGAATTTCGCTACCTCTTTGACAAGGGCATCAAAATCAATATTCTTGATAGCCCCGCCGCAATTGCAGAGAAAAACACCTACTCTTGTTTCCATTCAATGTCTTCCTTAATTACCACGCCTTCGGCGCGCAGATCCAGCTAGTACCTGCATCGCTTTCGATGCCGCTGCTATTCCATGTGCAATGGAATCGGGTATATCTCTGGGGCCCTGGCAAGCTCCGGCGACGAAAATACCATCAACGTTGGTTTCATTAGAACTAAGGAAACCCTTCTTATCAAAGAACCCGTCGTCAGCTAAGTTTATGCCCAGAATCCTGGCCAAATCCCAGGTGCTCTTTCCCGGCGAAATACCCACGGAAAGGACTACAAGATCAAAGGTATCACGACAGACCTTTCCTTGAGAGATATCCTCAAACTTCACTTCAAGCTCGTCGGATAGAGTCTGCAAAATCTCGACTGGCACTCCTCTGATGAATCGTATGCTTTTCTTGTATTCTTCGTAGAATTGGGTGAAACCTTTCCCAGCAGTCTGCAAGTCGATGTAGAAGATAGTCACCTTGGCATCAGGATTCTGATATTTAATAAGCCCGGCGAGTTTCATGGCGTACTTGCAGCAGACTTGCGAACAATACCCATGACCCGTATCCCTGGAGCCGACACATTGAATAAAGGCAACGTTTTCGGGCTCTCTACCATTTTTGGGGAGTCTAAGATAGCCTTCACGACTGAAAACTTGCTCGAGATCAAGACCGGTTAAGACATTCGGATATCCACCGTAACCCAGGGAGCCCTTCACTCTAGCATCAAAAACATCGAAACCAGTGGCGACAATGATGGCACCAACACTCAACTCTTGCTCCTTTGGCCTAACCTTAAACTCGATAGCTTTAGTAGGGCAGTTCTTCTGGCAGAGATCACATCTCTGTCCTTTGAAGCGGAGACAGAGTCCCTCGTCGAGAATATAGGAGAAAGGTGTCGCTCCAGCAGAAGGCGGATAGATTGCCCTGGGATCAGTGGGGCAGACCTCAGTGCAAAGACCACAACCTATGCATCTCTCCTCATCGACGCACCCAGGTTGTTGAATTATTTCGACGCGAAAACTGCCCACCTCGCCGCTAAGTCTCTTGACGGTGGAATTGCCCAGGAGTTTGATCTGAGGATGAGTTACCGCCTCTTTGATTCTATCGTGAACTACGCAGGCAGAACACTGGGAGCAGATATCTGTTGCCTTACAACAAAAAGAGACACTGTGCCCACCAACCGCCGCCTCCTTCTCTATCAAATATACATTTACACCTGCATTGGCTAACTCTAATGCTGAAGCTACTCCCGAAATGCCCGCCCCGATAACCAAAACATGTTTGCTCTCCAAGCTCGTTCCTTGAATTTCAAAAATCGTGTCATTTTATACCTTTTCTATTTTTTTAGCAACCCCTCCACCCTCTTCACTAATTCCTTGGCGTCAACTGGCTTTTGAAGATAATCCTCAGCCTCCATCATCATCCCCTCCCGCATGGAGAGATGCATTTTTTCTCTGTCTTCAGGGTAAACAGTGAGCATCAACACCGGGATATTGGAGAAAAAATGGTATTTTTCGTCGGTTTTAAGCTCATGGCAGACATCAAATCCATGCTTACCAGGCATTATCACATCCAAGATGATTAAGTCGGGCCGCTCATCCACTACCTTTCGCAAACCTTCGAATCCGTCATACGCAGATATCACCTCATACGACTTGGGTTCAAGGATTTTTTTCACCACTGTGTGCACATCAGGGTCATCATCAATGAGCAATATTCTAGTTTGTTTTGGCATCCTTCCCTCCTTTGGACAAAAGCTTCTCTACGCGCTGGAGCAACACAAAGGGCTCGATGGGTTTCTCTATGTAATCATCAACAGCAAGTTTACGGCCTAGCTCCAACTCATAGCGTCTCTGACTCGCTTCTTCCCTTACTGAACTTATGACAAGGACAGGAATATCAGGATATCCTCTTTTCTGACAATCTTCCAATTGCCTAACCACAGCAAAACCATCCATCCCTGGCATCAAGAGATCCAGAAGCATTATGTCCGGCTTTTCTTCTTTCAACTTCTTTAACGCCTCAAATCCATCACAGGCCTCAATTACCTGATAGGAACGAGACTTTAGCACACTAGCAATTGCCAGCCTCATATCCGGGTCATCATCCACTATCAAAACCCTTGCCATCTACTCTACTCCGCTTGTTTGGAATTCTTGGGCAAAGTAAAGGTGAACCTGGTTCCCTTTCCTGTCTCTGGAGTAGGACTCGTTGCCCATATTTTACCCCCATGGCCTTCAATTATCTTTTTGCTTATAGAAAGGCCCAAGCCAGCCCCTCTTTTTTCCATATCCAGACCCTTATAAAAACCATCAAATACTTTGGGTAGGTCCTCGGTAGGAATTCCGACTCCTGTGTCTATAACGTCAACCCTCACATCGTCCTTTTCGTCTTTTGCTCTGACGGTGATTCCACCGGACGAAGTAAACTTGATAGCATTGGATAGCAGGTTCGTCATTACTTGCTTAAGCCGGCCAGCATTCCCGATGATTGTAGGAAGCTGTCGGGGTAGCGCAACACTCAGTTGCAGCCCCTTTTCCACAGCTAAGGGACGCATCGTCTCAGTGCAATCCTCCAACACCTTCATCAGGGAAACTTCTTCCGTCGTGAATTCTCCAAAATCAACACGTGAGAAGTCAATCATGTTGCTTATTAAATTGAGCAAGTCAGACAGTCTCTTACTACTCCTCTGTATTATGTTTCTTTGTTCTTCGCTTAGTTCTCCGACAAAACCATCGAGCAAGAGCCGATTGTAGCTTTCCGCGGCAGCCAAGGGGGCCTTCAGGTCATGAAAAATGACAGAGAGAATACGCTCCATCGTTCGCTTGGTGTGCTGCAGCCTCGAAGCAACGACCTTCACAAGGTTGTTTGCCACCTTGTAACCCATTTGAGGGTTTTCATCCAGCAGGGCTTTAAGTTTTTCTCCGTCCAGCGCAATAATCTCAGTCTTCTCCAGACACCGACCCGAAGAGGTAAGAATATGAGGTTCCATCAGTGCTGACCAGCAGAAACTGCTCCCTTCGGATAGGACGTCAATTGTGGCTCTCTCAGCTGAGCTACGGCTTATAACGAGCTCCGTTTCCAAAGCTACCTTGCCTGATTTGAGAGTCTGAACATAGTTACACTGCGCACCTTCGCAGAACATGACTGCCCCTGCTTCATAGGATTGTTCCTGACAAAGGGGAAGCAGTTTATCCAGCTCGTCGTCGGTTAAGCCCTGAAATATCTCGGAGGATCTTAATACTTCCCTGGTTGAGGCTAGTTCGGTTGTCGTGCTCATTGGCCGTTCCACATTATAGACATTTTTGGAGATTATTGCAAAGCATTGAAGATGGAGAAATGTCCAAATGTTGCTCCAAATAGGGCATTCTGGCATACTGTGCTAAAATCATGTCGGGAGTTCTGAGATGAAAACGAAAAGCAATCTGGCCAGGATATTGGATAGTGGGCTATTTGGGGTCACTGCCGAGATCAGCCCTCCCCAAAACACGGAGTTGGACACGATAAAAAAGAATGTCGACCTCATCAAAGGTTATGTGGACGCTTTTGGCGTACCTGACGGACAGGCAGCAGTGGTGGCCATGGCAAGCTGGGCAGTTTGCCTTGTGGGAATAAAGGAAGGGCTCGACGCCATAGTTCATATGACCTGCAGGGATCAGAATCGAATTGCCCTTCAAATGGATATTCTGGCGGCCTCCGCTTTTGGTGTTAACAATATAGTCTGTCTCTCCGGTGACCCTATTTACTTTGGAAACCATCCCAAGGCAAAGCCTGTCTTTGACCTCGATTCCATCCAGCTTATCAGGATGGTCAAGCAGTTGAGAGATGAGAGGAAATTTGATAATGGAGAGCTCATGGTGGGAACAGAACCTAGGCTTTTCATCGGGGCAGCCATAAACCCTTCTGCTCAACCCTTGGAGGCCACGGTAGAACGCCTTAAAGACAAGGTTAGTGCTGGTGCAGACTTTGTACAGACCCAGCCCATACATAACATTGAGGGATTCAAGAAGTGGATGGGACTAATCCGAGAAAAAGGATTACACAAGCAGGTAAAGATCATCGGTGGCATTACTCCTATAACATCCCTGGCGGCAGCAAGGTACATGAAAACAAAAGTCCCCAATATGGATATTCCTGATAGAATCATTGAACGCCTCAAGAATGTTCGTAATAAGGAGGAGGCTGCAGAGGAGGGGATTAATATTGCCGTGGAAACTATAAATCAACTAAAGCAAACCGAGGGAGTAGCCGGTGTCCATATCATGACTCTGCAACGGGAGGAACTCATTCCCAAGATCTGCAACGCTGCCAACCTTTACCCTCGCCCTTAAGCGCTGGCGAGGGACGAAGAATTTGGAACTTCAGTTCACCACAATGTTATTTCCTACAAAGCGTTTATAGCTTCTCCACTTTAACTGCCGCAACTTTGAACTCGGGAATCTTGGCCACCGGGTCGAGCTTGGGATTGGTGAGGATATTGGCAGCGCTTTCAGCAAAATGGAAAGTCATAAACACCACTCCTGAGGGCAGCGCCTCCGTTACTTTGGCCTTGGCAATGACTTCACCGCGCCGGGAGCTGATCTTAACCTTGTCACCTTGAGCTATGCCAATTTGCGAAGCATCTTTGGGGCTGATTTCCACCACACCTTCAGGTTCTATGATGTTAAGCCCAATTACCTTACGGGTCATTGTCCCGGTGTGGTAGTGATATAGACTGCGCCCCGTGGTGAGAATCAAAGGATAGTCTGCATCCGGTGTCTCCCCAGGCGGAACATATTTCAGCGGGATAAATCGGCCTTTCCCCCTAACACAAGTATTCGTGTGCAATATCGGTGTGCCGGGATGGTCGTCAACAGGACAAGGCCACTGGAGTCCTCCATTCTCTATCCTTTCGTAGCTTATGCCACCGTAGCTGGGAGTGAGCCTACGTATTTCTTCCATTATGTCAGAGGGGTGGTTGTAGTCAAAGCCTTTAGCCCCCAACCTCTGGGCTATCTGGCAAACAATCCACCAATCAGGTCTAGAATTGCCGATTGGCTCAATAACTTTTCTTACTCGTTGCACCCGGCGCTCAGTGTTAGTGAAGGTGCCGTCCTTTTCTACAAAGCTGGCTGCGGGCAGAATGACATGAGCAAACCTTGCCGTCTCAGAAAGGAATATGTCCTGAACAACAAAAAACTCCAGTTGCGCTAACGCCTTCTGGACATGTTGGACATCAGGGTCGCTTAATGCCGGGTTCTCACCCATGAGATACAGCGCCTTTATGTCTTTACGATAAGCGGCTTCCACCATTTCAACCAAAGTCAGCCCTGGAGAAGGAGGCAAAGAACACCCCCAGCCAGCCTCAAACTTCCCCCTGATAACTGGATCGCTTACTGCCTGATAGCCAGAATAGACATTAGGAAGCGCTCCCATATCACAAGCGCCCTGCACATTGTTTTGCCCTCTGAGTGGATTGACCCCACTTGACGGCTTGCCTATGTTCCCGGTAAGCATGGCCAGATTGGCAGTAGCCAGCACATTGTCGGTGCCATGAGAATGCTGAGTAATGCCCATAGAATAAATGATACTCGCAGGACTATTGCCAGCAAACATGCGAGCAGCTTCTATTATCTTGTCTTTCGACACCTTGGTGACCTGCTCGACAAAATCAAGGTCAAAATTCTTTAGTGATTCCCTGAAAGCATCGAAGTTTTCACACCTATCCTTGATAAAAACCGAGTCAAGTAGTTTCTCGTCCACTATAACCCGCATCATCCCCATAAGCAGGGCAACGTCTGCGCCAGGACTATGCCGAAGCCAAAGGCTAGCAAAGCGACAGAGGTCTATCTCCATGGGATTGGCTACAATGAGCTTGCCGCCGCTTTTTACTGCCCTTATTATCTCAAGCCCAATCACAGGGTGGGCTTCTGTGGTATTGGTGCCAATAGCCAAAATACAGGCGGTGTTGCGAATTTCGCTGATGGAATTAGTCATAGCTCCACTGCCAAAGCTTTGCGCCAGGCCAGCTACAGTCGGGGCATGACACAGCCGGGCACAGTGGTCAACGTTGTTAGTGCCCAACGCTGCCCGCGCGAATTTCTGTATGACATAGTTCTCTTCATTGACGCACTTGGCTGAGGCGATGACGCCTATTTCACGCGGCGCATAACCTCTCAATTTACTTGCCACCAAGTTTAGTGCTGCGTCCCAGGATGCTTCTTTCAATTCCCCATTTTTTCTTATCAAAGGAGTGGTCAACCTTTCAGGGTGATGGACAAACTCGGCAATGCCAAACCGTCCTTTGACACATGCCTGCCCATGATTAGCCACACCATTTGAATCAGGTTTGGAAGCTACTATCTTCCCATTCTTAACCTCCAGCTTTAGCTGACAGCCAACACCACAATAGGGACATACTGTGATAACTACACGATCGGGCTTCCCCAACCCTCGGGTAGTCGCATCAGTAAGCGCATTTGTGGGGCAGGAATCAACACAGGCACCACAGAACTTACAGCCAACCTCTCGAAGGGTCTGCCCACCCAGGGGGGCAATAACATGGCACTGGAGGCAGCGTCGAGCTTCAGCGACACCTGTATCCCAATCCATTGGCTGTTCCACCTCGGAAAGACCACTAATGCGTCTCTCGGGGGCAAGATACGAGATTACGGCTAATCTCTCTCCCACTGGCACGTCTTTCAGCCATTCCATAGCCTCCTCGGCAGGGACGAGATGTTCGGTGATATCCCCTTTGCCCCCAAGATAACGGTCAATGGACTGAGCTGCCTTCCTTCCCCCAGCAATAGCGTTGATGACCAAAGCCGGACCACTCTCACAATCGCCACCAGCGAAGACGCCCTCTCGGCTCGTGATTAGGTCTTCGCTGGCCTTCACTACGTTTCTCCGTCCTACTTCAACCCTAAAGCCACTAGGAACATCTGGTTGCTCACCAATAGCAGCGATCAAACTATCAAGCTCGGCGACAAACTCGCTTCCTTTGACAGGAACAGGGCGGCGCCTGCCACTCGAATCGGGTTCTCCCAGCTCCATACGGATCAACTCTAACTTCAGGTCGCCGTTCTCCTTGAAAACTTTGGAAGGAGCGACGAGAAAGATGACTTCAACCCCTTCCTCCAACGCTTGCTCTACCTCCTCCGATTGGGCTGGCATTTCGCTCTTCGTTCTCCGGTAGAAGATGGTCACCCTCTTAGCGCCAAGCCGCAAAGCAGCGCGTGCAGAATCTATGGCAACGTTCCCTCCACCAATCACTCCCACCCTATCTCCTACCTTCACTTTCTCTCCGAGATTAAACCGACGGAGGAATTCTACACACCCGATTACCCCAGGCACGTCTTCACCCTCAACCCCCAGCTTCATTTCCTTGTGAGCACCAATGGCAAGAAAGATTGCGCCGTATCCTTGTTTGAAAAGAGAATCCAATGACTCGACACGAGTATTCAGTCTGATTTCCACGCCCCCCTTCTCAATCTCTTGAATCTCACCGCCAAGTATATCTCTGGGGAGGCGGTATTCAGGAATGCCCACTCTCATCATTCCACCCGGCTCGGGAAGAGCCTCAAATATGGTTACCTTGTGTCCCAGCTTGGCCAGATAGTAAGCGCAGGTGAGCCCCGCTGGCCCTGCACCCACTACCGCCACGCTTTTGCCTGTTGGCGGGAGATGCTTCGCCTGCTTTTCCCAGCTCTCATCGCCATTATCAGCAGCAAAGCGCTTGAGCATCCTTATATGCAGCGTTTTGTCCACATCTAGGCCACGCCGGCATTCCTCCTGACAAGGAGCAGCACATACTCTACCCAATACAGCAGGAAAGGGAACTTTTTCCCTTATCACGGCCAAGGCCGTGCTTGGTCTCCCTTTGGCAATAAGACGAATATAACGGGGAACGTCTATACCAGCGGGGCAAGCTTTGTGACAGGGAAAGGCAATCTCAATTACACTATTGCACCTTATCTCATCACAGACCCGAAGACAGCGATGGCACAAAATGCAGAAACTAGAATTACGAACAAAGAAGGGATTGTCCTCTAACAGAGGTAAGGACCTAGGCACATGAACAGGTATCTCACTTAAACCGACATAGTCGATTGCTTCCTGAAGTTCGCATTCCTTTTTTTCAAAGCAGATATCCGTGGGCTGTCTAGCTAGGATGGCAAGTAATTTCTTTTGCCGGAGCTCTCGTACCTGTGGCGTCTTCGTTCTAACCACCATGCCCTCAGAGACTCGAGTGTCACAGGACAGAACGACGTTGCCGTCTGCCTCCACAACACAAAGCTGGCAAGCCTCATCAGGAACTACCTGGGGTAGTGGCTTTAAGCCGGGGTAATGGCAAAGACCGGGAATGTAAATTCCTGCATCTCTGGCAGCTTCCAATATCGTCCGCCCTTGCCCGACCTCTACGTCCCTATCATCTATATTGAATTTAATCGTGCCTTCTTCAGTCATCGCCTGTTCCTTTCGTAAGTTCTCTCTATTATGCGCATCCCTGTGTTATTCATGTCCAGAACGATTATACAGAGGGAATATTCTTAACTAGCTTCCAGACGATAGTCTCGCTAAGCACAGCTACATCTTCAGTGGAGAGATAATCAGAAATATTGGCATCGAACAATATATTCCCGTTGGGAGCAACCTCTTCATCGCCTCTCCACAACACCAAGGTTATGGGCACTTGATCGAAAGCATTGATGGTCACCGATAAGTCTCCGTAGTCTGCTTCACAGCCTCCCAACTTCGCCGCTGCCTTTCTCAGCAGCTCGGGACCTCTGCCAAAGTTTTTCACCAAAGGACCTATCACTCTCTGGGAAAATGCCGGGAAATAGCTAACGCCTCCTGATAGCTGTTTGTAGGCAATCAATTTCCCGGTAGCTGAGGTGCCCTTTGCCCCAGTGAAATAGTGAAGTATCAAGATTTTGTCCCATAAGGGAGTTTCTGTGCCGCTATCTTCCAACACAATCTTGCCCTCAGGAATCATGATGTGATACGGCTGGTTCAGATAATCAATGACTATTTCATGAGGTCCTAGATACCTGGCACCGCTCCTGCGACACTGCTCTTCTATATCACCGATCTTGGCCAGCTGCTCAGAAGCAAGCCTATAAGACAGATCAAAACCGCGTTCCCAACAACCAGCCGATAAAGAACTGTGATCGTGCGTCATGTTACAAACTTGGGGCGAGGTAGAAGGCCTGCCGCTTCCACTATCGCAGGCACTGTTTCCTCCCATTCGATAGCCATAAGATGAATGCCCGCCACGCCTTCAATTTCACGCACTTGATTGATAATATCAATGCAAAGCTTAATGCCCTCTTTAGACACTTGATCCTTGGGCACTCCTTGAAGACGGGCAACAGTGCTGTCCGGCACATCCATCCCAGGCACTCTAGTCTTCATATATTTTGCGGCACCCACCGACTTTATGGGGGCGACACCAGCAAGTATCTTTACCCTCTCATGTAATCCTCTATCCCGCACCATTTTCATCCACTGTGCAAACTTATCTACATTGTAGACAATCTGGGTCTGGATGAAATCTGCCCCTGCTACCACCTTCTTGGCAAGACGTGCTGCCCTGAACTCAAACGGGTCAGCAAAAGGATTTTCAGCAGCCCCAATGAAAAGATGCGGCTCGACCGCCATCACTTCGCCACACTGGAACTTCTTTTCGTCCCGCATGTCTTTTACCATCTTAACGAATTGAATAGAATCAAGGTCATAAACGCCTTTGGCAGTCGGATGGTTACCAAATTTCTGATGGTCTCCCGTGAGACACAACATGTTATTCATGCCCAGTGCTGCAATACCCAACACATCCATTTGCAGGGCAATGCGATTGCGGTCGCGACAGGTCATCTGAACAATAGGGTCTAGACCTTCCTCCTTCGCTATCAGGCAGGCTGCCCAAGACGCCATGCGCACAACCGCGGTCTGACCATCGGTAACATTACAGGCATCTACGTAACCCTTGAGTATCTTTGCCTTTCTCCGGATCACCTCGGGATCGGCACTCTGTGGTGGTCCCAATTCACCCGTGACAGCGAAGATTTTGGCTTCTAACACCCGTTCCAAATTGCTTTTCGTCTTCATTGCGCCTCCAATTGTTTCGCTCACAGTCACGTCTAGGAAAATCTCTTCACCGGTGGCCCCGATGTAAGGCTCACGCTCCAATTCTTCGGTGCCACAAACCTCTCCAATTTATCAAGTCGTCCCAGTTTGGCAAGGTGGTCCACAATCTGTTGCCAGACACAAGGTATGCCTGGGTCAACTTCACACTTACCACCTTGTGAGCCACCACAGGGACCGTTGAGCAGATGCTTGGAACACCGCGCAATCGGACAGAGTCCGCCAGTAAACTCCAGCATACAATCACCACACTCGAGACAGCGCTCCGATTCTTTCCACTCGGCATGACCACCACCTGCGGACAGAGTGTTGCAGCCAGGATGTACTACTTTATCCACCACTTCCGCTACAGTCTGGACTCCAGCTCCATCAGTCAGAACCAGCATAGAATCGGCAGCAGCAATCTCTTTTTTATAAGATCTGAGTTTCAACTTGGTTAATGCAGCATCACACAGCATATCAACAACTACAGAACCGGTGACTGCCTTACCTTTCTCCTGTAAAGTGCTTTTCATCTCTGCTACTTGTTTCTCTCCCCCACTCCCCCAGCCCTCAGCACAGCCCTTACAACCAATGACAAAGATATTCTTGTCCCCTTCAAGATAGCTTAGTATTTCTTCAAGTGGTTTTTGTTTTGAAATCAACATTTCATCTCTCCTTTACACTATCACCTTATTCCTCTCCCCAAGGGAGAGGTTAGGTGAGGTATTAAGTTCTGACAAAATGGCATCTATTATCTGAGGTATTCTCTCTTGAAGCTCCGGTGATAATTCTAACCCGCAGTTAATCTCCTTGGGCTCGACCCCAATAATGACAGCGTCACCTACGTTGTGCCTAACCTGCATCAACTTCAGGCTATCTATTAAGCTCATATCGTGAAGTGACAAGAGTGGCTTCTGCTCCAGAGTTACATCTTCAGGGCGAAAACGGTAAATCTGCCCAGGCATTCCCCCACCCCTAGCAGCATCCACTATGACCAGTTTATCGACATCCTCAAGAAGTTGCAGTACGTCGGGGCATGTCCCTCCATCTATTACTTGTACATCAGGAAGAGGGATCCCCTCCAGAGCACCCACTACATGGCAACCAATTCCCTCGTCCCTTAACAAGACATTTCCTATTCCCACAACAAATTTTCCCATTCCTGGACCTTCCTCTGAGTTTCGATTAACAAACTCTAAATCTCCCCAGGTCATGCCCTCTGGGACTGAGCAAATGTACAGAACAGGCCAGACAAGGGTCGAAGGACCTCACAATGCGCACTATCTCAAAGGGATTGGCCTCATCCTTTATCTTGGTTCCGGTGATAGCCTGTTCCAAAGGTCCAGGTTGATTCTTATCATCCCTGGGAGAGATATTCCAGGTAGAAGGGGTAATGATCTGGTAGTTAGCAATCTTGCCTTCCTTTATTTCTATCCAATGTCCCAGGGCACCTCTGGCGCCATCCACCAACCCCATTCCGGCAGATTCCTCGGGAAGTTTATAGCTTACGTAAGCTGGTTCACCGGGCTTAAGTTGCAGAATCCAATCAACCATGGCATCTGCTATGAGCTTGGTCTCCAAGGCTCGAGCGAGATTCCGCCCCATGACAGAGAACATAGCTTGTGGTTTCAGATTTGCCTGCGACAAAGTGGAGTCGACCAGGCTCTTGATTCTGGCATTCCCGCCGATATAATTGACCATGATTCGAGCCAATGGCCCGACCTCAAAAACCATTCCGCCGTAGCGAGGCGATTTTAGCCAGGAATAAGCACCCTTCTTCCCTTCGTCAAGAACGACATCTCCCTGAGATGGATGCCTGCCGCTGATAGAATCTGCGTACCAGGAATATTTCACTTCTTCAGTGATCTTGACCGGATCGAACTCATTAAACTTGAGATCAGTGGAGGTCATACCGGGCCTAAAGAATCTTTTCCTCTTGGTGAGGTCTGCTTCCTTTCCATCGAGCTCGTAAGACCCATAAGCAAGTAAATTCCCGCAACCGCGACCAACTTCAAAGTAATCAGAATAGACTCCAGCTACAGCCAGTACATCAGGAAGATAAACATTATCAATAAACTCCTGAAGCTCCTTCAATCTCCACAAGAAGGATGTCATATTATCAACCGTCGGTACCGAAGCGACCCCTCCGGGCATTATGCCCATGTTGTGAGGCATCTTACCCCCGAACAAGGCCAACATCTCCTGACCTTTGCGACGCATGTCGAATGCCGCAACATAGTGCGCTACTGCCTGTTCATTAGCCTCATCGGGTAAGCGATAATCACCTTCATAACGAGGTACAAAAGGTCCCAACTCCCCTCGCCCAATAAAGCTTTTTATCGAGTTTAAGGCGGGATTACTTCCTTCATACTTTGCTAACCTGGCCACATCTACGTAATCAAGAGCCACCAGGTGATAAAAATGCAGGATGTGGTCAGCTATATGCGCTGCCCCCAGAATTAGATTACGAATGATTCTGCCGTTGTCAGGGATTTTGTCAGCGATGCCGAAGGCACTGTCCAAGTTTAAGGTAGCGGCAGTAGAATGACTCGTTGGGCAGACGCCACAAACACGTTGAGCTATCCGCTGAGCATCACGCGGGTCCCTGCCCCTCATAATCAGCTCCAACCCACGGAACAGCATCCCCGAACACTTAGCTTCCTTTACCTTGCCGCCATCAACTACCGCCTCAACTTTGAAATGTCCTTCAATACGACTAACCGGATCAATAACAATCTTGCCCATTGACTCAAACCTCCTCTGGCAAAGCAGCTTCGCTAGTTCTTTCGTAAAGCGGGGCTATATCAAAAAACCCGGGTTCGGTGCAGCCAATACAGGTAGCGCCACAACCTACACACCAATTGACTTTGTTATTCCACAACCTCACAGGACAATCGGCATGGGTTATAGGTCCCCTGCATCCCAGTTCATAATTACACCCGGGGTCGCCAAACTTTTTGGCGAACTTGTTCTCATCATAGTAGGCCCGGCGCGGACAGTTCTCGTGAATTGTTTGTCCATAGAAAGCCTTGGGACGCCTGTGTTCGTCTAAGTCCTCCGGCTTCGGTAGACCGGAAAGCAAGATACTGGCCACCGTCCCGACAAACCAATCAGGATGTGGTGCGCAACCGGGGATGTTTACAAATGGAGTGCTGATGCCCTTGGCTTGCAGAACCTCACCGACGCTGCGACACTGAGTAGGGTTGGGGTGGGCGGCGGGAATTCCCCCAAAGGCAGCACAACTGCCTAAAGCAATGACTGCCAGGGCATCCTTAGCCAATGTTTCCACCCAGGATTGCATAGTCATTGGCTTACCATCCTTCTCGCCAATCACCCCGTAGATGCCACCTTTGGCGGTGGGGATAGCCCCCTCCACAATAAGGATGTAACCTCCTTTTTTCTTGTGTGACGTGTCCACCATAACTTCGAGGGCAGGCGCTCCCGCCCCTGCCATAACAGTCGCATGAAACCTCAGATTTATATGACTGCCCGGAATTACTTCATCAACTAACAGGTTCTTGATTGAAGGATTTACCGCATTCAGAAGAGAGACTGAGCAACCCGTACATCCAGCGGCTTGTAACCATATCGCCGGGTATTCTTTCGTATCCATAAGCACTTACCTGCCTTTCGCCTTATTTTCGCAAACCATCCGCCAGGAGGATGTTCTCTCAATCATAAGCGCAAGCCTTCAGCTATTTCATTCACTTTTAGTTGAAGGGGAGATCGCTTGGGCAGCTCAGCTACGGGCCTTCCTTTCATTTCCAAACCAGCCATGTCGGGGTCTTCTGGAATAACGGCAATAATCTGAAGGCCAGATTCGTCAATTGCCTTTTTTATCTCCGGAGATAATTCCCCTCTGACACGATTGATCACGAGCCCGACTTTGCCCACATTCGATCTCATTTCCTCAATGAGCTTCTTCATTCGAGCTGCTGTAGTCACACCCTTTATTGTAGGGTCAGACATAATTAGCAAAACGTCCACGTCTCTGGTCGTTTGGCGGCTAATGTGTTCCATGCCTGCCTCGCAGTCCATGACAATATAGTTGTACTTGTAATCTTTCACCAGTTTGTCCAGGGAGGCACGCAAGAATTCATTAGAAGCGCAATAGCATCCAGGCCCTTCGGGACGCCCTATGGACAAAAGGTCAAAGCCCTTGGACTCGATCAGGGATTCCACTATCTTGCTGAACAGATATTCTGGCTTGGAGATGTCAGGACTTAGGCGATCCTTGGAGACATCCTCAGCCATCTTCTCCCGTATTCTGCCCACAGTCTTAGTATCATCCAGCGGCAGGCCCAGTGCCTGGCTAAGATTAGTGCTGGGGTCAGCATCCACAGCCAGAACCAACCCCTTTTGCAAGAGAAACTTTATGAGCAAGGCAGCCACAGTAGTCTTGCCTGTGCCACCTTTTCCTGCGATAGCAATCGTTTTGGTCATTTCTTTGCTTCCTTCGGGGACACATTCAAGGCAGGCAGGGAGCTAACGGGCGACAACTTCACCACTGCATTATACTCTGGAGGGCATACCTCCAGGCAAGTACCACACTTAGAACACTTTTCCTGGTCTATAACTTTAACTTCCCCTTTCTCGCCCTTAATTGCCTCCGTGGGACAGGTCAAAATGCAATGTTCACAGGCTCTGTCACACCTGTCGGGAAGAACATAATACACAGTGAGTTCGGGACACACTCCGGCGGGGCAGCGTTTTTCCAGAATATGAGCCTCGTATTCATCCCGGAAATAGCGCAGGGTTGTGAGGACAGGATTGGGAGCTGTTTGCCCCAAACCACAAAGCGATCCCGCTTTGACATCCTCAGCTAATGTCAGAATAACGTCAATATCTTCTGTTTTGCCTCGGCCAGCTGCGATGTCTTCCAGAATACGAAGCATTTGCACAGTCCCTAAGCGACACATGGTGCACTTTCCGCAAGATTCCTTGGTTGAGAAATCGAGAAAGAATCTGGCGGCATCGACCATGCAGTTATTTTCATCCATAACAATCATACCCCCCGAGCCCATCATCGAGCCGGCTTCTCGAAGAGAATCGTAATCAATAGGGATATCGAGCAAAGTCTCGGGGAGACATCCCCCCGATGGACCACCTATCTGTACCGCCTTAAACTTCTTATTCTTGGCAATCCCACCGCCGATGTCATAAACAAGCTTGCGGAGCGTCGTTCCCATAGGCACTTCAGCCAATCCCGAGTTAACTACCTTGCCTGCCAGGGTAAACATTGCGGTCCCCTTGCTTCCCTCAGTGCCGACAGAGGCAAACCAATCCCCACCTCGTTCAATTATCATGGGAACATACGCAAAGGTCTTCACATTGTTTAACAAGGTAGGTTTATTCCACAAGCCAGCCTCTGTGAGGCGAGGAGGCCTTGGCCTGGGTTCACTCCTTCTGCCTTCCATAGCCGCAACTAGCGCCGTTGCCTCTCCAGAGACAAAAGCACCAGCTCCAGCCGCTATCTCGATATGAAATCCAAAACTGCTCCCCAAGACGTTGTCTCCCAGCAAACCTACCTCCTTCGCTTGTTTTAAGGCAATCTCGATACGCTCGATAGCTAACGGGTATTCAGCACGAACATAGATATAGCCTTGCTCGGCACCTATCGCATAGCCAGCAATAATCATACCCTCTATAACTTGATGCGGGTCGCTTTCCAGAACCACCCGGTCCATGAAAGCACCGGGGTCACCTTCATCAGCATTACATATCACGTATTTCGGTGTGCCGATAGCCTGACGGCATTGTTCCCACTTCCGATGAGCAGGAAATCCAGCTCCGCCCCGCCCCCTCAACTCAGACCTCTTCAGTTCCCCAATTATCTCATCGGGCGATAGCTTTAACGCTTTCTCCAGGCCACTATAGCCACCGTTCGCGATGTAGTGATTTATGTTTTCAGGGTCGATGTAGCCACAGTGGCGCAATATAAGCCGAAGCTCACGCTCAAACCTGGGGAGCTCGGGAATAGAGATTGTCTCTCCCCTACCCCCTTCAACAGTGCCTAAGGCAAGCTCCAGACACGGGTCATCGCCGGCAACATAACCTTCCACAAGGCGGGATACAGTCTCCGGAGTCACATTGGCATACGCGACACGAAGAGAGCCAGGCTTGGATATAGTAACAAAGGGATCAGCATAGCATAGGCCCGTGCAGCCAACTTTGATAATCGGAACCTCCAGCCCTCGACGTGCTAGCTCCCTACTAAAGGCATCAACTACATCCAGGGCACCGGCTGCCCGACCACAAGTAGCTGTACCGATAAGAATGTAGCTACCTTTCTGCAGAGCTTCCCATTCAGACTTCGCGTTGCTGGCGATTTCCTTGAAAACCATCTTAAACAATACCAAAACTCAAAGACAAAAATGCAAAATGACAAAGCAAAAACCGAAAAGCAGGCGTTTGTGCATCTTGAACTGTAATCTTGATATTTAGCTTTTGCCCTTTGATTTCCCTTCTCTAGGCTCGCCCCCGGCTTCTTGCCTATACGGTATCAAAGCCTCTTCCACCTTAAAAGGCGTCATCTTCGGATGAATCTTATCCCCTATTACTGCCACGGGAGCCAGCATGCAGCATCCAATACAAGCAACCCTTTCCAAGCTAAAGTTGCCATCCTCAGCGGTCTCGCCAACCTTGATACCTAACTCTCGCTCCAGCGCCTCCAGAATGAGCCTGCCCCCTGCCAAATGACAGGCAGTTCCCATACAAACCACAGTATGGTATTTCCCTAGTGGAATGAAGCGAAACTGGTTGTAAAAGGTAGCAACACCCCAAACCTCAACATCTGACATCTTCAAGAAGTCAGCAATTTCCTGTAGCGCTTTCTTGGGGAGATACCCCACTCCTGTTTGGACTTCTTGAAGTAGTGGGATTAAGTTCTTCTTTTCTCTTCTATAACGGCCTAGAATCTCAGCTACTGCTTGGCTAGACTGTTCCTCTGTAATCATCCCATCAATGAACTCAAGCCTATCCCTTGAGTTGCTTGGCAAGTCCAGGCAAGAAAGCTCCTATTCCGGTCGTCTCCCGGGGGCCAATAATTACCTCCCACTTCATGTTCAGAGCGTCTTCAAGCTCACCTTTGATTCTGGCCACTTTCCCCGGAATAACCAGCTTTCTATGCTTCACCTTGTTTTCAATGCCGCATTTCTTGATAAATGTCCCTACAGAATCGCCGCTAAATTTGCCTGCTGCCCAAGCAGTGAGGACACCAAGCCCCTCCGCATCCTTAACACAAATGTAGGCGGGAACCTTGGTAGCCTCAACAGCCGACGAGACAAGGAAATAGGTCAGAGCCCAGTTTGAAGTGACAAGGACCGGCGAGGATTCATCTGGCTCTCCCACTTCGTAATACTTTTCCTCCACTGCCATGGGGAAACGAGGATCGGTATAGATGTTAAGCCGCTGAACTAGAAGAGGGAGAAGGGAATATCGGTCGAAATCAGAAAAGACAATAATACTCGCCCATTTGTTTATGAACGCTGAGCCCACCAGCATTTCTTTCAGCCCGTCTTTGGCCACGAAGCAAGGAAAGGCAATAGTAGGATAGCCCAGAGGCCTGAAACCTTGCTTCAGGGCTGCCTTTCTGATAAAAGTCTGGTCTCTTATCGCCTCCAGCAAATTCCTCGAACCCGGGTCTAGAACTAGTTCCTCAATTCCGGCATCTTTTAACTTGATAGTCATAGGAATAAGTTCTTCAATACTCCCCCCACGAAGGCCGACGGGAGTGAGTTTTGCTTTGATCCTAGGGATAGCCCGATCAATGTTTTCCTTCGTTACGGGGTAAATAAGTGGATGTCTGTCCGCACATATGTCCCGTGCCGCAAATAAGACGTCCAGGTCTTCTGAGATCAAGACAATGCCTACATCTGTTGAATCATAGACCTTCTTCACCAGAGCCAAAAACTTGTTCTTGTCCCCTGATGCAAAATGAAGTGCCAGAAGATTTGCTTTCAGGTTTACCCCGACCCAGGGGAACTGCAATTCCTTTATCTTCTTTATCTTCTCCTCGATTTTGGCGTTGTCTTCCTTGTCTGAGATAAGGAGTGTAACTCCCGGTGAATGGACAAATGTCTTTTCGTGCCGATATATCACTTCCTCGTTGCCGATCTTGACGGCGTTCTCTCCCGAGCCCACAGTAACAAGCTTTATCGGCGGCGCCAGAAGGTCCAGTAGCTTGACTTTCACTTCCTCAGATAGGTATGGGCATTTGTCCACCGTAGCCCCACCCGACGCCAGCTTCATGGCAAAAGCAAAGCAAGTAGGAAAGCCACAGTCCTTACATGGTTTCTTTCCGGGAAGCATTTTTACAATCTCAGAACCTGCAATCGGCATAGTAAACCTCCTTCTTCAGCTATCGGTCTTCAGCCTTCAGCTGGCTGATTGCTGACCGCTGCCTATTTTTGTATCTATGTTGGAAGTTGCACTTCCCCTTTTAGCCAAGGATGCCCTACTTTTTCCAGGAACGCCATAAGCTCGTCAACGTTTTTGACATCTTCTTCCGAGGCTATTTTATCGTAGAGTCCTTTCTTCTCCAGGACATCCTTAAACCTCCCCTTTAACTCCTTGGGCATCCACACTATGCGAGCCAGGCCACCATCGGCCTGGATGAATTTAGGAGATCTTAGTTGCTGCAGTCCGGTCCCTAATCTTCCTTCTATTTGTTTCCCTCCAGAAGTTTCACCAGCCATGTGGGAAAATGTTTCCCCAATTACAGTCTCGCCCTTAAACTCTCTATGCACCACTCCAAAGGCGTCCGCTTCGGGAATGTAATATACAATTGCTTCGAAACAGCCACAAGATGTGTGAGGGTGCTCAAACGCACTATAGAGATAAACTCTATTGTAGGTACCCAGAGACTTTTCAGCTTCAACTGCATTGGCTCCTGAATATTCACCTTTTATAGCATCTATAAGCTCCCCCTTTGGTATGGCAAATATGGGCCCCTCAGGGTCAATCTTGGCAGCAGCTCTGCCGTCGAACCAGTTTATCGCTCCACAGTTGGCAATTCTATTGGGAGTTATGATAGAGATATGGGTTGGGGCGAAGCTCTGACACAGAACGCACCCGTAGAAAGTATCCACATCCTCATCATTCAAGGTCCTTGCTCGTTCATCCCTGGCGGCATAAACTTTCAAAGCGTGGGGATGAAGCTCCTTTATCTTTTTTTCATCCGTGATAATAGTGACCTGGATTTTCTCGATGATTGACATCTCTGATGTATAAAGCAAGACATAAATTTCTGCCAGTTCCCGCAGGGAAGTAAAGCCCTTTTTATAGCAGTTTTTGCTAATTCTCATCCACACATCCTGCCGCTGATTCATGTGATACCACCCCTCAATCATGTTAGTGAACATATGAATCCGCCTCTCGATGATTGCTTCGGCATCCTTGTCCAGTTGTCCGCCGGCAACATCTATCAGGATGCCAATAGGATAGCTACCACCGCCTTTCACTTCGTCGTAAGGTTTCAAATCACCTATGTCCGGGCCGACAATTTCTATTTTCTCATGCTCTATTTCATCAAGGCTTTTGACTGTTGCCAATTCAAACTTGTGTGCTGTTTTTGGCCCACCGAACTCGATGTAGAGGTCTTCTTTCCTTATTACCTCACCTTCGTATTGAGGTCCGATATCAACATGAAACCCGTCTGCCATTTCTTATACTCCTTTCTTTAGATTATCTATTAAGCTTTCCAAGAAAGCTTTCCATTGCTCATCTTTTCTGAAATTGGGAAGAGAATAGTTTGCATTGGGGAAGTAATACTTACACAGCGTCATGGTTTTCAGATGAGGGGCAAAATGTTTGAGCACAGATAGCCCCTGCTCTCCGAGATCACTCCTTATACCGAAGAAGAGCACCAAATCATGGTTGCCTTCCTTCTTCACCCCCCGCCAATTTGGATCCTTGAGGGCATTGATTATCTCCACAACATCATAGAAACTATCCGGCTTTACCCCCAGCTCCGCCATCTTCGCCCTAACGTGAGCCGTGGCGCAGGTGGGAATATTGGCAGCCTTGGCAATCTCGAGAGCATATTCTATGAGCAGCCTGCCATCAAGCGACGACTTCAGCAGAAGAGGGCCAAGGACGAGAAGCGGCCTTTTTGCTTTTTGGATCAGGCCAGCATATTCCTGGGCATCTTCTATCAGCCTTGCTGACTTTATGCCAGTTAAGACGTTTACCCTATGATATGGTATCACCGCACTCATTTTGTCCTCCTTCTAATGTATCACTGCGTCCACAGAAACCTTGCTGGGATAAGTCCCGATAAGAGTAGGAAGTCCCACAGGCTCCCTGGGTTTCCAGCCGATTCTCTGCAGATATTCCCGTACTTCTTTCTTATAAACAAGCGGAATATCAGGGTCCCTGCGCACAAAGAGTTGAATGTCCTCTGGAAGACCACCCCCCATGTACTTCTTGTGCAGCGAGACGTAATGGTTCAATTTTATCGCCCTTCCCTGAGGGGTGTCGTTCTTCCTTATGCACAACTTGGGAATCATCACCATGGCCTTCTCTTTAGTCTCACATACATAGGCCAGGTGCTCAGGGGAAGGTTCTCCGGTATCCACAATTTCCTTCTTCCGGGCATCCATGACTCTCCAATCATCCTCTTCCTTCCTAGAGAGATACAACCTCCTATATTTGGAGGAATGAGGCCCAAGTATCACAGGGATGCCCAACCTGTTGCAGCCTGTACCAATGGCAGCCGCCTTCTGAGAATACACCCCCCAAGCTACTCCCACGGCACCCACGCGATTGAGGACATAATCAGCCATCACTTCGTAGTTTCCTCTCAAGGGCAGAGCAGCGAAGATATTGGCGATTTTTATTGCCGCTCCGGTGATATGGCTGTTGGCAACACAGGAGCCAACGTTCACTACCCCTCCAGCCTCAAAAGCAGGAGGATATTTCTCATATACAGTCTTGCCATCGGCATCCTTCCACATTCCAGCAACCATACTGGTGCACCCCGAAACAACCACGATGTACTTTCTCTTGGCAAATTCGTCCACCATCTCGGCAATGTCTCGAATGTCAGGAAAGTTGGAGCAACCTACCAGAGCAACCACTCCGGGAATTGTGCCCAGAGTTATAGGTGCCCCGACAGTCCGTATCTCCGTATCCATTATCGGACCACGCCCAGCCCTCACCTTCCACTTTTCCATGCTCGCTGCTACCTGCATTATCTTGAAGATGGGAATCTTGCGAGGACATTCTGCCTCGCACTTTCCACAGCCGACACAGAGATTGAATTGTTCCCTTATCAGCTCAAATTTGCCCTTGGCGACTTCAGCTATACCAGCGCCAATATTGAAAAGGTTAGGGCATACCTGCTCACACATGCCACAGACATTACACTTTGTGGCCAGTGCCTTGGCCTCTCCCTCCGTCAGCCATTCCTTTCTCCTCTGCGGAGCAATTTCCATGGCAACTTTAGCCGCTACCTCGGCTGCCTTTCGAGGGTCAAGGATGGCAAAATGCTTCTTATCATCTACCATCTGCCTGACTATCTCTGCAGTATCCATCTCAGAGGCCTCTTCAAGTCCATACATAGCCTTGTCCAGGGTAGCTATGAGCGCTGACCCGGCTTTAGATGCCTCTATTGGCATATCGGTCCTGATGCATTGTTCATCGGTCATTATGACATCGGCGATGCCGCTTCTGATGAAGAAAAGCTGCCGGGAGAAAGGACCAACGACTTTGGCCCTATCAGAATACCTGCTTGTCTCCAGAGCAGTGCAACAGACCCCGCAGACTTCAACCTGGTCATAGAGGTTATTCTCTCGGAGGTAATCAATGACTACGGTAGAAGTAGCTGGATTATGCCCCACAAACAGGATTACCGGTTTGCTCTTGTCCACTGCCGCCCACCCCAAATCTATCAGGGGTGTATCCGCAACTGAAGTGGGGTAATTGAATCCCACTATTTGAGCAATATCCGCCACTTCCATGCCTACGTGGTCCAGCATTCCAGCATGAAGAGCTTTCGATTCATAATCCAAGTAGCTCCCTTCCTGCCCCATGTTAGTGGAATCCAGAAGATGGGTGATCTCCTTGAAGACATATTCTAGAGCTATTTGAAGGTCTCCCAGAGTCTCAGGCTTCAAGCCCACAACCGTCCTTATGTGCGGTGCTTCGATATTGATTGATCCGCCCAAATCTATCTTTTTATCCGGACCGTGCTTTTCAATCAGGAATTCCAGGATATGCCCGGCATGGGCGCTATGAGCGGAGCATCCCATCAAGCAAGCCAGAAGCACCCATCTTGCCTGCTGAGTAGCTATGTCGATACCGCAGCCCCCTCTCCTTGTCTCGGTCAGATCGCACTTACCATAGGTACAGAAGCAACATAAATCACAGAATGGCGCATAAAAAGGCGCGTATGTCTTCAATAATCTCATGTCCCAGTTTCTGAGGTCCGGAATCTCCGGCATCGGAGTGGGACCTACAGGCTCCCAGGGAATCTCCGCCTTTATCTTCTTTTGAATTTCTTCTAATTTCCGCGTTATTTCTTTTACTTCTGCCATTTTTACCTCGCTCCTATCGTTTCCTTTATTAATTTCAAGGTCTCGGGATGCCTCAATACAATAATATTTGCCCCAGCCAGTAAAAGCGATAGCGCTGTCATACCTTCCCAAAGCAATCCTTGTTTCTTGTTTTCCTTGGCTTGTTTTGTCTTCCAGCACTCTACACCAAGATTGGCAATAATCGGCATCATGGTCATGCTGTCCTTGGTGATAACTCCAATCTGTTTTACCCGCTCAATCAAAGAGAAACTATATTCCATGCCATAGCCCAGCGCAGAAGACAAGGGGTCGATCACGATCCTATCCGGAGGAAATATTTTACTGAGCTTGACATTCAACTCCTTAAGCAAATTGATGTCCAGAGGACTTTGAGCAATAGCCGTATGCCCATGGTCCAGAATTGCCCTGCCCACCGCTTCGTAATTTTCCTTAAGCACCGGGCCTATAAGGAGGTTCATGCCATCGCATACTTCAGCCACCTTGGAAAGAACCTCAACATCCTTCTTTTCGTCTCCCGAGCCATAAACGATCAAAGGCACATTTATGGCCTCGGCTACCTTTCTGGCCAATTCCGCTGCTTTGTCAGCAGGGCCATCCTTGACCGCCGGGTCAGTACTCATAAGAAAGAGTGAAACGGCATCCACACCAAAGCTCTGGCATTTCTTGGCCCAGCTCACCGGGTCAGAGATTACATCCCTAAATGGCTCGACTGCATGCTCTGGCCAATCCTCGGGCTTCATATCAAGGACTTCCAGAGCAAACTTCACCGGATTGGGATTTGAGCCCTGGTCAAAAAAATGAAGGGGAAGAGTATTCTCTCCCCCAATCCTTAGGCTCTTGTTTCCCTTTCCAATAGTTACTTCCCTAACCACCCCAGTATATGCTTCAACTGGCGCTTTATAGTCCATCGTTTACCCTCCTTAGCTTTCCAGCCAGGCATCAGAGTACAAGGTCTCTCCCATAAGAACCCTGGCTGTCTTGACATACTCAACTTGCTTTTGAGATAGGGCGGACAGGTCTATATCCTCCTTGTCCATGGTCTTATGAATAAGCTCAATGATCTTCGGTATCTCTCCCTTGATCAAGCTCATAAGCTCTTTATCCAAAGGGTCAGCAATGGCAGAATAAAGCCCATTCCTCCCTAGCATAACCAGATAAGTGCGGTTAAGAAGTGGTCTAAGCTGATCTGGCACACCATTGGATGTATTGGAAAGCCCCACCGTTGACTTAACACCGGGCAAAACATCTCCAAGTATCTTGATAAATTCTAGATTTAGCACAGTGAACCTCTGCCCCTCACCAGCGGTGCTGATGGGGAGGAGTATTGGGTCAACCCAAATATCTTCATTTGGAATTCCCAGCTCATTGGCATACTCAACCGTGCCCATAATACTATCTACTTTGGACTCAACATCCGGGGGCATCCCCTTATCCGTCATCACCGAAATCACTACATTGCAGTTATATTTCTTGGCTAAAGGAAGCATCTGCTCTTTGGAGGTAGTTTTCCCCGAAGCGGAGTTAAGCAAAGGTCTCTTCTGGCAGGCTTTTAAGCCTGCCTCCATAGCCACGGGATTCAGGGTATCTATGGATAATTGCAAATCGGTAGCACCCTGAACTGTGCTAACTAGCCATTGCATGGTCTCTTCGGTGTCCTTCTTCATGGGTCCGACATTCAAGTCAATGTAATCAGCTCCAGCTTCAGTTTGGGCTTTGGTTAGATCCTGGATTACTTTCGCATTTCTTTCCCTCATCGCCGTGGAAACTGCCTGAGCTATAACATGTATGTTCTCGCCAATAATGATCATATCGAGTACCTCCGATTTATTGGTTTGAGGGCCGAAATAAACCATCGAAATATAGCAGGGAGAAACCTATTTGTCAAACCCCGGCGCAGAGCATCTACTATCTGATTAACGTCAATTCGAGCGCTTTGCTATAATTTCTGCAAATACTTGGGAGCGGGCAGACGCCAAAATTCTGGCAATCGCCTCGGAGTAAATGGCTAAAGACTACTATGGGATCTTAGGCGTACCCCGGAACGCCTCGGATGCAGAAATTAAGAAGGCCTACCGTAAACTGGCCATGCAATACCATCCGGATCGCAATCACGGCAAAGAGAAATGGGCTAACGAGAAATTTAAGGAGATAAACGAGGCTTACGGAGCCCTCGGTGACCCTCAAAACAGAAGGCAGTACGACCAATTTGGCACTGTCGGTAATATAGGCGATATCTTCGGCAGTCCGTTCACCGCGACCACTTTCGAGGAAATGATGAAGGACTTTGGTGGGGCCGGCTTGAGATTCGATTTCCTCAACGATGTGTTCGGCGACTTTCTAAAGGGCAGAGGGTCATCTTTCTCTTTTAGGAGCTTCCGTGGTGGACCTGGGAGAGTGATATTTGAAGCTCGACCGGGGCAAGAAATCAATCGGGGTGAAATATTTGGCCAGGCTCGAAGACCCAGGAAAGCTCATTATGATTATGAGCTTACAATTAGCCAAAAAGAGGCTTCGCGTGGGGTTAAGAAGATATTGAAGAGAAAGGGGAAAGAATTGGAGGTAAAGATTCCCCCCGGGGTGACAACAGGCAAAGTGGTGATATTGAGAAATGCCCGCCAGATAAGCGATGGCTCGCCCGGCGACATTTTGATCAAAGTCATAGTCAGATGAGTCCGCACTTGCGCAGGGACAATGAAGAAGACAAGAGTAGACTTTCCCTCCGGTGAGCTATTGCTCGAAGGAATAGTGGTTATACCCGAAGGTGCTGGAGCTTTCCCCGCCGTAATAGTCTGCCATCCTCATCCCCTCTACGGCGGCAGTATGGATAACAATGTCGTCCATAGCCTCTGCAAGACACTGACAAAAGCCTCGTTTGTTTCATTCAAGTTCAACTTCCGCGGAGTGGGTGGGAGCCAAGGAGAGTTTGGGCAGGGAATAGGTGAGCAGGAAGACGTGGAAGCCGCCATTTCCTTTATAAGCACGGTGAAGGCAGTTGATTCTAATAGAATCGGGCTTGCTGGTTATTCAGCTGGGGCGGGCTTTGCCCTTCCCATTGGCTCTGGCGATGGTCGAATCAAGGCTGTAGCGGCAGTCTCGCCCCCGCTCAATGAGTTCAATTTTGACTTTCTCAAAAGCTCTCCTAAGCAAAAGTTCCTTATCTCAGGCAGCAGGGACAATTCCACAGCCGCCGAGGAGTTCCTTCAATTCTGCCAGAGTCTAGCCGAACCAAAACAGTGTGAAATCGTTGAAGGGGCAGACCATTTCTGGTGGGAATATGAATCCCGCCTGGCCGCCAAAGTGACTGCCTTCTTCACCAAAGTGCTATAGCCTGGGTCGGACTTCATGTAGCCTTCCCTCTCTCACAAAGCGGGTTTTGCACCCTACTTACATTAATGATAATATTGCGGGTTACTTCTGTGTGTTTACATTGAATAGCTTTTCTCCTGAACTATTAGAGATAGAGACCTTCGTGCCATGCCCTGGAACTTGACTTGGAAGCCGCGCCGGGTATTCTACGGCTGGTGGATTGTCGTTGCTTGTTTCTTCATCTCGCTATACACGGGCGGCGTCGTTTTTTACGGGTTCACTGCTTTCTTCGAACCCCTAGCGGACAAGTTTCATTGGAGCTATGCGCAAATCTCATTCGCCGCCTCCCTACGCGGGATGGAGGCTGGTCTTCTTGCCCCATTGGTTGGGATACTGGTTGACCGCTGGGGTTCCAGACGGCTGTTAGTAAGCGGAACCATTATCTCCACCCTAGGATTGATACTTCTGAGTCGAACTGCCTCCCTGGCCATGTTCTACGGAGCCTTCCTCTTATTGGCTGTAGGCATGAGTATTTGCAGCAGCACGGTGCTCATGACGGCAGTTGCCAACTGGTTCAACAAGAAGATAGGCATAGCCACCGGGATTATGGTTTCCGGCTATGGGTTTAGTGGCTTGCTGGTTCCACTTATAGTTAGACTCATTGACACGTATGACTGGCAAAAAGCACTTACGATTCTTGCCGTAGGCATGCTGGCCCTCTGTCTGCCATTATCTCTTGTGGTCCGGCACAAGCCTGAACAATATGGTTATCAGCCAGACGGTGAAGTAGAAGGCAACCTGACGTCGGGCGACAATTCGGCTCCAGTAAAACCTGCCGAAGTGAACATCGGAACGAGGCAAGCTCTAAAGAGCCGCACCTTCTGGCACATAGCTCTGTCACTACTGTGTCAGGCCGTGATAGTAAGCGCCGTGGTCACACATATAATGCCATATCTCACCAGCATCCACGTCACTAGGGCAAGCTCCAGCCTAATAGCTAGCGCCCTCTCGTTGGTAAGCATCAGTGGCCGCCTCGGTCTGGGGTGGCTTGGAGATAGATTTGACAAGAGGCGAGTAATAGCCAGCGCCTTTGCCATGATGTGCGGGGGCTTAGTCTGCCTTGGATTTGCTTCCTCTGAGGCCATATGGGCACTAACCCCCTTCCTAATCCTTTTTGGCATCGGTTATGGAGGCAACAATACATTGAGGGCCTCTGTGATAAGCGAATTCTTCGGGAGAGGCAATTTCGGAGCCATCCACGGCTTCGTCTTAGGCATAATAGCGTTGGGAAGCATAGTCGGCCCTCCTGTGGCCGGATGGGTATTCGACAACTGGGGGAGTTACCAGCCGATATGGCTTGTGTTTGCTGGCCTGGCTGTTGTCGCCATACTGGTGGCCATAACCACTCCCTCAGTTAGCAGCGCAGCTCAACCAGCTGATAAGACACAGCCCTAAGAAATAAAGTCCAGTATTTCTCTGAACGCTTTCTCCTGCATTCCCAAATATTCATCATACCCCTCTAGGTTAAGCTTTCCGGCCAGTACAATCCTACCAATAGGCCTGTCCAGAATGCCGGGTAAGATGTAGTTACTTGTAGAGTCCATTAACCTCAGTGCCCATAGTTCCCTCTCTGTAGGCGGCTCCATTATCTTCAGTTCCCCCGCCACCTTCAAATCCCAAGGAAAACTCTTCCTGACTTCCTCAATGTCTTCTTCATTCTGCCAGGGAAATACCTCGGCTAAATACAGCTCATGGGTCTCGGAGTCGAATCTAAAGACGCCCCTGTCGGTAGCTACAGCAGAAGGCCCTCCTCCCACCAGGTTCGCCTTCTTTCTGGCATCACGACTGCCGTCGAGAAAACCTAGCTCAGTCATGTAGTCAACCTTCTTCACCCATTGCCGGGGATTGAACTCCGCAGTGTAAACCACTCTCCCCGCAGACGATGCTATATCGCCTCCACCGCCACTGCCATTCATTTTCAATTGCTTTCCAGTTACATAGCTGACATTCACATTCCCATACTTATCCATCTGGGCAAATCCCAGATAGGCTACATCAATGAAGCCCGACTGCTGGTCTATGAACACCTCAGGAAGACTCTGATGGCACATAGCCATTGTGCCTGCCGAGTTATCGGCCGGGCTGATTAAGACAGCAACGCTGGGAAATCCAATATAGCCGGCCTCGGCCACCAGTATGACATTTGGCGTATGCACCAGTTTCGCTACGGCACCGGCCAGGTCGGAAATGCCGATGCCCACAAACACAACCTCTCGATCCCTTATTTCCCTGGACCCGGCGCAACAGACAAGCTCGGGAGGTGTACATTTTCTCTTCATTATTTCAAGTTGCTCCGACTTGTATTTTTCCCTGGTAGTATACAAATGTCCCATTTTCATACTCCTTCAATGGTTTTCATCAGGGTTCTTCACGCGGGTATCCTGTTTAGCTTATGCTCCGATTTGGCCAGCCTATCCAGTTTTTCCCAGCCCAACTTATCACAATACTCGAAGTGGTTTTTGCAGCCAAAGACCCATTCATCGAGCCATTTCAAAGCTCCCTCCCGACTCTGCCTCTGTAACAAGAGAGATATGAAGTTCATGCCGTCCACTGTGTAGCATCCAAAACAACCTGTGGGATGGCAATTATAAGGCAGATGGACAACGGCATCTGTACAATAGGCTGGTATTGTCGTGAGCCCCGGGTTTTCATATATTCTTTCCGTGGCGACAAGTTCCTCGGTAAGCAGGACTACATACTTGGCAGCCCTGGATTTCCAGTAATCAGTCCCCTTAAAACCCCATATCTGACCATTTCCCCTCCGGTCCGCTCGCTGAACTGATATGAAGGCAACATCTGGTTTGTAAGCCGGGATAAGGATGAGTGGCTTGTTCTCATAAGGGTCAACTATCTCCTTGATTTCCTTATTGTATTTGGGGATATCGGAGCCAATTGAGGAACGGCAGGGCATGAAGGGGACATTGAATGCCCCGGCTACGAATCTCAATGCAACCTGAAAATTCGTCCAGTCTACTATCTTCAACGGAGGCACATCAGATTTAACCTTGTCTTTGGGCGTGGCTAGAACTCCACCTGCTTCAACCGGGCGTGGTAAACCTTCCTTAAGGCCGCGCTCCAGAGCGGGCGTGCCAGAAATACCACCTACCTGGCGTGTTATAGCATAGGCCGTGTCTATCCTGTCCAGCATTCCCAGCTCCACCAGCAAATCTATACCTTCAAAAGTCCCACTCTCATCTATAAGAGATAGGTTTTTCTTGCCCTGACGTGCTATCTCTCTCATGACGGACTCAGGCTGCCGCCACATAACAAAACCTCCCATGCAGAATGAATCACCATCATGTAGGAATGTTTCCACCGCTTCCTTCTCCGTCATCACCTTGTTCAACCTCTTCTTATAGTCTGTGTCCTTCGCCCTCTCTTCATAGTTTATTGTCCTCAACGCTTTTGCTGCCATCTTCATACTGCCTCCTGTTCTTTAATAACTGCCCAAAAACCCGATGTCTTTAGATGGTCATAAACCGGGATTCTCCACTTCCAGTCACGGCGTTCATTATCGCAGATGAAGAACATCCTCTAGGATACGCGCAGCGTCATAGACAAAGCTAGCACACTTCTTTTGAAAGACCCCGCTCTCTCTCGCTAACTTAAGTTCAGCAGAATCGCTTAAGTCATAGCCGATTAGTTGCCGACACTCAATAGAGCCATGAAGTGCTGTGAACTTATCAATGAACTTCTTCACCAACTTGTGAGTTTCTTGTCGAGATTCTTCATCGGCCACATCCGCCTGACCATGCTTCAATCCAATCACCATTACCGCCCCGGTCACAGCTCCGCAGGTCTTGCCCATGCGCCCTATTCCACCGCCAAAACCGCAGGCAATCTTTAGCGCCAATTCCTTCTCCAACCCAAACTGGTCGCTATAGGTTGAGAATACCGCGGGAGCACAAGAAAACCCTTTTGCAAATTGCTTTTTTGCTTTCTCTGCTTTAGTCAATGCTACCTCCTTTGATCATTTCAATGATATCAATATGCCAACTCTTTCCGTCTATCATATCTTTAGAGACTTCACGGTGTAAAGACCGTTCTTGAATCCGTTAGACACGGGAAGGTCACACGTCTCGGCTTTTTGTTACCAACCGGGTTGACAGTTTGTTGATATCGTGGCACATTATTAGTCATTCCCGCTGGGGTTAGGGATTTCATATCTTTCCACGGTTCGAAGGGAGGTACGACATGAAGATAAGGGATCTGCTGAAAATAAAGGGCCGCCCCGTAATTACTATTAGGCCGACTGAAACCGTTGCCGAAGCTATTCAGAAATTAGCCGAATATGACCGGGGCTCAATCCCGGTTTGTAACGAGAAGGGTGAACTGGTGGGGATTATTACGGAAAGAGACATAGTAAGAAAGTGTTTTGTGCCTATGAACACGCTAGCCAACATCAAAATTGAAGACGTGATGACCAAGGGAGTAGCTATAGGCGCTCCTGAGGACGATTTGGACTACGCCATCAGTGTTATGAAGCAGAAGAGAATCAGGCACCTTCCTATCATAGACCAGCAGCAGGTGGTGGGCATGATTTCAATGCGAGACTTACTTGACGTGCAGTTGAGTGAGACTAAAGCAGAGATCCGTTATGCCGCGCTATTGCCTAGGCCACCCAGACGACCTGTCATCTAGGATTGTCTATCCTAATCGGCGCCACAGTCCTCACCACAATTCGTCTGCATCGTGAAGTTCCAGCAAACCTCAGGGAGTAACAAAACCCTGGACCAGCAACTCTGCGTAGCAACCGTTGATTATTCTTGGTTCAGATGCTAGTATTTTCTCGTATCCCTGTTAATGACCGGGGCTCCTCTAAGATAGGTTCGCCTTTACAGCCCAGGCAACAGGCAGAGATACAAAAGGAGGACAGCTATGAAAACGCTGAAGGGCAAAACCTCGCTGCATCTATTCCTGGTTCTGGTCATCGTAGCTCTGACCGTCACCGGCTGTGGCGGCGCATCGGGAGCGCCAGCTATTCCGCCGGAAGAGACTCTCGTAATCCCGTTTGAAGATTTCGAGACGAGCGGTCTAATTGCTCTGGAGACGGGCAATCAATCCAACTGGAACTATGCGGCGCTGGCTGTAGGCATCTGGAGCACGATTATCAGGGTGGGACTGGCAGTGCCGGTAGCAGCATTTCGAGCGTCTTTCCAGCAGACTCCGGTTCAGCAACCCGATGGTTCATGGATCTGGTCATATTCAGTGAACATCGGTGGCTCCATATACACGGCTGAGCTGCACGCGCAGTTTGCCACGGAGGTTATCGCAGAGGGTGTCCGTTGGAGCATGAATATCTCGAAGGAAGGCGAGTATGAGGACTTCCTGTGGTACTACGGCGAATGCGACCTCCCGGCAACGGAGGGCTTCTGGATCCTCAAGAAGAGCTGGACCAACACAACTGACCTGGTGCGGATAGACTGGTCCCGCAATATCTCCGCAGGTACACACGCCATCAGATACACAAACATAGTCCCCGGTGGTCCGGAGAACGGAGGCTATATCGATACCCAGTACACCAAAGGCATTCCGTACGATCACATCTGGGATTTATACAACAAGAGCTTGGACAACCACACATATGTCGAATGGAGCAGCACCACCGGAGAAGGGCGTGTCAAGAACCTCAATTACTTCGGCGATGGCGACTGGCATTGCTGGAACGGCACTCGGGGCAACGTTGACTGTCCTTGATAGCCTGAGGCATTCCCGCTGATTAGTGTCCCTGGAATAGAACTCCAGGGACACTGCGTTAATTAGGCTTCCTGCAAATAAGGCATTAGGTTCCGACATATCGCTTGGCCCATCCACGCCCCGGTGCTGCAGGACATTTTTCTCAGGCAAGAGTATAATTCGAGGTCGAATTCATTCCTATCTAAGCTGAGAGGAGATACTATGCCTAACGTTTATGAAAGACTTCGCGAAAGACTGGATATGTTCCCGCAGGGGTTCCCCAAAACTGAAAGCGGCGTGGAACTGAAGATACTCAAGCACCTTTTCTCACCCGATGAGGCTGAGATAATGTTGCACTTGAGACCCTTCCCCCCCGAAAACGTGGCGACTATAGCGGAGAGAACAGGGAAGGACAAGACCGAACTGGGAGAAACCCTGTACGCGATGTCGAGAAGGGGGTTAATACTGCGCTACAGAGGACCCGATGACGAACTCTATTACTTCTTGATACCCTGGGTAGTCGGAATCTGGGAGTTCCAGTTGAACAATCTGACCCAGGAAAACATCAAACTCTACGAGAAGTATTTCGAGGAGGGGATGGTGCCCTCACAGCGCATGCGCAAGATAGGGGGACTCCGCGTTATCCCCGTCGAGGAAGAAATAGAAGGTAGCACTGAGATTCAGCCCTACGAAAGGGTGTCACAGCTTATCGAATCGCACACCAGGTTCGCCGTCGCCGACTGCATTTGCCGGAAAGAAGCTAAGATGCTGGGAAAGGGGTGTGACAAGTTACTCGAGGCTTGCATGAGCTTCGGGCCATCGGCGGATTTCTACATTGAAAATGGAATCGGTCGCGAAATCTCGAAAGAGGAGGCAAAGAAGATACTCCTGAAAGCCGAGGAGGATGGTCTGATTCACTGTTCCACAAACAGCGGGGGCAACAAGGTATTCATGTGCAACTGCTGTGGCTGTTGCTGTAAGTCCTTGGCAAACCTCACGAAATACGGCAATTTGCAGGCTATTGTCACATCAAACTACTATGCCACAAAAGACCAGGAGACCTGTATCGACTGCGGCACCTGCGTGGAGCGATGCCAGGTAGACGCCATCCGAAGTGAAAATGACTATACCGTCATCGATAAGGAACGGTGCATTGGCTGTGGGCTCTGTGCATCTACCTGTCCCACAGGGTCAATCACCATGGTTCGCAAATCGCCTCAAGAAGCTCCCCCCATCTTCTCCGGTGCTAAAGCATTGCTGCAGGCAATGGGAAAGGAAACGGGCAAGGCATATCCTTTCGAATAGGATTAGAGACCTGCTACGCAAGAACTGGTCAAGGAATCGCTGTTCAGTCCGAGACCAGTGATAGGCATATTATCTAACCTATAACTACTGGAAATATATGGACATCCCTTTCTCAAGATGGCACCTGGCAATCGAAAAGCGAAGGTCACGCAGATATTTTGATCTGAATCTATCCATGGCACCAGAGGCTCTGACAGCTTTGGACAAGGTCTGTAGCCAGTTCGTTCCATTTCCCCACGCTCGGTCACGTCTTGTAACTGAATCGGCAGATAGCGTTTTCAAAGGCATTATTGGAAGCTACGGTAAAGTCAGAGACGCCCCGGCGTTCATTGCTCTTATTGGAAACATGGATGACCCATTTGTCCAGGAGAAGGTCGGCTACACAGGTGAGGGAATCATCTTAGAGGCGACAGCCTTGGGGTTAAATACGTGTTGGGTTGCTGGCTTTTTCAGACCAGAGATCGTGGCCTCTCTTATAGAAGTGGGCAACAAAGAACGGGTACTCGCCATAACTCCAGTGGGCTATGCGCATCAATTCGAGTCATGGCAGGAGAAGTTGATGACGGGCTTTGGCCGGTCACATAATCGTCGGGCACTTTCTAAGCTGGTTCGAGGCCTGCCAAGGGAGAAGTGGCCCGACTGGGTAAACCCGTCCCTTGAAGCTGCCAGACTCGCTCCTTCTGCTGCGAATCGTCAACCATGGGGTCTTGATGTACAAGATGATGGTATCACAGTCTTTGTAGGGACTATGGGGCCAGAGTTCAATGTGTCCAAACGTTTGGATTGCGGTATTGCGATGCTGCATCTGGAAGTAGCTGCTCTTAATTCCGGTTGTAAGGGGGAATGGGAATTCTTGCCATCTCCACAGGTCGCCAAATTCAAGATTCGTTCCTGAATTGCTCCTTTGGGGACGATGCCGGTTGGCAAGATAAGCAATCCGATGAAATGTGTCTGACAGCCAATTTGGCACTTCAGCAATCTTTGGCGTCTCGAGCGGTTTTTCTACCGGACTCTAGTCCGCCGCTTGTCTTTGCCCATTGGCTCAACGCCTGGTCTGCCTTTCCCACAAACGATTCATGATCTGCAGGGGTGATCGCGATGCTCATTCCCTTCTTTATAACTATTTCTACATAACTCCTGGTTATCGCAGTGGCAAAATTAACAGTTAAAGCCAGCCTGCTTGTGATTCTTACTTTCTCTATCTTCTGAAATCCGATTTTGACTGAGAACGGTCCACCTAGCACTATGCGTAAATGATTTTCGTATACCTGATATTCACGAGGTAACAGAAACCAGAATATCAGTCCAATTATGAAGGCCTCAATTAGCAGGGTTAGACTGACGAAAGTGTCACCCGTGGACCATAAATGAATGCTCGACCCCACTAATATCACGGGTATTATCAGAACAAGCTTCAAAAGAAGCCCGTATTCAGGCTTGTCTCGATAGAGCAGAACGCTTTGCGAATAGTCCATACGAATGGATTGTAACACGCCGACAGGTACTCTCTCCATTCGGACGCATTAGACATTCCCAACCCCATCCTATTGCCCGATAGCGACTATCTCACTATAATATTCAAGTAAAGCTGGACTATGTTGTACACGTTTACGATTCGGAGTGCTGGGAATTAACATGCGAAAGCGTATCCCATTTGTTATCTACTTAGCTATTGCCTTTGTGGCACTTTCCGCCATTGTATATTTCATTCATTACCTCATTTTTCGCGATATTCATCACATATTTATCTATATGGTCGGTGATCTTGCCTTTCTACCCCTCCAGGTCCTATTAGTGGTGGTTATCATCGAGCGCCTCCTGGCCCGCCGAGAGAAGCAAGCTAGACTGGAGAAACTCAATATGGTGGTGGGAGCTTTTTTCAGTGAACTGGGCAACCACCTCCTTCAAGACCTGCTCAAACATTTCGATAACCGCCTGGAGATTTCCAGACACATGAATATTACTGAGAACTGGACAAAGAAGGATTTCCAGAAGGCTGTCGCCTTCGCGGACCACCTCCAAGTTGAGGTTGACTGCCGGAATATAGACCTCGGCGGGCTCAAGACCTTCCTCGCGCAGAGGCGAGAGTTCGTGCTGACGCTGCTCGAGAATCCCAGCTTGCTGGAGCATGACCGCTTTACGGACCTGCTGTGGGCAGTCACCTACCTGGATGAAGAGCTTGAGGCAAGACCATCGCTTATCGGTCTTCCTGATAAGGACCTTGAGCACCTTGCCGGTGATATTCGAAGACTATATGATCACCTGACCAGCGAATGGTTGGATTACGTTCAGCACCTGAAATCGAAGTATCCCTTCCTTTTCTCACTGGTCCTGAGAATGCATCCATTCCAAGAACATCAATCTCCCATCATAACTTGATAGACCCAGACGGTGTCATCTCCAAGAGCGAGGATTCAAGGCAGGCCTGAAATGACTTAGCAACTGCTTGCCTACCCAGGTGGTTCGGGGAAGTTAAGCGAACGATTTGGCTTTTCGTTAAATCAACGTTGCTCGATTCCATGCAAGACACAGGGAGATACTCCACAGTACGAAGCGGCTATTGCTCGACAGTCTCTTCTTTTTGTGAGTATTTCGCCAGAAACTGATGCAATGTTGCCTCATCAGCACTGGTCACTCTGGCAATCACGGAAGGGCTGGGAAGCATCCATTCGCTCCTACTTTCCGCCACGAGAGTGCCATCAGCTGTATGAATTGTAGCCTGCTGAACGGCATTTCTATCATCCCGGCTGATGATTTGAGACTCCACAGTGATTTCCGTGTTTGTTCTCACGGCTTTCAAGTACCGAATCGATATGTTGCGTGTCATCCCGAACCGGCCCAGACGGACGATGTTTGTCCATTGAGCCACTTCGTCAAGAAGCAGAGCAAGGATGCCCCCGTGGACTATCCCGTCTATCCCGCATAAGTAGTCAGGTATGGTGCACTTGGTGAAACAACCCCGCTCCGAATACCAGAAACGGAGATGCAAACCATGTGGATTAGTCGTTGAGCAGCCGAAGCAATGCCCGGGCCAGTAGTTTGGGACTTCTCGTTCGCTCACCAATATCTACCTCCCATCAAGAATGCTCTGGGCAAGCCAGAGTCTATGACCGCTGGGCAGGAATGTCAACCACTGCGGGATTGCACGTGGCCTGTACGAGCCAGGTTGAAATGCATCGGTGAGATATTCCATCCGTGCCATCACGCCAGGGCTATTTCTGAGCTCGACGGCGGAGCCTCCGACAAACTGCTTCGATGCGTGTCAGTGCTCCGTCAATATCGGATGATGATACCATGCGGTGAGTAACGGCACGGAATGGACGGCCGTCACGCAAGCCTATCTTCACTCCTGCCTTTTCAAGGCCTTCCATAAACTCGACAACAGACAACTCGGGGGAGAGATGGAACATCACAATGTTCGTCGGTATATCGTCCTGGGCCAGCGTTATTCCTCTGATGCCTGCCAGTCCCTGCGCCAGGCGTCTGGCGTTGGCGTGGTCCTCAGCCAGGCGGTCTATCATTGTTTCCAGTGCCACGATGCCAGCGCCTGCAATAACCCCTGCCTGCCGCATGCCACCACCCAGCATCTTACGAAACTTACGCGCCCGCTCCACAAAACCCTTGCTCCCACACAGCAACGACCCCACCGGCGCACTCAGCCCTTTTGAAAGGCATACGGTCACTGAATCGACGCTTTGTGCCAACGCACACGCCGGTACTCCCAGAGCAGCCGCAGCATTGAAAATGCGAGCGCCATCCAGATGTACCTTTAGTCCGCGCCTATGGGCCAGATTACACACTTCGTTCGTGTAGTCTGTCGTGAGGACAGCTCCACCGCAGCGATTATGTGTGTTCTCAAGACAGATGAGCGCGGTCTGTGGGTAGTGGATATCCTTGCTACGGATTGCCCGGTCGATATCGTCCAGATTGAGACGTCCGCAGCTATCAGTCGGCACGGTGTGCATAATTACACCGCCAAGGACTGAAGCACCGCCCACTTCGTACCAGAAGATGTGTGCCTCATCTCCCAGAATGATTTCGTCGCCATGGTTAGTATGAGTGAGCACGGCAATAAGATTGCTCTGGGTGCCCGAGGTAGTGAAAAGCGCGGCCTCTTTGCCCATCATCCTCGCCGCCATCTCCTCAAGCCCGTTGACTGTAGGGTCTTCGCCGTAGACATCATCACCCACTTCCGCCTCAAACATTGCCTTCCGCATCTCAGGCGTGGGATGCGTGACAGTATCGCTGCGCAAGTCGATCACTTTCATCTCCGCCGCCTTCATCACCCTACCAGGTCAATCGATGGGTAGCCCCCCGCCTGCTGGGCTTTCTCAAACAGGAGCTTCGCCACAGCTATGTCCTCAACTGCAATTCCAGTCGAATCAAACACGGTAATAGCCCTGCTGTCTGTCCTCCCTTTCTTCTTGCCCACAATCACCTCAACGAGTGTTCCATAGACTTCGCTGGTACTATAGAGGCCTTTCTCAATGGGGACATTAATTTCCCCGCTGTGGCTTGCCTGTGTCAGGTCATCAACGACGACAATCGCCTCCTTCAATATGGAAGACTCCAATTCTTGTTTGCCCGGTGCATCGGCGCCCACCGCATTGATGTGCGTCCCCGGCATTATCCACTCCCTCTTCACAACAGGGCTGCGAGATGGCGTCAGGGTGCATACGATATCAGACGCCGCCGCCTCCTGGACAGAACAGCTTTTGACGGAAAGCTGCGGCAAAGAACGCCCCAACCTACCGACAGCAGCCTTAGAAATATCAAAGGCATTTATCGAGATGGGGTTAAACAGTTCAGCATGGGCCAGTATTTGGGTGTATGCTTGATATCCGGCACCGATGACTCCCATCGTATGCGGACTCCGTCGCGCCAGATACTTCGAGGCAATAGCCGCTGCAGCGCCGGTCCTGTAGGCCGTGATCTCAGTTGCGTCCATGATCGCCAGCGGATAACCTGTTTCAGGGTCGCTGTAAATCAGGACAGCCATAACCGAAGGTAGCCCAAGGGATGGATTGCCAGGGTGAACGTTCACCCACTTCATCCCGGCACATCCCGGCAACGCGGCAGGCATTGCCCTGAAGTCCCCGCGCTCAACGGACAAGTATACCTTGGCCGGCATCTTGCCCTTTCCCTCCCCACACATCCTGAAAGCCTCTTCCACCACAATGATGACGTCCGCCATCGTCATCAGGGTCTTTACAGACTTTCTATCTAGCAAAAGCGTAGGCATAAACTGCTAAACCTCCTCACTGCTATAAAACTTTCACCTATTGAATTTACTCCAGTTTAACGGCCAGGTCAACACATTGTACTCGCTAATATGACTAGCCACACCTCCTCTTTTCTCCCTCTTCTTGACTGAGCTCAGGAAATTCCTGTGACGTGACGCATCCCAGTGCCTGGTGGAATCGAATCTGGCCATAGCAGGCCAGTCTAGGCTATTGCCCCCAGTTCTCGCCCGACCTTCGCGAATTTCTGCAGAGCGAAAGCCAGATCTTCCTTGTTGTGGGCCGCCGAGATCTGAACTCTGATTCGAGCCTGATCTCTGGGAACAACCGGATAACTGAAGGCAATCACATAGATCCCCTCTTCCAGAAGCCTCTCCGCCATACGGGCAGCCTTCTTGGCATCATACAGCATGATGGGGACTATCGGGTGACTGCCCGGCCTTATATCAAAACCGAGCTTGGTGATCTCTTTCCTGAAGTAGTCGGTGTTTTCTTCGAGTCTTTTACGCAGGCCTGAGGCTCGGCCAATCATCACAAGTACTTTGATGCCCGTAGCTACAATTGATGGCGACACAGTATTGGAAAAGAGATATGGCCGCGAGCGCTGTCTCAGAAGCTCAATCATCTCCTTCCGGCCACTCGTGAATCCTCCGGTAGCACCACCAAGGGCTTTGCCGAGCGTGCTGGTAATAACGTCAACTCTCGCTTCCACTCCGCAGTACTCGGGAGTGCCCCGCCCGCCCGGGCCAAAGAACCCGGTGGCGTGGGAATCGTCAACCATGACCAGGGCCGTGTATCTCTCAGCAAGATCGCAGATTTCCTTCAGTCTGGCTACATCGCCGTCCATACTGAAGACCCCATCGGTGGCAATCATCCTGAAACGTCTATCTTGAGTCTCCTTAAGGTGCTTCTCCAAGTCTGCAGTATCTGAATGCTTCATAACGCGATTCTCCGGAAACTCGATTGCTCCTGAACTGAGTTTCTTCTTGTGAACCATTCCCCAGAGCCGTACCCCATCAATTATGGTGGCATGGTTTAGCTGATCACTTATCACTACGTCCTCAGGACCAAGTAGAACCTCGAACAAACCTTCGTTGGCGGCGGCACAGGAAGAATAGAGGATCGTGTCCTCGGTCCTCAGAAACTCGGAGATCCTTCTTTCCAGCTCCTTGTGAATGTCCTGGGTGCCACAAATGAAGCGAACCGAGGACAAACCGTGACCTCTCTCATCAAGGGCTTTCTTGGCCACAGCAATCAACTCTGGATCATCCGCCAGGCCCAGGTAGTTGTTAGCGCAGAGATTGAGAACCTCCCCTTCCTTCACCTTGATTCTTGGCCCCTGAGGCGAACAGATGACTCTTTCTTCCTTGTAGAGGCCGCCCTCTCTGATAGACTTAAGCTGGCCCTGGAGATATTCCTTCACTTCCTTCGAATACATACTTGCCTCCGTTGCTAAGGAATCAAAATGACCTTTCCTGAAACCTTCGGCCTTTGAGTCATGAAACCGAATCCCTTTTCGAACTCCTGCAGACGCATCTTGTGGGTGATAACCGGGGAGACATCCAGACTGCCGGACTCCAACAATCGCTGCACTTCTTCCCATGTCCGCCAGATCAAACGCCCGGATATGGGAAGGATCTTCTTGCCACTCCTCACATACTGACCGTAGTTGTCTATTACGAATGGTTCCCCGTGAATGCCAAAGGCAGAGATTCTGCCGCCAATCCTGGTCCACCTAAGAGCCAGCTTCATAGCTTCGGGGCTACCAGCCATTTCCAGGACCACGTCAAATCCCTTGCCAGCAGTGATATCAGAGATGATCTCCTCAGTTCCCTGGCCGTCCTTCAGTGTCCGGTCAGCGCCCATCTTTCTTGCGATTTCCATCCTTTTGTCGTGCCGCCCCAGAATGATGACCGAGCGAGCTCCTTCGGCCTTCGCGACGCCGGCAGCCATTATGGCAGTCGGACCGTCGCCAATGATGAGCACGCTTTTTCTCTCAAGGTTCTCGTCGTAATCCCCCAGGGCACAATAGACAGCATTGCCCAGAGGCTCCTGGATGGCGGCGATCTCCGGTGGCAGTTGAGAATTGTTCTTCCACAGGACCCGCTCCGGAATAGTGAAGTATTCGGCAAAGCAGCCGTTACAGGTTAGCCCGAAGATTCTCCCTGTCTCGCAGATGTGTCTCTGGTCGTTCCGGCACTGAACACACTTTCCACAGTAGATATGGGTTTCTGCGGAAACATAGTCACCGGCTCTAAATTTCCTGACTTCCTTTCCCACTTCGATAATCGTGCCGGCGAATTCGTGACCCAGCACCTGGGGAACGTTCTTGATGTAAACCTGCGCTCCGGAATCCCAGGCATATATATGGACGTCTGTGCCACAGATGGAGCCAGCCATCAGCTTCACCAGAACTTCATCAGCTTCAGGCTTAGGTACACTCATATCAACAAGTTCGGCACCTGGTGCTCTCCGAGTTTTAACTACTGCTTTCATTGGTTTCCACCTCTTTCTACGCGGTTAGGCTGCTCGATGCTGATTTAACGTGGTTCCCAAGGCTTCTCTTTTTCATCGTACGGTCTCACACGTGTGACCTCTATAGTGCGAGCCTTTGACATCCTGTGCCTCTGGAGAAAATGATGCCTGCCTTCGCCCACGAGGCCAGAATACACAGAGGCAAGCCATGAAGCATGTGAGATTCAAACACTCTAGCGGAAATGGACGTGACCAGTTCGCAATTTCGCCTGAAAAGGGTGATTCAGCAGCAGACATCGGATGAGTTCTGAGACAGCAGTTCTTCGCTCGAGGCCCTGAGCCTCAACGGAGTTCCATCGATAACGGATGAGAATCTCACGGGCGTCATCATAGCTGATTACAGAGGCGATGTCAACACCATGCGCTGTACAAACGACTTGCTGTCTCTGCCTAGACGGTGAATCTGTCGGGCGCTGTAAGCGTCAAAGGGCGTCAATTCGATTCTGCCTTGGCTAATCCCGCCAGAAGATGCCGAAGAGCGACGAGCTATGATTCAAAGCATCCCTGAAATAGCTAAGCAATTGCCCAGCCACCCATGGCATTTCAGGTAGTCAAGCGAACAATCCGGCGACGTATTACGCATCCCAGGGATGATGAATGTGTATTGTGTCTCCGGCAGGAATAAATGAGCAGGAGTCTAATACCTTTTCTGCCCTCCTCGGCTGGGTCCGCCGCCTCTCCTGTTGCCGTAAGACCCACCACCTCTATTGTCAGCAGGTGGACGGGCCGCGCTAACATTAAGCGGCTGGTCCTTCAGCATTTTCCCATTGAGGCCGGCGATTGCGGCTTGACCTTGAGATACAGATGCCATTTCAACAAACCCGAATCCCCTGGGTTGCCCGCTGTACTTGTCTTTTACAATGCTTACGGACGCAACTTCTCCGAAAGCCGCAAACTCCTCACGTAATTCCTGTTCAGTTACCTCACTGGGTAAGTTACCGACATAAATCTTCATACTAGCGCTCCTCCTTTTGTTTAATCTCGTAATCCTTGCCTCGAAAATGGCGGTGGGGCTTTGCCTCGCGGAGAATTCCACCTAAAACATACACAGGCCAGGTATCCCCGGCCCGTGTATGTCCTGCGGTCAAAACCGGCATTATCTACTCGGTCTGACTTTCTTGTAGCAATCGCTACAATAGACCGGCTTGCCACTGGTAGGCTCAAAAGGCACTTGGGTGTCTTTGCCGCACTGGGCGCATGTGGCAGGGAACGTCTGGCGTGGCTGGCCGTAGTTGCCGCCACCACTTCCGGTCCGCTCTGTCTTCCTTGCTCCTCGGCATGAAGGACAGCGCTTGGGTTCATTAGTATAGCCCTTGGTTTGAAAGAACTCTTGTTCCCCAGCGGTGAAGCTGAACTCAGTCCCACAATCGGCACACTGGATTGATTTGTCCTGAAAACTCATTGGATGACCTCCTCTCTTTTAAAATTTTAGTTAGAGCCCGGGTCATCCAATACTTGATATGAATCTGATAGAATCCTAAGAAGCTTGTAACAACCTAAACTTAAACTACTAAACACATCATACACCAAACAAAACATTTTGTAAATAGGCTAACCCCGTTGGCAAGAAAGAACACTACAACTAGAATCTCATTATTCTGGTGCGCACTGATGACGTAATTTATCGCCTGCTGCAGCACAATACGCCGCCCACTTAGTAACAACATGACGAAACGTATAGCTTAGAACTACCCAAGAATCAGGTATGTAATGGCGTTCAAGTCCCGCAAAGTGGGAGGTACTGGACGACAGACACGACTTTATGCTATTGTTCACCCTCAATATGTGGTCGAACCAGAATCACATGATTTGTTTACCTGGATTACACAGGTTACCCATAATCAAGAGTGACCCAAGCCCGTAGCATCTTGGCGCTGCTAATTTCATGAGGTAGCGTGCAGAAAAGACAACTCGATGGAGGATAAAGAATGAAGACAAATAAAGGGGAGAACCGATCGGCTTTGCTGGCTGAATCCCAACCTGCGGTTCCGGTAAAGAGAACCCTTGCCCAGGACCTGTTCGATGGGGTTGCCCCTTCGTACGACACCTGGGCGCAGGTGCTGACTTTTTTTCAGTACCTTCCTTGGCGCAGATTCTTAGTCTCGCGAATGGCTCTTCGGCCGGGAAAGCTTGTGCTTGACGTATGCACCGGTACAGCCGGTGTCGCCCTGGAGATTGCCGACCACCATGATGGCCGAATCGTGGGGCTCGATGTTAGTCACTTCATGCTGGAAGCTGGCCTCCGGGCTGTCGAGAAGAAAAACCTGGACGGCAGAGTCCAGCTTGTCCAGGGCCGCGCTGAGCATTTGCCCTTCCCCGATGGGACCTTTGATACGGTTGTCTTCACCTACCTGTTGCGTTATGTCCAGGACCCTGATGCCACAATACGGGAGCTGTCTCGCGTACTGAAACCGGGCGGGGAATTGCTCTCGCTTGAGTTCGGCCTTCCAGAAGCCCTTTGGGTAAGAGCTCTATGGGAAATCTACAACAGGGTCGTCATGCCAGTAATGACCATCCCCGTTTCACGAGGTTGGCATCGTGTCGGCTGTTTCTTAGGTCCGAGTATCTCGGGCTTCTGTAAGCGGTATCCTGTTGACCGCCTCGCCACAATATGGCGTGACAATGGAATCCCGCTGGTAGAAACAAAACCCCTGCTTAGAGGTGCAGCCGTCGTGATGTGGGGCAAGAAGAGTTCAAACTAATTATATCTAACACCGCGACTACTCGCAGAAAAAGGATGGGGAATATGCTAGACATTAAGCGTGAGTTCGGTGTAATCGGTTTGGGGCGTATGGGAGCAAATCTATCTCTCCAGGCCTTGGAGAAAGGCATGCGGGTTGTCGGTTTCGATATCAAAGCAGTTCCAGATGAACTGCTGAAGGCAGGGCTTGTTGAGATTGGTGGCCTTGAAGAATTTCGTGAGAAACTGTCGCCACCAAGGCCGATTTTTATCTACGTCGCTGCAGGTCCAATCGTTGACCGTATCATAGACAATCTTGTACCCAATCTCGAGAGGGGCGACATTATCGTGGACGCTGGAAATTCCTATTGGGCCGACTCAATCCGTCGCCACAAACGAATCGCCGAGAAAGAGATCCACTTTATTGACCTTGGTACAAGTGGAGGTATGGAAGGGGCACGTCATGGCGCATGTTTCATGGCAGGGGGAGAAAGGGAGTCAATTGCCAGGGTCGAACCGTTGCTGATCGAGCTAGCCACGCCAGGCGGCTACGTGTATGCTGGCCCACCGGGGGCTGGCCACTTCATCAAGCTTGTACATAACGGAATTGAGTTTGGAATGCTCCAAGCGATCGGGGAGGGGATCGACCTGCTGGAGAATTACAGGTACAAACTGGATGTTGCTGAGATTCTGCGGTGCTGGCGTAACGGGTCTGTAATTCGTTCTTGGCTTGTCGATTTAATGGAAATGGCATACCGTGCTGAAGGGGGACTCGAGAGGGTTCCGGCATATGTTGAGGATACTGGAGAAGTGAACTGGCTTATTAACGATGCCCTGCACATGGAGGTTCCGATCCCAGTGATTTCACAGGCGGTTATGCAGCTTTTCGCATCACGTGACAAAAAGAAAAACTGGGCTAGAGCAATAGCGATGATGAGACGTGGGTTTGGAGGACACCCATACGGTGCTGATGAGTCTATCGTCCGCGAGCGCAGAGAGGGCCGAGTTGGTGATTATCCAGGTGAGTGTAGGCTTAATACAACAGAGAAGCCAACAATATGATTTGCTGAGGAAACATGCAAACGCAGAACGATTAAGTCGAGATTTACCCGTTGCCAGAGTGAGGCTTTAGCTAACGGAAGCTTTGAACAAGAGAAACGTCGGATAAGGCACATAATGAAAGCTGGAGCAGTGACGCCCGGTCAAAGATACAGCGCCAGACTAATTGAAATGGCACTTCCTTCAGTAGAGCTTGGCGAGGTCAGGGTCAGGGTTAGAGAGGTAGGTATAGATGGCACAGATATTGAAATAAGCGGCGGTAGGTATGGTGAAAGCCCATCAGGTCAAGATTTTCTCATCCTGGGTCACGAAGCGCTTGGCGAAATCGAGGACTCAGGTAACGCCAAATTCAAGAAGGGCGAGCTAGTGGTCCCTATAGTGAGGCGACCCGACAGCTGTATCAATTGCCTTAATGGACAATATGACATGTGCCTTGAGGGCAACTACAAAGAATGTGGAATAAAGGGTTTGCACGGATTCGCACGTGAGCACATATCTGAAAATCCAAAGTTTTTGGTTATGGTGCCCGCAAGTTTAAGAAGCATAGCGGTGCTCACTGAACCAATGAGCATAGTAACGAAGGGAATTGACCAAGCAATTGAGTTTCATCACCGCTACTCTAATCCGGTTCAAGTAGCACTGGTGCTCGGAGCCGGCTCGTTGGGATTACTAGCCACGGCTTTTCTCCGGGTTCAAAACTTCAATACATATACACTTGACATCGTGCCTAAATCGAGCCTAAAAGGGCAGTTAGTTGAAGCATTAGGCGCTACTTACCTGAATGGTGCCAGTTTGTCCATTCCTGAGCTTCCTGAACAGATCGGTAACCTGGACATAATAGTTGAGGCCACTGGCAATAGCACTGTAGCTTTTCAGGCAATGACCGCCCTTGGAAGAAATGGTATTCTGTGCCTTATGGGCGTGTCCACTGGTAACAAACCTCTGGAAATATGTGCTGATTGTCTTGATATGGAGATGGTACTCGGAAATAAGGTGGTTTTCGGCACTGTTAGTTCAAACCGTAGTCATTTTGAGAGAGCAGTTGAATTACTGGCTAGTATCGAACGGAACTGGCCCCAGTGGTTATCAAAGCTAATTACACGACGGCTCAGAATAGATGAGTTCACTGATGCTCTTCACCCCACCCCCGATAATATTAAGACGGTGATACAGCTATTATGATAGAACGACCGAAGGTTTTCCTTTTGTTTAGATTTGGGATGGCCGTATGGGTAGGTGGATACTACTAGATGAACAAAAGCCGCAGGGACAGATTCGCTGCGCTCAGAAAATACATCTATTTGTCCCCAAGCATATACTAGGATAGTTCACTGGTATTTTGCATAGGATTGTCTCGCTGTTTTGGAGGTCAGTTATATGCCAAGACAAATTGTGCTGGGCAACGGTAAAGTGGCTGTCGCTCTCGACAACAGAATGAGAATCAGAGACTTCTTCTATCCCCGGGTTGGCTTGGAGAATCATCTTTCTGGCCACGAATTCAAAATTGGAGTTTGGACAAAGGGCAAGTTCATGTGGGTAGGAGATAATTGGAGCGTAGTAATGAACTATCTGCCGGAAACCTTGGTGAGCAGATGTATGGCAAAGAACAGTGAACTTGAGATCGAACTAGAGGTTAACGATGCAGTCCACAATTTCCTGGACATTTATTTAAGAAAATTGGTTGTACACAATTTGACCAACTCGAAGCGTGAAGTCAGAGTGTTTTTTTCCCAAGACTTCCATATCTACGGTGTAGACGCCGGAGATACAGCAATGTATGAGCCAATCATCAACTCCATCATCCATTATAAGCGCAAACGCTACTTCTTAATCAACGGATTGACAGACCAAGGTGGAGGCATATATCAGTTTGCAGTGGGCTACAAGGAGTCACCCAGCCTGGAAGGCACCTGGAGAGATTCGGAAGATGGGATCCTACAAGGAAACCCGATTGCACAAGGCGCTGTCGACTCAGCAGTCTCCTTCAAGCTTGAAATGCAACCCCAGTCAACAAACACCATTTATTATTGGATAGCATGTGCGAATAACCTGGAGGAAGCTAAAGCATTGAATTCGGAGGTCAAAAGGATTGGAGTAGAACAACTCCTTCTGGAGACCGAGAACTATTGGAGCGCTTGGGTAAATAGACAAGATGTGGACCTGAGTATCTTGCCGCGCGAAATTACCAGGATGTTCAAGACATCTCTGCTTATAATGCGCACCCACGTTGACAATGGCGGAGCAATAATCGCTTCCTGCGATTCTGATGCGCTCCAGTTTAATCGGGACACATATGCCTATGCTTGGCCCAGAGACGGTGCCTTGGCGGCTTTAGCATTTGATATGGCGGGTTTCCAAGAGGTTTCGCGATTGTTCTTTGAATATTGCAACCAGGTGATTTCCGACAGGGGCTTCTTCCATCACAAATATTCGCCGGACGGGTCGCTAGGCAGCAGTTGGCATGCGCTAGTTGATGCCAAAGGCGAGCCACAGTTACCTATTCAAGAAGATGAGACTGCTCTAGCGTTGTACGCTTTATGGAAGCATTATCAAAGACATCGTGACCTGGAGTTCATTGGAAAAGTCTATCCCAAACTAGTTCTCAAAGCTGCTGATTTCCTTCTGGCCCACCGGGATGAAAAAACAGGATTGCCAAAACCTTCGTTTGACCTATGGGAGGAAAGAATAGGTGTATTTACATCAACCGTCGCTGCAGTATGTGCTGCACTAACAGCGGCTGCCAGGTTTGCCAAAGTATTCTATGATAGCAAGCGCCAAGATCTGCTGACCGAAGCGGCGATCCAAATGAAAGAAGCCATGTTAAAGCATCTGTATGACAAGAAACTAGGGCGCTTTATCAAGGCTATTTATCTTGACGGCTCTCGTGATCTGACTCTCGATAGTAGCTTATCCTACATTTTCACATGTGGACCTTTTGAGGCCGGGGATGAAGTGGCGGCAACTACTATGATGGCACTGGCTAACGGGCTTTGGGTCAAGACGCCCATTGGAGGGATGGCTCGTTATGAGAACGACGAATATTATCGAGTATCGAAGGAGACTCAAGGAAATCCCTGGTTCATATGCACTCTCTGGATGGCTCGATGGTACATCGCCAGAGCTAATTCTATGGAGGAACTGACTAAGGGCCTGGATTTACTTTTCTGGGTAACGAAGCACTCGCCGCCATCAGGCCTACTGGGCGAGCAGCTTGACCCATATACAGGTGAGCCTGTATCAGTGTCACCATTAATTTGGAGTCACGCAGAATTTGTCATAGCAGTATATGAATACCTGGATAAACATCGTAGAATCTCATCAAGCACAGAAACATAAATGCACAAGAATAAAGGGGGGCAGAGTTGACACAGGTGAAGTTGTGTAAAACAGACAGTGTTCCTGTTGGAGAGCCTAAGCAGTTCAATATCGGAGAACTTGAAGTTTTGGTAATCAATTTGAAAGGTGAGTTTTTTTGTTTAGCGGCAAGATGCACTCATGCGGGAGCACCCCTTGCGGAGGGTAAGCTCATGGGCGATGTGCTTGTATGTCCCTGGCATGGCTCAAATTTCAGAGTGATGAATGGCGCTGTCTTGAAAGGGCCAGCAGAAAAACCATTAAAAGTGTACCAGAATACAGTAAAGGAAGACTATCTCTTTATCGAACTTTAACCGTCCAAAATCGACTTCTAGCAACATGTTATATGATTTTAAAGCACTTTTCTTCAATTGGATGCTTGGGTGTTTAGCCCCTCTATTTTAGCCCTATGCTCTAAACATTAACTCTAATGCTGTTACCCTCAACTTTTACTTCATAGGCAGACTCATTTCCGGTTTTTCCTCGTATGAAGGCTATTTTCGGTCCTGCAACGTTCTTACCCGTTGTAACATCGAATTTGGAGCCATGCTTTGGGCATGTCACTATATTACCCTCCAGTTTGCCCTTTGACAGGTCTCCACCGGCATGAGTACATACTTTGCCTATGGCGTAGAAGTTTCCCTGGTAGTTCACTACCAGTATCTCCTTGCCTGCAACCGTGAAACCCTTCATCTTTCCTACAGGTATCTCCTCAACTTTGGCAACCTCAATAAGGCTCATTTTGTATACCTCCTTTCTCAAAACTAGAAATTCTTCTAGTGCTTGCCGTAACCCCCCTCCAAAACTAGATTGTTTCTACATTCTAACACCGTAGACTTCATATTGCACATCGATAACTTCTGTCAGCAGCGTCCTGCTGATCGCCTCGCCGCAATATGGCGTGACAACGGAATTCCGCTGGTAGAAACAAGACTCCTGCTTAAATGTGCAGCCATTGTGCTGTGGGGAACGAAAGGAAGATAGGGACCAAACCAGTTCCAGGGACACCATACCAATCAGGCCTACTACAAATCAGGTATTATGTCCCCGGAATACTCGCAGGATTTAGCACAAGTTCATGACTAGTCTGCATCCGATTTGGGAGCTGTCAGCGCGACATACACCACCGGTGGTTTTCTCGATGTATCTCGTTTGAGCGTAAATGTTCCTGGATATCTTTTGATGAGAGACTGTAATTTCTGATGACCGTAAGTACGGGGGTCAAATGCTGGATCCAATTGCCGAAGAACCAAGCCTAATGCCGCCAGATGAAGCCATTCCTCTTCCTTCGCAGCTAGATTGAACCCTTCGAGAAGAAGGTTCAACGGGTCAGATACATCAGACTTTCCCTTCTTTGCTGCTGTCCTGCTTATTTCCTCGGGTCCAATTAGGTTTTCACAGTAGATGAATTGGTTGCAGGCGTTGGTGAAAGCCTCCGGAGTCTTTCTATCCCCCACTCCAATAACGAGAAGGCCTGCCTCTCTTATTCTTGTTGCCAGTCGTGTGTAGTCGCTGTCGCTGGCAACAAGACAGAAGCCGCCTACGTTGTTACTGTGGAGTAGATCCATCGCGTCAATTATCATTGCACTATCAGTGGAATTCTTGCCAACCGTATACCTGAATTGCTGCATAGGCTGAATTGCATGTTTATGAAGCGAAGGCTTCCAGCTATTCATGTTTGTAGTGGTCCAGTCTCCGTATATCCGCTTGACCGTTATCAGCCCGACTTTGCTGACCTCGGCCAAGATTTGAGGAAGAAGAGACGCCTGGGCATTGTCACCGTCAATCAGTACTGCAAATCTCAGTTGTTCAGATTGTTCATCCATTGTGCACCTCTTTGGTTATCGACTGACGCCAAATCCCTATAGGGATAAAGCCTATGGGGTTTCGTAAGTCAATTCACTACGCATTTACGGAATTTTACTCCGTATGTACAGCAAATAACAAGGGGCAACAGAATAACGGATTGCGCGGTCTTCTAGTCGCTTTTAAGCGCTAAGTAATAAATTCAATTCCGCCTTTGGTAATCTGGCTCAGAAGACGCCGAAGGGTAAAGAGCTAAGATGCCAGGTCGCTTATCAAGATTGAAGCTTGTTAAATCCCGCCATGGCTCTATTCCAGGTCTACGTCTGCATCAAACGCTGAGAATGGCAAGGTGAACAAAACGATGCATTGCTAATGTCGCTTTTTTAATTGTATAAGAGCACAAACTATTGCAGAGGAAACAAAATACCAGAAGATTAAATCTACTACCAGCCCCAGCCATAGAATAGAATATTCGGGATGATAAACGAAATCCCCACTCGACATGCGAAAGTAAGAAATTGGAAATCCATAGGCTTCGCACATAAACACGCCTCCAGATGAACAGTTGACCTTATAGAAATATGTAAGACCTAGAAGAATTAGAGTGATTAGGGTTTTTCTCCAATCTGGTTTTAAGAATTGCTTAACCGATTGTTTCATTACTTTGCTCTGCTAGAAATCGCCTCATCGCCATTGGATAGCCACTGATTAGGATCAGAATGTTCTCGGCGTCCCTATTTTATGCTTACAGTTTATTGACGGCAAGCCATAGGAGTAAGCCTGGCAAAATGAACAATACGATGGTTGATACAGTCGCTTGTCCCGGTCAATGCAGAACGAGGAACTAAACAAAATAGCCTTCTGTTCAATCGTACACCCAACACACCGTATACTGCAGGGACGTTGCAATTGGCTTTAGACATTCCCGAACCCATCCTATTGCCCGATGGCGATTATCCCACTATAATATTCAAGTAAAACTAGACTATGTTGTACACATTTACTATGGGAAGTGCTGGTAATTAACATGCGAAGGTGGTTTCTCGGGCTCGGACAGCTTGCATTCCACTACAGCTATGCCTTGAGTGCTTAAGATGATAGCGTCAGGCTCTATCATCTGGCCGCGAAGTTTGCCATCAAATCTCCCTATTAATGTCCCAGCTTTATACTCTGCAGTCTGGATAAGGCAGTCTTGTCCAAAGCGGTGGCTTTGCTGGGCACGATGCAAACGATTCCAGCCGATGCTCCATACTTTGGCCGTTCATTGTGGCTAGGCCCTTATCCTTTCTGCTTGGTTTCTTGCTTTCATAGTTTGACCATATTTTAGCCATTCTGAGCTCTTTATTGACAGTTTCACTAAAGAAGTGTTAGAATTCGTACGAGCTTGTAGCTCCGTTAAAAATAATCCAAGAGGAGGAGGTGCTAATGTCTTCCTATGTAAGAATTAAACCATTAGAATTTCGCTGTAAAACCAAACTGTGTGAAGGAAAAGCATCTTATACTTTTACGACTGTTCCCGTGGTCATAGAATTCATGAGATTCGATTTGGGCCGTTCTGAAAGACGTCCTCCAACTCCGGATGTACCTGCAATTTTGGGGGAGTTGATCAGAGCTTCAGTGAACTGCGACGCGGCAGACCAACATGAACACACCTTTAAGGTGGCCTTTTTCAAATGTCTAGAGAAAGGATGTGATGAATATGTCATGGGAACTAGCGAAGATTGTTGTACGGATGATCGTAGAATCTTTAAAGGTAGGAAGGCTACATTAGCCTGCATCAAGGGGCATACTAATGATTATGAACTTGTCTAATAAATGCAGAGGCAAGGGTGTCACCGTATCTGAAACACAGCCAAAACAGGATAAGGAGATATCCGAAGAAAAGTTTTGGAAGAATTACCTCAGGGATTCAATTTCGAAGTCTATCTCCAAAATAGAAGATTCTGGATTGACAATACAGACTGGCATCGGCCTTATTTGGACCATATATACAACTGCCGCGATCGTAGGGACTACATTATTTAAACCTGGGTTCCCATTGTATATCAACATCTTTATCGCAATACCAATTTTCATGATGATGATTGCATATTATTTTACGACAAAAATACAGTTGCATAATATTAATGCTCAACATGTGGATCCTAATAATATTGATCTAATTATAAATAAGTTTGGGGAAGTAATACGTGAGAAGAAACGATTAGTCGATATAGCAATGCGCTTAATGTTAGCAACAGCTATTGTTGTCGCTGTCGCCATTGGATTAATCGCTACCTATCAACCTTCGAAAACACCAAACATGCAGGTTTCCGAAGTTACAATCAATAATCAAAAAACTGTTGGTATATCAGGATATTTCCCACCTAACACCAAATTGGATTTAATTATTGAGTACAAAAATGAAAGTAATGTTGATGTTGTTAAGGTCGTTACTTTAACAAGTGCTGCTTCAGGCAAAGTAATTTCCAGTGTCACTTTAACTGACAAACCAACCACGTATAAGGTTACCGCACAATGGACTGGTGCTGATAGTTTAGTACATACTTTGCAAAAAACTGTTAAGCCCTAGTATCATAAATATAAAATTCGGCGCAGCTCATGTTTCAAAGCTGTCTCACGAATGTTAACAACATATGGACAATAGAGTGAGGCATCAAACTAAACTACGGATATGCGAATGAAAGGCCAAACATCCGAGGTTTGTTTGAGAGTCAACAAAATAGCGAAATGTGCAGTTTTCCAGTCACCTTAAGCGTTAAGGGATAAATTCAATTCTGCTCTGGCCTAAGTTCTTTCTCCTTCTTTAAGGCTTAGGAAGTCCGAGTTATATTCCTCGATCAGCCCGGCATCGGCAAAGCTGAAGTAGCGGTTCTCGCCTATTATCAGATGGTCTAAGACCTTAATCTGGATTGTGGCGTTGCAATAACGCAGAACTTTTGCCGTTCAGGGTGTGCGTTTGAGGTAACAAAACAGGCAATTGTGCAATTTCACCCTTGGGTATGTTGTGGTTCTCGCCTAACCATCTAGGCTCCAGTTGTGCTAAGAAACGGGTTGCCAGCTCAGGTAGGGATAGGTTTGTTCGTCAACGATATTCCAGATGCAGGAAGGGTTGCGCGTGCTAGGATTGGCGACCGCGGTTATGTTCCAGCCCGCCCCTGAGAAGGTGGTGATATCCTGCATTTCCGTGGTATTCTTGCCTATCCCACCATGGGAAATAGCTTGTCCGCTGGTTTGGGTGTCCCAGAACGAGTTGCTCACGGTGCCTTCTAATAAGGGGCTCCACTCGAAGGTGTTCTCTCCCACCAGGCCGCCAACAGAAGAGTTGCCAGTTACGTTGCTCGTAGAATAGCACGCGGTCACGTTGCCCATATTACCTCCCACCAGACCACCAACACCTGCGTCGCCAATCACACTGCCGGTAGCATAGGAGTTGCTCACAGATCCACCATTAGCTCCCACCAGACCGCCAGTGCAGTTATTGCCAGTCACGCTGCTGCTGGAATAGGAGTTGTTCACAGTGCCATAATACTCATTACATCCCAGCAGACCGCCAACTGACGAATTGCCAGTGATGCTGCCGGTGGAGTAGGAGTTGCTCACATTGCCTCTAACACTATGTCCCACCAGACCGCCAACCCTCGCATTACCAGTCACGCTGCCTGTGGAATAGGAACTGTTCACAGTGCCGAAGAAGATCGCTCCCACCAGACCGCCAACGTCTTCCTCGCCAGTCACGCTGCCCGTGGAGTAGGAGTTGCTCACATTGCCGCTAACACTAAATCCCACCAGACCACCAACACCTGCGTCGCCAATCACACTGCCGGTAGCATAGGAGTTGATCAGAGTTCCGTGATAATTCACTCCCACCAGACAGCCGGTATTATTATAGCCGGTCACGTCGGCGTTCATCACAGCGAGATTCTTGATGACCCCTCCCACAGTAACAAAACCGAAGAGGCCTACTCCATCATCTTCATCAGGGCGGTTGATAAACAGGTCACGTATCTCATATCCTTGCCCGTCGAAAGTGCCGTCAAAGCCTATATAGCGATGCTGAGGGATAAAAGTTCCAATCGGCTGCCAGCCCTTTCCCTGATTGGCAGCCTCACTCGCCAGCTCCTCATAACCGGCAGTGGTGGAATCGAGGTCGTTCATAAGCAGGTAAGTGCCACCCAGGTTGTCTCTCATGGCATTCAAATCATACCAATCCCGTATTTCAATTGGAGTTGGCGTGGGCGATATCGATGTCGTAAATCCTACTATGATGGTGATGGTAAGCATAGTCATGCTAGTAATCAGGAGAATTAGGTTCCGGTTTATGTCGGTTCTCTTTTTCTGCTCTCCTGTTTTCGCGATTTTGTCTCCCACTATTGCTCCAATTTCGACAGTGCTGAACTCGCTGGCGGGTTTGCGCTCGCTGAGCACTCCCCCAATAATGGCAAGAACCCCGGGAAGCAGCATAAGACCTGTCAGCGCCATAAGCACCCCTCCAGCCACGCCCCATTTAAACCCGGATTTGTCCACTTTCGTCTTTTTCCATGCAGCGCGGGCGAGAATCCAGCCGGGGAGCCCGAGAAAGACAACCAACATACCAAGCAGGTCGGACCACCAAAATTCAGGCTGTATTGTAGGAAACCCTGTAGTAACCACAGCTAGAAGAAACAGGACAGCGACTATTACCCAAATTGCTAACCCTAGAATGAAGCTGACCAGTAGTACCGGACTATCTTTTCTTGCTTCCGCGGGTCTTTTCGGTCGAAACCTACCCCATAGGAAACCGATCAGTGCACCAAAGACCAGAGCGGATATAATGCCAGGCCATACCGTGCTAAACGATGACGACAGGAGAATCTGTCCGCTGTAATAACTCCCGGCAACAGAGATGCCCTCGGTGGGCCACCCTGGGGTCATGTAAATAACCTCGATTAAGGCAACTATACAGAGGAATGCCGAGAGCACCACTCCTTTCTTAACGCTCTTGGTGCCGGGGAGGAAACTGTACAGGGCGGCAAAAACCGCCCCGAATACGATTCCACGGTATATATATGCAACGAGCAAAGACATCACGAACGAGAAATCCGTCAAAGACCTCCACGTGAATAGGATGAGTCCGGTTCCGTATATAAAGTTTGGGATGGAGAAAGAATTGTAGTAAATTGTTCCAAGTATCGCTGCGATAGCCATATAGACGATTCCGGTGACTACGCCAGCTTTCATCCCCCGTCCGAAATCAGCCATTTTTCACCTCACCATACATTCGAAATGCAACTTAAATAGGTACTGCAATGACACTAAATTTGCAGCCCAACTGATTGTGCTGTCATACATTGATTTTTCGCATACTAAAACATTATACCAGATTTACACCTAGGTCAATTCTCTCCCGCCAAGGAGAGAGGATTATGATTTATGCAGTCAACTACAGTTTCGCCGTGCCTGCTTCCCTTAGCGGAGTTTTCCCTCTGTGAGGCTTGAAAAGTCCGAGTTGTATTCCTGGATGAAGCCGGCATCGGCAAAGCTGAAGTAGCGATTCTCGCCTATTATGATGTGGTCCAGGACCTTAATCTGCATAATGTTTCCGGCGAACACTAAATCCTGGGTTATTTGTTTATCGTTATCGCTGGGCAAATAACAAAACCTTTTTCGGTCAATACTGGTTTAGCAGCACGTCTCCCTTGGATAAGATTATTACACCTTTTATAGGCAATTTTTGATAGTTGTTAAGAGGTAACTTTAGTAAGGGACAAGCCTTAAAGGTCTTCTTCCGGGTGACTTCAACGACATGGGGGAGAATTTGCCTAATAGCAAGATTAAACGTTTTCTAATCCTTCTTTAAATAAATGCTCAGTATTGTACACTGCTGTATTCTCTATACTTTGATGCCTTCTGGTAATTAGAATTTTATGCCAATCACTGTAACAATAAATACCCTGGAAAACCAAGCCGCTTAAAACTCCGTAGGATATTGTCGGAACCAAAAAGGGGACGTTTATTATCAGATTAAGAATTATTATCCCTGAAGCGATAAGCCAATGGTGAAGGTGAACCCCACGCCTCCCAAAAGGAATGACAATTGATTTTATTCTACCCTGTTTTCCACTCGTTTTGCCGGCCATATATCTGGTTAGCACAAAACCTAGAAGCCAGCTCACAAAGAAGAGATAGCCAAGAATAATACCGGTAGCTAGTAGTGGCAGGACGCAAACTAGCTTTCTCTTCATCTAAGGGATACTACCTATAAGACATCGGGGCAAGAGGATTTGACCCTCCGACCACCTGAACCCCATCCAGGTGCGCTACCGGGCTGCACTACACCCCGTCATCTTGGCTTTTGTAGTATTTTATCATATGAAATTGCCAGGGCAACAACCTCGAAATCGAAAACTGGGCGAACCCCCTAGCAGGAATTTTATAGCGGTAGCTAGCTGGCAAGGGCTTGCCTTCCTTCAGGCATTGGGTGATAAATTCAATTTCGCTCAGGCTTAAGCTCTTTTCCCTTCTTTAAGGCTTAAATAGTCCGAGTTATATCCCTCAATGAGTCCCGCATCGGCAAAGCTGAAGTATCTATTCTCGCCTATTATGATGTGGTCCAGGATCTTAATCTGCATAATATTGCCGGCGAAGACCAGGTCCTGGGTTATTTGCTTGTCGTTATCGCTGGGTTGAGGATTTCCAGCCGGGTGGTTGTGGACGAAGATTAAAGCCGCAGCACTATGCTTGACGACGCCCTGGATAATCTCCCTAGGATAAATAGCACTGGCGTTCAATGTTCCTTCAAAAAGGTCCTCAATCTCGACAACGCAATTCTGAGAATCAAGGAACATGACCTTGAAGACTTCCTTTTTGAGGTCGCGCATAGAATGGTAGAGGTAATCGAACACTTCCTTTGAGGACCGGTAATAGCGTTTGTCGAGGACCTGTTCTTTAAGAAACTCCCTGGCTATCTCCTGCATGAATTTGATGACAAAGATGTGGGTTGGGCCTATTCCTTTAATTTTCAGCAATTCTGCGGGAGGAGCTTCCAGAACGCCCCTCAGGGTCTTGAACTTCTTTATGGCTTCTTTGGCTTGCGGTTTACAATCGCTGCGAGGTGTCCCCAATGTCAGCAGCAATTCCACAATTTCATAGTCGAGGAAGGCTGACAGCCCCGATTGATTGAACCTATCCCGTAGTCGTCTTCTGTGCCCTTCCTGGCTTTTAGCTTCCATGCCTAAAGACTCTCCTTCATAACTCCCCCGCCTGCCAGAGAACTTGTTCGGCGGGCAGGCCTGACTCCTCTTACCCCAGGAGGGGAATTTTGGGAAAACCCTCTACCTCGATGGGAGAGGGTCTGGGTGAGGGTGAGTCTGCTCCTCACTCTAACTCTCTGCCACAAGGGGAGAGAATCATAATGACTTAAGCATCTGGCAATAATTATATATTCTAACCACGATTAAGGGAATCACGTCATACGACGGCATAGGAAGTGTTGATATAATACTAGTGCGATGAATTTAGCACGACAGACAGAGCAGTATCTCCCCGGGCAACTCCTGGAGCTGGTCAAAGACATCAGCGGACAGGCGGCCAAGCGTGGGCAAAGGGTATATCTCGTCGGTGGCGTGGTCCGAGACCTGCTCCTAGGTTACCCCAATTTCGACCTCGATTTGGTGGTGGAGGGCGATGCGGTGAAGCTGGCTCAAACAGTGGCTGAAACCGGCCAGGTAGAATTGCTGGCCCACCACCGCTTTGGCACCGCCAAGCTCAGATATGAGAATTTCACCCTCGATTTGGCGACGGCACGAAAAGAGACCTATGCCAGGCCGGGGGCATTGCCTGCGGTCACCCCGGGCACCCTCGAGGATGACCTTATCCGCAGAGATTTCTCTATCAATGCTATGGCTATATCCCTGGCAACAAACGATTACGGCGAGTTAATTGACCCCTATCACGGTAGAAGAGACCTGGAGCACCGCCTCATTCGTGTCCTGCATCCCAGAAGCTTCAGTGACGATGCCACCAGGATTCTGCGGGGCGTCTGCTATGAACAACGACTTAATTTCGAGTTCGAATCGCAGACCGCTCGCTTACTTAAACGGGACATCCCTATGCTGGATACGATAAGCGGCGACCGAATCAGGCACGAGCTAGAACACATCTTTGAGGAAAATCGACCAGAACTCGTTATCAGGCGCCTCGGTGACCTGGGAGCGCTGCACAGAATCACTCCCTCCCTCAAAGGTGATGGCTGGATAAGCGAGAAATTCGACAGGGCACGCCGCCTCAAGAAGCCCGCCCAATTGCCCTCGCTCTACTTCTGCCTTCTCATCTATTCATTGAGTGAACGGGATATTGAGCAGTTTCTCACCCGCCTCAACATACCGGCAAAATTGTCCCGGACTATGCGCGATACGCTCCGCCTCAAGGCCAGCCTTCCCCTCCTCGACAAGCCTTTGCTGAAACCCAGCGAGATCTATTATCTGCTCCGGGAATATGAACCCCTGGCGATACAGGTCAATGCCATAGCCACAGAATCTCCGAGGGTGCGTCGCACTCTCCAAGTATTTCTCACGAAACTGCGCTATGTCAGAACTGCCCTCAACGGGGAAGAGTTGAAGAAAATGGGCATCTCACCTGGCCCTCAGATGGGCAAGGTCCTCGAGGTACTGCATAGGGCAAAACTTGATGGAGAGGTCCGTACCAGGGCAGATGAAAAGCAGCTCGTCCTCTCCTTGTCACTAAGGCCAGAACGGTAAGGGAGGGAGAAGACGCAAGATTGCTCCCCCGAGGTAGCACGCCACAAGGTACTTGCCCAGTTTTCCTGCCCAGCAAGGCAAGAGAAACTTCCATAACGGCATTTTTGAGGCCCCAGCCAGGAGTCCAGCTATGTCAACGGGCAAAATAGGTTGAACAGACATAACGAAAATGCCCCAAAGACCATATTTCGCCATCCAGCCCACAACTTTGTCATACACTGGTACATTCTCCAGAAGCGCTATTCTTTTGCCCAGGCGGCCGGCATAATAGGCAGTTATTTCCCCCAGGGCACCAGCTACGCTGGCTACCAGAGCTATCATAAAAGGATCCCAGTACTGCGCTGCTGCTATCATGATAGTAAGATGGGGATATGTCACCGGAATGAGGACGGCCGCGTTCGATAGTAGAGTGATTCCGAAGACAACCAAATAGGCTGTGGAGGCTAAGCCTTCTATCGGGATATTGAAACGACTGATTAAGTATGGGAACAAAATGAGAAAGCCGACACCAATGCCAATGAGGCCGATAACGTAAAGCGCTATCCTGACCCATCTTTTTTGCCTCAGCTTTTCCATTGTCATCAGGTTACCTTCCTATCCCGAAAAAGAAAATGCCAGGTAACACTCCAATCCTTGCTTTTTCAGGAGTGAAAACACCTCACCGGCCTCTTTCGCCTCTGCGAAGAGGGAGAAGAGACATGGCCCGGAGCCCGTAAGATAGACTCGCAGGGCTCCCGCTTCCTTCAAGATCTCACGATATTTGTCAAGCCTGGGGAAGAAACCAAAGGCTACCGTTTCGAAGACATTGAACATAACATCAGGTTCGAGTCTTTTGCCTTGTCTCAATGATGACAAGGCCGCCTCGACAAACTGGCCTCCTGTGAAATCAGCAACGCGTAAATTACTGTACATCCGTTTCGTTTTGCCCTGGACTTTAGGCAATGGCGGCACCAGCAACACAAAGCTGGTTGAAGGCAGCGATGGCAGCGGAGTCACCTTTTCGCCCTTCCTCTCCACCAGAGCCGTACCTTTGTGGATAAAGAAGGGAACATCCGAGCCCAGCTTGAAGGCCAAATGGACCAGCTCAGAGATCGGCAACCTTAATCCCCAAAGCTCATTCAGGGCCAAAAGGGTGGCCGCGGCGTCGCTGCTACCGCCCCCCAATCCCACACCCCACGGTATGGACTTGCGAAGTTCGACTCGTGCCCCCAAGTCACATTTCGTGCTTTCCTTAAGCAGGCTGGCCGCGCGCGTCACCAGGTTGTCGTGCTTCAACCCGGCCTCATTACATTCAAAGTATATTTCCCTGTCCAGTTGAAAATTGAGCACATCGCATAGGTCTATGGATTGGACGATACTGGAGATTCGGTGATAATCATTGTCCTTGCCCAGCACTTCGAGGACAAGGTTCACCTTAGCCGGGGCATAAACAGTCAACATTACAGTCCTTTAACTACTCACCCCTGATGTCATTCTGAGGGAGCCTGGCGACCGAAGAATCTCGAGATCCTTCGCCGAGTCTACCCTGAGCGGGACTACATTCTTCCCCTTCACGGAGCTTGCCCTGAGCATCACAAGATTCTTCGCTCCGCTCAGGATGACAAGAAGTGAAGGGCTCAGGACGACACAAGAAGGGAGCAAAGACTTTCCAGAGCTCCCTCCATTCCTCCAGCCTCAGAGTTTCCGCCCGTCGTTTCGGCTCTATTCCAGCTTTCTCCAGTAATGAAACAACCTGGCCGGGTGGCATCTCCAACGAGTGGGCCAGGGAATTGCGAAGCTGCTTACGAGGAGCACTGAAACCATGCATAACTATATCAAAAAAACCAGCGACATCGGATACCCCTGATTTGACCAGGGGCGGCTGGGAGTAAACATCCAGCCGTAATACAACTGAATCCACCTTCGGCGGCGGATAAAAACTTGCCGCCGGCACATACGACACAATAGCAGGCCTGCTGTAAAACTGAGTCTTGACGCTGAGCAGTCTCATCTTACCGGGGACAGCAGCGATAGCTTCACCGACTTCCTTCTGCACCATTACTACCATTTTCGAGGGTCGAGGCTGCGCCTCGAGAAAGTGGCTCAATACCGGTGAGGTAATGTAATAAGGAAGATTAGCTATGACCTTATAGCCCCGAACAAGGTCACAGGCAGGTAAATTGTCCTGCAAAAGTTGCCCAGGGGCAGTCTTAAGTACGTCGGCATGCACAATCCTGACATCAGGAAAGCCGGCCAGTCGTTTTTTCAGCAGGGCAACCAGTTTGACATCAAGCTCAACACCAATAACCCTGGCTCCCTGTCTGGCTAACGCCTCAGTCAGTATGCCCAGGCCCGGACCTATCTCGATTACAATGTCCCCGGGGCTGAGTTCGGCGGCAGATAAGATACGCTGTAATACAGCCTCATCTACAAGGAAATGCTGTCCTAAGCGTTTCTTCGGTTTGAAGTCAAATTGGCGGAGTAATTGTCGGTACAAGAGTATCAGCCTTGTCCAAACACCTGATAGAAGCCCTTGCCTACTTTTCTTCCCGTGTACCCAAGCTCGACCATCCTCTTCAATATCGGAGCCGGCTTGTATCTTTCCCATCCCGTCTGCTGGTAAACTCCTTCCAGGAGGTCGACCAAAACGTCTATACCGACCATGTCCGCCAGCTCGAACGGGCCCATAGGCCAGTTGTGTGACAGTTTCTCTATTTTGTCTATATCTTCTATGCTGGCTAGATTCTCTTCCAACAGTTTGGCGGCTTCGTTCATGACCAGGGTTATTATCCTGTTGGTCACAAATCCGGGAGAATCCTTCACTACGACTGTTTCCTTGCCCAGAGATTTGACGAAATCGAGGCTTACTTTCAGAGTCTGCTCCGATGTAAGCAAGGTTTTTACTATCTCCACTCCCTTCATCAACGGCACGGGGTTCATAAAGTGCGTGCCGATAACCTTGTCGGGGCGCCTGGTGGCAGATGCCAGCAGACTCACCGGTATTCCGGATGTGTTGGAAGCCAGGATTGTCTCCTTAGGGCAAATTTCTTCAAGCTGTCCAAATATCGGCAGCTTGACCTCTGCTCTCTCAAATACCGCCTCTATGACATAGTCAGCGTCTTTAGCAGCATTTCTCATGTCAATCGAGGTATGAAGTCTTGCTAGAGCCTTACTCATATCTTCTTGCTTGATTTTTTCCTTTTGCACAAATTTGCCCAGGCTGGACTTTATCATGTTCATACCACGGTCCAGCAGCTCCTGTTTCACATCAACCATGGTTGTTTCATAGCCCGCCTGTGCAGATACCTGAGCTATGCCGCTGCCCATAGTCCCTGAACCGACAACACATACTTTCTTTAATGCCATGCGTATTGCCCTCCTGAATGGTCGAATTCTCTATGCCATGGTGTAGCCGCCATCAACGCTGATAGTCTGTCCGCTTATGAAGTTAGCCCGGTCTGATGCCAGGAAGAGAACAGCATTGGCTATATCATCTGGCGTCCCCAGCCGTCCCAGAGGGATGCCCTTGGCTATCTTCTCCAGCGCTTCAGGTGTGCCAAATACTTTCATCATATCATCCGTCCACATGCTCTCCGAAGCAGTGACATCCTTGCTGGCAGGAACAACAACACCTGGACAGACCACATTGACGTTTATCCCATACCGGCCGAGCTCCCTGGCCAAAGACTTCGTCATAGCAATCACGGCACCCTTGCAGCCGCTGTAAACAGCTTCTCTCACCTGCCCTACTCTGGCAGCATCAGAGCCGATGCTGATGATCTTTCCATACTTGCGCTCAATCATATGGTCCAGAACGGCTCTCGTGCAATTTATGTCGCTCCACAAATTGCGGGCTATCTCCTTTTCCCAATCCTCTCTGGGCTTCTTTACAAAGAACTCGTCCCTGACCCAACCGACAACATTGACCAGTATATCTACCTGACCAAACTTGTCCAGTGTTTTCTCCACCATCGCCCGTACCGAATCCCAGTCCGTTACATCCGTCCTTATGTTTTCAACTTTGCCCTTGCCCAGGGCATTGGCTTCCCTGGCTACTTTGGCGCCTTGAGCTTCATCCAGTTCAGCTATAGCCACGTTCGTTCCTCGCTCAGCGAAAGCCAGGACTATGCCCCGCCCGATATTGGAGCCACCTCCGGTAACAATTGCTGTTTTACCATTAAGTCCCAGGAAATCCATCTGTGAACTTTTGTCCAGTTGTTTTGAATTTTATGAGCCGTGCACCTGCTCTCGATCTCCGAACCGGGAAGCTGTCTCTGCCAGCTCGCTCCAACCAGGCAACTCTATATCACACTAGAAATACTACTTACCGCTGCTTCCTTCCGGACCTGACGGGGTTCATAGCCTCCAGTTGCATAGAACCCGATTATCAACGCCGCTCAGCAAAAACAGGTCTAGCCGGCTGTCAACCTCAAGCAGGAATTCAGCCCCGCTATAGCGGTTTTCGGGTACAGGGCACCGCTGGTTCCCCGCCTAGCACGGCTCAGTTCATGATGTTAGCAATAAGCATTGGTCACGTCAACCCTAGGATGAAGCGATGTGTGAGATATCGTCAGGTCTCGCTGAACAGGTCTGCTATACTGAAGGAAAGGGAAGCCTGACACGGGGAAAGTCGCGAGGCCGGTCTGACGACCTTCTCTAACTGGACCAAATCCAGCCTGGGCAATAGGAAAGACGAGCCCGATTGGTGGGATAAGTTAAGTTAGGTATATTGACAATTGATTGAATAGTAGTACAATATTATCAAATCTCATTGCGAGAAGAGGTCGGCGGTCAAGTGTGTGTATCTGAGGACTGTCACAATCCCAATCATGTCGAGTCCATTTGCCAAAAACGTGAGAACCTTGCCATTCTTGTCTACCACGGTGAAATCAACTCTCCCCTTCCAAGCCGAGAGCTGTCCGAAAAAGCAATTGCTTAATTAGTCGGGCGATTCTACTTGTCGGCTTGGGCGAGCACAGGTGGGGAAAAAGGAGGTGATGTAAATCGAAGAGAAAAGATAAAAACAGGGAGACTGCACAACATTTACATTATGAAAGGAGTGAAGAACGAGAATGATGAAGAAGCCAAGAATACCGGTATTAGCGTTGGTTTTAAGTGTTATGTTTATCTTGTGTACAGTTTTGCCAGTTGGAGCAGTCCAGTTTGGCACGCCTGACAATGGCGCCCACCCATATGTCGTCATGTGCGTCTTCGATGTGGGGGGATCACCTGCATGGCGTACAACTGGATTCCTAATCTCTCCTACAGTAGTGGTAACGGCGGGACACGGAACCTATGGAACCTCCGGCGCCCGGGTGACTAACTCCGAAAATATCCCGCCTCGGGGAGTAAATGGCTACCCCGGACCGGGTGTCTGGGCCATTGAAGCATCCGCAATCTATACTCATCCGGATTATCGTGCTACTCCAGGTCCAGGATTGCCAAATTTCGATGCTTATGATGTTGGCATAGTGGTCCTTAGCCAGCCGATAGAGCTAGACGAATATGCGCAACTTCCCGATCCCTACCTGGTGGAAACTCTCCCCAATATGGCTGGTCTGGACCTTGTTGGCTATGGAGTCAACTACCAAGATCATGGTGGTGGACAGTCGCCTAATGATGCATGGAGATGGTATAGAGAGCGATACTACGCTCCCGCCAATATAGTACCCAGTCAAGATTGTATTAGCGATATGTTCGTAAAGTTGACAGCTAATCCTGGCCAGGGCAAGGGTGGCACGACTTTTGGTGACTCTGGAGGACCAATATTCGTAGCTGGCACCAACATTGTCATAGCTAATAACTCCTTCGTCAGCAATTACAACTGCAGCGGCGTGACTCATGCTCAACGCATAGATATCCCTGAGGTTCTGGACTGGATCAACGGGGGGTACCTCGATTAGACAGCAACACCGGATAATATGACATGCATTGCAGGGGGAGAAGCTTTCTCCCCCTGCAGGCTATGAAGGAAGATGTATGTGCGTGCGAGCCTCGATATGTCCTCCATAGCATGAGGGTTGGATTACCTCACTTATAGCAGGTGCATAGGCCAACCGTTGGAATGACAGGCTAGCAAAAACCTCCGTTCTCATAGGAGGTCTGTTTAGTTATCTCCTCTTGATTGCACATTCATCCTAATTGCTGGCCCACCATTCGCCACTCTGTGCAGGACCAAAAGGGGTTTGTGGCAACGCAATGACATAGAGCCTTTGCCGTTCAGAGTGCCTGTCTCATGTGGCACTACCACAACAGGATATTCCCAGTCAGCGTAATGAGGCAGCAAAACGTCAGTTTCCTCGATTAGAGGGGAGAGTTCAGTTCAGGTCCCAGCCGGTGACATTGCACTGCCCGGACGAGTTGATTCCCACAGCTACTACGGTGCCGTCGGACTTAACCCCTAGCGTGTTGCCACCCCACATCCAACCGGGGATATACCAGAGCGCCCCATTTCCCCCGGCTGCGGCAACTTGGATGATGTCCGTCCAGTTGTCAACATCGCACTGACCGTATTCATTCCAGCCCACAGCGACTACCGTTCCGTCCGCCTTAAGCCCCACCGTGTGAGTACCACCTGCGGAGACCTGGACGATGTCCGTCCAGTTACCAACATCGCATTGCCCGTAATAGTTATCACCCGCGGCAACGACAGTGCCGTCGGACTTAAGCCCCACCGTGTGAAACCAACCCGCGGAGACCTGAACGATGCCCGTCCAGGTGCCAACATCACATTGCCCATAGGAGTTGTCCCCCACGCCAACAACAGTGCCGTCGGACTCAAGTCCCACCGTATGGTCACTACCCGCAGCGACCTGAACGATGTCCGTCCAGCTGCCGACCGCACATTGCCCATAGGAGTTGTCCCCCACGGCAATGACGGTCTCGTCGGACTCAAGTCCCACCGTGTGAAACGCACCTTCAGACACCTGGATGATGTCCGTCCAGTTGCCAACATCGAACCAGGTGGCGTTTATTCCTATCTGAGTGTAGTTCGCTGCTGCCACGACCACGGTGCCCTCGGCCTCAAGCCCTAGTGTACAGAGGCTGCCTGCAGCAACCTGCACGATATCTGCCCAGTTGCCAACATCGAGCCACCCCGTGAGACTCTCTCCCAAAACAGGTGTAGTATCGAAGAACCCCACAGCTACCACGGTGCCGTCGGACTTAAGCCCCACCGTGTGAAATATGCCTGCAGCGACCATGAAGTTGGCCTCAAACAAGGCGGTGACATTGTAGTCGCCGTTCATAGTGATAGTGGTCACTGCGGCCGTGGTATTGGCAACAGTATCTACACTACCAATCCAACGCACAAATCGGTAGTCGGCGCCTGGCGTGGCGTTCAGGCTAACCACTGCGCTGCGGTTATATGCAAAAACTGCTTTTTCAGATATGGTCGCGTTATCGACAGTGACTGCACCTCCCGCAGTGCCCTGAACAGTGAGGGTATAGGATTCAGCACCCCCACCCCCACCACAGCCTACCATGCTGGCAATTAAGACCACTAGAACTGTAAGGATGCTAAGCCTTTTCATTTATATGAATCCCGTGCAGCAATTATATCACTAGTGAAAGGATTATGGCGGGTACCCTATCTGGAGTATTGTATGGAGTTTGGAAGCCAGAAAATGCTAGATTGTGCACAGACTACAACCGCACCTGGAATCCAGCCACAAGATTGCTGCATCCCGATGAGTCAGGACTCACAATCACAGAAAACGACGGCTCTTGCAGTCAGTTCTGGGGCAGCCCTCTTTCTTTGAGCTTCTTTCTAGATATCTTCCCCGAGCTAGTTTTAGGTATGCTGTCTACAAATTCAATCCTCTTAGGAAGCTTGAAATCAGCCAGGTTTTGGCAACAAAGGTCGGACAGCTCTTCTGCCGTAGCGCGTTGTCCTTCTTTAAGCACCACGAAGGCTGTGGGTATCTGCCCTCCATAGCCATCGTTGATACCCACATACGCTACCTCAGCTACACTTGGGTGGCTCAGCAGCACGAACTCGACCTCTGACGGACCAATCTTAAGTCCGGAAGACGTAACTATTATGAAGGACTTCTTCTCTATATACTCCACGTAGCCTTCTTCATCCATCCTGACCAAATCTCCGGTATGAAACCAGCCATCCTTGAGCACCTGAGCCGTGAGTTCAGGCGCTTTGTAATACCCCTTCATCACCCAGGGGGCATTGAACACAGCCTCTCCTATTTCGCCCCGGCGAACTCTCTTGCCGTTGTCGCCCAGTATCTTAAGGTCGCAAATTGGCTTGCCAACAGTCCCCAGTTTGCGGCTCCTGGACGTGCTTATGGAAACGGCTGAAACTTCCGTAAGACCATATACCTCATAAAGGGACAATCCGAATTTGTCCTCCAGAGTCTCCATTAACTTGGGGAAGGACTTCGCCCCAGCGCTAACAGCCAATCGCAGCGAACTCAGGTCATATCTCGCCAGTACTTCGTCACGCACCATAGCCAGGGCGTTATACATGGCAGGGACCCCAAAGATAACCGTGCCTTCTTCTCTCTCAACAGCCTCCAGGACAGCTCTGGGAGTGAAATTAGGGATAAGCACGACAGTGGAGCCTACGATAATCGAACCAAAAAGAACCTCGAACAGGCCATAAAGATAAGTAAAAGGAACGAGGTCTATGATGACATCGTCTCTTTTCCGTTGTATGCCGGCTGACACTATGGGGGGAGTTCCCATAACGGAAGCGTGCGTATGCACCACGCCTTTTTGCTTCCCCAGGACGCCGGAGGTGTAAAACATGGTAGCTTCGTCCTCCCCTTTCAGGTCGACAGCCGGTGATGTGGAAGCAGCTTTAGCTACCATCTTGGTATAGGAACCTGAACCAACTTCAATTACGTGCTTGAGCAAAGGAATGCGAGGCAAAACTGGGGCCAGCATCTCGGAAAACTTCTTCTCCGTTATCAGAATCCGGGAGTCCGAATCTCGCAGTAGAGAGTCAAGTTCAGGCGTCTTGAGCGCAGTGTTAATCAGCACAGCTATGCCCCCACCTTTGATGACCCCGAAATAACTGATGACCCACTCAGGGCTGTGGGATATCAGGATAGCCACGTGGGTACCCTTTTTCATCCCCAGCTTCAGGAGAGCGTTGGCTACTCTGTTGGAAGTTGTGTCAAGCTCACCATAGGTAATCCTCCGCGTAGCAAGGACTATGGCTTCTTTGTCTGGGATTGCACTGGCAGTATCTTCCAGAGCCTGTATGATATTCATATCAGCTTCAGGGAAAACCTGCAAAAGAGTATATCGCAATGCAAGATATGGCGTAAAGCCCTTGTCCTCGTTCGATATCCTAGTGCTGCATTCCTTGTGTGGTCGCGAGGAACGATAGCGAGGAAGCAACCTCCAAACTGGAAATTCTAAATTCCAAGCGCCAAATCCTAAACAAAAGAAGGGAAGAATTGATTCTTTTCATCCAAATACCAGTGCCCAAAACGTTTAGGATTTTGGATTCTGATATTTCGATTTGTTTAGAGCTTAGAAATTAGGATTCAGAATCTGGTCATGGCGATTGCCACACCCCGACAAATCGGGGCTCGTAATGACAGGGGCTGACGGGGGACACGCTTCCCGTCTAATGTGACAGCTTCGGTAGTTGCTGTGGTGGCTGCTGGAATTGTATGGCAATAACTTCGCTTCCTTCTTCAAATAGCTTTGAGTGGATCTCGTGCACCAGGCCCCACGACTGCGCTTCTTCTGGATTCAGAGTTATCCTCTCAAACATGGCGTCGGTGACGTCCTTCGCGCTTTTGCCCGTGTTGGCTGCGATTACCTTGGCGATGTTCTCCATGTCAATCCTCAATCCCTTCAACCTTTCGTCCAGCAGTTTCTCATCCAGGTTCTGTTCCCCTCTAAACTGCGCGCTGACGCCGTGGAATAGAAACCTCGCCTGGGGTACCGACAATCTTCTCGAACCGGCACAGTAAAGGACGATGCCTATTGAGTCCACGCTGCCGAAATTGTGCGTAGTTATGGAAGCAGGCAACCCCTTCAAATAATTGTAAGCGCTTAAACCATGGATAACAGAGCCGCCCGGCGAAGAAATAAGTATGATGAAATCCTTTGTCCCCTGCTTCATTTTCTGGTCGACGACACTCATAAGCGTGTTGACTGTGGCATCAATCACCGGGGCGAAGAACCTGATCACAACTGGTTTGGTAGCCATATTGTCCCCTCCTTCTAGCCTGTACTCTACCTCATTTCTGTGAATCTGCCTTGATTATAGCAGATACCGTAGACCCAAGCCGTGCTATACTTACACATACGAGTCGGCTATGAAGGACAGGGGCAAAGCAAATCTCAGAGGCAAGCTGGAGTCTCTGGCCAAGGACACGGGAGCAACCTACTTCGGTATAGCTGACCTTGCTCCTGCCCGACAGCCCATTTCCGAGCAGGGCGGAGAATTCTTGACGCAGTTTCCTCGGGCTGTCTCTCACGGCTTTGTTCTGGCCGACGGCATTGTAAATACGCTGGTGCATCATGAGAATGTTGCTGCCCTGAGCAATTACTGGTATTACGTTTATCAAATCGTAAATCCTCGCATTGACTCAATTTCCTTGATGCTAGCCCAGTCCCTGGATAGAGCCGGCTTTCAGGCTTTTGTCGTCCCGTCGTCTCAAACGGTGGATAAAACCCGGCTTACAGGTGTCTTCTCCCACAAACTAGGCGCTCATCTGGCCGGGCTGGGCTGGATTGGCAAGAGTGCTCTGCTCATTACGCCCGACAATGGTCCCCGCGTCAGATGGGGCACGGTGCTTACTGATGCTCCGCTGGAGGCGGGCACGCCTATGGAGGAGATGTGCCGTGACTGCGATGCATGTGTGAAAAGCTGTCCCGCGCATGCCTTTACAGGACAGGCTTTCGACAAGCCCAGACCGAGGAGTGAGATATTCGCTGCTGAGGCCTGTGACAGCTACCTGACCAAGCGAGAGGCTCTACACAGGGCTTGCGGCATGTGCGTCTATATCTGCCCCTTCGGGAAAAACGAGTAGGCAGACACTTTCCTGGCTGGTCTCCGCAGCTCGCTTTTCACCCCCGCATTCAATGAGCGGCATTTCTGTATAGTCTAGTTCAGATTGATGGGTGACACCTTACACGTCTGTAACACCGGGTAATAACCTTCCTTGTCATTGCGAGCCCGTCCCTTTCTTGTCACTGCGGTGAGCCCAAGCCCTGAGCACAGCGAAGGGGAACCGGGGCAATCCGACGAAGTCGTTGCGAGGGCGAAGCCCGTGGCAATCCCCGAATCCCCCTCTTAAGGTAGGAGGGGCTAGGGGAGTTATGAAACCTTGGTCATTTGCGCTTTGAGCTTGATTTGACATTTGAGCTTTGTCATTTGTCATTAGGGTATCGAACGAGTATTCTGCATACCCGCCTTAGCTATGGTAATATTATGATTGACGGAGCTTTGTGGGAGACGTGAACAAAGTCAAGCAGAGAGCAGAAAAGCTGCGGGAGATAATCAACCACCATAACTACCGTTACTACGTGCTGGACAGCCCTGAAATCAGCGATGCAGAGTACGATGAGTTGATGAAAGAGCTCAGGCAGCTTGAGGCTGAGCATCCTGAGCTTGTTACCCCGGACTCGCCGACGCAAAGGATTGGAGCACCTCCTGTAGAAGCGTTCGGAGTTGTCGAACATTCCCAGCCTTTGTTGAGCCTGGCCAATGCCTTTTCCGATGAGGAACTGGCAGCCTGGCACAAGAGAGTAAGCAACCTCTTGAGTAGATCGCAATTTAACCTTGTGTGCGAGCCCAAGATTGACGGCCTGGCGGTGGCCTTGACTTACGTTGATGGCTTGCTCACCACAGGAGCGACCAGGGGAGACGGCTATCGCGGCGAGGACATTACCCAGAACTTGAAAACAATCAGGAGCATTCCCCTTTCCGTACCCAGGGAAGCGCCGCCTAGATTTGAAGTCCGAGGCGAAGTTTATCTTCCTAAAGCTGGTTTTAAGAAGCTTAACGAAGAGAGGGCTAAAGAGGAGCTGCCGCTTTTTGCCAATCCCAGGAATGCCGCTGCTGGCTCAGTAAGACAGCTCGATTCCAGCATTACGGCTCGGCGTCCTCTCGACATATTCATTTATGGATTAGGTTGGGTTGAAGGCAAGGCGGTGCCCAACACTCACTGGGAAATCATGCAATACCTCAAGTCCTTGGGCTTCAAGATAAACCCCAATATCGGCTTAGTCCGTTCACTGGATGAAGCGGAGAAATATCATCAGAACTGGGCAGAAAGCCGGGAAAAGTTTCCCTACGAGGCTGATGGCATAGTAGTAAAGGTCAATTCTATTGCCTTCCAGCAAGAGCTGGGCACTGTCGCTCACGAGCCGAGATGGGCTATTGCCTATAAGTTTCCCGCCGTCCAAGGTACCACGAAGCTACTTAATATCGGCATAAACGTGGGGAGGACGGGTAGCCTTAACCCCTACGCTATTCTAGAGCCGGTTCGAGTGGGCGGCGTAGTCATCAGTTCGGCAGCGCTGCATAATGAGGAGGACATCCACCGCAAGGACATCAGGATTGGCGACTGGGTTGTGGTGCAGCGCGCTGGTGACGTCATTCCTGAGATTATCGAACCCATCGTCAGCCGCCGTACTGGCAACGAGAAAATCTTCCACATGCCCGGCCGCTGCCCTGTGTGTGGCAGCGAGGTGATAAAGCCCGAAGGCGAGGCTATGCACCGCTGCACCAATGCCGCCTGCCCTTCTCAAGCCCTGGAGAGAATCAAGCACTTTGTCAGCCGCGGGGCGATGGATATTGATGGCGTGGGTGAGAAGCTATGCCAGGCTTTGTTCGAGGCCGGCTTGATCAAGGATGCCGCCGATTTATACTACCTTACCAGGGAGCAGCTTCTCAGTCTGGAAAGAATGGCAGACAAAAGTGCCTCCAATGTGCTTAATTCCATCGTAGAAAGCAGGGACAGACCCTTAGCCCGGGTTATCTTTGCCCTGGGAATCACGCATGTGGGTGACCAATATGCCGGACTTTTGACAGAGCATTTTGACAGCATAGACGCTCTGGCTAAAGCAAGCGAAGAAGAGCTTTCAGCCATTCCCTCCATCGGCCCCAAGATAGCCGAAGGCATCCTCGCCTTTTTCAGACAGGAGGGAAATAGGCAAATCATCGAAAAGCTGAGGAAGGCCGGGGTGAAGCTGGAAAGAGAGAAAGTCAAGAAAGTAGGGGAGGGGCTTGTCCCCTCCCTACCTTTAGCCGGACTGGAGTTTGTTTTAACCGGGAAGCTGGAATCCTTTTCCCGCCCGGAGGCAGAGGCGAGAATAAAGGCTCTCGGTGGCAAAGCTGGCTCGGATGTCACCAGGAGGACCTCTTATGTGGTGGTGGGCGCCGATCCTGGCTCCAAGTTGGCCAAAGCAGAGAAGTTGGGGACAAAGACGCTCAGCGAAGCTGAGTTTCTGGAGTTGTTGGATAAAGCTGCAGGCAGACTGTAGAAGCTCTCCTAACTCTAAGTTTATCGGAACCGCATTTACCAAGCTTATTGGCCTGTACTACTTTGGCCTCGCCCTGAGTTCTTTGAATCCAGGACGGAAGGTCCCACACCGAGAGGGGATTGGGCTTTCGCCGCAAGCGTAACAAAACGTCAGAATGTGCAACCTGGTTTTTGGCTTATTGAGTATAACCTCAACTGTTCGCACCAATTCCTTGGCTATCTTGCCGCCCAGAGTATGTCAAAAACGAACGTGGTAAGACATGTTGCCCAGTGTTGCTCATGTTGCCAGTCATCACAGGCCATTGACTTTTTTGGGAAGAATTGTTATTCTTATATTAGCTATCCCCACATAGCGTATCCTCAGAAATTGCTTGCAGTCGGGGCTAAGCAAAGTAGGGTGTTCTTCCAAACCGTAGAGGATAAAGGAGAAGAACTGGGGTTATCAAGTGGTGCGGCGGTGGCAGAGGCCAGATTCCAGATTATTGAAAAGATCGGAGCCAAATTCAACTCACTGATTGGGGACGAGGTTTAAATATGGCAGCCAAGAAAAGCGGCCTTTCGGTTCGGCTAATAGTTGTGGCAGCCCTCGCAATAGGAATGGTTGTTTCTTCTGTGGTGGCCTACCAACAGGCACCACACGGATCCGATGGAATTCATTTTGTGTTTACCGGAGGAGGGATTACTCGTGAGCCGGCGACAGAGACTCTGGTACAGATCTCTGTAATGCATACATGTGTGTTTAATGACGAGCTGATCCTTGAGAAAGTTGAAATATACGGAGAAAGCGAGGTACCTGTCAAATCCTTTGCGGTTAATATGACTTTAGATTCCATATCAGGGAAACTGAGACTTTTGGACGCATTCCGTATTCTGCTGCGTCTGTTTCCGGTTGCCTTTGTTGGTGAGAAGGCGGCTAAATTAGCCGCAGAAATGCGAGCTGAATCATTCGTGACCGGTTATTTTACGGTAGACTTAAGACAAATAGAACAACCACTGACTTATGGGGAGATTCCCATTATGGCGAAGGCAACGCTAATTCATAATGGAGAACGTCTAACCTTAGAGAGAGAGGTAATAGTTAAATATGGTGGCCCGCTTACCTAAACTCAGGCGGAAAGAAGGACAGAGACGGGAAGCTTGTAACCCTAGAAAGAGTCAACAGCCGAGTATCTATCAGGTTTCTAAAATTGGCGAGAGGGAGGGAAGGAAATGAAGGGCATAGTGAAGTGTATATTCTTTATGACTACTATATTTCTGGATTCAGAGTACCTAAATGCCTAGTTGTTATTTAACTTCTCTCCGAACGACCTATAAAGCCTGGAAAATAAAAAGCGGGGTGTATTTTTGATAACAATTGCATTCTAGCTTGAATACCAGCATCACCCTGCACGTCTGATAGCCACTGGTGAGCCGCACTGATAAGGTCATTACAGAAAATGTCAACCTGTAGTTGCAATACATTCTTGTACTGGTTACAGTGCAATACGCCTCCTTTATCTGAAGGTTCGTTGAAATGGACTGATTCTAGAATCTTTGAGATTTTTTGTTTTTCTATATCTCCCGTTCCTTCATGTAAAAGTGAGCAACGCAGGGCATAGCAATCGTCACCTGACAGGAATACATGGAGTTCTTGGAGAGGCCCCATGGTTGAACTGTATTTTGGCAGCATGTACTTGTTGTACCAATTGACATATCTAACTCCAGACTTTTCATTAGGGTGTTCTAAGGCACCACAAATGTCTGGTATAACTAAGGCTATAAAAAGAGCAGCATACCAGTTCTTAGATTCAAGCGATTTTATTATTGAGTCTAGGTACCTATCAATCATACGATATTTGGAATAATCCAGTCAGTAGAGTTTGAGGACTTGATTCTTGGCCAACCATCCGCTGGCCTAAACAAATGCACCAAATCCACCCGGACAGTAGCCGAGCCAAATGCTAAAACACCAGTCGTCCCTGTTATGTTACTAAGCGTCACAAGCGTTACATTTGCGCCGACAGCCAGCTCAAACTGTTGCTCACCTTCAATTGAATCGACAACAACAAGGCAGGGAATGTTTCCTACATTCTGAATTAATACCCCATTATCTATGCCAGTTACGGAAATCTCTGATGGAATTTCCGCTATGTATGATAAGCCTGTTAAAGCCAACAGGGCTAAAGCAAGAATACAGCAAACTAGAATAGCTATTCTCATTGACTTTCTCTTAGTTCAATTATACCACCAGCCAAACCTAATGTAGAATAAGTTACGAATTACTCGCCTAGTGAAGCCTCAGATTAGCTTGGGGCTTTACGGAGGATTGAGCAACTTTTGGAAGGGGATTTGACTTTCGTCACAGCATAACAAATCGCCAGAATGTGCGATGCGTTCAAATTGACTGACCGAGCAATCACTAGATACCTGGCGCTTGGGCTGTTGCTTGGCGCCCGTGACTAAATTGACCTCGATAGCTCTAACGTAAGCCAGCGATTATCTGGTTGATGGCTTGGTTGAATCCGGGTGCAAGATATTTAAGTCTGTCACCGACAGAATCTTGTAATTGACGATAGTCCCCGTCCTTCCCACCTACATACCAGACTTCTGCTTGACAATCAAGGATGGGTTTCCACACATAGCCCTCAATAAGATTGGGACGGACACCGATTATGGCGACAACGTCAACTTCCTTCACCCGCTCAGCCCACTGTCGCCTTATTTGTGTCAAGAACCTTGCAACCGTTTGCGTTGGTTTACCCGGCATGTAAACGCACATCACCGGCGGTACCGCAAGGCCTTCAACCTGATAGCGCTTGCGAACCACAGGTAGGTCAGCCGGCTCGACTGGACCGTCAAAAATCGATTCTGCATCAAATCTCATGCTGTAGACTTGTGCACCGGGTAACAAATTGCAGGCTCCGTGCAATTTCCAAATCATGAGGTTATCTTTAGGTGGGGGAGCTGCCGCATACGCAATCTTTAGACCAGCCCTACTAGCTGCTACGTCCAGAACACACTCATAATTGAGCGTTGCAAACGCCACCCGTTCCAGCCATTTGCCTTCGGCGATGGCAGCAACAAGCTGGGAATAACAATCGGATTTATCGCTGGAAGGGTTAAACTCTGAGAAGTAGCACGCCATGTTGACCATCAGCTCTTGAACCAATTGTAAGCGCCTCTCCCATATCTGTTGCATTCCCAATTCAAAATCCCTGCAAAGTAGACTTGCGTATTGCGAAGGGAGGTTTCCCCATGAGCGTGGAAATCTGCTAGCGAGCTCCTTAAACAAGTCGTGCCCTAAAGGAGGTGGTTTTGGGATAAGTCTTCCTGCCCCATGACTAGCTCCCGCACCAGTAAGGAAAGCGTACCTCATACAAACATACGTAACCCTAGTACTGCTAGCTCCTAGTAATTTGTAGCTTCTATATTGTACAATAATTGTCAGCATTAAGGAGGTGGATATGGCAACCAAGTTTTGGGATTCTATGAAGAAAAGCGCAGGGCTACTAGGCTTCATTATGCTTTCTCTCGCAGTGTTGGCCTTGGTAGCGGCTTTTTCCCTTACTATCTTAGGCAAAGCTGCAACCGAAACAATAGGCTTGATGCTCGGCTTATTCTCAGTTGGGCTAGCTTTTATGGCCATCGATATGTCTACCAAGTCCGATTCGAAATATAGCACTCTTTTGAATCAACTTAAGCAAGGTGTCATTAACCTGCCGACTCTGTTCAAAAATGATGTGCTATCACCATCGGGTCAACTAGCGGTTGAAATGCAAGTTTCCAATGAGAGCAGAGAATCGGCGCAAAATAGGCTTGATGACGACACCAAGAAAGTTGGTTATGTTAGAGGAGAACTATACCAACTTCCTGATGGAAGTTGGGGCATTCATTGGGGAGGTAAATATCCCTTGTAGCGTTATTGGTGACACTAGCTAAGCTAGTCTGGTCAATGATTCTGCGCTTTAGTTCTCATTTCTGGGATGGCTTAAGTTAGTGTGGTTTATGCAGCCTTTCTGAAATAGGATATTCTAAAGTGTTAAAGCTAAACGCTGGCGAATATAAGCCCATTTATCCAATCAAGCTTGAGGATGGTATAATGTAATTAGTCATACTGATAATACCACCGGGCTATTGAGACGGTTGCCGGTCCCTCAGCATCACTTTTAGCCTATCTTGCTTCTTTCTGTACCGGTCTCGCAAAAAAGCGAACGCAATCTCAATAGCGATAAAGCCAAGAGCCACATTCGTCATGAAGTCCCACGTCGAAGGAATGACCTTCCATAGGGCAAGTCCACCAACCAGAAGGCACAGAAACGCAATTGTTACGAATGGAATCATTACGACAGTCCATTGTGTGGCTCTAAATCTGGCATCATGAATTTCCTCCTGAATTCTTGCCACTTGGAGTGGAGTCATTTCGTGATCGCTTAAATCCCACCCGCACCTCGGACAAAACTTCGCATCCCTTGGAATTTTCTTATCACACAGCGAACACTTGCGCATCTTAGACCCTAGTTTTCGACGGGAATAGCTCCCCTCGCTTCTGTTGTTATTATATCATAAATGATTCTCCGCTTTAATTCTCATCTTCTGGGACGGTTTAAGTTAGTGTGGTTTATGCAGCCTTTCTAAAATTAGGATATTCTGAAGTGTTAAGGCCAAATTGCATAGCATTTAGGTATTCTCTCCACCCAAACTTGAAAAATAGAAGATTAAAGCAGGTCAAACCGATTGATTCTTCAGCCTCTCTGGGCGGGAGACCGATTCCTTTCAGGCGCTTCAGTCCGGGGCACATGGTCACCCACTCAAGAGTGCCGACATCGTTCAGGTGGTGGCAGCGGTCAGGAGAGCTGCCGCTGGCGAAGCGTTGAGGACCGAACCGGTGTTATAACTTGAGGCGATTTTTCAAAGACTCGAGCTGTATCGTGATCTCAAACCGATGTCCCAGATTTACCCTCGCCAATATCCTCTTTGCTTCTTGGCTTAGGTTCGGGTTTCGGACCGGGTGCCCCTGCTTTTCTTTGGGGAATCAGTGGTTTCTTGGGTTTGTCTTTACCTGCCATCATTGACTCCTTTTAAATCTATCGCTGTATCTGATCGCTGATCATTACGTTTAGGTCATCCTGGACCTTCCATTTTGCCCAATACGCTTCAGTCCAATCGTGAGGGGCATTCTTCTCGTAATCTCGGTATTTCCCCTTGAGCTTCGTAAACTCCGCGTTTCTTGAACTGACATTGTATTGTGGGTCCAAGTCTAGCTCACGTCGGAAGTCTTCAAGTTCATTTCTCAGGTCGCCAAAGTCTTTGTTTGACTTAGTATGTTCCTTAATTAAACTTCCAGACTGTGCGGCACTCTGAAAAATACCGGCAAGAGCAGCTATCAGCGACAGGACGGCCCAGGCAATTTTCCCTCCAGAACTGCTCCACAAAGCCAATCCAGCGACTGCTGACCCTGAAGCTGTGATGGCAATGACAAACTTCATTGCAAAATCAATCCTCATCCATTGCTTTATTTGATGGTCTGACCAAAGTTCATCAAAATACGTATCGTAGTATGTGTTGAATGAGTCTCTCCAGAGAATGTCTCTAGAGTTGCTCGCCGTTGCCATATCTTCACCTCCTTCCGACCTACATATGACCACAAAGCATTACAAAAACCTTACCTTACCAATCATTGAGAGCAGCATGAAGCTGGCATGCTCGAAAGAAGAAGAGGAAATCAGCCAAAGCTTCTGCAATGGTATCGACGATGCCTTCATGGAAGCTGTAAGGCATGGCACTATACTCCCGACCGAGAAATCCACCCACGACAATTGCTCCTATCCTAGCCCGGAATTGATATCCTCCAAAGGTATGTGTATATTCTCTCACCTTGGAATAAATCTCTCCATTCCGTATCCCACATTGATATTATAGCATAAGAGGATATAGAAGGTCAACAGGGAACATCCGAAAATTTATACGCTTCAAATTCTGTTTTCATCCATATGGCCTGGGCTAGTTGGCTTATGCAGCCTTTCTAAAATAGGATATCCTAAAGTGTTAAGGCTAAATTGTGTAGAATCTAAGCGCTCAGGCCCAATCAAGCCTGCAAGCTTCTTACAAATTTGTGCTATCGCATATATTGGAACATGGATTTATCTGACAGAGCAGTAAAATCCTCTTTGTCTATATAGACCACTATCGGCTTGCCGATGCCTCTAATATTTGGTATTTTCTTCTTTACATATCCTTGATTAAGCATTTCAGGCCCAATATACACGTCTGCGTGCGCCATAAAATAAACCTCAGGATTAATCTTTAGAAGGCGAGATGCAATGTTAATACACTCAGATACGTAGTCCATAGAGCGACCTCGTTGAACATATTTGACAGCATGCCCCAAAGAAATACTGGCTCTAAGGTGTTTCGGATAGTCACAAGACCAGTTTTGCCCAAGCTTATTCATAAACTTGGGGAGAAACTCTTCTTCATAACAGTCCTTACCTCTGGTAAGGTTATAGAAAAAGTTGATCAGGTCAAGGATACGTCTAGAGGTTAACCTCTGTTTTTCCACTTCCCAAATATATAGCAGGCCATCACCTAAAAACTTTGAAAGTCTTGGCCTTTCTGGCAAGCGACCTTTGTTAACTTCGCGGTCAAGTCTATAGTTTACCCAACAGAGAAAGCTGTTAACGTAAGAGGCGACAACGATATTTTTGTTAACGGATGCACTATCGAAGAAGTTCGTGAAACCCTCAAGGTCAAGAATGACTACGATTATTCTAACGAGGTCATTGCATTCTTTCCCAATGGCAGGGCATTTTCCTTCATTCAGAACCCTGCCTCCTCTGACCTCTATCCGAAATCCATCCTGTCCAATTGACATGTTTTGTTGCTGTGTAAGCAGAACTATTGGCTGACACACTGGCGGTCGCTTCTAACAGCGACTGTCAAAGGCTACTTCTTATTCTTCAATATGTTGTATTTGGGCCTGTATCTCTTTATATAGTCACGCTCAAGGGTTGCAGCCTTTTTGGATGACCTACACGTCCTCATTTGATAGGTGGAAGCATTGGGTATAGATTCCTGGGTTAAGTGGTGTTCCAGACGTGTCCGGATGTTGCGTGACATACCCACATATTGTGTTGCACCACGCGCATTCCTAACTACATATATGCCAGCATGATTAGGAGCACGTTCTATATTGGTCTTATTAAATCTATATCGAGTTCCCAGTCGTTTTTCGCCCATCGCAATTCATTCCTCCTTCGAAATGACCTGTTATATTATACCATTTGTCTTATCATAGATGGAACATTGCTTAAGCATAATAGAACCATCCCCACGAGCATAATTCCAAAGGCGAGCTTCTTCATTTCTACCATCATATCATAAATGATTCTCCGCTTTGGATCCCTTTTTCGGGGGTGGTTTAAGTTAGTGTGGTTTATTCAGCCTTTCCAAAATAGGACATTCTAAAGCGGACAACACCGCCACGCTATTGAGATGGGTGTCTATTCCCCAGCATCATTCTCGCGGCCGCCAATCTCCAGTCTCCACTGTATCTCCACTCTCTCTACTGTATCTCCATTGCGTCTCCACTGCATCTCTACTGTATCTCCAATGTATCTTATACTAATCTCCATGAGTCTCTAGTATCGTTAACGTGTCTCCAGTCTTTATGAACACAACAAACTCCACAAACCCTATGAACTCAATGAACTTTTCGGAGATGAGGTGACATTTTCCCCTTGTTCGAATAAAGAATTCATGTTAATTTGTGCTTAGAACCCCGTGTGCTACCCTGACAGATTAAATCCCGGAGGTCAGGTTTCCCGGAACGTGACTGCAAAACAAACACAGGATAAAAAAAGGCGCGGTGGGCAGAAAGGCAACCGGAATGCCCGTAAACATGGCTTCTATTCCGGTGCCCTTAGCCCTGCCGAAACACGTCAAATGTGGAACATTACGAATCTGGAAGGCGTTGACCCTGAAATAGCGTTTATTCGCGTCAAGTTACAGTCTTCCCTTCAGCACGACCCTGGTAACCGACGCGTAATCGGAGAAGCCTCCAGACTAATAGTGAAATGGTATTCCGCAAACTACGAGTTGGACGCAACCGACAGCAAATACCTGAAGGCCGTTGTCGAGAGTCTCTTAGAGACTGCCTCAATGCGTCAGTCTGCCGGACTGCAGAGTCCGCAAAAACAAATGGCAGACCGACGAAACGAATCGTATGTACTTTAACAATTCAATGCGCCTCCTTACGTATGGAAAAGGGCTGTTGAACTTCGGAAAAACAGGTGATTTTCACAAAACGAATCATCCCAGCTTTGCTGCGACAGTCTGCCAGCCCTCATGCTTCGCAAAAACAAATGGCCAACCGACGAAACGAATCGTGCATACTCTCAGAGTTATGTGTGCCGGAGGTAATCGCCTTGCGTATGAAAAAGAGTCGTCGAACTCTTGGAAAACAAGTCATTCTAACAAAACGAATCATCCCGGCTTCCCTGCAACTGTCGCCCATGCAACTTCTGTGAAATGGGATATTCTAGAGCGTTAAGACTAAATACTGGCGAATATAGGCCCATTCCGCCAATCGAGCTTGTTGTTTAGCGTAACGAGCATTTGCTGAGCATCAACAGAATCAGCCATAATATAGGTTTCCGTTAACCTCTGATAGACTGATGTTCAAAAAATGATGGATATTAACGACATTAAAGAGAAGGTCAGGAATAGCAAGTATAAGATCTCCTTCACGCATACAGAGAAATTCAGGCAAAGGAAAATTGAAATACGAGAATTGGAGGAAGCGATATTTACTGGCAAGATAATAGAGGAGTATCCCGCCGACCCACGAGGACCTAGCTGCCTAATATTGGGGTATACCCAAGGAAATAGACCGTTGCACATAGTGTGTGGCATAATAGAATGGGAGTTGCTTATCATTACGGCATATGAACCTAGCCTTGAGGACTGGAAACCTGATTGGAAGACAAGGAGATAGTTGAATGGCTGACAAATGCTTTTTTTGTAAGGGTAAGGTAGCTCAAGAAAAGGTTAATGTAGATTTCCGCTGGGGAAAGGATTTGATAGTTATTGAAGGTGTTCCTGCGACGGTGTGTCGCCAGTGCGGTGAGAAATATTTTGATGCCGAAGTTTACAAGGAGATGGAAAAACTGGCGAAAGGCAGAATAAAGCCCTTCAAACGTCTGACCATTGACGTTATCAAGTTTGAGCATCCTGTGCCTGCTTGATGGTAGCGAAATCTGATGAAGCTCATTGTCGGGCTGGGCAATCCCGGCAAGACTTATGCCCGTAATCGCCACAATGTTGGCTTCCAGTGCCTGAGTTACTACGCCAGGCTTCATTCTGTCCCCTTTGATCACAGGCAATGCCACGCCAAAGTAGGCATTGGCAAAGTAAGGGGCGAGAAGTTGCTGCTGGCCAGGCCGGGCACATTTATGAATCTGAGCGGCAAATCCGTGGCTGGCCTGGTGCATAAGCACCACATTCCTTTGAGCGACCTCCTCGTCATATACGATGACCTCGATTTGCCCCTGGGCAAAATCCGCCTGCGGCAGAGCGGAAGCTCAGGAGGACACAAGGGCATGAATTCTATTATCTCCGCCCTGGGCAGCGCGGACTTTCCTCGAATCAGGGTAGGGATCGGGCGACCTCAAACAGAGGGACAATCCATCAGCGAGGATGCCATAGTCAATTATGTGCTCAACGATTTCTCTCCTGAGGAAGAAGCGACAATCAAGCCCGTAATTGCCAGAGTGGCCGAAGCCATTGACTGTTTTCTTGCCCAGGGCATAGAAGCAGCCATGAATGAGTTCAACTAGCTGTTGCCGCATGACATGGTTGCTATGATACAATCTAGCCGTAGACGCAGCAAATAAGCTAGAGGGAGGCAAAAGTGAAGTACCTTGAAGTCCTTAAAGATCTGATTTCCATTGACACTACTGTACCGCCGGGTCTGAACTACGGCAAGGCAATCGGTTATCTCGAGCCCTTGTTCAAAAAGTTAGGCTTCGATACACAAAGGCCCGTAATACCTGCCCAGCACGCAGAAGGAAGAGAAGGAAGGGTTAATCTTATTTGTCACCGCCACGAGAAAGGTAAGCCGCGCTTGATTTTCTATGCTCATATCGATGTAGTCCCGGCCGAAGGTTGGGACGCCTTCAAACCCAGAGTCGACAACGGGAAGGTCTATGGTCGGGGCGCCGCCGACACAAAGGGAAGTATTGTCGCCCTACTTTTGGCTATGGAATCCCTGAAAGGGAAGCGCCTCGACTTCGATGTCTCAGCGATGATCACGACCGACGAAGAGTATAGCCAGGCCAGCCAGCTCCAGTATCTGAGGCAATATTTAGAGCCTGTTTCCGGTGCTTATTTCCTCAACCTTGATTCTAACTTTGGATTTGTTTCCATAGCCAACCTCGGGGCACTGCAGCTTGATATCAAAGTTACGGGCAAATCCGTACATTCCGGCTTATCCCATCTCGGAGAGAACGCCATCGAGAAGGCCAGCCTTTTGATGCAGGCACTCCTGGAGTTAAAACACAAAGTGGAACAGAGAAAATCTAGTGTCCCCACCCACCCCGATACGAAACTGGACCGAATGGAAGGCAGGTTGAATATCAACATGATAAAGGGAGGCATTAAAACAAATATCGTGCCGGATGAGTGTCTCATATCGGTAGACCGGAGGTTAATTCCCGAAGAGAATCTGGAGGATGCCAGGAAAGAGTTGCTCGATACACTTGCTTCTGTCCCGGGTGTAACCTGGCAACTTGAGCGTGTTTATAGCATCCCGACGGTGCCTCCCGTCAATGACCCTGTCATAGACCGGCTGGCGCGCATTATCGCTGATACTATCGGCGAAGGTAACAAGTTTGGCGAGATGGGTTCTGGGGATTTATCCCACATTGTCGCCACGTGGGGATGTAAAGCATTTGGCCTCGGCGTCATACGGCCGGAGTGCAATATACACGGTAAGGAAGAATTCGTCTATCTGCAGGACATCGAGGACGTGGCTAAAATCCTCGCGCGGTTTTCTTCAGCTCGGGACTGACTACCCAACATCAGGGCGAGAGGCTCGACTGTCCGTTACGAGAACTCAGCCAGTTGCACCGATACTACTTTGTACCGACACGCGCAATTGCACAAAAGCCTGTTTTGTTACCTCTAGCCTAACGATACGTCAGTTTGTGCATTATCACCTGCTTGAACTGGACCCTAGATTGAGGGACTGAGTTCCCCAATTTACTGTGAGTCAACATTCACGTCGACATGGAACTGTGATAGGCTTATGTGCAGGGGCATACGAAAACGGAAAACAAGTCAGAAACGTCACACGTGTTGCCAGTTTCTAGAACCAAAGAAGAAGCCAAGCGCTTCTACGATAGAATCAGTGGGGTGTACGACTGCTTCACTAGGGCTTTCGAGCGAAAACATGCTGAAAGAACTCTGGAATGCCTATCCATTAAAAAGGGAGAGATGGTGCTAGAAATTGGTTTTGGCTCCGGGCATTGTCTCAAGCGGATAGCTCAATCTGTGGGTGAGACGGGCAAGGTATGTGGCATTGATATCTCGGCAGGCATGCTCGAAGTCACCAAGAGAAGATTGAGGAAGGCACAGCTTATAGATAGGGTAGGCCTATGTCGTGGAGATGCTGCAAGGTTGCCCTATAGTGACAATGCTTTCGACGCAATTTTTGTGAGCTTTACTCTCGAGCTGTTCGACACCCCTGAGATCTCCAAAGTGCTGGAGGAGATAAAAAGAATACTCAGGCCGACAGGCAGGCTGGGGATTGCCAGTATGTCTCGAGAGAGTGGCAAGTCAGCACCATTGAGACTTTATGAATGGGCTCATAGGAAGTGGCCGCGTTATGTCGATTGTAGGCCTATCTATCTCGAGGAGTCATTGATGGATGCTGGATACAGAATACGAAGAAGGGAAATGACCAGGATGGTGGGATTGCCAATCGAGATCATTGTTGCCACAAAAGCAACTAGCGACTAGTTTATCCGGTGAGTTGGTGTGTTTGAACCATCGCGCCCCCGGGGCAGGTTTCACCACGACAAGAACGGGAGAATTGCCTGGGGGACCCGCCTAGGACTCAACACTACATCGAAAAGTGACTCAATAATTCTGACTAATGTGCGATTTCTCGCATTGCACAGAAATTCAGATTGTGGCCTTTCGTTACTCGAACCGTTGAACATCAGCAAAGGCAGTTAATCAGTTCACAACCCATGCCACTCGACTAAATTATCTAATGGTTCGCGGGGTCGTGGAAATGTGTTAATCGAAGCCCTGAGGTCAGGATAGCCGATGGCTATTGATGTCACGATGGCCCTGTCTTTGGGGATATTAAGTAATTCCCGAAGTATTTCAGGCCATAAGACGGGTATACCCATAATACATGTGCCAAGGCCATAAGTGAGGGCAGTCAGGCAGATAGTTTGAGTGACCGCGCCGATACTCACTATGGAAGTGGGACCGCGGTCATCGGCACAGACAATTATTGCACTAGGGGCGTCAAAGAAGCGCAGCATGTGCTCCCGGTGCTCAAGTTGCTTGGCTTCCAGATTCTTGGTGCCTGGAGGGTAGCGGATGGCGTCCGCCAGTGCTTTCAACGATTGCTGTCTTGGAATCAGAAGCTTAGAATACGGACCTGTTCTGGGCAGGTCAGGCTTGGGGTTCATATAGTCATGGCCATCCCATGTTTTTGCCTTCTCTACAAGCCGGGCAGTTACTTTAGCCAGCAATTTACCTGCCAAGACGTCAAAATGCCAGGGTTGGACATTTCCTCCCGATGGTGCCCAGCGGCTGACATCCAACAACTCCTGCAGAACCTTTTTTGGAACAGGGTCAGGCTTGAAGACGCGAATACTTCTTCTCGTATGTATAGCTTCAATGACATCCATAAACTCCTCCTAGTGGTATTTTAGCGTTGAGTCTAACACGAGAATCATGCTTGGTTCTACTCTTGTTTCCACTTGCTTCACACCATCTATTATTTGTTAAGCACAAACTCATCGACGGAACGACAAGTGGCTTCAATTGCCCGATCTAGCGTTTTGTTCGGGCAACGATAAATCCAGGAGAGCCTGGCAATTAAGGCAGTATATTTAACCTCTCGCTGAGAAAATTTCCCTCGCTTTTATCGGGGGTCTTGACAACCCGTAACCCTAATTGATACACTTGTTCTATAGAACATTCGTTAAATATAAATTGTAATAGGAGGCTATTATGAGAAAGCCTGAGGTGAGAGAGAGAATCCTTGAATTCATACGGCATTCTTTCGATGACAGGGGTTATGCGCCTACAGTTAGAGACATCCTCAAGGGGTGTAATCTTAGTTCCACATCCGTGGTCCAGCATCACCTGAATACTCTAGAAAAAGAAGGCCGTATCCATCGTGACCCTCAGGTGGTTAGAAGCATCCAGTTAATGAAAAAAGACGTTGTCGAAGTGCCACTCCTGGGGGCAATTGCTGCAGGAAAGCCGATCCCTGTGCCAAGTTCAGATACCTGGACTACTCCGCCCGAGGAGACGCTTAAGTTAACTACAGATATGGTAGGAAATAAGAGCAATATCTATGCCCTTAAGGTAAAGGGGACTTCCATGGTTGATGCTCTTATCGATGATGGAGACACCGTGGTCATGGAAGCTGTGCCAACCGCTGAAGATGGGCAGATGGTGGCTGTCTGGCTCAAAGACGAACAAGAGGTAACTCTAAAAAAGATTTACCGAGAACCAGGACGCATTCGACTTCAGCCGGCAAATAAACAAATGAAGCCTATCTACGTAAAGCCCCAGAATATCGAGGTGCAGGGAAAGGTGGTGGCTGTACTCAGAAGGCTCAGTCGCTAATCACTCAATCTCCAGGGAGCGGGAATAATGAGGATTGGCTGCATTTTCTTTCCCAACTTTGCCGTTCAGGTCGAAGTGAGGGACAACAATGCACTGTCAGGTAAGCCAATTATCATCGGGGGTTTCCCTTACCAGCTAAAGGCTGTTCACGACGCCTCAGAAGAGGCAGTGAGGCAAGATGTCAAAAGAGGCATGCCTTTACGCCAGGCTTACGCTTTATGTCCTCAAGCAATATTTTTGCCTCCGGCTGAGGATAAATACAATGATGCTTTCACCAATGTTCTAAACTTCCTTGCCAAATACACCCCGGTGGTAGCAGTGGGAGCCGAAACTTGTGCACTCCTGGACGCTACCTTAGAACGGGATGAATTCGCTTTTATAAGAGATATCATGGAAATTATAGAGGAGAAGACCGGCCTCCATACATCCGCCGGCATTGCCTCAAATACATTTGTGGCCCGCGTAGCCAGTCAAGTCGCTAAATTCAGCCAGTGCCTTATAGTTCCAGATGGTGAGGAAAGGAGATTCTTACAAAATTTACCTGTAGATCTGCTACCAGCCTCACCTGAATCACTGAGAAGGCTAAAACTCTTTGGCATCTACAAAATGGACGACCTAGCAAAACTACCGATCGGAGCAGTCAAGCTTCAGTTTGGACGAGAAGGTCAAATCTTATGGGAATTGGCAAATGGCATTGATTTCTCAAAGCTTATGCCATGGAAAATGCCAGAAGCCCTCACAGGTGAGGTTTTATTTGAACTGGCGGCGGAAGCTCTCACTATTGTTTTAAATGGAGCTAGCGACCTCTTGAATAGTCTGGCGGGGCAGCTAAAGCAGAACTGGCAATGCTGCCGCCGCTTGACTATGTGCCTTTCTTTCAGCAACGGCGATTTGGTTAAACGAACGTTCCATTTCAAAGAAGCAACATGCTCCAAGGAAGTGATGCTGCGTCAATTGCAGCGTTACCTGGAGAGGGCAAGATTTACGTCTCTTATTGAGAAAATGACACTGACTCTAGCCGATCTTTGCTCTGAAGAGGGAAAACAGGCTTCATTTCTCGATACGCAGGTAAGACATTGGGAGAAACTGATAACGGCAATAAATCAGCTTCAACAAAGATACGGCAAGGGAATAGTTAAGCAGGTGCTATACAAAGAGAAATGTTTGCTACCGGAAGATTCTTTTTCCTTCGCTAACTTTGATATCAAAGAGACATGAGCAAGCTATTTCACGAGGCCATAACGCTGGAAGTCAAGGAGGACATCCAGCACAAGCCTATTTCCTTTTTGTATAAGAGTGGAAAGGAAGGTGTTGAAGAAATATGCGAACAATGGCGAGTGTCCCGCGAATGGTGGAGGAAAGCGACTGACAGGGAATATTTCCGGGTCAGGACTGTGAGGGGCATTGTCTGCGAAATGTACCGGGACCTGCTTACCGGCGCCTGGTATTTGCAACGCATATACGACTAAAGATATTGACACTCGTGCCTTAGTGCCTGGGCTGCAAACAAAGAAAATGCAGACATTATGAATAACTACGTTGAGCTTCACTGCCATTCCAATTTTTCTATCCTTGATGGCGCATCCCATCCAGAGGATTTAGTGGCTCGCGCATCAGAAATCGGCATACCTGCTCTAGCTTTGACCGACCACGATGGGCTATACGGAATCATCCCCTTCCATAAAGCTTGTCTTGCCGCCGGGCTCAAGCCTGTTATTGGAGCGGAGATGACGCTAAAAAATGGGAGCCACCTCACACTGTTGGCGAAAAACAACAGAGGTTACTCCAACCTGTGCCGACTGATAACCAGAGCTCAACTAGAGCAAAGGAAAGGCAGCCCCGCCATTGATAAAAGAGATCTTGCCCAGTACTCCGGCGATTTAATTTGCCTCTCTGGCTGTCGAAAGGGAGAAATAACCACTTTGATCGCTTCCGGACGAACAGAGAAAGCTCACGAGGTAGCTAGGGGGTATATCGATATTTTTGGCCAGCAGGACTTCTACATAGAGCTTCAGAACAATCTATATCCTGAAGATAAGAGTATTTGTCATGCCTTGGTAAAGATAGCTAAAGACTTCAACTTGGGTTCCGTTGCCATCAACAATGTGCACTACGCTACAACAGAAGGCTACAGACTTCATGACGTCCTTACCTGCATCAGAAATCGAACAACCCTGGATAAATGCGACACATTAAGACTGAACTCTGAGTTTCACCTTAAATCCTCAAAAGAAATGACGGAGCTTTTCCAGGAATGCCCCGAAGCGATTTCTAATACCATTACTATAGCTGAGAAATGCAGCGCCAATCTAGATTTTTCACAGTACCGCTTTCCAGATTTCCCTCTGCCTGAAGGCGAGACTGCTGCCAGCTATCTAGCTAAGCTATGCCGCCAGAAAATTCACAAAAGATATGCAAACGTAAACCAGGAGATAGAAGCCAAGGTCAATTATGAGCTCAAGCTGATAGAGAAACTGGCCCTGTCAGGGTATTTCCTCGTTGTCTGGGACATAATGGATTATGCTGAAAGAAACGGCATTCCTGCCCAGGGAAGGGGCTCGGCAGCCAACTCTATGGTGGCTTATATCCTGGGCATAACCAGGGTTGACCCTATCAAGAACAAGCTATTTCTGGGCAGGTTCCTCAACGAAGAAATGTCATCCGTTCCCGATATCGATATAGATGTCTCCACAGCCCACAGAGAAAAACTCATCCAATACGTCTATCAGAAGTATGAGCGAGAGCATGTTGCTATGGTCTGCACTTATGTTACCTTCCAGGCCAGGAATGCTATAAGAGAGGTTGGCAAGGTATTAGGAATGCCACCTGACCTCATTGATAAGATGGCAAAATCCGTTTCAGTATATGATGCTAAGGGTATAGAACAAGACCTGGCAGGCCTCAACGAGTTCGAAAGCTACTTCAGTTCCGCTCCCTGGCAACAATTCACCTCCCTTTGCCGAGAAATTGCCGATTCCCCCAGACATTTATCCATTCACAACGGAGGTATGATTATCTCATCTCGTACTCTGAGTGAAATAGTGCCCCTGGAGAAAGCTACTATGCCAGGGAGGATAGTATGTCAATGGGATAAAGATGACGTTGCCGATTCCGGACTGATAAAGGTAGACCTCCTTGGCTTAAGAATGCTATCGCTCATTCATGAGGCCTGCCAGCTGGCGGAGGAAAACCACAAGACAAAGCTTGATTTAGATAGATTGCCTCTGGATGATAGAGAGGTCTACGACATGATTTGCAGGGGCGATACCATAGGTGTGTTCCAGGTGGAAAGCCGGGCTCAACTGCAAACCCTGCCGCAAACAAAGCCGCACTCCATTGAAGACTTGACCATTGAGGTGGCCCTGGTAAGACCAGGTCCTCTTCAAGGGAATATGGTCCATCCCTATATTAGAAGAAGGAACCATTTGGAGAAGGTAACCTACCTGCACCCAAAGCTTAAGCCGATACTCGAAGAGACCTTAGGAATAATCCTGTTCCAGGAACAGGTGATTCAAGTTGCTACCGCCATAGCCGATTTCACACCGGGCGACGCTGACTCTTTGAGGAGGGCAATGACCAGGAAGAAACCGAAAAGGGCGATGGACGAGATGAGGAAGAGGTTCATAGAAGGGGCGAAAAGAAATGGAATAGATAACGACAAGGCAAGTCGCATCTTTCAAGCCCTGGAAGGGTTTGCCGAGTATGGCTTTTGCAAGAGCCACGCCGCCGGTTTCGCCCTTTTATGCTATCAGTCTGCCTGGTTAAAGAGATATTACCCAGTCGAGTTTTATTGCGCTTTGCTCAATAACCAGCCTATGGGATTCTATTCGCCAGAGGTGATTGTGCGGGATGCCAAAAGACATGACATAGAAGTTCTGCCCGCAGACATCAATAAAAGCAGCGACAGGTGCACTATCGAAGACAACAAGACCTGTCCTGAGCGAAGCCGAAGGATTAGACTTGGTTTCAGGTACATAAAGGAAGTTGGAGAGAAAGCCATGAGCCAAATAATGGCTGAGAGGCAGAGCACTCCTTATGTTTCTTTCGACGATTTCTATTTCAGGGCTGGACTGGCAAGAAAGCCCATGGAAAATCTTATCCTCGCTGGCGCCTTTGATTCCTTTGGCTGCCAGAAAAGACAGCTATTGTGGCGACTTGGTCCTTTAGAAAAGAAGGGCCCAACGGAACTACCTCTAGAATTTGGTGATACCAAGGTTTCCCTGCCTGATTTTACCGACCTTGAGGAGATGAAAGCTGATTACGAAGTACAGGGATTATCTACAAAATATCACCCAATGCATGCTCTGAGGAAAGACATATCCAGGGATGGTTTACTCAAAAGCTCTGAAGTTGCCCGCCTTCCCTCAAATGCTCGAGTACGCATAGCTGGCTATGTTATTACCAGGCAAAGGCCGCCCACTGCCAAAGGTTTTGCCTTTATGACGTTAGAGGACGAGGAAGGCATGCTAAATGTAATAATCAAACCAAACGTATACCACAGGTACCGACAAATCTTCAAGCTCGAGCCATTGATTCTGGTTCAAGGAACAATCCAGAGGCAACATGATATCCTGAATATTATCGCTGACACGCTAATCCGACCTTGTGATGAATGGGAAAAACAAACATCTTCGGTATGATTCGCATGCAAGCTGCCTCAATCAGTGCCGGCAGGTTTTCTGTTGCTTCAAGCTCGCACCACTAGTAAAATGACAGTCTCTGAGAGTCAAATGGCAAAAATCCGAGTAGGCACTTGTTCATGGACTGATCCGACACTGGTGAGTTCCGGACGCTTCTATCCTGACTCTGCACGCTCGGCCGAAGCCCGCCTTCAATACTATGCCAGCCAGTTCAATATGGTCGAAGTGGATAGCAGTTACTATGCCTTGCCCAACGAGAGAAATAGCTATCTGTGGGCAGAGCGGACGTCCGACGACTTCGTATTCGATTTCAAGGCTTTCAGAATATTCACTCAGCATCCGACACAGGTCACTGCTCTGCCCAAGAGCATAAGGAACGAACTGACTTCCGGATTGCAAGGAAAAAAGAATTTGTATTACCGTGACCTTCCGGCTGAGTTAGTTGATGAATTATGGCAGAGATTCGAGAGTGCGCTGCTACCACTGGATACAGTTGGCAAGCTGGGTGTTGTGCTCTTCCAGTTTCCCCCCTGGTTTTACCCTGGCTCGCAGCAACTCGACTACGTTGAGATGTGCAAGGCAAAACTACGGCAGTACCGCCTGGCCATGGAGTTCAGAAACAACGTGTGGCTGAGCGAAAAGAATCGCGCCGCGACCTTCGATTTTCTCAGGCGCAACGACCTGCCATTTGTCTGCGTGGACGAGCCGCAGGGCTTCAAGTCGAGTGTGCCTCCTGTCGCCGAAATAACGTCTGACATTGGATTGGTCCGCTTCCACGGCAGGAACAGCGAGACCTGGGAAAAGAAAGGCATCGGCCCGGCTGAACGTTTCAATTATCTTTACACCGAAGAAGAGCTCCAACCCTGGGCCAATAAGATCGCTGAGATCTCCGAACAAACCAGCCAGATGCATGTCTTGTTCAACAACTGCTACCAGGACAAAGCTGTAGTAAATGCCAGGCAAATGTGCTTCATGCTCGGCTCCCAGGGTCGCCCCCAGATGGCCGAAGAGTAGCGCACGCAGAGCAAGCCGGCATTTGACTCCTACAACTGCACAGCCGCCTCCACTGTTCGGTTCGGGCAAAACGACCTTGCCCTGTTACTTCTGTGGTAACAGTCTAGCCTTCTGTCACATCTGAGCCCAGATATTCATCCGCGAAGAGCTCTATGCTATAATTGTGGGATAACTAACTCAAGAACCGGACGACTCTGGAAATTGCGAATGCGCAAAGGAGAGAAATGCGTTTTAAATGTGTTACCTGCGGAATTGAATTCGCTACTATAGAGCAGCTAGCTAGCCACAAGAAGCAGCACCAGGCTGGTCCAAAAACCTCTTCAGGAGTAATTTGCTTGGGCTGCGGCAAAGGCATCCCTTTGGACCCATCTAAAGCGAACTACAGCGGGCTGCTTACTTGCCCTAGCTGCCGACGGACAATGACTGTCGTCACTGAAGGCGGTGAAGTAGTTACAGCCCGATTTGGCTAGATAGGGCACTGCGATTTCTGTGCCAATCTGCTTCCCTACTTTATCTACTCATTGTCGTCCTAAGACGGGGACTCCTCTAGCGCGGCAATAGCTACTTTCTGTACATTCCCACGGTAATAGACAATCTCCACCTGGTCACCAATCCGGTGAGAACCTACGGCTGAGACTAACTCTTCGCTTGTGCTGATATCCTCGTCGTTTATCTTGGTGATAACATCACCTGCTCGTAATCCAGCCTTATCTGCCGGGCTATCGTTAGTAACACTGGTAACGAGTCCTCCGCCGTCGACTGAGAGGTCGTAGTAATGCTGGATAGCAGAGGTGACGGTGGTCACTTCTACTCCAAGCCAGGGTCGGACTACCTTTCCTTCTGTTATCAGGCTCTGCACTACTGGAATGGCGGTATCGGTACTTATGGCGAAGCCAATGTTCTCGGCATTGCTGGCAATAGCTACGTTGATGCCGACCACCTGACCTGCCATGTTTACCAACGGCCCACCACTGTTTCCTGCGTTAATGGCCGCATCAGTCTGAATAATGTCGTTGAGCACGGCACCGGTGTCCAGCTCAATGGAGCGCCCCAGGTTGCTTACTACGCCGAGAGTCCAGGTAGGACCTCCCGGCAAAGCCAGAGCATTCCCCACAGCCACCACCGGGTCAAGGACGCCAAGCTGATCCAGAGAGTTGCTCAGAAAGTGTACGTAGTCCAGATTACCGGCGTCAATTTTCACTACGGCCAGATCAGTTTGCGCGTCTGTACCTATTATAGTCGCCTCGTAGGTACTCCCACTGCTCAGGGTGACTGTCACCTTGTTCGCATCCTCGACCACGTGATTGTTGGTCACAATATAACCGTCCGGGCTGATTATTATCCCGCTTCCCGCTCCTGTCTGCGGGACCGGCTGCCAGAACCAGTTGTAGCTCACCGTTTCGGTAACAATGGAAACCACAGCGGGAGCCACCTCTGCCACTAACTCCTGAGTGCCAAGTTCGCCGACGATTTCTTCGTCAACATACACATATCCCGAGGCAAAGCTAGTGGAGTCATGTACGGTGTTGGCAACAACCAAGCTGATACCAACAACCAAGAGGATAGCTATTAGAATACATTTTAGCTTAGCCATTTTTTACCTCCATCCAAAGGAGAGGGGGCAAGACACACCCCCTCTCCAGACAAGTTCTGCTTTCGCTGGCTTATCAACCGCCTGGCTCATGGGGTGGCATCGGGAGCACAACACGGACCAACCCCAATCTGAAAAACACGAGCAAGTTTGCCAAGTCCCGGTAACGGTAGTTTGATTTCAGGCCGGGACTGCCACCATTGCAGGTATTGGTCAGCTTCTTCCTGAGTTATCTCGCCGTTGTTCACCAGGTTCTGCAGCCAGTTTTCTAGAACTTCATCTCGTATCTCACTTCGGGCCTGCTTCAGAGCGTCTTTCAGTTGCTCTGAGTCGATGGCCACACCCGTCTGCTCCTCATAGATGGCGCACACTCTATCCAGAAGTGCCTGGTATCGATTGGCGACCTGGCTCTGGTCCTCAGTATTGGTTGTGCCATCGCTCCCGGCAACAACTACTCCTCCCACTACACCTCCGATCAGCAGTACGGACGCCACCACGACCGGAATGAATCACTTGCGTTTCCACATTGTCATATCGCTCCTTTCTGTTTTTTCTACTGATGGGGATGTGTTTCCTTCTCAGATGCTGTATCGACCTTCTCTCCTTAGTAGACGCATGTCATTTCGTTCTACTGTTAGTCCCCATTAGTGCAAATCCAGCTTATCACAGCGACATGAACCCACCGTGAACTGGGAGTGAACGTCAGAAAGAGCATGTAAATGAGCCATTTCATCTCATGTTCATCTTGGTGTAATATAATTTGTGTTGAGAGTGTGACATGCGAATTTTAGTTGTCGATGATGACCGGCGACTCTGCGCTGTCATAAAACGCGGACTTCTGGAAGAAGCCTACGCTGTTGACCTAGCCTACGACGGAGAAGAAGGAGAATATCTTGCCGAGGTCAATCCCTATGACCTCATCATCCTAGATATCATGCTGCCCAACAAAGACGGCATCCAAGTTTGCCATGACCTTCGCGCAAAGAAGGTTAATAGTCCCATTCTGATGTTGACGGCCAAGGACACTGTGGAGGACCGCGTCAAAGGACTAGATACAGGAGCCGACGATTACCTGGTTAAACCCTTCGCCTTCAGTGAGCTTCTGGCCCGTGTCCGGGCACTCTTGCGGCGAGAGGGCATGTTAAAATCGCCGGAGCTTCGTGTGGCAGACTTAACCCTGAATACCCTTACCCGCCAGGTTTGGCGAGGACAAAGACCCATTGAACTGACTACTAAGGAATACGTCATCCTGGAGTACTTGATGCGCCATCCCAACGTAGTAGTCACGCGCACAATGATCGAAGAACATGCGTGGGACTACGACTTCGATAGCCTGTCCAATCTAGTGGATGTCTATATTCGCAGACTGCGGCGCAAGATTGACGACGAAAAAGACGATGGCCTGATTCAGACAGTGAGAGGAGCCGGCTATCGGCTGAAAGCACCATGAGCTTCATCCATAGCATCAAATTCCGATTCACCATCTGGTACCTGTTGGTGCTGGCATTTCTGCTGATCGCACTCAGTGGCGGGGTGTATTTCTATCTGTCGCAAAGCCTCTATCGGAGTCTGGACCGTGCGCTGGCAATACGCTCCACACAGCTATGCAGTATTCAAGATATTCTGGAAAGCATCAGACAAGGAGAATTCCAGGAGCAATTGGGAGAAATCGTCGTATTGTACTTCTACTCTGGCGACCAACTGATGGAGGTGTCTGCCCCGGGGATAAGTGTTTCCCTGAGTCAGGAATTCGTATCGAAAGCCATTGCTGGCAGCAGTGCCTTTACCACCAGCCAGACTACCGAAGGCGAAACACTGCGTCTCGTGGCTGTATCTATCAACCTTAGCACGCTGGGACCGCCGCCAGGTATCCAGCCAGCTGCGCTGGTCATCGCACGCTCGACAAGACAGATAGAGAACATACTGGCCAGATTGGCAGTTACCCTTGCGATTGCTGTTCTGTTCACACTGGCACTAGCTGCCGGGGGTGGTATATTCCTGGCTGGCCGAGCGCTGAAGCCAGTGGACAAGATCGCCCAGACGGCACAGGAAATCGAGGAAAACGACCTGAGTCGAAGGATCAACGTGAATACCAAGGACGAATTGGGCAGGCTGGCAGCGACACTGAATGCAATGATTGCGCGATTGGAGAAGGCGTTCCAGCGCCAGAAGCAATTCACCAGCGATGCTTCGCATGAACTACGTGCCCCCCTGGCGGTAATTGAAGCTGAATCCTCCCTGGCGCTACAGAAGGAAAGACCATCAACCGACTACAGACAATCTCTGGAGACCATTTCTCAGGAAGCAAAGCAGATGTCCTCCCTCATTGACCAACTGCTTACCCTGGCTCGCGCTGACGCCGGAAAGGAACAATGGAACTTCGCAGAAGTCAACCTTGGCAAGCTCATCACTAATCTTGGTACAGATGTAGAAGTTCTTTGCCAGGAAAAAGGGCTCGGTCTTCAATTAGGCCAGACGGAGGATCTAGCAGTGAAAGGCGATGAAACCAGGCTGAGAGAACTGTTCATGAACCTGCTAGATAATGCCATCAGATATACCCCCGCTCCGGGGACTGTTTCCATCTCACTCCGCCGCGAAGGGCAGATGGCCGTAGTGGCCATCAAGGATACCGGGACGGGCATCCCGCCGGAAGACATACCTTTCATCTTCGAGCGATTCTACCGGGTTGATAAATCCCGCTCGCGCGCTGAGGGAGGCACTGGTCTGGGCCTGGCGATATCCCGGCATATTGTTGAAGCTCATGGAGGGAAGATACAAGTGGAAAGCCAGGTGGGGTCGGGAAGCACCTTTTCGGTATGGCTCCCCTTGCAGTAGCTCTAGTTTTCGTTTGCACCGTTAGCTACTTTGCAGCATAGATATGTCTGCTATAATAATAAACTTATGTATAGGCTCGTCGACCAAATGACTTACAACGAACACGCCAAGTACGTAGGAGCTAACGTCTATGTCTAAACGTCTGAGCATCAACAGTGTCCCGGCTCTAGTCGGCATTGTGGGACCCATCGTGGTGATTGTCGGGGATCTCGCGGCGTCTCTATCTGTCCCCGGCTACAGCCCGATCCGCGATTCGGTCAGCAGCTTCGCGTTGACTTCCCTAGGCTGGCTACAATCGATTTGTTTTCTGGCTATGGGCTTGCTATTGCAGATCTTCGCGGCAGGGCTCTTCTTCAACATTCGTAGAGCGCGGGGCTTCCACGCCGGAATTGTACTTCTTGCTCTCTGTGGCTTCGTGTTGATGTTGATTGCCACTTTTCATATGGACCACCCTGGAGCTCCGCCCATTGATGGCACAATCCACACAATAGCATCTTACGGTCTTGGCCTGTTATTCCCTATCGCTATTTTGTCGCTCGCACCCAGTTTCAGGAGAACTCCAAATTGGCGACCTGCTTTCATCTACACACTCGTTGCCGGTGTTCTGGCTTTCTGCTTGATAATAGGGGCGCTCTTTGGTGACCAGCGAGGCTGGTTCGGCCTGTATGAGCGAATCATAATACTCAACGCGCTGGTCTGGATCGAGGTAGTGGCTGTCCACTTTCTACGCGTTCTACTGAGGCAGGAGCCGAAACCCCAACCCTGACAGAGTGGCGCAAAAGGAGGAAGACTATGAACAAGAGTCGTTCAGTGTTAATGTTGTCGATTCTAAACCTGCTGAGCTTTCTTGGTACCGTTGTCGTCAATGCGCTGGCCAGCATCCTCCCCTTGAACGGCATAACGACCGGCGAACTATCTGACCTGTATCCAAATCTATTCGTGCCAGCAGGGCTGACCTTTGCAATCTGGGGACTAATCTATGTATTACTTGCTATCTTCGTCACATATCAATTGACACCTTCTGTGAGAAGAGACCCCCAGAAGGTCGAGTTTGTGCAAAGAATCGGGCCGCTATTCTTTATTTCCTGCCTCGCCAACATCGGCTGGATATTTGCCTGGCATTATCAAGTCCTCCCCCTATCACTGGTCTTGATGCTGATACTGCTGGGGTGCCTGCTGGCAATTTACTTGAGACTAAATTTTGGCAAATCGGAAGCGACGAAGGCTGAAAAATACTCAGCTCATCTTCCCTTCAGCGTTTACCTGGGCTGGATTACCATAGCCACGATTGCCAATCTTACTGCTCTGCTGGTGGATATCAACTGGGGCAGATGGGGTCTCAGTGAGCAATTCTGGGCAGTAGCCGTGATTGTCGTTGGCATTGCTATCGCATTATCCGTACTCTTCAGTCGGAAAGACATCTTCTATTCCCTTGTGGTTGACTGGGCACTACTCGGGATACTGCTGAAACGACTCTCAGTTACAACGGTGCCCGACCAAAGTGTAGTAGTCGTTACGATTATCGGAATGGTGCTTATTACCGGCGCTGTTATAGCTCAACTGATAAGGAAAAAGGTGTACTAGACGAAATACCGGCATATTTCAACCTTGCTAATCCTTGCAGCCATCGCAACCAAGTAGTAACATCAGAGCGAATTGTCGCCTCAATCTCCTGGTTCCCTATTTTCATTCCGAAACAGCTTGCATGCGACATCGAACGCAAAAGCAGGGATTGTTACTATCGAACTGATATAATCATTTTGCAGTTTCATCGGACGGCGCGACAAATCAATGATGCTCGATAAGAAACGAGACCTTTTGCTCGCTACGTTAACAGAAAATCCCGAGACAGTTATCTCGATTCACGTACTGACCCGGGGTGACTGTAATGTCTACATGTCTGGCGACCAACGTACTAGGTCAGTGGCCGTTCTCCAACCGAAAGAACTCCCATCGGAACCGACCGGTTTTGGTACGGATGCCGATGCTTTATGGCAGGAGCTCACTCAGGTGAAAGACTGGCAATGCATTCTGGTAGACAAAGAAGTTGCACTTCCGCTTGGAGAAATCATTTCGCGCCAATTGAAAACACCAGTCATTTTCCTGGATGATGTTTATCACATCCCGCAGGGACCAGTCTTGCCTTTCGAAAATGAGTCGGTTCGCCGGTTGATGTTTAATGACCTCATGCTACTCGAGACCCTGCCTCCTGAGGCACAGCCAATCGGATTTTGGGGAGATCTCCGAACATCACTGACAGAAGGACTGGTAGCGGGTGCGGTTGTCGAAAGCAAGGTCGTGGCCACTTCATTTGTCGCTGCTCGTGGACAGCAATATGTCGATATCGGCGTCTATGTTCTGGAGAATTACAGACGGCGCGGTCTAGGCACAGCTGTCGCTTCGGTTGTTGCGCGATCAGTGCAAAGTGACGGGCTAATTCCGGTTTGGGGCTGTGGTTCGCACAACATCCCTTCGCTCAAACTGGCCCGGAAGCTAGGATTTATGGAGGTCTCGAAGCGAACATACCTGATCATAGAAAAATATCTTGCAGACGTCTTGAGCCGGACATATCCTGTGCACAATAAAAGAGAGGGTAACGCCGTTGAATAATGCAGTTCACTGAGGCCCAGCCTGTGTGCTAATATAATATACCAAGCCACAAAATGATCATCGCTGTTATCGGGAATTCTTCCTGCTCACCAGAAGAAACTAAACTGGCAGAGAGTGTTGGTGAATTGTTGGCCCAGCGGGGCGTCGCCATAATCTGCGGTGGCCTGGGCGGCGTTATGGAAGCTGCTTGTCGCGGGGCTAAGTCAAAAGGTGGCTTGACTGTAGGAATTTTGCCCGGACAAGATTCAAGCACGGCAAACCCTTGGGTAGATATTCCCGTGGTTACCGGCATAGGTGAGGCGCGAAACTTTGCTGTCGTGAAGTCCGCCCAGGCAGTGGTTGCCATCGGAGGAAGCTACGGAACGCTAAGCGAAATCGCCTATGCTCTTAAGAGTGGCATCCCCATCATCGGCTTGAATACCTGGTCGCTGTCACGCAACGGGCGAGAAGATGATTCTATAGTCAGAGTCCAGAGCGCTGTCGAAGCAGTGGAAGAAGCAATTTCTTTGGCCGAAAGGCGCAAAAATCATGAGATTGCTTCGCTACGCTCGCAATGACAATAGTGAAGATGGCAAGCATCAAAAGCGTGAAAGCTCGAGAGATTCTAGATTCTCGCGGCAATCCTACCATAGAAGCAGAGGTGGTATTAGCTAATGGCACCGTGAGTATCGCGTCTGTCCCTTCAGGGGCGAGCACCGGTAAATATGAGGCTGTGGAGCTTAGGGATGGTGACAAAAGTAGATATAGAGGACTCGGCGTCCTAAAAGCCGTAGAACACGTAAATAATGAAGTTGCCTCAGCAATAGCGGGGATGTCCGCTTTAGACCAGCCGGCTATCGACCAGCGACTAATTGAACTTGATGGCACTGCCAACAAAGCCCGCCTGGGGGCCAATGCTATACTGGCGACATCTCTTGCGGTAGCCAGGGCTGCGGCTGGCTTCCGAGGTGTTCCTTTATACCGTTATTTGGGAGGAGCAAGAGCTAAACAACTGCCTGTCCCCATGTTGAATATCCTCAATGGGGGTAAGCACGCCTCGGGTTCTGTTGATTTTCAGGAATTTATGATAGTGCCAGTCGGTGCTGCCGATTTCCACAAAGCCATGCAAATGAGCAGCGAAGTGTATCATTCGCTGCGCAGGGTGCTCGAAGATAAGAGACTCAGCACCAATGTGGGAGATGAAGGTGGCTTCGCTCCGCAGCTCCCTGCCAATGAAGATGCACTCCAACTGATACTGACAGCCATCGACAGGGCCGGCTACAAAGCTGGCCAGGACTTGTTTATCGCCCTGGATCCAGCAGCCAGTACTTTCTATCAAGATGGGGAATACGTCCTTTCTCGAGAGGGTGTTACTCTCAGTCCCACGGAGATGATTGACTATTATGTTAAATTAGTCTCGGATTACCCTATCATCAGCATTGAGGATGGCCTCGCTGAGGATGATTGGGCAAACTGGTCGTTGCTCACTGCTCGACTGGGAAAGAAGACTCAGGTTGTAGGCGATGACCTTTATGCCACCAACATGAAGCGCCTGGAAAAGGGCATTGCCCAAAAGGCTTCCAATTCAATCCTTATTAAGGTAAATCAGATAGGCACGCTCAGTGAAACACTAGCTGTTATCGAGAGATCTCGCCAGGCGGGATGGACAACCATTGTCAGTCACAGGTCTGGCGAGACCGAAGATACTACTATTGCTGACCTCGCGGTAGCTAGCAATGCCGAATTCATCAAATCTGGTGCCCCTTGCCGCAGCGAGAGACTGGCTAAATACAATCGTCTCCTCAGGATAGAGGAGGAATTAGGAAAGGCTGCACACTACCCTGGCAAAAGAGTATTATATAATTTAGAGAGGATCGAATAATGCGTGTATTGGACGGTGTTCACCAAATAAAGAGTCCTGGCCCTGCAAGCGGATCATTGTCTACCAACGTCTATGTAGTTGAAGGCGGTGATGGACATATCCTGGTTGACAGTGGTTGGGATACCCAGGAATCCCTGTGGGCCCTCCAAGAGGGGACGAAGGCAGCCAATCTCAAACTCCGAGACATCAAGAAAGTGGTTGTCACCCATATCCATCCTGACCATTACGGATTATCAAGCAAGATAAAGCAGGTCTGCGGCGCCCAAGTAGCAATTCACAGGATTGATGCCGACTTTATCTCTCCCAGGTACAAAGATTTCGCTGACCTCCTTCAAAAGACTGAAGAGCTGCTTCGACAGAATGGCGTCCCTCAGGACGAACTGCCTCAGCTAAAAGAGGCTTCGTTATGGATGAATAAATATGTTACCCCGGATTCCCCTGACGTTATGCTAGAGGACGGCGACGTAATCTCCAACGATTCTTTTCAATTCAGGATCTTCTGGACGCCGGGGCACTCGCCAGGGCATATCTGCCTTTATGAAAAAGAGAAGAAGTTTATTCTTACTGGTGACCATGTCCTGTATGAGACCACTCCCCACGTTGGCTACAATCCCCTCTCCGGCGATAACCCCCTGGGTGACTATATTTCTTCCCTTAAGAAACTACAGAGCCTCAAGGTTAATTACGTACTCCCGGGACACGGGCCGCTGTTCAATGCTTTGGGGCTGAGAATAGAGAAGATACTCGAGCACCATGAACACAGGAGGAGAGCTATCTTGAAGTCTTTGCGCGACGGTCTGAAGACAGCCTACGAGATAGCTCAGAAGATCCCGTGGATGACCGACAGAGGAGGCATCGCCTTTCGGGATCTACCAGTTTGGGATAAGCGAATGGCTGTCACCGAGACCCTGGCTCACCTTAAACTCTTGCTGGAAGAGGGAGGGGTGAGCAACGTTGCTATGGATGGTGCCTCCTTATATATAGCTAAAGACTAAACTTTACTACCCTCTCCCTTGAAGGGAGAGGAATAAGGTGAGGGTGCTAGTGATGATGATGGTGCTTACAAGTGTAGTGCGAGGCTTTAGCCTCGTGCCGCACGACCCTGAAGGGTCGCACTACGAAATTTGGAGGTGAAGAGTCCCCAGAATAGCCAACCAATATTTAAGTCTAGGCTAGGGCAAAATCAAACGGCATATCAACGGAAAGGAGGTAAGAAATGGCGACTAAAGTGGGAATCAATGGTTTCGGGCGTATTGGCAGGTTAGCTCTAAAGGCAATCATCGAGCGTTGTGGAGGCAAGGCGGAGGTGGCGGCGGTAAATGATCTTACCGATGCTAAGACCAATGCCCATCTTTTTAAGTACGACAGCAATTATGGCATCTATCCAGGTAAGGTGGAAGCTAAAGACGATGGCATCGTCGTTGACGGGAGGAGAATAAAGGTCCTGGCTGAGCGTGAGCCGGCGAAAATTCCCTGGCGAGACTACGAAGTGGATATTGTGATTGAATCTACCGGGCTTTTCACCAAGGGGAGCAAGGCTGCTGCCCATCTTCAAGGCGGTGCTAAGAAAGTAGTTATTTCGGCGCCGGCTGAGGAAGAGGATATATCCATCGTCCTCGGCGTCAATGAGGGGCGATATGACCCAGCCAGGCACCGCATAATATCCAACGGCTCCTGCACCACGAATTGCATTGCCCCGGTAATTAAAGTGCTTCACCAGAACTTTGGCATAATTCACGGTTTAATGACTACTGTCCACGCCTATACCAACGACCAGAAGATACTGGATGTGTTCCATCGCGACCTGCGCCGGGCCAGGTCGGCGGGTACCAACATCATCCCCACTACTACAGGTGCTGCCAAGGTCGTGGGTGTGGTCATTCCGGAACTTCAGGGGAAGTTGCATGGAATTGCCCTCAGGGTGCCCATTCCAGTTGTGTCTGTCGTGGACTTCGTCGCTGATTTGAAGAAAAAGGTGAGCGCCGAAGAAGTTAATGTCGCCTTTCGCAAGGCTGCTGACGGAGAGCTCAAGGGAATTCTGGAATATTGCGACCAGCCACTGGTGAGCTCAGACTTCAAGGGCAATCCTGCCAGTGCCATCCTCGATGCCCTGAGCACCATGGTCATTGATGATAGCCTGATAAAGGTGTTGGCCTGGTATGACAACGAGTGGGGCTATAGCTGTCGTCTGGCTGACCTTGTGGCTTTTATCGTCATGAAAGGACTGTAACCACCATCTAAACTCTCCCACTTCCAGGGAGAACTAGGAGGGGAACAAACAATGCACGTCAGTGTATGTCAAATTGAGCTTCGTCTTCCGGAAAACCAGTCCCTTAAGGGCAAGAGGCAGGTAATTAAGTCCATCATTACACGGCTACAGAATAAGTTCAAAGTCTCCGTGGCCGAGGTTGATAACCAGGACTTATGGCAATTAGCCACCTTAGGGGTAGCTTGTGTTAGCAATCACAGAAGGCATGTTGACGAGACCCTGGCGAATGTCGTCAAGTTCGTTGTCCAGAACTATCCCGATGTAGAGTTGTTGAACTCGGAAATAGAAACCTTTCCCTGATGGATGCTGCTGCCTTTCTTCACCACCTTGTCAGCCTAACTGATTACAGCCAACAGATTGTCCACATTGAACGCATTCCTCACCAAGGCGCGATTTTCGAGAAGCTCGATAACCCCCTCCACCCCAGCCTGCAAACATGTTTGAAATCCCTGGGCATACCCGCTCTTTATAGTCACCAGGCAAAAGCCTTGAATACCGTCCTTGCCGGGAAGAATGTGATAATAGCCACGCCCAGCGCCAGCGGCAAGACCCTGTGCTATCACCTGGCCACACTCGATGCGCTCGTGCATGATAAGGATAGCCGTGCCCTTTATCTCTTCCCCACGAAAGCCCTGGCACAGGACCAGCTGCGTAGCCTGAGACAAATCGTTAGCCTCCTACCATCACCAATCCCGACTCATCGGGGCCAGGCAATCTCTCCGGCAGCTATGGCTACTTTCGACGGCGATACGCCGCAGGATGAAAGGGCAAACATAAGAAGACAAGCCAGAGTAGTGCTCACCAACCCCGATATGCTCCATCTCGGCATCCTGCCCAATCACCAATCGTGGTCTAGATTGTTTCGCAATCTCAAATATGTCGTAGTAGATGAGACTCATATTTATCGCGGGGTCTTCGGCTCCCACGTAGCCAATGTCCTGCGGAGGCTACGTCGGCTTTGTGCGTTTTATGGCTCTAAGCCGCAATTCATTTGTTGCTCAGCCACCATCGCCAATCCCCAGGAGCATGCCCAAAACCTGGTCGGCTTGCCCTTTGAGGCCGTTGTCGAAGATGGCTCACCACACGGTGAGAAATATTTCACCTTCTGGAATCCACCTCTCATTGATGAGGCTAAGACTGGCCGACGCAGTTCCAACAGCGAGGCGGCTTTTCTTCTCAAAGAGCTTGTTCAGAAAGAGATTCGTAGTCTGGTATTTGCCAGTACTCGTAAGCTTACCGAACTCATCTATATTTATACCCAGGAACAATTACCTCCGTCACTGAGGGACAAGATCAGCCCTTACCGGGCAGGCTACCTTCCTGAAGACAGACGCCGAATTGAGCACCAGTTTTTCGAAGGCGAGCTTCTCGGTCTGGTCGCCACAACAGCTCTGGAGCTGGGAATAAATATCGGCGATCTGGATGCGACTGTGCTCACCGGCTACCCTGGAAGCATCGCCAGCGCCTGGCAGCAAGCCGGCCGTAGCGGACGAAGCACCCATAGCTCCCTGAGTTTCCTTATCGCTTTCGAAAATCCCCTTGACCAATACTTGATGCGCAATCCAGATTTCTTTTTCACCAAGAACTTTGACAACGCCATAACCAATCCTGACAATCCTTATATTCTGAAGCCTCACCTGCTCTGCGCTGCCTGGGAGAAACCACTGCAAGATAAGGATGAGGAATTCTTTGGACCAACCACAGGCACCATGTTGGTTGAGCTAGAACAAGAAGGAAGGTTAAAAAGACGCGAGGTGAGATGGCACCCGGCTCCTTCTATTTTCTATCCCGCTCAAGATATAAATATTAGATCAACTTCGGGGCAAGTTTATGCCGTCATTGATGGTCAAGATGGTCAGTTGTTAGAGACAGTGGAAGCCAGCGTTGCCTTTTTTCAGGTACACCCCGGCGCTGTCTATCTTCACCAGGGTGAATCCTACCTTATCAAGGAACTCGATTTGGCCAGACGCATTGCCTGGGTAGAACCAAGGCCCGTGGACTACTACACCCAGACTATGGAGATACACGAAATTCGGATCAAGAAACAGCTCAAGGAAAATGATTGTCACGCGGTGAAAGTCTACTTCGGAGATGTCGATGTTACGATCACGGTGGTGGGCTTCAAGAGGAAGAAACAATTCACGGAGGAGGTCATTACTGAAGAGCACCTTGATCTCCCACCACAAAACTTTCCTACCAAGGCCCTGTGGTTCGATTTGCCTCAGAAGGCGACTAATAGGATAGCCGATGCCGGGCTTGACTTCCACGGCGGTCTACATGCCTGCGAACATGCAGCTATTGGCATCCTGCCCTTATTTGCACTCTGCGACCGCAATGACATTGGCGGCGTGTCCACTCCTCTTCATCCCGACACCGGCAAGGCGCAGATTTTCGTTTACGATGCCCACCCTGGAGGCATTGGCATCGCCGAGAAAGGATTCGAGATGATACTCCAGCTCTGGCAGGCTACATTGAAAGCCGTGGAAGAATGTCCTTGCCCTGACGGCTGTCCTTCCTGCATACAATCGCCGAAATGCGGTAACAATAACCAACCTCTGGATAAGGAAGCCGCTATAGTACTGCTTGAAGAACTCGGGGCTTCAGTCCGATGACCAGGATTGCAGCGCGACTATTCAAAAGCTAAGTGCAATATTATTGCATTTATCTTTGTCATCAGATAGAATGCCGCCGTGGTCCAAGAGTCGATCCGAATTTTGCACACCCAGGGATACAAGGCGACCGAACCGCGGAAGCTGGTGCTCGAGGTACTGGAGGAAATTGAAAAGCCGCTTTCCCCCTACGACATACAAGAGGTTTTGCGTGCGAAGGGCAAGTATCTAAACCACGTTACCATCTACCGTATACTCGATTTGCTTTGCAGCCTCAATCTGGCTCACAAGATGCTATCCGGCGGTGGATTTGTGAAGTGTAGCTTGGATCCTGTAGAAGGCTGCCATCGCTTCATGGTCTGCCAGGACTGTGGAGCCATTCAAGAATTTGCCGACGAGGGGCTATGTCAAAAAGAGAATGAGTTTACCCGGAATCTTGGCTTTCATACCGAGCATCATCTTTCCGAATTCTCCGGACTCTGCTCTCGTTGCCATAAGTAGAGTTTGCTGAGATATGTCAACTCTGGACAGCGTGACGCTGGTGTTGGAACTAAAATAGACTGCACGTGTCAATTTTGACGAAATGGATTTAGCCAACTTAAGCCTAGCAGCGGCCTTCGTAGTGGGCCTGGTGCATACCCTCGAGCCGTGTGAAGATAAGGCAATCGTCTCCCTATTCGTTTTCTGGGCTGCTAAGAAATTAGCTCAAGCTATTGGCCTGGTAATATTGTATGGTTTAGGGATGGCTTTGGCGGACACCGCCATGGGATTTATCCTTTCATATGTCGGTGTGAGATGGCTTGATATAGTCAGAACTCCTCTTGCAATTGCCGCGGGGGCGGTCACCTTAATCTTCGGCTTTCTTATGCTCAAGGGCAAGGAACTGACTCATGTCGGCCATCATCACGGTGAAGGTGTACCCCCCGTAAACTCAAGACTGCTGCACTGGTACTCTATCCTGGGTTTTGGGATAGTGCGGGGGCTGCCGCCATGCCCACTGGAAATTGCCATGCTGTTATGGGCCGTCTCTCTCGGAGATGTATGGCGCGGCACGGCTACCATCTTTGTTTTCGGTTTGGGCACCACTGTTGGCTTGATTCCTCTTGGCTTAGTCATGGGAGGCATAAGCAAGGCCATCAGCAAGACCAGATACGAGAGCCTGGTCCCTAAGATTACCGCTATTGTGATGATGTGTTTTGGTCTTTTCCTCGTGCTGGCTCCGATATTCGGAATTGAACTGTGAGATCGGTGAGAAAAGAGCCGGAGCTACCTTCTCTGGAAAGACGAAATCACCCGCTAGAAGTCCCCTGCACTTGTGCTATTATATACAGGCACCCTGGATTACGGAGGCGACTTGTTCGATTTGTTTAAGAAGACCGAACTGGGAGTGAAAAGAAGCAAGGAATCCTGGTTCGGCAAGATAGCTAGTATTTTTGACCGGCGCTCTTTTGGGGATGAGGTGTGGGGTGAACTGGAAGAGTTGCTTGTCTCGGCTGACGTTGGTGTCGAAACTACGAGCAAACTCTTGACTAAAGTCAAACAACGGGTGAAAACAGACAAGCTTTCAGATCCATCTCAGGTACGAGAAACCCTGAAAGACGAAATGGTCAACTTACTAAGCATCTCTCCGTCAAGACCTTTTTCTTCTTGCTGCTCTGGTTGTCGCGAAGAAACTCCTCAAGTGATCCTTGTGGTCGGGGTGAATGGTTCCGGCAAGACGACGAGCATTGCCAAGCTGGCCTACAGTTTCACTTCGCAGGGAAAGCGAGTTGTCCTCGCGGCAGCAGATACCTTCCGGGCAGCAGCTATTGACCAGCTCAAGCACTGGGGAGAGAAGGTGAGTGTCGAAGTCATCGCCCATCAGCCAGGTGGCGACCCCGGAGCCGTCGCCTATGACGCCGTTCAGGCCGGCTATAGCCGACATGCTCAAGCGGTGATCATCGATACTGCTGGTCGCCTTCACACGAAGTTCAATCTCATGGAAGAACTCAAGAAGATAAAGAGGGTAGTAGCCAAGCACGACGCTTCTGCCCCACATCAGGTTTTGCTGGTAATGGATGCCACCACAGGACAAAATGGCTTGGCTCAGGCCAAATATTTTGCCGAAGCAGTGGAAGTCACCGATATTTTCCTGGCCAAGTTGGATGGCACGGCGCGAGGCGGCATTGTATTTGCCATCTGTGACCAATTAGGCATACCCATTTCTTACATCGGTACTGGTGAAAAACTAGAGGACGTGGCTCCCTTTGACGCCGAGGTTTTTGTCAATGCTATCTTCTCTTAGACGGAAAGGAAAAGATAAATGCTTACGATCAGTATAGACCCTATTGCTTTCAACATTGGTTCCCTGGAGATACGGTGGTATGGAATCATGGCAGCTCTGGGGGTCGCATCGCTGTTGGTCATCATGCTCAAGGAAGCAAAGAGACGAGCCATCCCCCGTGACATTTACGGTATCTTCTTCTGGGGTGTTGTTGGCGGCCTTGTTGGAGGCCGGCTAGCATATGTTATCTATTATTGGGAAGACTTTATGGCCAACCCCCGGCAGATTATCGGCTTTCAGGGTCTTGCTCAAATGGGAATGATTGTTGGCATCGTTGTGGCAGCGTTGATCTACATGGGGGCAACGAGAATGCGTTTCGCCACTCTACTTAGCATAGGCGACGCCTTTATGGCGGGGGCACTTTTAGCCCTGGCCATAGGCAGGATTGGTTGCACTCTAAACGGCTGCTGCTATGGCCAGCCCAGTCCGTTTCACTTTTTCCCGTTGGCAGTAATCTATACTGACCCGAATAGCATTGCTCCCCTAAACACTCCACTATACCCCACTCAGATTTATCACGTATTTTGGAATCTGATAGTCTTTGCCACAGTGTGGCTACTTCGGAGGAAATTCAAACCCGCGGGCAGCCTCGTGTTCTTCGGTTTTTCCATGTATGCCATCGGTGATCTCGGCTTGAGGTTTCTGCGTGGTGCTCATAGTGATCCTGGTGCAATATTGTTCTGGGGTCTTGACAACCCCCAGGTCGTTGACCTTGCCCTAATCGTGATTTTCTTGCCCTGGCTAATTTTCAAGCTGCGCCGATCCCCTAAACAGCCTGTGGTAGTCACGCCCGCTAGCGGACCTGAGACGGGGCAAAATCGAGAAGGTTAAGCCTTAACACCTCTTCGCCACTCCAACGGCTCTTCTCCAGGTTATACACAACGTCTACGGGAGATGGGACTTCCTGCGGTTTTTTGTGCGACTCAAAATCTACAGCCTGCCAGGTTATATTTCCTTGCTTGAGTTTCAGCCTCAGCCACTCACCCTGATTGCCGAAGTTGCGACATTCGATTACATCGACCTGTCGAGTGAGAAAGGTCGGGTGAGGGTTCCCACGCCCAAAGGGGCTCAGGTTCTGGATAAGGTTAAACGTCTCTCCGCTGAATGTAGCTAGAGGAAGTTCGGCATCAATAACGAGCTCCGGGTGGAGTTCAAGATGGCTCAGTTGGTCTGCAGCCATGTTCACGAGCTTCTGCTCTAGCTGAGCTAGGTTTCGGCGCGCTACAGTGAAGCCGGCAGCCATTGGATGGCCTCCGTAGGCGACAAGTAAATCATGGCATTCTGCCAAAGCAGACACAATATCGAACTCAGCTATGCTGCGACAGCTACCTTGGCATGACTCTGCACCCAGGTTGACTATGATGGCAGGCTTATAGAATTCATCCGCGAGCTTGCCGGCAACAAGCCCTATGACACCGACGGAGTAGCTTTCGTCACTTTCCACAAGCAACGGCAGATCTGATTTGGCAGTCAGTCTTTCCTTGGCTCGACTCAGTACTTCATTTGTTAGTTTCTGCCGCTCGGTGTTCTTTATCTCCAATTCCTGAGCCAGAAGGCGAGCTTCTTCCGATGACTGAGTGGTCAACAACCGGTAGCTGGCAGAGGCGTTGTTCATCCTGCCAGCCGCATTGAGACGAGGTCCTAATACCCAGGAGATATCTTCAGCATCAAGTTCTCCCAGCTTCAGGCCAGCCAACTTGACCATTTCTTGAATTCCCACACGTGAGCTATTATTAAGCTCTTTCAGCCCTTCTTTCACTAGATAACGATTCTCACCAACGAGGGCAACCAAATCGGTAACGGTGGCTAAAACCACCAGGTCCAGTAACCCGGTCAGCCATTTCTCCCGGCTATCTTTGTGGAATAGCGCTTGCAGAAGCTTAAAGGCAACTCCGGCACCGGCCAGGTCCAAAAAAGGATACACTGAATCCTTTCGCTTCGGGTCAACTACGGCTACGGCTCGAGGCAGGCTTCTCGGAGGCATGTGATGGTCGGTGATGATCATATCCATCCCCATGTCCTGAGCTCCCTTTACCTCCTTGACGTCGGTTACGCCACAGTCAACGGTGATGATCAGACTAATCCCCTGGGCATGAAGCTTCTCCAGAGCCGGAAGCTTTAATCCGTGGCCTTCCTTGATGCGGTCAGGAATATAGGGAATAACTTGGGCACCGAGCCTTGACAATCCTTCCACCAGAATGACTATTGATGTGACGCCGTCAACGTCAAAATCACCATAGACGGCAATCTTTTCCCGGGTACGCACGGCCTTGTAGATCCTGTTGACAGCCGGCGATACGTCGGGAAGGAGAAAAGGATTGCCCTCGAGCCTGCGGTCAACAGACAGAAAAGGTTCAATACCTTCTACCTTGATACCGCGATTGTAGAGAAGTTGAGCAACCAAATGAGAAAGCCCCGAAGCATTCAGGTAGTCTTCTGGCGCCGGAGGCAAGACCTTCCATCGAGCTCGTTTATTCAATTTCGCACCTTAGATCAATGCCATTGATCGGAATCGCTTACTATATCACAGGAAAGGTTCTAACAGAATGTCCCTGCGACCGAGCACTCAGCGCCATGAGTGCTCGGGAAGCAATCTCACATCTGTTTTAGAGATTGCCACGCCATAATTCTTTCTCCCCTGGCGGGAGAGAGTTAGAGTGAGGGGGAAATTCACCCTCACCCAGACCCTCTCCCTTAGGGGGTGAGGGTTTCATACCAAATTATGCCAAAGACTATGACAATTTGACCACTCACCCAGGCAGTAAATATAATCCCCTTGATGAGAGTAGCTTTCTATACGTTGGGTTGCAAGCTCAATCAAGCAGAAACAGAGTCCCTCGTCGGCCAATTTAGCCAGTCAGGATTTCAACTTGTGTCGCCGAACGATGTGGCCGATATTTACATTGCCAATACCTGCACAGTCACCCACATCGCCGACCGCAAGTCGCGCCACTGGCTAAGGCTGACCAGGCGCAGAAATCCCCAGGCCCTGATTGTCGCCACTGGCTGCTACGCCCAAAGAAGTCGCCAGGACCTGGCCCCGCTTGCTGACCTCGTAGTTAATAACACAGAGAAGGAGCACCTACTTACCCTTATTCAAGCCCTCTCCCTCGAAGAGAGAGGATTCGGTGAGGGTGCAACAAAACAATCTCAGGTGCCCGCTACCGTCAGGACCCGCAGCCTGATGAAGATTCAAGATGGCTGTCACAGTTCCTGCACATATTGCATCGTGCCCAAAGTAAGACCCCGTGAATATTCCTTGCCCGCTTCCCAGATAATCGACGAAATCAAGCAGAAGGTGGCCCCCGGCTACAGAGAAATTGTTCTCACCGGGACGAAAGTCGGCAGCTATAAAGACGCTGTCCTGAGCAGCGGCGAAGGATCTGGTGCTGACCTCAAGGATTTGATCCGGCGCATTCTCGACGACACAGGCATCGACAGATTACACCTTTCCTCTCTACAGCCTTCGGAAATATCCTCTGAGCTTCTCGCCTTGTGGCAGGATGAAAGGCTTTGTCGCCATTTCCACCTGGCCCTTCAAAGCGGCAGCGAGACCGTGCTGCAAAGGATGAAGAGGAGCTATTCTCTGGACCAATATCACAAAACAATAGATTTGATTAGAGAGAAGATACCAGACGTTGCCATCACCACAGATATCATGGTCGGCTTCCCCGGAGAAACCGACCAAGAGTTTGAACAGAGCTACTCTTTCTCTCAGCAGGCTGGTTTTGCTAACATCCATGTCTTCCCCTTCTCACCCCGCCCCGAGACAACAGCCGCCATGATGCCCAAGCAGATAAAAGACAAGGTCAAACAAGAGCGCAAGCAACGGATACTAGAGCTAGCTCAAAACTGCCGGCGCCTTTTTTGTGAACAATTCCTGGGGCGGACCATGCCAGTCCTGTGGGAGCAGGAAACCAGTCCCGGCAGCGGCATATATTCAGGGTTGACCAGCAACTATGTTCGGGTATTTGCTCATAGTGCAAAGTCCCTGAGCAATGAGATAACCCTTGCCAAACTGCTGGAGTTTCGTAACCAGGGAATATGGGGAGAGATAGCGGATGAAGATCCAGGTTAAGGTGAAGCCCAATTCCAGGACCGAAGAGGTCAGTCGCGAGGGCGATGACTTCGTAGTTAAGGTTAGGGAGCCTCCCAGGGAAGGCAAAGCCAATCAGGCAGTTATTAGATTACTAGCAGAGTATTTCGGCGTTCCCAAAAGCCAGGTCAGGATTCTCGTCGGCTTCAGTAGTAAGACCAAAGTCATCGAAGTTGTGAAGTAGCAAATCAATTAATGGCTTGCTCTGCAATCCAGGACTCCACGCCCACGCTCTTATCCCTATGTTCGTACAGTGGTGACTGGGCGGCTGCATAGTATTTCTCGCACACAGCACAAAGACCGCTGCTAGCTTCGTTGATGAACAGTCAATATGTTATAATTTAGGTGTCTCGCTATAAAGGAGGTGGTCTTACGTGGCAAGGGCTGGCATCTTCTTGATTGCGGTGGCGTTAATCGCAGGGATGGTAGGTTGTATTCCCGCTTCACAAGACCTCGAAATACGAACTTGGTACGACTTGGATGCCGTTAGAGACGAACTGTATGGTCATTATTTTCTGATGAACAATCTCGATTCCACCACTCCAGGTTATGGAGGGCTTGCGAACCCAACAGCCAACGATGGCAAAGGTTGGGACCCTATAGACGATTTCGCCGGGATTTTCGAAGGGCAGGGTTACGAGATAAGAGAGTTATTTATCAACCGCTCTGATGAGCGGTGGGTTGGCCTTTTCGGTATTGTTGAAGAAGGAGCAGTTATCAAGAATCTCGGCGTCGTGGACGTTAGTGTGAGCGGGAGTGACTATACCGGTGGCATGGTGGGACACAACGGAGGCGTTAGCTTGAGCGGACCATATGCAGGAGGCACCCTGACAGACTGCTATGCCGCCGGCAACGTGAACGGTCGGGAATTCGTTGGGGGTCTAGTGGGACTTAATGTGGGCACCCTGATCAACTCCCATTCCAACGGCAACGTGACTGGATTGGCTCGGGTTGGGGGCTTGGTGGGAGACAACTGGGAGATTCTGAGCAACTGCTACGCTACCTGTACCGTGACTGGGCAAAACGGTGTTGGCGGTCTCGTGGGATATAACTACTATGGCACTGTGAACGACTCCTATTCCGCTGGTGAGGTGATTGGCGAAAAGAGTGTTGGCGGTCTGGTGGGGGAGAATCAAGGCGGGACTGTGAGCAATTCCTACTATGATTATGAGGAGGTTCTGATTAATGGCGAGAACATAATCACTACCGGGGCCTTGTTCGATGAAGATTTCGACCAATGGCTTGCCCAGAATAGGTTTCTAGATGTTAATGAAAGGCTTTCTCAAGAAGATGGTCACTACGTAGTGAACACTGTCGCTGATTTCCGAGAGCTGCTCGCATTTGGTCAGGATAGTTCATTGAAATTCAGATTGAAGGAAGACTTGGATCTAGCTACTGAACCGAACTTTTACATTCCTTATCTTGCCGGAGAGTTTGACGGAAACGGCCATAAGATCTCGAACCTGAGCTTCGACTTTGACTTTATCTCCCATATTGGACTATTTGGATATCTCACGCCTGTCGGAAAAATCACTCAAGTGGGTGTCGAGAGTGTTAATATAACTGGCGAGGATGATGTCGGCGGCCTAGTGGGATGGAATGAAGGGACTGTAAGTAGCTCCAACTCCAGTGGTAGTGTGACCGGCGATATGCACGTTGGCGGTCTGGTGGGACGGAATGAAGGAGGGGCTGTGAGCGATTCCCACTCTGCGGGGAGCGTCAAAGGATCGTATGCGGTCGGGGGTTTGGTAGGGATGGATGAGTACGGAGGCGCTGTGGGTAACTCCTATTCGACAGGCGACGTCACTGGTGATGGAAACGTCGGCGGTTTAGTAGGGATGAACGACTACGGATGCAGTGTGAGCAACTCCTTCTGGGATACCCAGGCCAGCGGACAAGCTACTTCAGATGGTGGGACAGGCAAGAATACCACGGAAATGAAGAATATCGCCACCTTCTCGGTTGCGGGATGGAGCATAATTGCGGTCGCTCTGAACGAGACCGATCCCGCGTACATCTGGAACATTGTAAACAACACGACCTACCCCTTCCTGAGCTGGGAGTCATAGACCTTCATACTGCCACCCTGGAGGGAATAACCTAGAGGCAAAATTGTTAAAGACTCTTTATCGAAAATCTGGTCACAGTGCAAAAGAATCAAACATCCCCATGTTCGTGCAGTGGTAGGTCAGGCTAGTGGCGTCCTCATTTGAATCCGGATTGGTTCCTGTGCCCCGTGGCCTACCCTTAACCTAACTGGTCGTGGATCGTCAGAATTGGACTTGAAGTGCTGATTCACGGGAGCTGTCGCACAAGGATTCACTTATGAAGTAGCTTGCCTTTAAGATACCGTATGCTGCGGAGGGTGTGAACTGCGACGATAGCTGTCACAAACCGGGGTATAAACAACCATAAAGGATTTGCTCCTAACACCAGGAATAAGGTAGTTTCTTCCACTACGCTATGGTTAATGCCGATGGAGATTTGAAGATGTTCCAGTTCCTCCTTTGTCAATTCTCCCTTCTTAGCCTCTTCCATAATAACCGCGCTCCCATACAGCAGGCCGAAACCGGCGGCCGTCACCCACATCGTTGCTGCCCGATCGGAAAGCCCAAGGACCTTCATCAACGGCCTGAAAAACCTGACCAGATACTTTATCCATCCCAAAGATTCCGAAGCATGGAGCGCCATCATGACTAGCATGATGATTATGAAAACCCGGCCGCATAAGCGCAATGTGTCAAGAGCCCAAGCCATCAGGGCCTCAGCAAACGGGGGCCGAACTGCAAGGCTTGCCGACAAGCTAATGCTCTGGCTGGTATCAGTGAAGAACTGGGAGACAACGAAGACAGACAGAACGGCTGCGCCGATACGGACTAAGGTTGCCTTGATGATATTTAGACCGGATTTATGCTGGACTATGCCTTCAACGATGAGCATGTGGGCAATCATTATGAACAAGGCGATCAAGGTAATTTGCTCGCTAGTGAACGGCAGTACCACCATGATGGCGATCCCCGCGTAAAAGCTTACTGTCATTGCAACGATGATTGGCAATGCCGCCGCGGCGGGCAGATTGATCACGCTCATCAGTGGGTGCAGCAGGAAATCTATTTCACTGAGCCAACCGCTCCACTGAATAAGAGCTGCAACAAAGGAGACAGGGACAATGATTTTGCATATCCAGACAAAACTCCTCCACCCCTCTTTGATTCCTGTGCGGATGCCTGTTTTTAGTCGACTCCGAAATTCAGACATGTTACCGAGAAAGTCGCTCGGTAGCCCTCAGAGCTCTGGATTCCCGAAGCGCAAACCCGAGATTGCGCGATCGTTGTTCCATTTCCTCTAAGGCTGCCCGGTCGGGGCTGCCTCTGGTCTCAGGTCGGGTGGCATTCATGCCGGCCGCAACGCTGGCCATGACAAGCGACTGTTCCAGGCTGCTTCCCGTAACATAGTAGGCGGCAAAAACCCCGGCGAAGACATCTCCACAACCCACTGTGTTAATCACATTGAGACCGAGCTCTTTGAGTGGCAGAGCGGGCATTTCAATCACTGTACAGCTGGCCGGCTCGAGCATGAGAGCCCCCTGAGCACCTAGTTTGAGGACTATATGGTTGTCAAATCCTAGCTTCTGCAAGCGTTGCGGGCTAACATCTGACTTTTCGATACCCAGCAGAGCACTCGCCTCTGTTTCGTTCAGGAAGATGACATCGGCCTCTCTAGCCAGAGAGAGCAATGTTTCCCGACCTGGGCCTATCAGAATTCCCGGGTCCCACAACGCCGGGATGTCATACCGTTTTGCCACGTTTATCAACTCCTCGGCTACCTCTAGGGGAGGGTCGGTGAGAACTATGCCACGACATTCCCGTAGCTGCCGTTTGACCTCTACTTTTCTCAAGTGTTTCACACCGAGCCTGGCGTTCGCCCCTAGATGGGTGGCAATAACGTTCTCCCCCTTTTGGTCGATCAGTATGTACGCCTGCCCCGATTCCTCAGCGCCAATTTGGCTGATCCCCTCCGTGACGACCCCTTCCTCCTCCAATATGCCAATTTGCTGCCGAGCGATGTCATCCCTTCCCACAGCACCTATCAGGGCGACCTCCTTAGCCCCAAGAATCCGGGCTGCCGCCACAGCAACGTTGCCCCCCGTCCCTCCAGATACCCAGGTGATATATTCGGCAACAACCTCTTCACCAGGCACCGGCAGCCGGTCTACGAAGCAGCCAATATCCCAGTTTATGGCACCACACACTACCAATCTGACCATCTTACTGTAACTCTCCACAAATTCTCAGTTCCTCTCCATCGATGGGAGAGGAAGAAGGTGAGGGCGGAACCGATATAGGGATTCAGAAATCAAATGTTAAAAATCAAAATGACAAATCAAAACGCAAAATTCTTAACGTTTGATCTCTCATCTTGCACTTTTGTCTTTACTTTTTACATTTTGAATTGATTGGTGGTAGGGAATCAGACCCCCAACTTCCACCATATCTATGAACCATGATGGGATTGTCAGGCGAAACTCAAACTCCCTGCCTGTAGTGAGGTTCTTGATAGTCCCTCCCCTCAGGTTAATCGCTATCTCATGCCCGGTCTCAAATGCAGCGGAAATTCCCGGCAAATCTATAGCCGGGCAGCCAAGATTCCAGAAGTTCCTGAAGAATATCCTGTGGATTGAGTCGGCAACTACAGCCTGGACACCATTGAACTTCAGGGTTTCCGCAGCCTGTTGCCGACTTGAACCAATGCCGAAGTTCTCCTCGGCGACTATAATGTCCCCTTTCACAACCTTTTTGAGGAAGTCTCCGGGCACATTATCACGATGCCCGACATCGCTCAGTCCACTTTTTGCGATAAACTCCTGATACTGGCTCCGACTCGTCTCATCACCGCCCATCATGAACCTTCCTGCAAAGAGTTCATCGGTGTCCACATCCTTGCCAAACTTCCAGACGCGGCCTTTGAGTTCCATCTACGCCTCCTAGAAAAACTCCCGCGGGTCACTTATCTTGCCTTTCAACGCCGAGGCTGCCACAGTCGCTGGCGATGCTAGATATATTTTGGCCGTCACATCTCCCACCCGGCCTTGAAAGTTGCGATTTGCCGTGCTTATACAAACTTCGCCAGGTCCGAGTATCCCCATATGCGCTTCCATACACGGACCACAGGTAGGTGGACCAACCACAGCCCCGGCCTCCACGAATGTCGCTATTAACCCCTCCGCTAGAGCGGCTTTGAGGACTTCCTGTGAGGCTGGTATCACGATGACCTTCGTGAATCTATCCACCTTCCGACCGTTGAGTATCCTGGCAGCCATCCTGAGGTCTTCCAAACGTCCATTCGTGCACGAGCCTATAAACGCCTGGTCAATTTTGGTCCCTTCAACCTCGGTGACTCCCACAGCATTTGACGGCTTCGAGGGTACAGCCACCATGGGCTGCTTAATGTCATCGGCTTGAAACTCCAGTGTTTCCGCATACTCCGCATCAGGGTCGCTCTGAATAACCTCAAAGGGCTGGTTAGTCCTGGTTTTCAGGAAATCCAGTGTCTTCTGGTCGGGCTCGATGATGCCATTGGTAGCGCCCGACTCTATGGCCATATTGGTTAAAACCATGCGGCTCTCGATACTCATTTGACTGACGGTCGAGCCCGTATATTGCAGAGACTTAAACAGGGCCCCGCTTACTCCCAATCTCTTGAGTATTAAAAGCATCAAGTCCTTCGACATTATGGGAGGCTTGAGCTTGCCTTCAACATTTATCCTGATCGTGCCTGGAACCCGCTCCCATAAGTTTCCTGTTTTGAACACCACAGCCATTTCATCAACACCAATCCCGGTCGCAAACGCCCCCATTACACCCGACGTCGTGGTATGACTATCCACAGCAACAAGAGTAGTTCCCGGCAGCACATGTCCTTTCTCTACAAGTACCTGATGGGCTATGCCCCCCTTCCCAACTTCATAATAATCTTCTATGCCTTGTTCGAGGACAAATTTCTTTATATTAAGACACTTCTTGGCAGTATCGATATCTTTATTGGGCACATAGTGATCCAGCACTACTACTATTCTCGCGGGGTCCCAGACCTTCTTAACGCCCAATTCTCTGAATCTGGCAATCGTATGTGCACCTAGAGCATCGTGTATCATAGCCCGGTCCACAGAGACTTCGACTATCTGGTCTGGCCTCACAGCTTTCTTTCCCGCTTTTTTAGCTAATATCTTCTCTACAAGGGTCATATTCGTCTCCCACTTTGGAGATGCCTATCTTAGCTGATTCAGTCAGGCCGCCGCAAATGGTCCATATTTCAGTGGTTGCTAGATTCATCAAGCTTTCGCTTTTCGTCATTGCGAGCACCTGAAGGGTGTGTGGCAATCTCCCCCAACAACACCACCAAGATTGTTCCGTTGCTATGCTCCTCGCAACGACAGGAGGGTGTGTCATTCTGAGCGAAGCGAAGAATCTCTAAGATTCTTCGTCGTCCCGATGAGTCGGCACTCCTCAGAATGACATTAGCAAACGCTCTGATCGGGGGACACTTGCTTCTAGAGCGCCTAAGCTAACAAGTGGAAAGAGGCCGTCTTTGCATTAAGTGGCGCCAACATGATATTTTTGAGCCAGTGGCTATCGAAGAAGTCATCAAGTTTCTAGCACAAGAATACGGCTCTTGCCAGTGGCAGTCGAACAGGGACCCTATTGACGTGCTCATAGAAACCATACTGTCCCAAAATACCTCGGATGCAAATTCGGGAAGAGCTTTTGCCTCTCTTAAGGCCAGCTTCAATAGCTGGGAAGCTGTGGCGTCGGCTCCCGCAGAGCGCATCGTCGAGGTCATTAAGTGCGGCGGATTGAGCCAAATTAAGGCCGCCAGAATCAAGCAGGTGCTTAAACAAATTGAAAGTGAGAAGGGTCGCATCACCCTGGACTTTCTCAAATCCAGGACCATGACCGAAGCCGAAGACTACTTAATACGTCTGCCTGGAGTCGGACATAAGACAGCCAGTTGTGTGCTACTCTTCTCGCTAGGAAAGCCGTCCCTGCCCGTGGACACTCATGTTTTTCGGGTAGCCAAACGATTGGGATTAATTGGTTCCAAGGTGTCCGTAGAGAAGGCGCCTGGCTTGTTGCAGAAACAAATCCCGCCTTCCAGGGTATACCAATTTCATGTCCATATGATAGAGCACGGCCGGCGGATATGTCACGCTCGGCAGCCTCACTGCGATAAGTGTATATTGAGCCGCATCTGCCCGAGCTCGCTTCACTAATTCAACCTGATTAGCAGGTGCTATAATGGTGAATATGGCGCAAATACTAAAGAGCAAAAATCTGGCTACTAAGTTCCAGATAATGGTGGAAATAGCCGCACACCAACCTAACATACAGCAGAAAGACATCGCCCCCACATTGAGCATCACTTCGCAGGCGGTGTCTGAATACATAAGAGAATTGATAAAGGACGGCTGGCTGAGCTCCGAGGGTCGGTCCCGATATAAGGTAACCAAAGAGGGCGTAGATTGGATTTTACAGATGTCCCGGCAGCTACATAGCTATGCCTGGTTTGTGAGCAAAGTCGTGGCTGATATATCAACTACCGCGGCGATAGCTGATAGCGACTTGTCCACTGGCCAACCAGCATCGCTGTATATGAAGGATGGCTTGCTCTTCGCCTCCAAGGTCATTGGGGGCAAAGGGGCTGAAGGAATAATCGTAACCAAGGCTAAGAAAGGACAGGATGTCGGCATTCGCAATATCGAAGGAGTAATAAAACTCAAGCCAGCCAAAGTAACCATAGGCAAGGTACCCAATGTGCAGGATGGAGGTTCCCAGAGCACTGACCTGGCCCGATTGGAAAAGGAGATAAAGAAAGCAAGGCTGGTGGGAGCCCTGGGCACCGAATCCCTGGTAGCATTAATGCAAATAGACGTGAAGCCTGATTACATTCACGGCGTCCGGGAAGCAGCCATAGAGGCAGCCTACTGTGGCCTGTCCTTTCTGGTTGTCTGCGGTGACGACAAGGTTCCAATTGTGGCGCAGAGACTCGAGGAGGAAAACCTCGATTATGAGATTGTTGACTTACGTCAAAATCTTCCCAAAGCATCTCCTAATAGACGCCGGTCATTGTAAGGCACCCTTCTTTCCTGTCATTGCGAGACACTACTGGGCCCTTCGTTTCTGTCATTCTGAGCCCTTTGCCTCTTGTCATTCTGAGCGAAGCGAAGAATCTCAATAATGCTCAGGATGATGCGCAGAGATTCTTCGTCGTCCAAATTCATTTGGACTCCTCAGAATGACATTACTAAACGATCCCAGTGAAAAGGTCTTGACATCCGGTTCGGGGCCTTTTATAATGAGGCTTAATCAACTACACTTGTATAAAATCAAGTAGTTTTGTACAAGAGGAGATAGAAGTGACTCTCATGCAACAGCTTCGTAAGCAATTCCTTGCCCAAGGCACAAATCGGTTGCTTATGGCGCTCTTGGGCACAGCCCTTGTCCTGACAGCCTGTAGTCCCGGCGGGCAGACACCAACACAATATGTATTTGATGACCTGGGAAGGCTGGTCGCCATTAACGGAACACCCCAGAGAATCATCTCCCTGGCTCCCTCCAACACCGAGATTCTGTTTGCCCTGGATCTGGGGGACAGAGTGGTGGGAGTGACAGACTATTGTGATTATCCTCCGGAGGCTCTGAACAAGACGAAAGTGGGCGGATACGCCAACCCGGACGTGGAGAAGATAGTTGCCCTGAACCCTGACCTCATACTGGTCGCGCACGGAACACCTATGGACGTTATCAATAATATGGCCGGACTGGGGCTTACGGTATTTGGCATAAAGACTACTGACTTGGATGACTTGCTTAATGATATTAGAACAATAGCGGAAATAACCGATAAGGAAGTGGAGGCACAAGCGCTCACATCTGAAATGGAAAACAGGATTCAAGCGGTGACCAATCAGACCGACGAATTAGAGCAAAGGCCAAGAGTTTTCTATATCGTCTGGCATGACCCGTTGTGGACGGCTGGCTCAGGGACTTTCATTCACGAGCTAATCCAAAAAGGAGGCGGGGTGAATATCTTCCAGAATACCACCGGTTACCCGACAATCTCAATCGAAGAGGTTATTGCCCGCAACCCAGAGGTGATTGTCACAAGTTCGTGGTCAGGCGTATACGAATGGACGATGAACGAGACTGCACTTAACGCTACCGATGCCAGGCAAAACGAGAGAGTGTACACGTGCGATGACAACCTGGTCCAACGGCCTGGTCCCAGACTGGTCGAGGGCCTAGAGTGGTTTGCTCATTTCATTCACCCCGAGATGTTTGAGGAGCCTGAGGGTAGTTAGGTGAAGGTTTCTTCTTCTGAGCACAAAGGGACTAAAATGAAAAAGAAAGGCTTGATTCAAGTCTATTCTGGGGCCGGCAAGGGAAAGTCCACTGCCGCTATTGGTCAGGCAGCCCGCGCTGCCGGGCACGGTTTCAAGGTCGGCTTCGTCTCTTTTTTTAAAGACCCCGAGGCGTTCGGCTACGGTGAATACAAATCCCTGGAAAAGCTGGGGGTAAAGACTTTTCTTTTCGCGAGGAAACATCCTCACTTCTACAAAGAACTGAATCCCGACGATGTGTGCCGGGAATGCTCCAAAGGGCTGGAATTTATTAAGGAGCTTTTCCAGGACCCATCCTGGGATATGCTGGTCCTGGATGAGATAAACATCGCCGTGCGCGATGGCTTTCTGAAAGAAGAAGAGGTTCTTTCTCTTTTGGAGGCAAAACCAGAGAAATTAGAGCTTGTCTTGACCGGTCGGGGCGTCACAGAGAAGATTGTAGAAAAGGCAGATTTGGTCAGTGAGGTGAGAGAAGTGAAGCACCATTATAATCAGGGGATAAAAAGCCGGGAAGGCGTTGAATACTAAGCTTGAGTATGAGGCAATGTGATAACCATTCAGCCTCCCCATGTCACCCTGACCCTGAGTGAAACGAAGGGGAAGGGTCTCCGAGATTCTTCGGTCGTCCCGACATATCGGGACTCCTCAGAATGACACTGAGGGTGAGTAGCTATTTGGGATTTAGAATTTAACCATGGCACGTACTGCATCTGAGGTATTTGCTGGGCCCGTTATTCCCTATGCCATTCACTGGCAAAGCAGAGTCTACTCTTTACTGGGGCTGGGGGCATTGCTGCTGGTGGTAGTCGTGTTTGCCACTGCCTTGGGAAGCGTTCATATACCCTTTGCCACGACTTTCCAGGTCCTCCTCTCTCAACTGCCGTTCGTTCATATTACGCCCCTTTCTCCCGATGTTTCGGGGACGACGTTGAGTCCGGAAATTCTGGAAACCATAATAATTGATATCCGGCTGCCGCGTATCGTTCTAGCCGGTCTGGTAGGAGCCGCCCTGGCGGTAGCCGGAGCTACTTATCAAGGCCTGTTTCGCAATCCCCTGGCTGACCCCTATCTTTTGGGTGTGTCCTCGGGAGCCGGGCTGGGGGCGACCATTGCCATGCTTGCCCCTTTCACATTATCCTGGATGGCTTTTGGAGCCGTGCCGTTATTTGCCTTCATCGGCGCCATAGGCGCCGTGGCTGTGGTTTATCTGCTGGCTCAGATCGGCAGAACCCTGCCTACCACCACGCTCATCCTCGCGGGAGTGGCTCTAAGCGCCCTTCTGACCGCCGTCACCTCCTATCTCATGACCATTTCCGGCAAGGAGTTACATGGGATTGTATTCTGGCTGCTCGGTGGACTCTACCTGACTAAATGGTCCGAGGTGTGGACGGTTCTCCCTTGTGTATTAGCCGGCCTGGTAGTCATCTGGATTCATGCCCGACCGCTCAATGTCATGCAGCTTGACGAAGAGCAGGCCCAACAACTGGGCATCAATGTGGAAAGGGTCAAACTTATACTGCTGGCTGCTGCCACCCTTACTACGTCCTCAGCGATTTGCTTCACCGGCCTTATCGGTTTCGTCGGCATACTCATCCCTCACGTGATAAGGCTTATCTGGGGGCCGGACTACCGGTTTTTGCTCCCTCTGTCCACACTGGTGGGCGCCATCTTCCTCATCCTGGCCGATACCTTGGCCCGTACCATAATTCCCCCTACGGAGATTCCGGTAGGAATAATTACTGCTTTGTGCGGAGCACCTTTCTTCCTTTATCTCTTGCGCAGAAGGAAGGGACTCGCCTTCTTCTAGATTTTTTGTTTGTCACCCTGACCCTGAGTGAAACGAAGGGGAAGGGTCTTGAGATTCTTCGCTTCGCTCAGAATGAAAATAAGAATCAGCAGGATGACAAGGGAAATAGGTGAAATGATGATAGGAGTGAGTAGCAAGAATGATTGAGCTGGATAATGTCAGCCTGGGCTACGACCATCGAGCCATCCTGCAGAATGTAAACATGAAGGCCAGGCCCGCCCAAATACTGGGGCTGATCGGCCCCAATGGCTCGGGGAAGTCAACATTAATCAAGGGCATGACCCGGGTCATAGACCTATTCTCCGGGCGTATCCTAATTGACGGCCGCGATATAAACACCATTAAGCACGACGAACTGGCTCGCCTTGTAGCCACGGTGCCGCAAACCCCGGCCTTGCCCGGGGCGTTCACGGCTTTTGAAGTTGTGCTCATGGGGCGGACGCCTCACCTCGGGTTGCTTCGCTACGAGGGAGGAAGGGACCTGGCTATCGCCTGGCAAGCCATGGAGGCCACGCATACCCAATCCTTCGCCGAGCGCAGAGTGAGTGAACTCTCGGGAGGAGAGAGACAGAGGCTTATTATCGCCCGGGCACTAACCCAGCAGCCAAAGGCGATCCTCCTCGATGAACCAACTGCCAATCTGGACATAAACCATCAAGTCGAAATCCTCAACCTGGTCAAGAGCCTATGCCTGGAGCAAAGTTTGACCGTCATTATCGCTTTACATGATCTGAACTTAGCTGCTCAATACTGCGATTGGATGGTCATGCTAAATGGAGGAAAAGTTTACGCCGAAGGCACGCCAGCCAACATACTCACAGTCGAGAATATCAAGAAGGTCTACGGAGCCGAAGTATGCGTTTATCCCCACCCCATCAATAAATTGCCTACTACCCTTGTCACAGCCGGCGGCAATCATGGACCCGTCGTGACAGAGGCCGAGCGAACCAGCTAACATAATCATCTCACCGTCACAATCCTTTCCACTCGTCCCTCAGAAGCCCAAACTGCACATGGTCATGATATTGCCCGTTTTTGAACGTGGCTTGTCGCAGACGGCCTTCCTCCCGAAAGCCGAGTTTCTTGTGGAACTTGATGCTGCGTTCGTTGAAGGCAAATGCATACGACGAGATGCGATGCAGATTCAGCTGTTGGAAGCCGTAGTTGATTAGCAGTCGGGCAGCCTCCAGCCCGTAGCCCCTGCTCCAGTAATCCTTGTCACCTATGGCAATTCCAAAGAGTGCATTGTGGTCTTTTGCGTTAATCTCGTGCAGACCGCAGTTGCCGATCGGTTTGGTTGAGTCATCCTCGATGGCTTCGATAACAAGAATAACATCGCTTTTCGCCCTCGTGGTGCCCAATTCTTCGATGAACTTCTCCTCGGCTATTTCAGTCATCGGCAGATACAAACCAAGATACTGGGTTACCTCCGGGTCGTTAAACCACTTCAGAAAATATGAGACGTCCGATCTCTTCACCGGCCGTAGGAGAACGCTCTTGCCTTTTAACATTTCAATCCCTCCTTTTATCCCTGAGCTGGTTTTGCTCTCTTCACTCGGATACCAGGACGGAGACCATGCTCGCTCAAATACGGCACATAATAGCCTCGGCAAGCGAGGATGTAAAGGAGCTTCATAACAGGTGACGGAAGAAGCCGCAGACGGGCAATGGTGTTGTCCATATGCCACGCAGCGTGAACACTTTTCTTCAGGGCTTTCGGCTTCAGGTATCTCTCCGGCAACCTCGTCCCAGATGCGCCAGCGGCAGCAGCATTTCTTGTAGATGAGCTTTATGTCAACTGTAACCCGTCTGCATGGCACAATTAGCATCGCAAGGCGACCCACCATGCCGTTGTGCTAGACGTTGCTCCCGCGATTAGTAAGTATGGCTGTTCACAAAAGGGCGAGATGTGTTAATATCTTGGCTTATTCATTAAGACGAAATAAGGAAGCACGGAGGAAAACCATCGTCATGACAAGAAGAAATGTCATCATCATAGGCTCAGCGGGAAGAGACTTCCACAACTTCAACGTGTTTTTCAGGAACAACAAACGCTACAATGTGGTAGCCTTCACTGGCTCCCAGCAAATCCCGGGCATCTCCGGGAAGAAGTATCCCCCTGAGCTCTCGGGCGAACTATATCCGGAGGGAATTCCCATCTACGCAGAGGAAGAACTGCCCCGGCTGATAAGAGAGTTGAATGTTGATGACTGCGTATTCGCCTACAGCGATGTCTCCTACCAGCACGTGATGCACATCGGCGCAATCGTGAATGCAGCCGGAGCAACTTACATGATGCTTGGCCCAAAGGACACAATGCTCAGGAGCAATAGACCCGTTATCGCGGTGTGTGCGGTGAGGACTGGCGCTGGCAAAAGTCAGACTTCGAGGAGGATCATAGAGCTTCTAAAGAAGAAGGGAGTGAAAGTCATCGCCGTGCGTCATCCGATGCCCTATGGCGAACTAATCAAGCAAAGGGTGCAGCGCCTTGCCCAGCTGAGCGACTTAAAGAAACACAACTGCACCATCGAAGAGATAGAGGAGTATGAGCCACATCTGGTACAGGGAACCATAGTCTATGCTGGTGCCGATTATCTGGCCATTCTGAAGGCTGCGGAAAAGGACCCAGAAGGGTGTGACGTCATCGTCTGGGACGGAGGAAACAACGACTTCCCGTTTTTCCAGCCCGACTTAATGATTGTTGTCGCCGACCCTCACCGTGCCGGCCATGAGGTCTCCTACTATCCAGGGGAAGTCAACCTGCGAATGGCCGATGTGGCGGTCATCAACAAGGTTGATAGCGCAGCTCCGGAGAACGTCCGGAAGGTGCGGGAGAGCATCGCAACAGTAAACCCAAATGCGACCCTGATCGAGGCTGCGTCAGTGATTCAGATTGATGATCCGAACCTTGTCAAGGGCAAGAGAGTCCTTGTCATCGAGGACGGACCGACGCTGACGCACGGGGGAATGGCATACGGCGCGGGCACCATCGCTGCCCGGCAGGGCGGTGCAGCAGAAATTGTAGATCCCAGACCATACGCGGTCGAGAGTATCGCTGAAGCCTTCAGGCACTACCCGGGCATTGGGCCAGTTCTACCGGCTATCGGATACAGTACACGTCAGCTGCAACATCTGGAGACGACCATCAACAGAGTCGATTGCGATACGGTGATGGTGGCAACCCCCATCGACTTGAGCCGAATCATCGATATCAGGAAACCGCATACCAGGGTTTCTTACGAACTTCAGGAAATGGGAACGCCCAATCTAGAGGACATACTGTCCGAGTTTGGCCGCGCTCACAATCTCCCCCGGGGCTCCAAGAATGACGGGTGCCAGAGTGCGACCTGTAGCTATCACAGTTCACGGCCGGGAAAGAAAAGGCAATGACTAGCGACAGAACCATGACTTTTGTCGTCGCCCTCGGTGGCAACAGCATCCTCAGGGCAGGGCAGAGGGGGACTATCGAGGAGCAATACGAGAATCTGAGGCGCACTGCCGAACAGCTGCTGGGCCTGCTCAGCAGTGAGAGCCGCATCGTAATCACTCACGGGAACGGGCCGCAGGTAGGCAACTTGCTCCTGGCCAGCACGATGGCACAGACTGTGGTGCCGCCCATGCCTCTGGACATCTGCGTAGCCGCTACGGAAGGCTTCATGGGTTATATGATTCAGAACACGCTGGCTGACTGCCTGAGACAGGCAGGGGCGCCGCACAACATCACTACTGTGGTAAGTCAGGTTGTTGTAGACAGAAATGACCCTGCCTTTCAAAGCCCGTCCAAGCCAATCGGCCCCTTCTACACTGAGAGTGAAGCGGCACGGCTCCGGGATGAGAAAGGCTGGCATATTATCCAGGACAGCGCCCGCGGCTACAGACGCGTAGTCGCTTCGCCCATGCCCATCAGCCTCCAGCAAGCGAGGATCATAAAGAGTATGCTGGATGCGGGCGAGATAGTGGTCGCTGTGGGTGGTGGTGGCGTCCCCGGCATTAGAGAACACAACCGCAATCTGTCCGGCGTTGAAGCCGTAATTGACAAGGACTGTGCCTCGGCGCGCCTGGCTATCGAGATAGACGCCGACGTCCTGTTTATTCTCACCGCAGTCGAGCATGTATATCAAGACTTCGCTACATCTCACCAGAAGGCTTTGAAGAACCTGACTGTGGCTCAATCAAAGAAGTTCCTCGACGAGGGCCAATTCGGCAAGGGGAGTATGGAGCCCAAGATACGGGCAGCCATAATGTTCCTGGAAGAAGCGAATCTTGACCGGGGGCGAGAACGAGAGGTGATCATAACTCTCCCTGAAACCGCTCTGGCAGCACTCCAGGGCAAAACAGGCACGCGGATCATCAGGTAGAATACCACAGCTAGGGCGGATCAACTAGCCCGAGCGAGGTGCAAGCCGCTTCCAATCCGAAGAGAATCAACACAAAATCTTGACACGACCTCTGTATTCTGCTAACATATCAATGTTAGGCAAGAATAGTCGAGCCTAGCAAGGAGGTGGGGCATGACAAGAAGAGAAGCCTGGTTATGCCGATGGATGTTTCCTCATGGGAGCTCCCCGGCAGCGTAGGAAGGCGGTCGCTTCGATAGTTAGGGTGCGTTGCTGGAGAGCAATTGGAAGCCTCGAGCTCTTCGTGTAAAGCAAGGCTCTTAAGAAAGGGCAACGGCAGTTCAGCCGGAAGCTGAAGTGGAAGAGTAGGGGTGATTTAGAACTGAATACGATATTCAGGAGCGAGCTTCAAGATCTGGAGCTCGCTCTTCTTATTGGCTGTTACGCCGTTTGGCATTTATCTGAATAAACGAAGGGCCAGATTCAGAACTACGGTGAGCACAACGCTAATCGTGATGCAGGTTACTATGGGAAAGAAGATTCGTACAAACCCCCCTCCCTTGACGGGAGAGGATTTGGTGAGGGCGAATTCCCCCCTCCCTCTAGCTCCCTCCCACCAGGGGAGGGAGAATCATAATGATTTATGACTTAGCTATACGCTATCTTTGGTGTAATCTGGCTTGTATAATAATGGCAAAAAACAGGAAGATACAGGCATGATTACCTCATACAGTCGAGAATTGATGTTGGGTATCCCCCAAGGAACCCTGATTGACCTGGAGACCACTGGCCTTGATGCGGACCACGATGAAATAGTGCTCTTTGGCTATATTCAAGGGAACCGCCTCGAGATAGTCTGCCGGAGTTCGGAAGAGGAAGCGCCTTTCGCCGCCCAGCTTGCTCAACTCGTTCGGACACTTCCCAGGCCATTCTATGCCTACAATCTCTCCTTCGAGAAGGGATTTCTTCAAGCTAAAGGGATTGATATAGAAGGGATAGACCTGTTCCTGCCCTGGAAGGAAAAAGCCGAAGCGCTTTACCTTAAGTGGCCCAAGCTGGACGAGCTCTTCTCGCACGCGGAGCACTATTTTAACGAGCCAGTGATAAGCGGCAAAGATGTCCCTTTGTTATGGCAAAAATTCCTTCACACAAGGGATGACAGCTATTTGCAGCAAATAGTAAAGCACAACGAGTCTGACTTGCTCAGAGAGCTGTACCTGCTGGTGTATTATCGAGATAGCTACAAGGTCTAAGGAAGCCAGGAAGCAAGAAATCTCATGGTAGAATAGGAGAGCATTATGAAAACGATTGCTGTGTTAACCAGCGGTGGCGATGCTCCAGGAATGAATGCCTGCATCAGGGCTGTCGTCCGCTGCGGAGTTAGCTGTAAGCTAGGGGTAATAGGAATTCGCCGAGGATACTGCGGTATATTGGAGGAGGACTTTGTAAAGTTAGGCAACAGGTCGGTAGCCAATATCATCCACCGTGGCGGCACCATCATGGAAACAGCTCGCTGTGAGGAAATGAAGACCAAGGAAGGCATAAGAAAGGCAATTGAAATTCTCGAACGGAATGGCATCGAGGGATTGATAACTATCGGCGGGGATGGCACCCTTCGCGGTGCAACAAAACTAGCTAAAGCGGGAAATGTAAAGATAATTAGTGTTCCCAGCACCATAGATAACGATGTCTATGGCACCGACTATACTATCGGCTTCGATACCGCGATAAATACAGCTTTGGATGCCATAGATAAGATAAGAGATACGGCGGGGTCGCTACCACGTCCCTTCTTCATCGAGGTCATGGGCAGGAATAGAGGATTTATTGCGCTGGATGTAGGAATTGCCGGCGGAGCCGAAGATATCTTGATTCCGGAAGTAGAGACAAGAATAGAACAGCTTTCCCTTGATATAAAGCGCAGCTTCGAGAGGGGTAAGAAATCCTCTATCGTGATAATTGCTGAAGGAGACGAGGCAGGCGGTGCGTTTTCAATTGCTCAACAAGTATGGGAGAGATTAAAGCTGGAGTATCGAATTTGCGTGCTGGGGCATGTCCAAAGAGGCGGCTCGCCCACAGCCAGGGATAGAGTTCTCGCCAGCAAGCTAGGAGCAGCGGCTGTAGAAGCTCTAGTCAAGGGCATATCAGGTTACATGGTGGGGGAGTTGAAGGGAGAGATAGCCTTCACTCCTCTGAAAGATACCTGGGGGAAGAGGAAGAAATTGGATAGCAACCTGTTACGGTTAATCAAAGTACTGGGTGGATAGGGGACGCGATAAAGCACTCTGTCTGGCTTGGCATTACTTCTCTTGACGATATCCGTCTTATTTTTCTTTGAGAACGCCCCCGGTTAACTTGCTGTATACCTCTCGATATCTTTTTGATGTTCTCTCGATTACTTCCGGTGGCAACATAGGCGCTGGCGGTTTCCTGTCCCATCCCGAGTCTACCAGCCAATCACGGACTGGCTGTTTGTCGAAGCTAGGCTGCGAATGTCCAACCTCATACTGGCTGGCATCCCAGAAGCGACTGGAGTCTGGCGTTAGCAGCTCATCAATAAGGGCTAATTGACCATTGATGAAACCAAACTCGAACTTAGTATCGGCAATTATTATGCCCCGGCGTTTGGCATAATCTCGAGCATAGGAGTAAATACCTAGGCTTTTTTGCTCCAATTCCTTAAATATGTCCTCAATGCCCAGGCCTTTTATGTCTTGATTGGTTAAAGGGCGGTCATGCTCTGTGTCGCTCTTAGTAGTGGGGGTAAAGATGGGTTGGGACAATTCCTGACTCTCTTCCATTCCCTGGGGCAAGCTGATACCGCTAACTTTTCCAGTCTCTTTATACTCCGCCCATGCCGAGCCAGATAGATAGCCCCGAACAACGCATTCTACAGGTATGCGCTCGGCCTTAGTCACAAGCATAGAGCGGCCGATAAGGCTTGTTTCAAGTGTAAGCGAGGAATCTCTTTTCCACTGGGATTGCTTCGGGCTTTCAGCCCTCGCAATGACATCCCGAAGTATATCCCCGCTATCGATTACCTTGATAAGATGATTAGGTAGGATATGGGCTGTTTTCTTGAACCAGAAGGCGGAAAGCTGGTTGAGGACTCTTCCTTTATCAGGGATGCCGCAGGGCAAGACAACATCGAAGGCCGAGATGCGGTCGGTGGACACGATGAGTAGTTCATCGCCTACGCCATAAACGTCCCTTACCTTACCCCGCCGAAATAAAGGCAAAGGCAACTTGGTATTTATTAAGACTGTGGGGCTGCTACTCATAGTTTCCTTGCTCAGGTTATGATGTTCTCAGTAACTAGGATTCAATGCCACACAACCTCTTGGCACTGCTTTTCATTCTCTCTATATTGGACTGTCTGCTAATCATAATTCTTTGAGCCATAGGTGACCCGGCACCATGCATTGACTCCGCCAAATAACACGCGGCTCCTAAACCCACCGTGAGATTCTCAATCAGCCGCAGTATGCGAACGCGATTTTCTACCGCAACACCATCAACACCCTTCAGATACTTAGCAACATATTTGCCTATCTTGGGATGCTTAAGGTCTTTTTCAGAAGGCATGGTTACTATTAAGCCGCCGGCGATGTCCTGGGCCAGTCTGGCTATGTCATAAGGAAATTTCGTCACGTTCAGTTTAGATACATTGGCTCTCAGAGTATCTACAAGGTAAGTCCCCGAAGCTTCTCTGTGACCTTCATAAGCACAGGCAAGACTGCAAGACATCAGGGTTTCATTGAGCTGAATCATGTCAATGATTTTGTCTCTAATGTGGGAAGCTTTGGCAGTGCCCTGATATTCAGCAATTAATTGACTGGCGCCAATCAAGACATCGCCCATACCTGACTTGCAGGCATAACTCTGGCGGTGATAAGCAGAAAACTTCTCTACCAGGTCGCCGGCAAAGTCATATTCCTTGTACATAAAGACTCGGTCCCAGGGAACAAACACGTCGTCAAAAACAACCATACATTCCTGTCCCCCGTAAAGAATGTTACCGACATCCATAGTCGGGCTGTCTATCTTTCTCGTGTCGCATGGTTGTCTTCCATAGATGTATATGATCCCTTCAGTGTCGCTGGGCAAGGCAAAAGAAATAGCATAATCTTTATCTTCTTCACGCATAGCCCTGGTCGGCATACAGATGATTTCATGCGAATTTACAGATCCTGTCTGGTGCAATTTGCTCCCACGAACTACAATGCCATCCGATTTCTCCTCCACTACGTGAAGGTATTGGTCGGGATCGGCTTGTTCGGCTGGACGAAGACTTCTATCGCCCTTAGCATCCGTCATGGCACCACAACAAACCAGGTCTTCATCTTGTACGTATCTCAAGTATTTCAGGAAACGCTTGTTGTATTCGGTCCCATACTTCTGGTCAATGTCATAAGTCACCATAGACAAAGCATTCAAGGCATCCATCTCAACGCAACGCTGAAAGCAAGAGCCCGTATAAGCACCCAATCCTCTACCCATTTTTGACTTGTTAACCAGGTCTTCGCTACTCTGATGAATGTGACAGAAACGATTTATCTTCTTTCCTGTTAGATGAGAGGTGGCTGTCATAACCTTCTGGAATTGGGGAAATTTGGACTCTTCGGCAAGTTCATAAGTAGCAGCAATACAATTCCTTGTCGGTTTGATAATAGGATTATCGGCGTGATTGGTAACTCGCTCTCCAAATATGTAGAGCTCAAAACGCATTTTCTTCATGCCATCAAGGTATTCTTTTGCGGTCTTCATCCTTCTGTCTCCCTCAGCTATGCCCTAAGATAGAATTCTGAGTACACGCCCCATCACGACAATGCCCTGGATGCCAGCCTGGTTGACCCAGCTTTGCCAGCTTTCTTTTCCCGTTTGGTTCTGGTCAGCCTCAATCGCTTAAAGATCTCATCCACATGTCTGAGATAATAACCATAATCAAAGAGAGAGTTCAGTTCCTTTTTGTCCAAACGAGCGGTTATTCGTCTATCTGCTTCGAGTAAGCTCAGAAAGCTTCTCTTCTTCTCCCAGGCTTTCATGGCATTGTCTTGCACTATTTTGTAGGCTTCTCCACGCGGTAGGCCCTTACTTATTAGGGTCAGGAGCACCCTTTGAGAAAAGATAACCCCTTGAGTGACTTCGATGTTACGACGCATATTTTCCGGATAAACCTTGAGTCCCTTCATTATGGAGGTGAATATAGAGAGCATGTAGTCCAGTGCTAGACAGGAGTCAGGCAGGATAATTCGCTCTGCCGAAGAGTGACTGATGTCACGTTCGTGCCATAGGGCGATGTTCTCCAGAGAAGTTAGAGCATAGCCTCTTACTAATCTAGCTAGTCCGCAGATACGCTCACAAAGCTCGGGATTTCTCTTATGGGGCATCGCCGAGGAACCCGTTTGTCCCGCTTCGAAAGGCTCTTCCGCTTCCCGGACTTCCGTTCGCTGGAGACCTCTAATCTCGGTGGCGAATTTCTCCAGGGAGCTGGCGATAATAGCCAGAGTGGTCAAGAATTGGGCATGGCGGTCGCGCTGGACTATCTGGCTTGATATTGGGTCTGGAGCAAGCCCAAGCCTGGCACAGGCCATTTTTTCAACTTGAGGAGGCACAGTAGCATAAGTCCCTACTGCTCCTGATATTTTGCCTACCGAGACAGCGTTGTTAGCTTCAGCCAGCCTTTGAGCATTACGCTTCATTTCTTCAGCCCACAGAGCCATCTTCAAACCGAACGTAGTGGGCTCAGCGTGAACCCCGTGGGTGCGCCCCATCATGATGGTGTATTTATGTTCAATGGCTTCACTCTCCAGCACGAATATAAGCTCGGCGATATCTTTGGTCAAGATATCTGCCGCCTGGGTCAGTTGCAGGCCCAGGGCGGTATCCATAACGTCCGAAGAGGTAAGACCAAGATGAACAAAGCGTGACTCTGCACCCAGGCTTTCAGCCACCGAGTCGAGAAAAGCCGTCATGTCATGATGGGTCACCTTAAGAAACCTGGCGATACGATCCAAGTCATAACCGGCTTTCCTTATTTTGACTATATCTTTTCGGGGAATTTCACCCAGCTCAGCCCAGGCTTCACAAACAGCTATTTCTACCTTGAGCCACTGGTCAAACCTGTTCTCCTCAGACCAGATTTTCTTCATCTGAGGTCTGGAATACCGTTCAATCATATTATCCCCTGGCCAATTCCTGTCTATATTTACGATAGGCTTCTCTTATCTCTTTATGCTCGGTGCCTAAAATCTGGGCAGCGAGCAAAGCAGCATTCTTGGCTCCGCTTGCCCCGATACCCATACAGGCTACCGGCACTCCCCCGGGCATCTGGCTTATAGAGAGCAACGCGTCTATGCCCTTCAATTCACTGGTAGGCAACGGCACACCGATTACGGGCAGAGTTGTCCAGCTAGCCAGAACGCCGGGGAGGTGAGCGGCGTAGCCAGCGGCGGCGATGATGGCTTTGAGCCCCCTCTTTTCTGCCTCCAGTCCGTACTCTCTTACCTTCTCCGATTTTCTATGGGCTGAGATGACAGACAGTTCATAATCAATGCCCAACTGCTTTAACATGTCCAGTGTTGGCTGTATCAGTTCGGCATCCGTCTTGCTGCCTATGACTACACCCACTAATGCCATTGCCAAACAAGTCCCAAATTCTAAATTCTAAACTCTAAACAAATTCTAAATTCAAAATCCTAATTCCCTAAAGTCTAGGATTTGGCGCCTAGGGTTTAGATTCTATCCTATCTATTTCCCTCAAAGCAATGTCTTTGCGATAATAACAGCCTTCAAAGTAAATATTAGAGATGTTACGGTATACCTTCTCCCGGGCTTCAGCCACGTCCCTGCCCGTACCTACTACGGCGAGCACGCGACCGCCGTCGGTGTAAGTTACGCCATCATTTCCCAAGTTGGTTCCGGCATGGAAAACCAGCACATCTTTATCCACACTATCTATCCCTCCTATAGGAAAGCCGGTTTTATAGCCCCCGGGGTAACCAGCCGAAGACATAACTACGCCAACGCAAGCCTCAGAGCTCCACTCTATTTTCACCTGGTCGAGGTTGCCCTGCACTACTGCCAAAAGTATATCCACCAGGTCGGTTCCAAGAAGAGGTAAAACGACCTGAGTTTCCGGGTCACCAAAGCGAGCATTGAACTCCAGCACCACAGCCTCTCCATCGACAATCATCAACCCCGCGTAGAGCACCCCTCTGTAAGGCAGGCCTTCTTCAGCCATGGCCTTCACAGTCGGCAACAGAATATCCCTGGTTACCTTTTGTGTCATCTGCGTGGAGAAAAAACCCGGCGGGCTGTAGCTTCCCATCCCCCCCGTGTTGGGACCCCGGTCTCCGTCCCCGATCCTCTTATAGTCGCAGGCTGACACCATAGGTGAGACTGTCTTCCCGTCCGTGAAAGCTATGAGGCTTACTTCTCGCCCGCTAAGATATTTGTCAATTACCACTCTGTCTCCAGCAGAGCCGAAAACCCTGGCTTCCATAGTATCGCTGAGAGCCTTATCAGCCTCCGCCAAGGAACTGGCAATAATCACACCTTTGCCAGCAGCTAACCCGTCGGCCTTAATGACGACAGGTAGGTGCTGTTTTCGCAGGTACTCCCGAGCCTCAGAGTAGGAAGAGAAAACGGCACTTCTGGGACAGGGGATGCCATAGTTCTTCATCAGACCCCGGGCAAAAACCTTACTGGACTCTATCTGGGCGGCCGCTTTGGTAGGGCCAAAAATAGGGATGCCCAACCTATCAAAGTGGTCCGCTATCCCCGAAGCTAGCGGTGCCTCAGGGCCAACAACGACAAGGTCAATGCCTTTTTCTTTAGCGGCCTTGCCCAGCCCTTCTATGTCGGTGGGACGCAAATTCAGATTTTCCGCAATGGCGGCTGTGCCGCCGTTCCCCGGAGCGGCGAAAACTTTCCCCACCCTGGGACTCTGGACAATCTTCCAGACTAAGGTGTGTTCCCTGCCCCCACCGCCAACGACCATTATCTTCAATGTTTACTCTCGCGCGTCAGTCCGATGGGTATCCCTACCCTGAACCATCCGCTCTCCAGCTTTTTCAACGCCCGCTTTTGGAAAGAAAGGACCGGGAACGATAGGGAACATCAGTATCAAGAATGCCCAATCTTAGCTTGGGAGAATACCTACTTCTTCTTCTTATGCTTCCCTCTATTCTTCCTTACACCCTTTAGTTTCACTCTGTGTGACATAGCATTACTAAATCTCCTTGAATTTCTCGGCCTGAACGGGATCGAGATTTCGAACTAGTCTCAGCAATTCTGCGACATGCTTCTTTCTTTCTTCGATAATTTGACACTTACTCCCACTCTATAGTCGCCGGCGGCTTACTGGTAATATCATAAACTACTCTGTTTACGCTGGGAATTTCATTGACTACGCGGTCAGATATCGTAGCGAGAAGGTCGTGGGGTAGGCGAGCCCAATCAGCAGTCATGGCATCTTCACTGGTTACTGCTCTGACTGCCACCAAGTAGCCATAGGTCCTGTAGTCGCCCATGACGCCAACGCTCTTGACATCAGTAAGCACAACAAAGCTTTGCCAAAGCTGGCGATAAAGATTGGCTCTTTTGATTTCACTCATCAGAATCCAATCGGCAGCCCGGAGTATCTCCAGCTTCTCCCCAGTCACCTCCCCAATAATGCGAATAGCCAGACCCGGTCCGGGGAAAGGCTGTCGCCATACCCTATCCTCAGGCAGACCCAGAGCCAATCCCACCTGTCGAACTTCATCCTTAAACAAATACCTTAGCGGCTCGATAAGAGTGAAATTCATCTTGGCGGGCAAGCCGCCGACATTATGATGGCTCTTTATCTTGGCAGCAGCTTTGGTATCCGTGGATGTACTTTCGATGACATCAGGATAAAGAGTGCCCTGAGCTAGAAAACCAATCTTACCTAGTTTGGCTGCCTCTTCCTCAAAGATTTGGATGAACTCATTTCCTACCAGGTGTCGCTTCTGTTCCGGATCACTAACTCCTTTGAGTCGTTCCACGAATCTATCGGCAGCGTCTACGTAGACCACATCCATTTTGAGATCACGTTTGAAGGTACTAAGTACCCTTTCGGGTTCGTCACGACGCAATAGGCCATTGTTGATGAAGATGCATGTCAACTTGTTGCCAATAGCACGGTCAATCAGAGTAGCAGTCACTGCCGAATCGACGCCTCCGGAAAGCGCACAGACCACTCTTCCGCCGCCCACTTGTCCCTTAATTTTGTCCACGCTCTCAGCTATGAAGTTAGCTGGTGTCCAGTTACCCTGACAACCGCATATTTGAAGCACAAAATTCTGGAATATGGTTTTCCCATGAGCTGTGTGAACCACTTCAGGGTGAAACTGTAGCCCGTAAATATTACTATCTTTACCTATGACTGCAAACGGCGAATTCTCAGTATAAGCCAGGGCCTTGAAGCCAGGAGGTAATTCTATTACTTCATCACCATGGCTCATCCACACGGGGAAAGACGACGGCAGACCCGCAAAAAGAGGACAGTCTTCGGCACTTATATGTAAGATCGTGTGTCCGTATTCCCTCTTTGTGCCCTGAGTTACCTGGCCACCAAGGTGATAAGCGATAGCAAACATCCCATAGCAGATGCCCATTACCGGCAGACGACTCTCATAGATATATGGTGAAGGCAGGGGAGCACCAGAGTCGTAAACGCTAGCCGGACCTCCCGAGAGGATAAATCCTCGCGGGTTAAGCGAAGCGATTTTCTCCCACGGTGTATCGTAAGCCACAATTTCACAATAGACATGGCACTCCCGTACCCGCCTGGCAATTAACATGCTATATTGAGACCCAAAGTCGAGCACTACAATAGTCTCACGCTCAGTAGGGGGTAGCTTGGGCTCAACTACAGGTTGCTCGCCCCGCAATTCCTTGGCTAGCCCCAGATAGGTGGAGACTTCAATGTCGTCGCTGGCAGCAATTCTGTGGCTTTGTACCTTCTTCTTCATGGCAGATTTACAGCGGAGGATAGACTTAGCTTATCACTATTCTGGACTATTATCAACAGAAATGGGTCGAGTCTTTCTCCCCCTTGGAAAGGCCTATCACTTGTGATTGAGGCGTTACCAGCTCTTCGGATTGCAGAAGAAAGGCAACTTCTGACTCACGCGAGCGCCGTGTTATACTAGCTGTGAGAAAGATGAGCGTTCTACAACGAGAAATCGAGAAAGGAGTTCAAATCCTGCAGAAGGGTGGAGTGATTGCCTTCCCAACCGATACGGTCTATGGCCTGGGGGCTGACGCCTTCAGTACCAGAGCCGTGGAAAGGGTGTATGAGATCAAAAACAGACCCAGGCATCAGCAATTCCCCTTGCTTGTCGCTGATATCAAGCAATTGGCTACTCTGGCGGAACCGATACCGGAATTTGCCTGGTTTTTGGCAAGGCGGTTTTGGCCCGGGGGGTTAACTCTGGTTCTATCAAGAAAGGATTCGTTGCCTGCCCATCTGGCTTCAGGACCCACCATAGCAGTGCGCGTTCCCAACCACCCTGTCTGTCTGGCTCTCACAAAAGGCTTGGGAAAACCTATTACCGGAACCAGCGCCAATGTTAGCGGCCAGCCGGCTGCCTTGACTGCCGAGGAAGTCAAACAACAATTGGGAGGAAGAATCGACCTTGTTGTCGATGGAGGCAAATGTCCCGGCGGCGGGGAATCAACAATAGTGGATGTTACCCACGAACCGCCGACAGTTTTGCGTCAGGGCATCATACCGTGGAATGATATTGACAAAGCATATAAGGAATACCTGGAGGCAATGTGACTAGTATTGCCATTGGCTGTGACCACCGTGGCCTTGCTTTGAAGCAGCTAATTATGCCCTTCCTGCAAAAGGCGAGCCATAGCTATCAAGATTTTGGATGCTACAGCACCGGCCCCGTGGATTATCCTGACATCGCTCAGAAAGTCGGGAGGGCAGTAGCATCGGGTGAGTTTAAACAAGGCATTCTGATATGCAGTACGGGCATAGGCATGTGCATAGCCGCTAACAAGATAAAGGGCATACGGGCAGCCTTATGCCACAACACATTTGCAGCACAACGAGCTCGCCAGCATAACGATGCCAACATCTTGTGCCTCGGGGGAGAGGATATAGATACCAAGTCAGCTTTGGAAATCGTCAAGACTTTCTTAACCACGGATTTTGAAGGCGGCAGACACGTACAAAGGGTGACTAAGATAAGAGCTTTGGAAGGAGACTTCTAAGAATAACAGCACTGGCCCTTAGGAGATACAACCCGAGGGGCAGTTATTTCGCGAGGTCACACCGCATAGCGACTTCTCAAGTCACGGGACAACTCAGCTGTCAGTTCCAGAGTCCGATTGGCTGCTTCCAGCGACAGGCTCGCCAAGGTACAAGAAGGAGTTATCAGCCCTTGAGCTATGATCTGCTTGAACTTGACACCATCTTTGGTGAATGGGGCCATAGCTTCTTCCAGGCGGTCACGAAGACTGGGCAAGGATTCTTTGGCTAAAGCCTCTTCCTCGTTCGGGACTATCCCCCAAGCAATATTGCCGCCGCGCTGAAGAAAGGATTTCACCTTAGCCGAGTGAGTGCTTAGAGAAGAGCCATAGTTATAGGCGTCAAAGCTGAGAATATCGGTTGTAGTGTCCAGAAGAACTGACCAGTCAGTGTTCCCGCAACAATGTAATCCTTTTATCCCTTTAATTCCCCTGAAAACCTCCTCTAGCAGAAGAGGCACTTTTTCTTCAGGAATCGGAGTAAACACCGAGCCTAGGGAGACTAAATAGGGCTCGTCCACAAAGATGATGGGGTTAGGCGATATTTCCCTCAAGGTATTTTCCTGCCAGGAAGCTTTTAGCCGCAAGAACTTAGCCGTCGCTTCTGCTAAACCGTCGTCATAGAGGATGCCCAGCCCATCCTGACCGGTAACCGCCAGGCCCCAGGTGACAGGACCTGTCACCTGCCCCTTAACTATCTTACTACCTGCTGCTTTGGAGAGAAAAGCATGAAGCCCGGCAGCATATTCGGTCGAAATGCCATATTCATGGGCGTTATCTTGTTCACAATCAACATAGATTTGCTCCAGTTCGCTCTCGAAATTGGCGGATGACTCGATGTGAATCTTGTCGCCCTTTATGACTACCCCCGGGAAACCCTCGCTGAACTGGATAATCATGTTCTCCCTCGGAGAGCGCCTCGGCAATTGTGGCCAGATGGGGATGTCAGGAAGATACTTCATAATAACGGCACAAGCCTCATCAGGATTCGTGTGAGGCATACTTCCTATGGCCGTGGGCAGACATCCAAACTCAAACCTCGCCGACATCTTTTCCCCTGTCTAAATACTTACCGATTAACAGCCCTAGCTCTTTCTTCTTTTCTTTAGGTATGTATTTCACGTCAGTGGCTATGGCATGTCGAAGGGCGCTAGCACAGGCACACGCTCGTTCCTGCGGTATGGAAGGCAGCAGTAACTTCAAGATTCTCCTCACGGTATCAATGCCCTTCTTCAGGTTGGTCAAAATCATCTCCGTAGTCACCGATTCATAACTTGGATGCCAACAATCATAATCGGTGACAATGGCCAGTGTGGCATAGCATATTTCCGCCTCTCTGGCTAACTTGGCTTCGGGCAACGCTGTCATTCCAATGACATCAGCGCCCCAAGAGCGGTAGAGTTGCGATTCAGCTTTGGTAGAGAACTGTGGACCTTCCACGACCAGATAAGTACAACCTTTATGCACCTCAGCCCCAACCTTGGTGCTTGCCCCAAACGAGAGTTGACTTAAAACAGGACAGAAGGGTTCCGCCAGAGAGACATGTCCGACCATCCCATCGGTGAAAAAAGTGCTGGCTCTTCCTTTAGTGGCATCAATTAGCTGGCCGGGAACAACTATGTCTAGCGGCTCTATCTCTTCCTTGAGGCTGCCCACAGCACTTACAGAGATAATCCTTTCCACCCCCAGCGATTTCAAGGCGTAGATATTGGCTTTGGATGGTAGCTCACTGGGGCTTATTCGATGTCCTTCGCCATGTCTGGGAAGAAAAGCAACCCTTACTCCTTCCACGCTACCCAAGATGATAGCGTCGCTGGGCTCGCCGAAGGGCGTGCTGACCTTCACTTTCTCTATCTCTGTTATTCCCTTCATCCTGTAAAGCCCGCTCCCGCCAATGATGCCAATTCTTGCTTCAAGCATTTGAAGTCTCCTGCCTCAGATTCTTGCGGGTGATTATAGCATACGCAGACGCTTCGATTTAGCTACCACTGCTTACACTGGTTTAGACGAAAGAACTCTAGACTCTCTCCTTTGTGCCCTTCCTCCTGAATCTGATGGAAGATGTCGGGGGCAGCACCCAAATAGCTGTTAGGAGCGACATTAATAGAGCCTGTGGATGGCGCGCGGAATGCCATGAAGAAGGCTCTTCAACTCACTCGTGCTATCAGCAGTAGGGCAGCACAATCGGTAGATAATCTGCTCTGCCCCTGCTATAATCCCTGCGGCATACAACTGGAAAAGAATAGATCTGTTTGAGACACGGTTACCTCTTGCTGAGGCTGAACATATCGTGCCATGAAAAGGGAGGAGAAGATGGAACTTCTGAAAAGGCTGTCTGAGACCCCGGGAATCCCCGGGAGGGAAGAGGCGATGCGGGTCATCGTCCGAGAGGCGTTGACTGGTCATGTGGACGAGATCAGTGTCGACCGTCTCGGGAACGTCATCGCCCGCAAAAAGGGTACTGGTCCAAAGGTAGTGGTCGCAGCACACATGGATGAGATTGGATTCCTCGTGTCTCACGTGGACGAGGAAACAGGATTCCTGCGCATCGACCCAGTTGGTGGGTTCGACCCTCGCACTCTAATTGCTCATCGGGTGGCCGTCCACGCCCGAGGCGGTGCTAAATACGGGCTGATCGGTACTAAGCCTGTCCACCTCCTCACGGAAGAAGAGCGAAAAAAGGTGCCTGAGATGAAGGACTTGTTCGTCGACATTGGTCTCTCCGTTAAGGAAGCCAAAGAACAGGTGCGCGTCGGCGATCCCGTGACACTTGTGCAGACATTCGTCGATCTGGGTAACCTCGTCACAGGCAAGGCACTTGATGACCGAGTGGGCGTGTATATAGGGATTGAGGCTATGAGCAGACTGAAAAAGCACAAAGCTGACATCTATTTCGTGGCGACAGTCCAGGAGGAAGTTGGAGCCCGAGGAGCCGAGACTTCGGCGTTCGCCATTGCCCCAGACATCGGAGTGGCACTTGATGTGACCATTGCCTGCGATATGCCCAGCGTGCCAGCTCACGAGCACATAACGCGCCTCGGCAAGGGTGTCGCCATCAAGGTAAAGGATTCATTCTCCATCTCTCATCCCGGGCTTGTGCAGTTCCTGGTGAACTTAGCAGAAGAACGAAAGATCCAGTATCAGCTTGAGATACTGCCGCGGGGTGGCACCGACGCCGGAAAGATCCAGCCTGCCCGGGAGGGAGTCGCAGTGGTCACCATATCCATTCCCACTCGCTACGTTCACACCGTGGTGGAGACCGCCCATAAGGAGGACATCGAAGCCGCGATCAACCTCCTTGTCGCTTTCCTCGAGACTTGCCACAAGGCTGACCTCCGACTGTAACGTCTGGGGCATCCCCGAGGTGACATGCCGTTGAATGCTGTTCCACGCCGCCCCGTATAAGAGCCGCTGGGTCGGATCAGCGTGCTCGGCGACCTCTCGCGTGGACAGATCGAGAGATCCGCACAACGACAGAGACTTGTGCTTCAAACATTTGATATCCGTCAAATGTTGAGGGCATAGCACTCCGGGAACGCAGACCTTCCACAAACAGATTCATAAGCTGTCACCCTTAAACCGGGATGTACTCGGGAGGTCTTGCTTCGACTAACTTGATGGCTCCTGATTCGCATCCCACGGCACAAACTCCGCAGCCAAAACACTTTTCCGAGCCTATCTGTGCCTTGAGTTTCTTTTCTCCGCGGATTTTGACCATATCAACTGCTTCGAACGGGCACCTCTCCACACAGGTCTGACACCCATCGCAGGTTGCCTTGTCCACCTCCGCCTGGAACCTGCTCTTAGCCACCCCCTTCTCGAGGACATCATACTTGGCGAGAGGATAATAGAATACACAGCAGTCAGAGCAGCAATTGCAGATCACATTGGTCACCGCAGAACTGTTATACACACTGTGTATGAGCCCAGCCTCCTCCGCAGCATCCATGACCTTCATTGCCTCGACTCTGGTCAGTTCCCTACCAGTACCTCTGGTTATTGCATACTCCGCTGCTCGGTTCACTTGAAGACAGACCTCGACCGGCGAATCGCACCTTGTGGCTATTCTTCGGCAAGAGCAGTTGGCCAGGGCGAATCTGGTGGCCTTATCGAGGATAGCCTCCACGTCCTCAGACGGGAGGAGTTTTGTTCCTTTGGAGACAGTTTTTCTGGCCGGGATTACTCTCCACATGGGCATCATCCAGGTCTGAACGAACTTTGCCCAGTCAGCGTACCATTCCGCCTGGCAGAAATCCTCCCAGAGGTCGAGAAGTTCACGTCCCCAGACCTTGTCAGGCCTCACATCACAGGCCGTGGCATCATGAAGCTGAAATATGTCCCTGGCAAATTGATAGCCCCTGGAGGTCATGAAGATGACTCCTTTCTCAAAGAGCCCTCTGAGTCTATTGTTCACTTCCTCTTCGTTTTTGCCCAGCTTTTGGGCAAGCTCAGACGCGGAACAAGGAAGAAGAGTTACTATCTCAGCTTCCTCTTTATCCATGAGCCTTTTGAGCAACTTCCTAAACCTCTCCGACTCAGCATAACCAAGCTTCCCGGCTAAGACTACGTAAGCGTCTGCCATTCGTCTGTCTCCTTTCTATCCTGCGTGATGAAAAACACAACTCCCTGTTTCTCTTCCATCCCCCATCCCACTTCCTCCTCTTCCTCAAGATATTTCAGGTGAGCCATGGCCTCTCCGAATGCGAACAGTTTCTGTGCCGGAGGAAACAAATCCCACGCTTTGTAACCTATGTCCCAGGTCATTTGTGATGCAATTTGGTAGGCGTTTTGCTTACCTTTGCCCAGAATAGAGATGACCTCTGCGAGTCTTGCTTGATGATGCTGCTTCAGTTCCCGAATCCTTTCCTTTTGATTCCTGAAGATATTCCTATGACCGGGCAATATGAGTTCAACATCCAAATCATAAACCTTGTCCAGGCTCATCAGATATTCTTTTAGCGGATTCCGCTCCTCCACGGAGAGGGTGATGTTCGGAGTTATGTCAAAAAGGATATGATCACCGCATATGAATATCTTCTTGCCGGGCTCGTAAAGACAGATGTGACCTGGAGTATGCCCCGGGGTTTCAATGCATCTAAATGAGTAATCCCCGATGTCTATCGTATCACCGTCTTTGAGGACGCAAAAATTCAAGGAGGTATTTGGGCTGTATCTGCGACCGGGGTGGCTTGCAACAGCCTTTTCCAGCTCCTCCCCGGGAAAGCCGCATTTACGAGCAGAATCAATCATCTCCTCCCAATGCTCAGGCGTACTAGACCTGATAATCTCTGCATCTGCCTGGCCAAAGCAGATTCTCGCTCCTTCTCGAGCGAGAGTTGACACTAAACCTGAGTGGTCTGCATGCATGTGCGTGATGAAGAAATCGGCTTGGTTCAGGTCCACGCCACATTCGTCTAAGCCGGAAACTAGTGCCCCCCTGCAGTCCTCTCGATTCCACCCAGTATCAATAACTAAAGACCGCTCCGGCCCCTTCACAACATAAGAATTGGTGGCTCTCAGAGGGCTTCCGGGGAGAGGGACTTTGGTTCTATAGAGACCTGGCAGTATTTCTTCCATCGATGCACCGAGAAATCCTTGTTATGTTCTTAACACGAGCCCCATGCGATACTACCCTGGCACTATTGGGCAGACGAAAACCTAGCACATTCTCCCGCAATTGTCCACCCATGCACTTATTGGCGCCGCACGTCCTTAGACATGATCACTCTCCGTCACCGATTGATTGTTGCCCTCACGACCCGTGTCACCAAGCAGGCACTTGGCGGTTCGAACTAGGGAGACGCCTTCCGAGAGCCTACAACGAGAGCTGCCACGGCGAGCTCCATATTCATTGGCCAGCCCTGGGGGCCAATGCACCGAGCGATGTGGCGGAGCCAAGAGGTTGACAAAAACTGAGGAAACAGATAGCATTCTGGTGCCGTTGATGAGTCCTCAGACTATCCGACTGATCCATGGAAGCGTCCGTCAAGAACACGAGTGAGAGGGCACCTCACGGGTATCGTGGCCCGCTACCCCTCAATTGTAGATTTACATTTGTCCTTTCGCCCAACGAATCCCTGCTGCGGCATGCTGAGGACTGGGTCGCGGACCGGTTGTCGTAAGAGCAAGAACTAAAACGAAAGTGAGGTATTGTGACACATGAACAGAGTTAGAACACCAAAGCCAGATGCCATCTTCCCTTGGCAACCCGACGAACTCTCCGGAGCCAGGCCAGCCCGTCTCACGAATTTTGTCGACGGGAAATGGCTGGAAACCAAGAAGTATAGAAAGGTCGTAGACCCGCTGTCAGGCGAACCATTCATCGAGATGCCGGACACCAGCGAAAAGGAATTGGCACCTTTCATTCAATCACTGACAAAATGCCCCAAATACGGTTTGCATAACCCGATCATGAATGTCGAAAGATACCTGATGTATGGACAGATCAGTGAGAAACTCGCTGATTTTCTCAGAAGTGGCGAAGGGGAGAGCTACTTCACGAGGCTGATTCAGAGAGTTATGCCCAAGGACACAGAACAATGCCGCGGCGAAGTCACCGTGACCGCCACATTCCTGGAGAACTTTTCTGGCGATCAGGTCAGATTCCTTGCCAAGGGACAGACTACTCCGGGCAATCAACTTGGACAGGAGGCCATCGACTACCGCTGGCCTTATGGTCCAGTGGCGGTGGTCACGCCCTTCAACTTCCCTATGGAGATAATGGCCTTACAGACGATGGGTGCGTTGTACATGGGTAACAAACCAGTTCTCAAGCAAGCGACAACGACCTCCATAGTTGCCGAGGCTTTTGTAAGGCTGCTCTTGCATTGTGGAATGCCCGCGCAGGACCTGCTTCTGATTCACTGCAGCGGTCAGGTAATGCAGAGACTAGCTGCCAATCCCGTCATTCAGTTCACCCAATTCACTGGCAGTACTTCCGTTGCGGAGCGGCTATTGGAGCTGACCAAAGGAAAGTGCCGCATTGAGGATGCCGGCTTCGACTGGAAGATTTTGGGGCCGAATGCAATTCCGTCTATGATCGACCTTGTAGCACTGCAGTGTGATAGGGATGCCTACGCTGCCAGTGGTCAAAAATGTTCGGCCCAGAGCCTGTTGGCTGTCCACCAGAATTGGCTCAAGCTTGGACTCCTGGCGAGGATAGCAGAACTTGCCGCCAAACGCAGCATAAGAGATCTCACCATCGGTCCAGTGCTGACCTGGACCAACGAGATGATTGAGGAGCACATCGACAAGCTACTGCGCATCAAGGGCGCGAAGATACAGTTTGGCGGCAAACGCTTAAAGAGGCATTCGATACCATCGTGCTACGGCAGCTTTGAACCGACTGCTGTGTTTGTACCGCTAAAGAGTATTCCGCCGCACGTTGATTTGGTTACAACCGAGCTTTTTGGGCCCGTTCAGGTCATAACGACGTGGGAAACCAAGGACGACCTCAAGTTGCTGCTGAACATATGCAACTCCATGGAGCATCATCTTACGGCCGGAGTCGTCGATAACGATCCAGACTTTCTGAACAACGTATTGGGACAGACAGTGAACGGCACAACCTATGCCGGCATCAGAGCTCGAACCACAGGAGCGCCTCAGTGGCATTTCTTTGGTCCATGTGGGCATCCAGCCGCTGCCGGGATCGGAACGATAGAAGCCATCAGAAACATCTGGTCGCTGAATAGGACGATCATCAAGGATACCAACGCCCTCTCTTATAGCGGGTAGCGTATTGTGCATAAGAAAGAACGAGGATGAAGGTCGCCTCGTTCTCAGTCGCGCCCCTGGCAACACGGAACAGGTCAGGCCTTGTAGCAGGGTCCGCTCTTCCGTGTTGAGATTTCCCAACAGGATAGGCTTGAGAGATGCGAAGTCTCGGGTTCATCAGACAGTCTCACTAGCATGCCCGGGACAGGTCTTGACAGTCCACCAACTGCCGCCCTAGGTTCTGCAAAGTTCTAATTGACGGCCTAGGACACTTCAAAAACGCAATTCCGCATCAGGAATTGCCACGGTAGTATCTCTTCCCATCATCACATAGCATTCGCGAAACAAGATTGCACAACTATCAAAGACATCGTCTAAATCAGAGAAGAGAGGGACCGCTTCTCGTTCATGCAGCTTGCATTGACAAGAACTCAGAAGCAGGATAATATCTTGGCGGCACTCATCTATCTGCGAACAATTGAACCAAAACACTTCTTCGACCAAAGACGCTGAAAAACACAGCACGTGCAAGCTGCCTTGCCCTAGGCAGGGAGTACACTAATCGGCAGAAAACGTTAGCAGGAGGCAAAAGAAAGCAGAGGCAATATGAAAATTCTAGTTATTGGTTCGGGTGAAGTGGGTGCTGCAAGTGCCTGGGATCTAGTCAGGGATAGTGAGGTGGAAATAGTGGGAATAGTAGGTAGACGGAAAAGCAACCTTGAGAGGGTAAGAAAACGGATAAATAGTAACAAGCTCAAATTGCACGTGCTTGATGTCAGCAATACCGCGGATATGAAAATATTAATGCAAAAATACGACGTCGGCATCATTTCGCTACCTGATAGAAAAACAAGTTACAAGACGCTCGAGGCTGCGATTGAGGCCGGACTAAATGTCGTTGACATACTCGAAGAGTATCACAGAAGACCAGACCCTTATGAGACCGAAGGCTTAGATATTCCCAATCAGATGACCCTGGAAGAGTACGGAGAATGGCTCCATAAGAGAGCCATTGAGAATGACGTCATACTCCTTGACGGATTAGGGTTTGCTCCCGGTTTGAGTAACATCACAATGGGCGAAGCTATTAGGAAGATGGACAAAGCCGAGTCGGCGATAGCGAGAGTGGGCGGCATCCCTACAAAGGAAGCTAGTGCGAAATACCCGCTAAAATACATGATTACCTGGGCATTCCAGCATGTCTTAAGAGAATACATGATTCAAGTACAAGTGATTAAGAATGGTAAGGTAGTGGAAGTGCCGGCATTGAGCGAACGTGAAAAATTCAGATTTGCCCAACTTGGCAAGAACGAGGAATTGGAGTGTGCCGTTACCCCGGGCATGCCTTCTTATATTTATACGAGACCACAGCTTAATGAATTTGTCGAGAAGACTATCAGATGGCGGGGTCATTATGACGGGATAGATACACTCAAGGAATGTGGAATACTCGACCTTACACCTGTTGAGTTCAGGGGCATGAAGATAGCGCCTCGCGATTTCTTACTATCCGTTATCGGGCCCAGACTGAAGCGCGCAGAGGGCGATACTGACGTCTGCGTTATGCAGAACACAGTGACTGGAACAAAAAACAGACAGAAAATGAGAATTGATTACTATATGTGGGAGCAGGCAGATACGAAGAATGGGATTTCGGCTATGGGAAGAGTCACCGGCTTCCCTGCCGCGATAGGTGCGAAACTCATAGGGAGGGGAGAAATAGAAAAGAAAGGCATAGTGGCTCCCGAGGATGCTATAGAAGGAAAAGTCTACCAAAATTTCATGGAGGAACTAACAAAAAAGAACATAACCGTACTCGAGGTCCTCGAACCTAGTTAATTGAGGATGCTGTAGGCATTTGCTGAAGAGATGCTCTGCGCCGTATGCAACGCTAGCTGAAGTAGATTTTGTCGGCATCAGGAAAATGGGTTCAACACAGAGACATGGTAAGGTATTATCTTTCCGGGAATGAGGCAATCGTCGAGGGTGCCATCAGAGCGGGATGTCGTTATTATGCGGGCTATCCAATTACTCCCTCGACCGAAATCATGGAGAGGATTTCAATCAGATTTAATGAGGTTGGGGGCGTATTCATGCAGATGGAGGACGAGATTGCCGCTATCTGTTCAGTCGTTGGGGCATCATGGGCAGGTGCCAAAGCCATGACAGCTACATCGGGACCTGGCTTCAGCTTGATGCAGGAGGCAATTGGATACGCTGCTATGACAGAGACACCAATCGTGGTTGTGGATGTTCAAAGGGCAGGTCCCAGTACAGGACAGGCTACACGGGTGGCAAGTGGAGACATAATGCAGGCCAAGTGGGGGTCGTCCGGAGACTATGAGGTTATCGCCGTGTGTCCCTGGTCTGTGCAGGAAGCTTATGAACTAACGATTAGTGCCTTCAATCTTGCTGAGAAATACAGGGTCCCTGTTCTATTGCTTACTGAGGAAGCAATCGGTCATCTGCGCGAGAGAATAGACGTGGTGAAAGATGTTGAGATATTCAACCGCAGGAAGAAACCGGGTGCCGCCCCGTTTGGTACTGAGGAAAGGGATGGCGTGCCACCCATGCCCAGTTTTGGTGAGGGAGAGAAGGTGCTGGTGACTGGCTCCACTCATGACAGTCATGGTTTCAGAAAAACCGACGACCCACTAGTTCAAGACAGGTTGGTTTCAAGGCTGAATGAGAAAATAGTAAACAACCGGGAAAGGATTATTGACTACGAGGATTACTACTTGGAGGACGCCACGGTGGTTGTTATCAGCTACGGCTTTACGGCAAGGAGTTCGCTATTTGCCGTTAGGGCCCTGCGGCAAGATGGGAGAAAGATCGGGATGGTCAGGCTGAAAACCCTGTGGCCCTTTCCCGATAGCCTGACAAAGAATATCGGAGCAAGGGCCAAGGTGTTATTTGTTCCTGAGATGAACAGGGGACAGGTAGCTGGGGAGGTAAGGAAATATGTCTCTTGCCAGGTGGTATCATTTACTCAAACTAATGGGGAAGTCATATACCCTGATACCCTGATAGAGGGGTTGAGGAGGCACTTGTAATGGCTAGGGACATGCAACGATATCTGCGACCCGGCCTGACTTCAACACCCTTCTGCCCTGGTTGCGGTCACGGAATTTTGATGGGGTTGATTTTGAGGGCAATCGATCAACTTGAGTTCAACATGGATGAGATGTTATTCGTCTCCGGTATAGGTTGTGCTGCCTGGATACCAAGCCCTCACTTCAATGCTGATACTCTTCATACTCTGCATGGCAGAGCAATTCCTGCGGCCACAGGAGCTAAGATGTTCAACCCAAAATTGAGGGTGATGGTTGTCAGTGGGGACGGCGATCTAGCGGACATTGGGGGAAACCACCTTATTCATGCTGCACGTAGAAATACGGACTTGACTGTCATCTGTGCCACCAACATGATCTATGGGATGACCGGAGGGCAAGTCTCCTCTACTACATCTGTAGGTGCCTTTACTCAAACAACAACCCAAGGAAATCCTTATCAGCCATTTGACCTGTGCAAGCTTGTTATCGCTGCTGGTGCCGCCTATGCAGCCCGGTATTCGGTAGCTCAGCCCTTTGCCCTTATAGCCAGTATCAAGAAGGCATTACAAACTAATGGTTTTTGCTTCATCGAGGTTCTGTCACCCTGCCCAACCCAATTTGGCAGACACAACCAGCTTGAGACTCCTGCAGATATGATCAAGAATCTGACGGATAGGTGCATCACCAGGAAGAAGGCCCAGAACCTATCACCGGAAGAACTGAAGGGCAAGATAATAACCGGGGAGTTCACCAATGGAGCCGACTAAGCAGGTCATGCTGTGTGGTCTTGGGGGACAGGGTATTGTCCTGGCTGGCACTATACTAGGTCAAGCAGCTTTCAATGATGGGAAGTGGGTTAGCAGCACGAATTCCTATGGTGCGGCAGCCAGAGGGGAAGCTTGTCGAGCCGAAGTGGTGATATCTGAGAGGCCGATAGTGTTTCCCTATGTTGTTGCCGCCGATATCTTGATTGCTATGTACCAGACCGCTTATGACAGATATATTGGACGCGTCAAACCTGGCGAGGGAGTCGTCATCTATGACGAGCGGCTTGTTCCTGAGGAGATGAAAGGCTTGAAATATGTAGGGATTCCTGCTAGCAGGACTGCGATTGAGGAACTCAATAATGGAATGGCGGCCAACGTAATCATTTTGAGCGCAGCCGTGGAAATAACCGACGTAGTTAGTAAGAAGGAGCTAGAATCTGCAATAGAACAGATTATTCCAGAAAGGTTGAGAGAGCTGAATCTAGAAGCTATGAATATTGGATTCAGGCTGGGCAGAACCCAGTGCAATCAGATACACCAGAGATAAGCCAGGAAAGGCCATAGATTCACACCAGTGGCAGGAAGAACACATATACCGATACTAGACCGGCAGAGGTGCCGTATTTGTGATCTCTGTCGACTGCTTTGCCCTGACTTAGCCATAACAAAGAACGGTAATAGGAATCAGATTGAGATTGATTACGGCTACTGCAAAGGGTGCGGTATCTGTACTGTGGTATGCCCCAGGGACGCTATTGAAATGATACCGGAGGAAAGCGTTGGCTAACCTTCCAGCCCCAACCTTCAGATCAAGGGATGCCCTATTCTCTGGC
>Ga0315277_10000067_pt1 | contig 162435 bp, 130 predicted proteins | sample YL17G05_15_MG_FD_203695 | JGI IMG/M metagenome (GOLD analysis project Ga0315277, IMG submission 203695) | Sediment microbial communities from Yellowstone Lake, YNP, Wyoming, USA - YL17G05_15 | ecosystem: Environmental > Aquatic > Freshwater > Lake > Sediment | place: USA: Wyoming | collected...
TGGAGTCCCAGGATGATTTCAGGGGCGTCGGCAATAGTCAGGGCTTTCATGGGCCCTGTATACATGCGCAAATACTTAAGACGTTGTGTTTAGAATTGAGTAAGCCTTCGAATCTCGCGACTCGGAACTACGGCGATTGGTTCTGGCTATAGATAGTCCGTGGGCGCTCTAGTTCCCGATCCGTCTTAAGGATACAATAGACCCTCTAAGCATTATCTTCAGATGCGGAAACATCTTGAGCTGCTGCCCTGAAGTGTTTGCATTGCGACACTTGACGATTTCCTTGACTTCAAAACCGTTGCGTTCTGCGATGCTGGCGAGCACAATGTCGGTCGGTATGACAACCCCGACATACGAACTCTGATCGACCACGATGTGACACCACCCTCCGAATGGTAGCATCTGGGAGATTCTCTCAATGCTTTGACGCATGTCTTCAAAGTAACCTCTGAGCATGTTTGGCACAAGTCTGGTCCTCCCATCTCTTGTCCCGGTCGCCCTCTCCTTATCCGGTATGACTGACCAAATCTCCTGACAGAGAAGCTCTACGATTTGATTGTCTGACTTGAGCTCGCGTCCATAGCCAATCCTGTAGTTCCTGATTGCTTTCTTCTTCAGTTGCGCCAGCCCATACAAATCGCAATAGCCGCCGAAAAGAAGTTCCATCTTGTAGGTTTCGAAATAATCGAACGAGTTTGCGTATGGCGGTGAAAATATCACGGCCTTCGGTGTTCTTCCACGTTTCGAGGACAGTATCTTGACTTCAGGCAATGAGTCCAGGACTGAGATATTGATTGCAGCCGAAAACGCTTGCCTTGATAGAGGGGATTCCCGGATGTCATCTTGGAGCATCTTGACCCTTCCACGAAAGCAATCCCAGACATTGCCGACTCTCGTCACAGTTGTCGAAAGACCATTTCCGTTTTTCCTTCGATTCGAGCAATCCTCCAGTATAGTCAGCCAAGCTGTCGTTAAGAGATGCTTTGCCCGTTGATTATCGACCGACTCAATCCAGTGTCGGATTGAGACCAGCGCTCTGAAGTTCTCGGGGTTGAAGTAGGAACGAGATGATTCCATTCCGTCCCATAGAGAAGGAATAACCTTGTTATCAGGCTCGGAGCGATGTTCAAGAAGTCTATCGACACAGCGTAGGTCATCTTCGGTGTAGTTCTCCAGCTTTGCATTTGTCAAATCTACGGCAAAAGGATTCACATCAAAGCCCACGCTGTCAATCCCCAGCTCCTTTGCTGCAACGAGCGTTGAACCAGAACCACACATCGGATCGACCACTATGTGCAGTCCGCCATCTACTTCGCTCCTGCGAATAAGCTCCTTTACTAGATCCCCGCTGTATCCCTCCCTGTAGCGCGCCCATCTATGAAAAGGACTGGATTTGCTCTCAGAGATGTTCACGAGCTTTGAAAATCTAGCCGTTTCATCGGACAAGTGGTATCTCTCAACCAGGGAATCCAGACATGTTCCAAGAGACTGATTCCGATAAACATCCAAGAAGCGCCAGCTATCGTCTGCCATCAAGAATCATCTCCCGCTTTGGCATTGTAAAATCCTCCAATCGGGTCTTGCGCTCCTTACCGGAAAACCGACGTTCAGGAATGTGCCAAGTCCCTGTATTCGAGTCGAAGTCGAAGTGTTTCCTAAGAACCTTCTCTAGTTGAACGACTGCGAACTGGTCATTTAGCCTTGAGAAATCTGTATCCGACTCCGCTCGCTTGATGAAGTAAGGAATCAGTTTTGAGAGTGCGGAAACGTAAACCTGGTTCGTCGTTGCCTGTCCGACAGATTCTATCGCACGCTGAGATGCTTCGATTATGAGATTCTCCATTTCTGCCGATTCAACTTGAGATTCGATTGCATGCGTCACTGTTTGCGCGGGCAGTTTTCGGAATGTATAGATAAAGTCTCCATGAAGGGCTCCCGCAAACCTGGCATGGGCCGTGTTCTTATAGTTCTCAATCGAATCTTGGTAGACAACGCCACGCTCATCTAGGTAGAAACCCGCCCTAGTTGCCGCCTTTACGACCGAATACCAAGCTTTCATGTCTTTATTGTTGAAAGTGAAAACCAGCGGACCTCCAGGTTTTAGAACTCGGTAGCACTCCGAAAACACTTGAAGAAGAGCGTTATAATAGTAGTCATAGCCCTTGTATCGTAGATTGCGTTTCTTCCTCTGAACAACGACTTCTTGGTCCAATGACAGCACGTCTTCTTTGATACCAAGTTCATCCTTTAGCCAAACCAGCCAGTAACTTGAGAGTTCCCCGTATTGAACGTTGCTGCCATACGGTGGATCTGTAACAACCAGATCGACTCCACCGTCCGGGATTGGCAATGACTCCGAGGAGCGAGTCCATACTATGTGACTCCCACCACCATGCATCAAGTCTTCGAATCTCTCAACCCTTTTTATGTCCCACAAACGCGCACGCAGATACTTGAGCCCGGTAGTTATTGCTTTACTTCTCTTATCGACATACTCGATGGGATTGACCTCCACGAATTGATTAGATATCCAAAATGCATGCTTGGCCCATGCGATTGGCCTTCCATCCATCCAAGAACCTGCTGATATCGTGAGATTGCTTGTGTAACGAAGGACCGCGCTGAAAGTGAAGAGAAGCGCTCTATACATTTCAGGAGTGACTTTGTCTTTGTAGGCTTTGAACAAACTGAGAAGATAAGCATTGAAAAAAAGACTCCGCTTCGTGAAGAAATCCGAGAAGTTGATTATGCCCTTTCGGCTCAGACAATCTTCACTCTGGCGATCCCAATTCTCTGGTATTCTGTCTGGTGGAAAGCAAAACCCATGCCTCCTGACGAGCGACTCAAAATCACGCTCCATATCAAGCATTGTCGACTCGTCGTCGCTATTCGGCATAGTTGTGCGCCGACCAGGGCATTTCTTGCATCGATAAGTGACTGAAACCAGGCGATATCCAATCCGTTTGGCATCGACTGCCAGAAATGGTGAACTGCAATGCTCGCACCTGTAGTGGCCGGGACGTCCCCTTCCATCTTGGACAACCCTATTCTGGTTCGACAAGGGAGTAGTCTTCCTGCACTGATAGGCGGGACACTCCACATTGTAGGCAAGTTCAAACCACCTAACATCAGCGCGGGAACCGCACTCCCTGCAGGTTGTCGAATAGTACTTCTCAATCAAAGGCAGCAGATTCGTTCTGACCTGTTTGACGATTTCCTGATACTCTTTTAGATCTACATGGGTTGTCTGGCAATCTGAAATGAAGGTTGCCAGAGGATTCAAGTCGACGGCGATGACCTTTCTGCCAATCGACAAACCCTCGAATAGTGTGACACCACCTCCGCAGAAGCAATCCAAGACTACGTCACCCGGCCGCGAATATGACTCTATCAGCATCCTGACTACGTTCTGAGGTCTTCGTGCGAAGTATTTGTGCATCTTGTATATCGGCGTGTGGCCTTCCGCGATCACTCCTTTCGGGATGTAACTGAAGTCGCCACAATCGTCTCCGAAAGCAAGTGCCCCCTTAGGCATTTCTGTTCCCCTGCTGGCCCGCATAACCTTCAGCGTCATACAGAATCCTGCACGCAATCTGCAAATCAAGGTCCACTGTTTCCTTGGCGCGGCATTGGAGGCGCTGCTCAAGGGCGCCAGTTGCGCCAGTGACATCATTAAAGTGGGTGTGGCGAGATGACGGCGTATCTATCATATTTTGTCATGTCCAAGTCAGGCGCACTGCAGATATAAGGCTAATTCTGATGGGCTGATGAAAGTATTTCAGGAACTTCGCCGAGAACCCTCGATCTGTTCACGGAGTGTTGTTTATTCAGACCACGCCCCTTCATGGCGAGTTCGCTGTCCCAGCAGTCTGCCTCATGTCATTGGCGGTCACCTGTTGTTGAAGCATTCAGTCATGCTACAGCAAATGGCGGACTAGATGTACTGTCCCCGGCCTGCATATCTTGTTGTCCCCAGAAAAGCGATGTGCAAAGAGTCGTGGGAATCCGCAGCGCACTTTTGAGGAAGTTGGTTTTGTGACGCTTGAGATGGTAATGAACTTAGTTTGGATTAGCTGCGTGAGACGATGAAGTGCCCCAAATGCGGCGTGGAATACGACGTGCTGGTAATCTACGGCACAGACATCGAAGTTGCAATCAAGAATGGAAAGATAGAAAGAGTCTGTGTACGGTTGGAGAGCATGGAACCGAAGGGCGTCGAGTGCCACAACTGCCTCCAACACGCCTTCGACCTCGACCATCCAGCCGTCAAAGTGGCCCAGGAATCAGATTGGCCAGATTGGGAGTCAGGCTAGCAGACAGAACACCTCGGGCCTTGGGATGCGACTCCGAGGTCTCCCAAACTATGTCCATTTTACAACCAACCTCGTTCAAGTCGGTACGAAGTGGGCCCATCCTTTGGGTTCCGGGTTGATCCCTCGTTGTCCCGTTTCTTCGCCCTGCACGATTCTCTCCGGCCAGTCAAGCCCTTGACTTATCGCAATCCCTTCCCGCTCCCCAGCTTCCCCGCCATCGAGTTGTCAGTGAAGAACGCCCTTTCCGTCTTCTCCTTCAGTGAGAGCCTGACAAGGTTTTAAGGCCGCAATCCCGTTTTCATCACGAATCAGAGAGTCACCATGCCACCCGCCGCCGTCCGGACGCTCAACGACCTCATGTACTGGCAGTACGCCAAGATCATCGCCGACTCTGCCAAGATGGGCAAGCGCCAGTGGCCCTTCGTCATGGACCGCTTCAAGAAGCTCCGGTCGGGGGAGATCGCCTGGGACTCGATCAGGGAGTACGTGAAGGAGCGGGAGGACACCCGCCGCTGCATATACTGCGAGAGGAGCGCCGACCTCACCCTGGACCACCTCATCCCGAGGGCGCTCCACGGGCCGCAGGACGAGAAGAACGCCGTCTGGGTGTGCACCCCGTGCAACAGCTCCAAGGGCGCGCGGCGACTCTACGAGTACTGGACATCGCGCGGGGGGCTGAAGGCGGCGAAGTACGACGTGCCGCGCATAGCCGAGGGCAAGTACCTGAAGCTCCTCCACGAGATGTTCGACCAGGCGGGCCTCCTTGGGCTGGAGGAGAGCGAGATCCGCGTGCGGTTCTGCCCCGAGTGCGACCTGAAGGAGACGTGCGTCCACGAGGGCTCGGAGGGGAAGCTGTCGCCGCTGTGCCTGGATGGGATCGCGACGATCATCCTGAGAGCGAAGTCGGAGTGAGACAGCCAAGGTCCGCAACGACCCACGCGATTCAGGCTGAGGATTCCCGCGCCTGCGATTCCCTTACCCGATTTCGAAAGAATCGTTCAAGGTCTATCATTTTCGCAGCAGCTAGCTTTGGAAGGAATGTACTTATAGATGCAGCTCGTTATTCAATAATGTCAATAGAAAATTAATTAACTGTTAAAGCTTCTGAATTGTGAAGGCTGGCTTGAATATGGCGAAAACGACCGGGCGTGCAGGTCACTATGCGATGCAACCGGAAGGCTATCGCACATATGTCCCCAGACCGCTCCCGCCCAATCCTCCGATCGACTTCGACAGCTCGATGCTGAGCATCCTCTCGCAAGCGGACAGGAACCTTGGGAGACTAAGCGGGGCGACGGTGACCCTGCCGAACCCGGACCTCTTCGTCTTCATGTATATCAGGAAAGAGGCTGTACTGTCCAGCCAGATCGAGGGCACCCAATCATCGCTGATCGACCTCCTCGAGTTCGAGGCGGGCGCGCGCCTGCGCGGTCACCCTCGCGATGTCGTCGATGTGTCCAACTACATCGACGCGATGAACCACGGTCTGGGTCAGATCGCGAGGGGGAGAGAACTGTCTGTCGCTCTCGTTCAGGAGATACATGCTCGCCTGCTCAGCAGGGGCAGGGGCAGCAGTCATAATCCTGGCGAGCTGAGGGCGGTGCAGAACTGGATCGGCCCCCCGGGGAAGAGGATCGAAGGTGCAGCCTTCGTCCCGCCTGCTGTACCCGAGATGAGAAAGGCCCTCGACGATCTGGAGCGCTTTCTTCTGAAAGAGAGATCCTTGCCGCCGCTGGTCAAGGTGGGGCTTGCGCACAGCCAGTTCGAGACGATCCATCCGTTCTTGGACGGCAACGGGAGGATGGGGCGTCTGCTCATCACCTTCCTCTTGACGGCGGAGGGCTATCTCGAGCGGCCCCTGCTCTACCTTTCGCACTACTTCCGCCAGAACAGGTCTTCGTACTACGACACGCTGCAGGCGGTCAGGGACGAGGGGGATTGGGAGGGTTGGCTGAGGTTCTTCCTGAAAGGCGTCGACGAGGTGTCCAGGCAGGCGACCGAGACAGCGAAGAGAATCATTCAGCTGCGTGAGGAGCATAGGCGGTTGATCCAGAATGCAATGGGACGAAGGGCGGGAGGCGCACTCATTCTCATCGAGTTCATGTACCAGCACCCGATGGTCTCGGTGAACGACATGCAGAGGGTCACAGGGCTGTCGTTCCCGAGCGCGAACGAACTCGCGGTCGAACTGGAGGGGCTCGCGCTTTTGAATGAACAGACGGGGAACAGGCGCAATCGGGTTTTCGCCTATCGGCCCTATCTCGATATAATCCTCGATTAGTCGCGGTCGTCTCCGAGCATCGGTACACCGCGTCAATTTGAATCGGTCGGGCTCCATGTGCAGTTCTGACTCGGTTGCGACCTGAAGCAGACGTGCATTCATGAGGGGTCGGAGGGGAGGCTGTCGCCTCTGTGCCTGGACGGGATCGTCGCGATGGTCCTGGGAGACAGAGTCTCGTGGTGCAGGGCTGACAGGGGTTCAACCCGAAGCGACACTTTCCGTCCAGACGACAATCTGCCGAACATGTCGACCGACCGCCGCGAAAGGGAGATATACCAACGAGAGGGATTGAGGCCCGATGCTTGAGAAAGACCCGGCGCGAGAGAGGCTCAGCAGGTGGTTCCTGAGCCTGACACCTCAGGAGCGACTTGCGCTCGCGGAGGAGGTTGAGGGGTTCAGAAGGGAGGCGAGGATTGCTAGAGCTTCAGGTGATAATGAGGACGCTGAATAGGAAGAAGGTCAGGTACCTCCTGGCGGGAGGCCTCGCCGGCGTCCTCCACGGCGTCCCCCGCACGACGGTCGACGTCGACATCATGATCCACCCGGGACCGGAGAACGTGTCCGCAGCTGTGAAGGCGCTGGAGGGCCTGGGGCTCGTCCCCGACACTGACGTGGTGAAGGACATACTGGGGATGGGCCGCACCACGTTCACGAACGACAGGGAGGTGGATATCATCACCAGTCCCGCCCTGGGGTTCTTCGATGACCTCTGGAGGAGAAGACAGACGTTCTCATACAAAGGCGTCAGGATCCCCGTGATATCGCTCGACGACCACAGGGCGATTCTCAGGAAACTCCGGAGGAAGCAGGACCTCGAGGACCTGAGGTTTCTCGGAGAAGGGTGAGCCGCCGGACGAAGACCGAGAGAGGAGCACCGAACTCCCCCTGGACCACCTCATCCCGAACCGCGTCGCTTCTCTCGCGCAGCCTTGATCGTCTTCAACAGGGCGGAACGAATCCGTCCGACCTCCTTCTGGATTCCTTGGCTCTCGTAGACAACCGGATGCTTGACGAGCCCTTTGCCACTGATGTCAAGATGAGCACTGACCATGTTCCCAGAAAGCAGGAAGCCCGTGCCTTCGATGACGACGTGCAATCGTCCCCCACGAAGCATCTTCGTCGCGTGCAGTTCGGACCCGCCATCCGTGACGCGGTATCCCAGGCTCCTGAGCACCTCTTCGCAGACCCCGCGGTCACAGTACAGGCCCAATGGTTCCTCGATGACAATCCGCCGGGGTCCGTATCGATTTCCAATTACAAAAGGCTGATGCGATTGCCCTCCGAATGGCGTCTAGCCTCGCTTCTCGAGACGCTCGAACCCTTCCAGTATGGCCCTTCCGATGTCAGGGCCGATCCCCTTCAACGTCGTCTCGAGCCCGGAAAGGCGCTCGACGAGCGTCCTATCGAGCGTCTCGACCTTAGAAGCAAGCCCCGTCATGCCACCCACGCCTTTCAGGAGCTGTTCCGCCGTCAGATAGCCGGCGAAATCCCTGATGTCCATTATGCTCCCGTAATAGTCCTGTGTTTCCACATCGAATCCCTTGGGATTTCCCGTTCGCATCTTCTTCACGTTCTCGATGTATCGGTCGACGTTCTTCCGGCTGCCACCCACGAGGACCTCGACAGTTTTCTTGTCCTGGAGGTTCTCGGCGAAGAAGCGCGTGATGAACTGCTTCTGCGCCTCCTTCATGAGGCAGAGCCTGAAGCCCAAGTCCTGGATCTCCTCCCGTATCGTCAGGTTGGCTTTCTTCATAGGCAAAACCCCGCTGCATGTCCTGCTAAACCATTCGCCCCCAGGAATTCGTATCCTTCGTCTCTCTGGCCTTCTTGGACGGCGTACATCGTCCGGTTCCCGCTCTTACCCCTTACCCCCAAACCGTACGCAGTTCCAGTCGCGTTGTCCATCCCCTGGGCGCTTAGCAGTACCTTCTGCCCGGATTCTCGAAAAGACATCCAAACCCCACTTATATATGCTGTGTCCCTCCGAAGCCGTGCACGATCCCAGGATGAGTTCCTTGAAGGGAACGCAATGCCCCCCATGCGAAAGCTGATGCAGGGAAAGGTCGCAAGGTACATCGACGCAGTGGAACGAATGGGTCTCCCAATCCACCGTATCGTGAAAAGGGGTCCGGCGTTCACCGGAGCTTCAGCTCCCTTCCGACGATCCTCTTCGCCTCGTTCAGCCAGGACCTCAAAGGAGGCAAGGGCTCCGCCGTTAGACGGGTGAGCCCCACGTCCATATACGGTCCCAGGACCGCCTCGAGGCCGTCAGGGAAGAGGTCCCCGATCGACTTCACCTTGACTCCCTTGAACGCGCATTTCCTGGGGAACAGCTCGCGGACTACCACCCAGTCGACCCCGCCCGATTTCGCCAGCTTCCAGACGTCGTAGTAGTCCCTGACGCGCTGTCTCTCCGCCATCGCCCTCAGCTTCTCGGACACGATGTTCTCCAGCGTGTAGACCTTCACCCTCTCGGATGGATAGTCCGGATAGGACCTCGCGAGCGTCCTCGTCGATGTCGGCCCCACCGGGTCCTCCCTTGAGGCCTCTATCTTGACGACGCCCGCGCCGATCGGGCCTTCGAAGCGGACCTTGAGCTGCATATACCCTTCCCCGGCCACGTAAGGAGGGTCGCGGGCCGCGACGCGAAGACCGCCAGAGAGTTTGTCGACCAAGCCAGGGAGCTCCCCGGCGAGACCGAGCGCTGCGTCCTCCAGCTTGACCACATGCCTCGCGGTGAAGTCAAGGTCCTCGGAGAGCCGCCAGCCCCTCGGGTAGTATATCTTCGACAGGGCCGTCCCGCCCTTGAGCACAAGCTGCGGGCCGGGCTTCGAACGGACGACTCCCGCCAGGATCCACCCCAGGGCGTAGTCCTTCTCGACGATGTCGACGGGGAGGCCGATCAGGCGGGCGGTCGCCCTCAGCTCCGCCGGGCGGATCATCTCCGCCCTCCCCCGGGCTCCAGTCGGACATTGACCCGCAGCCTCCACCGCTCGTTAGTCGGACCCGAGTTGGGGAACCTGGGATCCAGCTTGGAGTACCCCTGCCCGATGGAGGCACGCGGGATCCGTCCTGCCTCATCGTGGTATCCGAGGATGTCGAGCAGGTAGCCCAGGCGCTTCAGGATCGTAGTGTTCTTCATCCTGCGGGCATACCGGAGCACGCGCCCGTAGTCCACCCTGTCGAACTCGTCCTCGAGGACGTCACGGATCTGCGCGATACCGCCGCAATGCTCCGGATGGTCGAGGCAGTCCACAACCGTCTTTTCCCGGTCCGACACGGTCACTTCGCTCCCCTCGATCATGAACTTCTCAGTCCCGAACATCTTCCACGGCCGTAAGGTGACGAACACAACGCGCACGTCGAAGACTACCCGGCTGTTCTGATGTACCGTGCTCGCGAGATACACGACCGGGGGCGTGGCCTCCGTCATGCCGTGGTGGCTCAGGGCGCTCCAGAAGCCCACGTAGCAGGGCTCGGCGAGGTGCGATGCGAGGACGAAGCTGTGGACGGTGTGGGACTTCGCGCCGTCCTTCCCGGCCTCCAGCGGGGCTATGAGGTAAAGGCCCCTCTTGACCCAGGCGATCCACCCCTTGTTCCTGAGCCGCGACAGGAAGCGCTTCGCGTCGACCCCGTACGGGGCGAGGTCCGCGGCGGTGAACATGGACTTGCCGTGGAACACCAGGTCTGAGAGTACGCGGCTCTCGGTGGGAGAGAGGCTTTTCCTATATCCGTTTCCTGAAAGTATCTCTTTCATGGTACTTTACGGGAAATGAATATAGGATGGCATATTTAACGATTCTCACGATCTAATGTCCTTCGAGCGCCCCAAGGACCCGATGATTCGACTCGTGATCACCGAAATCCCGCCAAGCAACCTGTCGGCAAGCTACACCAGCGAGCGACCTTGATTACCGAGTCCAATGTTGTTAAATACCCATGGACCCATTAGATTTCGAATTACACGGTTCCGGGATCGCGGAACCCACAACCACATCGATTACACGCCTCGGGACCGTCTGGGTCGCCGAGGCCCCAATATGGCTGATAGATTCCGTTGATTTCCTCCCCGTGGAGGCTACCTGATGGACAAATCCAGGTCCATCAGCCTCATCGATGGCGGGTGGTTGGAGAAGGCCCGCCATGGAATCGTCTCTGACGCCAAGTGGGATCTGCAATCGTTCGCCAACCGACTCGTCCCAAGATATCACTGGCGGTTCCGCACGTACTATTTCGACGCACTTCCCTTCAAAGACAGGAACAATCCTTCGAACTTGCAGCAGGAGAAGTATCGCAAGAAAGAGGAGGAGTTGCGTGCCATCGACCGTCTCGAGCGGTTCACAGTACGCAAGGGGTACTGCAAGCAGACAACCGTATCTGGCTATCTCAAGGATGGGGGATTCCAGTCAGCAATGACACAGGTCGTGACTATAGAGCAGAAGATGGTCGACGTGCTCTTGGCTGTGGAGATGACGAAGATAGCATGGTCGAAGGAGGCACTGCACATAGGCCTCGTTGGCGGCGACGGCGACTATGTCGCGGCCGTCAGGGCTGCGAGAGACGCTGGAGCAATCGTGAGACTGTTCTATGTCAAAACACGAGAGACTTCGGTGGCGCCGGAGCTCTTCGACACCGTCGACGAGCGCGTTGACTTGACCAGCATTTTCCAGGATACGGAGGAAGGAAAACCCATACCGGAGAAGTGAATCAGATTCGGCTGGATGAGAGCGAGATCCGCGCGCGGTTCTGCCCTGAATGCAATCTGAAAGGGGCGTGCATCCATGCGGGCGGCAGCGGTCCGCACGCTTCCCGCGTCAATGCGGCGACGGTTTGAAGTCCCCGTTCTCGTCGAAGAGCCAGGGGTAGCGTCTCATGTGGACGCCGGACCGCCTCTCCTCCGCGCCGTCCATGGCCGCAACCCTGGTATGAACCTCGGCCTCCACCATCTCCACGGTCCTCCCCAGGACCCAGCCGGCGTCCCACGTCGCGACGCGCTCAGCCAGCACCGTCAGATCCCAGTACGAGTAAGAGGCCTCCCAGTGCCACGGCCCGGGCTTGCCGTGCTTCATGTGGAGCCAATAACCGTCCCGGGAGTACCTCAGGTTGGGTGGGAAGATGCACTTCTCGACGTGGCAGTACTCTCTCCCCAAGACGAGCCCGTCCCAGCGGGGCACATCGCCGTGGTGCAGAACCCTCTCCAGGTAGGCAGTCGATTTCGTCGCCAGGTAATGCGCGCCCCATGCCCCGGCCCCCTGGAGCAAGGCCAGCCCGGCGGCTCGCTCCAACCTCGGCCTGTGCGACCTCACGAGCCACCTCATCGCCGTGACAAGCCTCCTCATGTCCCATACCGTGGGCACTTCCCTCCGCGGCCTCAGCGCCGTCAGGGGCATCAGGTCGCCGACCGGGTCAAGCGTCGCGCTCGCAGGGCCGAAGTGCCCCTGGTAGGATTTGGATTTCCCGCGGACCTGCCTGCACAAGGAAACGTACGCGGATGCGACGGCCGCAAGGGACCCCCAGTCGTCCTGGAAGTCCTTGAGGAAGTCTTGCAGTGGAGCCATGCTCCTCGTGATCCCCGCCGCATCGAATGTGCCGTTGCAGTGCAGTTCCTCCCTCGCGATTCTGGCGATGCACGTCGGATACTGCTCGAGTGTGAAATGGCGGATGAGGGTGTCACCCTCCTCTTCGAACGGCCTCATCACGCTATCGACAGTCAAGACTTGAGCATTAGATTGCGAGCGAAAAGAACTTTCGATGGCGGGACAGGATTTCCGCGCCCGCTATCACTATCAGCAATCGTATCGAGCGTCATATCACGTGTCATGTCACACGGGAAGCACTCATTCGCACTATCGATTCTGATACCTCCCGATCGGTCTAAACATCCACCAAACTTTTCAAATACTTCCCCGCGAATATCTCACGCGAGGGGACTTGTTCTGGACAAATTCACCGTCGGCAACAAGCTCGTTATGAAACTGTACGAAAAGCGCAAATGCGCCGAGAGGCGCGTCCCCCCTCTGGAGACGACACAGCTCGGCCTGTCCCGGAGTTTGGGGATCCGCGTGACCCACGTCGCGAACGAGCTTAAGGATCTCGAGCGCGACGGGTACGTCCAGTCCAGGAAGACATGGGTCGCTGACGCACACGGGAAGAGAAAGGTCTACAACCTCACCCCCGTCGGCTACGAGCTGGCGAGGAGCCTCGCGGAGTCCAGGGGGATCGACCTGAGCGCGAAGCCCGTGAACCCGAAGGCGCCCGATGACGACTGGCTGCCAGAGCTGAAGAACGTGGAAAACGGAGACCGCCTGAGAACCCCTGCCCCGTCCCGGGTTCATCCGCAGGGCCATCCCCAATGAGCGATCGAGGCCCAAGGAATCCGCGTCGCATCCTTTCTCCATGAAGGATGCGTGACATAGCGGGATTAACCGTGAATTAACGGTGAATTCACCCTAGATTCACCCTGAATCAACCGTGAATTCACCGTGAATTAGCCGAGGAGTATCAAGTACTCGCCCGCCGACATCTTACCCACTCCCCGCGGGGGGACGCATACGAACTCCACGGGGAAGTGAAAAAAGAGGAGGTGAAGAAAAGATGACCCTTTCCGAAACGCAGACGCTCGGTTTCTCTTCGACCGTGCAGAGGACGTTCGTCGAGGAGAGCCAGGCGCTCAAAACCGCCGGTTACGACCCCGACGCGATGCAGAGTAACCTGAAGCAGCTCCATGACGAGGTCGTTACCTTGGGCACGGAGCAGGAAGACCTGAAGAGGCAACTGAAGGACAAGACGAAGGAACTCAACGCGGGGCTGAAGCGCCTGTACAACCTGACGTCCGGAGGAGTCGACGCCCTGATGACGGCGGTCGAGAAGTCGTCGCCGGCGGCGAAGATCATCCGGAGGCTCAGGAGCAGGATCCGCAGGTCGGACTACGTGGAGTCCCCGGATGTCCAGCCCGTCCCGATAAAGACGGGATGATCACGACAAGCGACAAGTCAGGGGGAATACCCTTGGTCCACAAGGCGGGGGTTCGGGAGACTCCCGCCATTTTTTTCTTTTTTCGAATGTCGATCGAATCTGATGGCGGTTCATACGGAGGCGTTCCCTTCCCGGGATGAACGAGATCAAAGAAAATTCCCGCCAATCGCGGCTCGATTTTGACGGCATCCCGCATCAACAGCGGCGTTCGCCGTCATACACCGGCATGAGTCAAACCGACCGGATCTATGCCGGCGTGGACGGGCTTCGACAGCAGGGCATTTTGCAGCGGACGACAGTCATCTTGCGGCAACCTGAATCAGATTGAAGGGGTTTCCACTCCATACGGACGTGCTTCCATCCCGATCCGAACGGCTCTCGGGGCGATTGCTCGGGGAGCCGGAACGATTGTTCGCGGACCCTTCTCAATTGCCCCGATGCCCGTCCCGGTTGCCCCGGCTGCAGGGACGATCGCGCGCAGGTCCCTCCCGATTGTCCCGGCGTCCGTCCCGGTGCGAGTATATTCAATACATTTGTCCGAAGGAGCGTCCCTATTGTCCCGAACCTCGGCGCAGATGTTCGGAGGCCAGTCCCGATTGCCCGCAAAGCCAGGACGATTGTCTCTGAACCCTCCGCAATTGCCCCGAATCCTGGGACAATTGCGCCGGGGATCCTTCTCAATTGTCCGAGGTCACGGGCAGGCGATTTGGGTACCGCACTGACTGTCCCGAGTTCCATTCCGATTGCCCGTGAGGGTTTCCCGATTGTTCGAAGTCCTCTCCCGATTGTCCCGACTTCCCTCTCAATGATGTCGAATTGTTGGAAAAAGCGCCCGATTTCGCCCGCAGGCAGCCTTGTGCGAGACCTGCCGAACAGTCAGCGACAGGAATCAGGGGCAATTGATGATGGAAAGACCAGGCTTTATTGCCTTGCCGGTGAATCGGAGGGTGGACATGAACGTGAACTAGGAAGAGATACTTCGCTCGATTCGAAGAGAACAGCGGAACTCGGAGTGGATTGACAGGTCGCTGCCGGCATTGCGGAAGAAGTTCGGCGACCGCTACATCGCAGTGAAGAATCGGAAGGTAATCGGCTCCGATGAGGACTTCGATGCGCTCCTTTTGAGGATGCGCAAGCTCGGCGATCCGGAATCCGTGACCAAGAGATTCGTTACGACTCAGGGATTCATCTAAATATTCCGAGACGAACCTGATAGCGTGTGGAAAGATGTTGATGCAATTTCGCTTGAACTTCGCGGAGAGGGGCACCGAGACCACGGCGGTCCCGATGTCGACTTCGTGTGGGATTTCCGAGCATGGGACCGCTACGTCGGAGGTTTCATATATGGGTAAGATGTTCACTATTTAGTGAGCAATACACCAAGTAGTGAACAGCCATGAATCTGTCTGCCCCCACGACCTACCGGATCATCATCGCCGTACTCGGCGCCAAGGAGACGTCGCAGCGCGAGATCGCCCGCCGCCTGGGCATCTCGAGCGGCCAGGTGAACAACGTATTCCGGTGGCTCGAGGAAAACGCATTCGTGGAGGGCCGCGCATCCTCCGGCAGGAGCCGCTCGGGCGCCAGGGGCGACTCGTATGTCCTCGTCAATCCGACGGGGCTGCTGCGCGCTATCAGCCTCTTCAGGCAGATGAACGGTCTCAGACGCTTTACCACGGCGGTCGCCGGAACGAAGCAGAACCTCATCTCCGAGCTGCGCACTCACCGTGTCGTATTCTGCCTGGGCACCGCCCTGGAGAGGTTCAGCGAGTTCTACCGGTCCGACGAGGTGTCCTTCTATATTATTGGCGGGAACGGCAATCAGGACATCGAGCGAATCCGCGAAAGCCTTGCTGTCAGAGGAGAGGGTATTGCGAGGGCGACATGTTACGCCATGGACATGAGGAGGCACGGGCGCCGTGCCGCCGCCTCCACAGATCTCAATGGGAACCTCGATTGGCTGAGGAAATGCGGCATCATTGAGAGAAGCCACGAAGCTTACTTCACCACCAAGGTGCAGACTGTCGTCGACCTGTTCTGCGACGGGAGGGCCTACGCGGCGAGGGACCTCCTCAGAGAGCTCTGGGGGGTAAGGCTCTGAAGGCGGCGGATCTCTACTAAGATGAGATGACCACGGTGACCTATGAGGAGTTGCTTAGGATCGGCCATTGGTTCAACAGGTTCGTCGGCTATCATCCCGTCGTGGTCGGCGGTTGGGCGGTATTCCACTATAATCCCGAGGGGCTTGGATCTCGCGACATCGACCTCATATTTCCCGACAGGGCAATCAAGGACAGGCTCGTCAACCAGTATCTCCTGACGAGCGGGTACGAGCGTGAGCGGCGCTCAATTTTCGAAGAGGAGTACTCGCTGGTGAAGAAGACCGCGAGAGGCACAGAGCATATCTATCTCGATGTTGCGACGATAATGGATCGGAACATGGTTCACGGAGGGCGGGCGGAGCTACCGTGGAGCCTAGTGTTCAAGCACCAGATTCCTGCACGCTTCAAGGACGCCGAATTCTATGTCCCCCGTCCGGAGGTCCTGTTGCTTCTGAAGGCGAAGGCGGCTCTCGACCGCGAATACGATGCGAAACGGGTCTTCGACCCATACTATCTTCAGCAGAAGGCATGGAAGGACTACTACGACATCGCATCCCTCCTGAAGGTCTGCACGCTTGACGGAAACCTCATCATCAAGCTCCTGAAAGCACATGGATTCTCCGCGCATTTCGACAAGGCCGTATCGTCACTCGCAAGGAAACGGAGCGTCATGGCACGCCACGACGTCACCTGGAGCGAGCTCAGGATGAAGTTGCGCGTTCTTAGGTGAACCGCGGGGATCTTTCGTCAGTCACAGTCCTTTGCAGGAGGAGGACTGCGCCGGATTCTATATCCCCATCGGCGACTGCTACATCGAATACTGTGGCCTCGACACATCGAGGTGCTCTGGGAGGAGGCAGCAGTAAGAAAAGCAGAAGCAGTAAAAGAAGATGGACATGATGGACATGATGGACATGATGGAGAAGAAGGAGAAGGTGGAACAGTTCAAGAGGTACGATATCCGCATGGTCGAGATGGTGGACAGGGACATAGATGAGCTCGACGACAGGCTGCCGGGGAAGCTGCTGAAGTGCTTCCCGGACGGATACAGGTTCCATTAGGCGGACAATGCAACCAGTCATGGAGCCGGGAAGAGCACGAGAGTCGTCTCCATTAACTTCGCTGAGTTAGCAGATGACCGGTATGCAGCAGAACATCCCGATGATGGCGGGATGCCCGTGCCCCTGCCCTCCCGGCCAGGATTCCGTGGAAACCATCAAATAACTCGCGGCGCATTACCTGAACTGGCCAGCAGGTTCCCAGGGACAGGGGAGAGGGTGCTGAGACCTCCCTCGGCCAGCGTTCTTCGGGTTCCTTGTGACCGCCGCTGGCAGGTCACGAGGTGTGATACTATGAACAAGAGGATACTCGCGATGCTTGTATCAGTGTCGATGATTGCCTCCGCGCTCGCGTTCAGCGCGATCCCGGGAAACATGCAGGGCAGGGAGAGTGTCGAGACCGTGCCGGTTCCGGGCGGCGCGCTCCCGCCGGAGACGACGGGCGAGCCGGGCACAGCCAATGAGCCGGGCATCGGAGAGCCGAGGACCATGTCGACCCATGACTACGTGATCATCACGACGAACGACATCGTCGCGAACAGCGAAAGGCTCGGCAACTTCGTCCACCTGAAGGAGCTGTACGGACACGACGTCCTGATAGTCACGGAGATGGACTTCGACTCTATCACTGGGCCCCCGCCGAACGGGAGGGCGGAGAGGATAAGGCAGTGGCTGATCGACAACGACGGGCCGCTCGGCATAGACTACGTCCTCATGATAGGCGACCCCGACCCTGACAGTCCCATCGACCCCGCCGATTCGGTCGGCGACATACCGATGAAGGCGACCATGCCCAACTACTTCAGCTGGACGTACGGGGACATGCCGACGGACATGTTCTACGCCGACCTCGGCGGCGACTGGGACCTGGACGGCGACGGCTACTACGCCGAAGGGCTGAGCTCCACTAACCCAGAGAGCCCTGACCCCGTCATCAACACCGACTACTTCTCCGCCAGGTGGACCGGCTTCGTGCAGTGCGACTTCGACGAGGAGTACAATTTCCACACGTTCACCGACGGCGGGGTGCGGCTCTGGATAGACGGGGACCTGGTCATCGACGACTGGGACGACCTGACCGAGCACCCGCGGACGAGCGACCAGCAGACGAAGGACATGACCGCGGGCGACCACGACATCGTCGTCGAGTACAAGGAGCACACGGGGGACGGCATCATGCAGCTCTTCTGGATGACCACCGCCGCCGAGGGCGACCCCACGTTCCTGGACCGCCAGATCATCCCCCTGGACCACCTGAGGGACGAGACGAACACCGCCGACGGACTGACGGGCAGGTTCTACAACAACGTCGACATGTCGGGCACCCCCGACCTGATCAGGCTGAACGGCGAGGAGCTGAACTACAACTGGGGGACTGGCGACATGGGGCCCGGGGGGCCGGAGAACGACGCGGACGTCTACGTCGGCAGGATACCCGTGTACGACGGCGACTACGCCCAGCTGGACTACATCCTCGGCAAGATGATCTGGTACGAGACAGACCCGGGCGACATCAGCTGGAGGGAGTCGATCCTCCTGCCGGTGTACCCACTCGCCGACAACACGCCGGCATACCAGTACCCTGAGGCGGTCCTGAGCGACTACGCGATCGCCGCGGGATTCAGCTACTACCGCATCTACAAGGAGGACTACGCCCCCTCCGGGGGGCCGACGCCAGAACTGTGGCCCACCTCGGCGGACAACGTGCAGAACGAGTGGCAGAACGGCTACGGGGTGGTGACCTGGTGGACTCACGGCAGCCCGACCGGGGCGTCAAGCATCTTCAGCAGCGACAGGACCGGCGCGCTCGACGACACCAAGCCGGCCTTCACCTACCAGGCCTCCTGCACCAACGCCCACCCTGAGACGCACGACAACCTCGCGTACTCGCTCCTGAAGCACGGGGCGATAGCGGCTGTCGGGGCGACGAGGGTCTCGATCGGGTCGCGCGGCGACTGGACGTACAACCCCGCCTCGGCCGCGAACCCCAACTTCGGCTACGCCTACAACCGGGGCATCATCGAGGACGGCTGGCCCTCGGGCAAGTCCCTGGTCGAGGCGAAGAAGCCCACGGGCGACGTGGGCTGGAACGAGCTGAACTACAACCTGTACGGCGATCCGGAGACCTACCTCCTGACGACCGTGCCGAACTACCCGCCGATCGCGAGCGTGGCGGGCCCGGTCGTCATCAACGAGGGCGAGACTGCCTTCTTCGATGCGAGCGCGTCGTCCGATCCCGAGGGGGACGCTCTGGAGTACAGGTGGGATCTGGACAACGACGGCATTTGGGATATCCCCTGGTCCTCTGACCCAACAACCTCCCTCATCTTTGGCGACGACCACATCGGCCAGGCGAAGGTCGAGGTGCGGGACCAGCTCGGGTTCACCGACTCCGAGACCGTCGACGTCACCGTGCTCAACATCGACCCGGCGATCACTCACATGGAGGCCTACATCCTCGTCAACTTTAGCCTCCGCGCAGCCGGGGAGAAGTGGCATAACGTGCAGATGTACGTCCGCGAGGACGGCACTGACATCGCATATGCCGAAGTCGTCCGGTATCCCGGAAGTCCAGATGACCAGATGGTGACACTCGCCGAGGTGAAGTGCGACGTCACGAAGACATTGGAGGTCTACGTGCTCTACACGCCTGCCGACGACCCGATCAACGGGCAGCTGAACGGCGCGACCCCGGCCTGGGTGAACATCTCGTTCGAGGACGGCGGCTACGTGCTGCTGCAGCACAACTTCAACGTCAAGCATCCGGAGAGGTGGGAGTGGAATATCGGGGTGAACCAGTACCTGGTCGGGCACGGGATCACGTTCGAGTCCGAGGGGAGCGACCCCGGGAGCGACGACCTGACGTTCACCTGGAACTGGGACGACGGTTCCCCGGACGGCGCCGCCACGTACTACAACGACGGCATCGGCCCCGACCCGTACCCGAGCATCGGCGGCGCGTACCCGTTCTCCGCGGCGGACTCCGCGACGCACGCGTTCATGTCGGCGGGGACTTACAGCGTCAAGCTGAGCCTGAGCGACGATAATGGCGGTTCCATGGAGCTGATGATGGTCATCGCTCTGGTCTGATCGCGGGATCGTGGCGGTGCGGTCTAGACTTGGCGGGGAGAATCCTTCCCCGGGCAACTCCGTCAATGAAGGATAGGCATGAAGCTCGCCTCAGCCCTTCTCCCCCTCCGCAGGCAAAGGGATTACATCTGTCACTCGCGGATGGATCTAATTCTGCAATGCTGGCGGGAGCCGTCCCTCGAAAGTTCTTTCTCCTAGCAGACAATCTTGTCCTTCAGGTGATGCGCGCGCGGAGGCTCTCTCTAATCCTGATCGCGGGGCTCATGTTCGCGCTTGCGCTGCAGGCCGCGCCGGCGAGCGCGTGGTCAGGCACCGTGAACTTCGGACCGACGGTGGTGTACCCGAGCGACTATCAGACATTCTTTGTCACGCTCCGCAACACCGGTAACTCGACCCTCTTTGTGAATTGGATCTTCGTTCACTTCTGCTGGAACACTTCCGGGGACGGGATATACTTCAAGGATGATGACGGCTCGACATTGGCGATATCCAGTGGATCGACTCTTACGTTCACCACAGCGACGACGGTTGCTCAGGACGCCTCGGGAGACTGCGTCGTCAACATAGGCGTGAACGGACAGACTTTCGGGGATTCGGCGGCCTCCACGCTCGATTACAGCCCTGTGATCGAGGTCACGCAGCGGATGGTTGTAGATGGGACTGTCTGGCTAGGAGGGATCGCCATCGTCGTCGCCGTCATCATTGTTGTAGTCATAGTTGTAGTGGTTGTGGCGGTGGTGCTATCCTCGCAGCACAAGACCCGAAGGCCCCCTCAATGGCCATACCAGCCCCCGTACTCTGGATACTAACGGGTTAGCCTCCGTTTCAATGAATCTACTCCAGAAGCTCGGCTAGGCGGACAAAGCTCTGGCTCCAGCCCTCTTTCATCCCGTCGAGCGCCTCCTTCATCTTCACCGTCGACTTGACGACGACCGCACGCAATTCGAGTTCCGTCTTGCCGTTGTGCTCGGCGAATTCCACAGTGTTACGCACCTCGAACTCGGCATCGCCTTCTTCATTCTCGTATGCCTTCGATGTGAAGACGAGGCGCTGGGGCTCGGCGATCTCGTTGAAGTTGCCCGTCATCGGATAGACCGTGCCGTCGGGGCCGCGCATGTCAATTCTGATCGCGCCTCCCGGTCGCACGTTCATCTCGCAGACGGGGGTGGTGAACCCATCCGGGCCCCACCATTGCTTCATCTGATTACGGTCCGTCCACGCCTTCCAGACGGCATCGCGCGGCGCATCGATCACCCGCCTTATGACGAGCACTTTCGCTTCAGATTTCTTGCTCGGGTTCTCTCTCTTCGTTGTCATGTCTCTCACCTCACGCCTTGACTATCGTGGAGAAGCCGCCGTAGAGCGTCCGCTTGTTGTCAACGAGCGGGTTCTCCTCCATCTCCTTGAACATGCGCTTCGCCCTCGGGTCGGCCTGCGCTCGCCTGTTGACCTGGTTGCGGTGTGCCTTCGAGCGGAATCCTATCACCGCGGAAACCAGGACCTCGCCGGATTTGAGCTTTATCCTGCTCAGGAAGCCGCCCAGGCCCTTCACCTTGAGGTCATCCCCCAGGAACTCCCTGTATTCCAGGGCGCCATATTCCTTCATGATCTTCCCGAACCGCTGCGATGTGCGGCAGTAGGCACGGAGGTGCTTCTTGGGCACCGGCAACACGAACAGATCGATGTATCCTTTCATGGTATCAATCCTTGATCCTCTCTGTCGACCCGCGGCAGAGTAGAACTTCACTATTACTAGGCGTCACTATTTCTTATGACTTTCAGATAAAAGCATACCAAATCCTCTACGAAGCTCATCGAATCAAGTACCTACCATCAGTGATTCATGTCGGCGAAGCGGAGTGAGCCGGTGTCTCCGCATCGCCCTCATCGAGAAACGTATATCGGATAGCCATAAATCCTGCCGATACCGATATATATCCGAAAGACTATCGGATAACGCGGAAACATGCCGATACCGATATCAGTCTCCGACCTCCCTCCCGTGACACGGCGGCGGGTCGAGTCAAACCTCAAGGAATTGCGGTCCCGCCGGCCTCTCCCTCGGGACGTCCTGGAGCGATTGCGGCAGCAGCTGCGCCTGTACCACACCTACAACAGCAACGCCATAGAGGGGAACACGCTCAGCCTCAAGGAGACCCGCCTCATCATCGAGCAGGGGATCACTATCGGGGGGAAGAGCGTCCGCGAACACCTCGAGGCCACGAACAACGCGGAGGCCTTCGACTGGATATGGAAGAGGGGCCGGCCGGGCCTGCGGTTCGACCAAGTCCCCCTCAAGAAGCTCCACGAAATGGTCACGAGGGGGACGCTGGAGTCTCCAGGACAATACAGACGGCAGCAGGTCTGGATCGGCGGCTCGGCGCACCACCCGCCGCCCCCGTCCGAGATCGTCCCGCGACTCGACGAGCTGTTCAAGGGACTCCCCGCCATCCGCGAGCCAGTCCTCCGAAGCATCTACCTGCATCACCGCCTCGCGTCGATCCATCCGTTCCTCGACGGGAACGGGAGGACCGCGCGGCTGGCCGCCAACCTGGTGCTCATCAGCGCCGGATACGCGCCCGTCGTCCTCCGAGTGGAGGACAGGCGACGGTACTACGAATGCCTCGATGAGGCGGACCGGGGCCGGTACGGACCGTTCTCGGCCTTCGTGCTGCACGCGGTCGACGAGGGGCTGGCGGTGTTCCTGTCCGCGGTGGATCCGAAACGTGCTCTCGTCCCCCTAAGGCAGCTGGCACGGGGCAGCGAGTATTCTCAGGAGTACCTCTCACTGCGCGCGCGGCAGGGAATGCTCGAGGCCGTCAAGATCGGCCGCACATGGTATTCAAGCAAGCATGCACTAGCGCGTTACGCGGAAACGGTCCAGCCGGGGACGCAAGCCCGCTGATTCCCTTTCGAAGCCTTTCTGTGGAAGGATATTAGAACCGACATCTCATCTCGCCGCCACAATGAGAAAGCACATTGACAAAGGACTCATCATCGAGCGAGTCAAGGGAGACAACTTCCAGGACCTCCTCCGTCTCATCGAGGGACTCGCGGAATTCGAAAACCTTGCGCCTCCGGACAAAGCCGCCAAGAGGAGGCTGAGGAGGGACGCGCTCTCGAAGAACCCGAAATGCGAGGCATACCTGGGCAGACTTGGCCCCGAGTATGTCGCTTACGTCATCATCTACTTCACTTACTCCAGCTTCCGCGCCCTGCCAACCCTCTACCTCGAGGACATCTTCGTGCTTGAGGAGCACCGGAGACAGGGCATAGGTCAGGCCATGTTCGACTTCTGCGTGAAGCGAGCGAAGAAAGAAGGCTGCGGGAGGATCGAGTTCACCGTCCTCGACTGGAACAAGGATGCACAGGGGTTCTACGAGAAGAACAAAGCGGAAAGGACGAACTGGAGTTTCTACAGGTTGAACCTGAAGTAGGATGGCCGCTCCCCGATGGCTCGATGTTGCCGCGTCGCAATCTGCAGATGGCCATGCACATGCTGAGAATCACTCAGGCGGAGTCCCGGGCGGGACTTCCGGCAGTACCTCGGGTGGAGTCTCCTGTGGAATCTCGCATGGCGGCATCTTGGGCGGCGGAATGGGCGGGGCGGATTCCTCACGATCCTCCGCAGGGCTCCTCTCAGCCCAGACGACGAGCCCCACGCATATGGAAGAGGAAGTACGGGAGGAGGCCTTTTGTCGAGTCGACGTACCACGCCGAGAATGCGGCGGTGGGAGAGGTCTTGCCTAGCATGACATGGGAAATGAAAGACCGCTATCACCTCCTCAAGACATTGAGTTACGAACTGATGGTGTACGCGAGGAGGGAGAGGGAAAGGGAGACCTTCTACGTCAGAGGATTTCTACAGACCCGCGCGCGGCAAAGCCTTAATAGTTTCGGACGCGAGTGCTGGCCATGGACGAAAACACGTCGGACCTTGCTGAAGAGGCCGCTGTTGAGCGCGTCGTGCTCGAACTCACCGCGCTCAGGGGGCTCATGGGAGGGTCCGACGAGGCGACCACGGACCGCCTCCGCGAGCGCCTCCTGAGCTCGAACGACGAGGTCATCAAGCGCCTCGTGTCCTCACCGGGGCGACGTTTGCCCCAACGTCCCCTGGGTGAGGTCCTCATCGGCGTGGGGGAGCTCATCCTGAGCGCGTTCCTCGTGGTCGGCGGGCTCATCCTGATCGTCCCCTCGATCCTCGGGTTCGAATCCCGAGTGGATCTCGCGCAGTACTTGGCCGACCTCGCTCTCGGCCTCTCCTCCTCCGGTCTGTCCGACCCCCTGGTCGGCGCGCTCGGCTTCGGCCTAGCCCTCTTCCTGCTCTTGGCCGCTCTGTACACGATGGGGCAGGCCGCTCGGAGTCTCGAACAATCGGGCCTCATTCTCCGCCGTGCCTGAGGGAACCCCCGGGGAAGCGAGATGGCGGACGCGTCTAGAATTCTGAGAAACGCATCCAACTTGGTGCGGTTTTTTGTCGCGGCCCTGGGCGTCCTCGTGCTCGTCATCGGGGCCTACGGAGTTGCCGGGGTGCTCGAGAGGTTGCGGGTCCCGGGGCTCGGCGCGTTCTCCGTCCCTGACGCGGCGGTCTTCGTCGCCCTGTTGGCGGCATTCCTGACCGGGGGACTGCTCCTCGCTGAGGCCCCGGTCAAGCTGCGGATCCCCCGGCTCAAGCCCCGTCCCGCTCGCGACTCCCCTGCCTCGTACGGGTTCGTGACCATCTTGGCGGTCGGCATCGGCTCCACCCTGGGCGCCCCGCTATTCCTCCTAATCCCGCTGAACGTCGTGGAGTACAGCATCGTCTCCGTCATCTCGCTCGCACTCGCGATGATCCTGTCGATCGCGATGGCAAGGAACAACGCGGACAGCTACGCAGCCCTGAAGGCGAGAGGCTTGACGGCGGTGGGCGGGCCCGCATTCGTCCGCGCGGCGGTCGGCACCCGGAGCGCACGTTACTTCATCGCCCGAGTCTCCATGGCCCTGGCGAACACGGCCCTCGCTGCCTACTGCGTCCTCGTATTCGTCCTGTTCATCTTCGGCTACCTGCCGCACCTGCTACAGGGGTATGGCCTCGGAGGGGTCCCGACCGTCCTCATCGTGGGCACCATCGCCGTCCTCTTCGCAATCTGGTTCGTCATGAACTCCATCTTGGAGAGGCGGTTCATGCGGACGATCGGCTTCGCGCAAATCGCCTTCACGTCGGTGCTCGTGGCGATCATGGTCACCCAAAGCTACCTGCTCGGCTCCGCGGGAGGTTGGAACTTCCACGGCCTGTTTGACTTTCCCGGAGCCTCCGGCTTCGACTTGATTGGGGCCACGCTCGTCAACACCGCGTACCTGTACCTGCTCTTCTTCGGATTCCAGGAAATCCAGGTCTTGGACCGCGAGGCTCGCGACACGGTGCGGATTCCCGTGCTCTCTTGGATCCGGAAGGGATACGTCCTCGACAAGAAGCGGTACTTCGGCATCGCGATGGTTGCGACCGTCGTAATCGCGGGGCTTGTGAACATCTTCTATGCGCTCGCCGTTTTCGCCGCGCATCCCTCGCCCTCGGCCCTGTCTGCGTCCCAGATCCCGGCCCTCTACGTGGCCGAGTCGGTCCTGGGGAGACCCTACGAGGTGTTGATGGCCCTCGCCTTCATGATCGCGACCTTCACGACGTTCGTGCCCGCATTCCTCGCCGCGACGCGGCACATCGGATCCCTGGGGGAGGACGGCTTCCTGCCCAAGTCCATCGCCAGGGGATCGTGGCTCCTCGTCCTCGCAGCCATCGCCTTCCTCGCGGCGGCGGGACAGGAGTTCCTCGTCAGCATCACGGACTATATGGTCCTCGTGAGCCTCGGGATTATCGCCCTGGCCGCAATATGGCTGCGGGGCGACCGCCGAAGGGCTGTCGAGCGGAAGGACGCGTTGGCGCTGGGCATCGGTCTCGCCTGCTTCGTCGCCGCGGCGGCGCTCTACGCGGTCGGGCCCGCGGTCGCGGTCTTCGGCTCCATCTCCATCGCGGTCGCCTTCCTCGTGTATGATTTCTTCGAGCTCGGCGTCCTCGGAACGAAGCTGTTCGTCGCGTTCCTTGACATCGTGACCTTCCTCCTCCTCGCGGCCTACCCGAGTTCGTTCCCGACATCCATGCTCCCCGTCCTCCCCGGCATGCAGATGGCGGCGGGAGGCACGGGGGGGCTTAGCATCGCGTTGCTCGCTGCCGCGGCAATTCTCGTGGTGAGCGTCGTAGCGGACCTCGTCCCGCAGGAGTCCCCGTTGGGGCGCAAGGGGGGCGAGACCGATTGACCCGGACCCCTCGACGGTCGGCGCAGGGCGCCGGGTCCGAAGGGCTAAATTCCCTGCGGCGTGTCGGAGCGGACACCAGGGGCGGCACCGTACCCGATGAGGAGCAGGATCCCGCCGACGAGCAGGCTGACCCAGACATCGGCCATGGCCGAGGGAACTCGACACAGAAATTAAAGCATGCGATTCCGCGATGACGGAATCTTGATGCATATGACTTGTCTGGTTCCTTGAAGTAGGAACAATGAAGGACACTCAGACCGCGCTACCGCGGTAGATTTCAGTGGATCCTCACGCCAAACGTCGTCTCGATCTCCCGCGCGAAACTCCGGAAGTCGCTGTCGTCGGACAGGATGCCCACGCCGCCGAACCCGGGCAGCGGCCCGTCCACCAGCGACGCCGCCTCGGCGAGCAATCGCTGGTCCACCGCCTCGGGCATCGGCGCGCGCCCTGGCGTGTCCTTGCTCACTCCCCGCCGGCCGAGGATCTTCGACGATCGCTCTGGCTGCCTGCTCACCTTCCGTCGAGTGATCGCGCGCAGGCGCGGACCCATCGACCTGTAGAACGACCTCACGCGCTCCGAGTACTCCGGCGGCGGCCTCGGCGAGAGGCCGGCGACCTTCTCCACGTGCAACTCCGAAACGAGCTGTTCCGCGCGTCGCATGACCTCCTCGAGCGCCTTCTCCGCATCCTCGTCCTCCCGGACCGCCATCTGGTACTTGAGCACGGACCTAAGCTCCCCCGCCACGGTATCCGTGACTGCGAGAGCAACGTTCCCTCTCTGCGACCTGAGCGCCTCGAAGCGCTCAACACCCCGCGGACTGCCGAGCGCTTTCAGATCGTCCGGCAGGGGGACGCCCTCGAGCACCCTCGACAGCAGCACGTTCGTGTCGCATAGGACGAGCGCGGGCATGCGATCTCGGACGATGCGCGCCTTCGCGCGGACAGGCAGGCGCCCCTCAAGGGCCCGCACGCGGTCCATGAGCTCGCCGACGCACGCTTCATCGCGCGCGGCGATGACCGAGAGCGCCTCCAGTTCCGCCAGTGCGTCCTCCCGCTCGCGCGCCTTCATGATCAGAGAGCGGAGCATCGCCTCATCGACATACAGCCGCGCAGCAAGCTGCAGGTCGCCCTTCACTTCGGCCCACAGCCCCTTGACATCAGGGTCGCTCCCCAGCTCCGGCTCCTCCTCGGGCTCCAATCTTGCACGGAGATGCTCCAGAGTCTCGCGGGCATCCTCGAACCTCCTCAGGCGGATCAGACTGCGTGCGCGACCCGCCACGGAGGCCGCGGTCTGCGGCATCGCCTCGTAGCATCGCAGGGACTCCTCTGCCTCGCCGAGGCTCTCGTGAGTCCGCGCGAGCAGGGTCCAGAGTTCGCCGTCCCTCACATTCTCCTGCACGCTCTGCAGGGAATCCCTCACCTTCGGCCAGTCCCCCGCCTTCGCGGCCCCCCGCGCAACTGCGCGTACTCTCTCGCGTTCCTCGACCGCCGCGCGGTACGCCTCCGCCTCTGCACGGGCAAGGGCGGTGCGGGCGAATTCGTTCTCAGGTTGCCGGTCCAGCAGCAGTCTGGCCAGGAGGCGCAGGGCCGGCGGTGTGGTGTGGGACTCGACAAGGCGCAGACCATCCTCCCACAGGCTGACCGCGTCCGATGCGACGAACAGCGCCTGCACCACCGCGACCGCACGCTTCTCCTCGCCCGCCGCCATGAAGCAGCGCGCGCTCTCGAGGAAGTGTATGGGCTCCCTGTGGCCGACCGCCGCGTACGCCTTCGCCGCCTCCGCGTTACGGCCGAAGGAGGCGAGCACTGCCGCGTATGCCGACATCACGTCGGGGGACAGCGGAGCGATGCGACGCGCCAGGATGAAGAGGTTCAGGGCTTCGCGCCCTTTCCCCTCCGACCACCGCACGGCAGCCTCCCCCCCGAGACGCCCTGACAGGTGCTCGTCGTGCGATCCCCGCGCCGCGGCCTTCATCGCGGTGTCCGTCCAGCCTGGATCGTGATCCTCGTCGCGGAGGCGCGAGAGCCTCTCGAGCTGGCCTAGCTCCAGATCGACCTCCGATGAAAGGGCCTTCATGGCAGCGAGCTCCGCCTCGTCGTCGCTTTTCTTCCTCGCGGCCTCGCATTCCCCGCGCAAGCTCGAGACGCGCGCCCTTTTCGCCTCCGACGCCTGGCGGCGGCGGATCCTCTCGGCCACCTCCTGCGCCCTCTCGTTCCACGGGGCGGCAGACCCCGCGGCGACCTTCTCAACGAGGGCCAGCGCGGCCGCCTCATTCTTCCCCAGTTCGAGGACGCGTCCCCTGTGATAGTCGACGCAGGCGGCCCAACGCCCCGCCTCCTCGGGCGCGAGCGACTGCGGTGCCGCAGCCGCATCATAGTAGACCTGCGCGCGCTCGACGAGCCTCGCGACGTCCTCCCCGTGGCGGGCCCTGAACTCGGCGAAGTGAAGCGCCGAGATCCCGAGGATCAGCGCGTGCTCCGGACTCTTCCACGTGAACTCGAAGAGTATCGTCCCGGTCAGCGCGCTCAAGCGGTTCAGCGCCACGTTCGGCGGCTCCCCCGGAGCTGGCTCGAACCACTCCTCCAAGCAGTCCGGGCAGAGGGAGAACTCCGCCGCGAGCCCCCAGGTCGTCGCCTCTATGCGCGTGAGGTCGTCGCCCAGACAGGCCGCCCGGTGGTAATCTCCCGCAAGAACGAAGTCGACTATTGTCCGGAAACCCGCTTTCACCATTTTCCGCCCCATGCGGACGGAGGCGAGAGCCCCGTAGATGGCGGGCTGCTTCTTCGCCAGCTCGCGCATCAGGCCATGCACTGGCCCCCATTCGACCCCGTCCAGCCGCTCCTCCGCGCGCTTGATGAGCGCCTCCCGCCGCTCCTGCGCGGCGCCCCTGACCTCTTTCTCTCCCGGCTGCTTGGAAGCAATCGCGAGGACCTTGAGGGCGACCGCCTCGTCCTCGGTTCCAGGTCCCGCCATGGCCAGTGCCGCCAGGGCCTTGCTGGTCGCTCGCTCCCATGACCGGCCGTGGTAGCAGGCGAGCGCGATGCCGAGAGTGTGACCGGCTATTCTGAAGTGGCGCTCCGCTGCCTCCACGTCGTTCTCCGCCAGGGCCGCAAAGCCCTCCCGCACTTGGCGTTCGATCCTTTCTTTCTGTCGTTTCAAGCGCAGGGAGAAAGTGCGCGGCGGCTCAAAGGCCTATTGGTGTCGCTGTAACATCACGACTTGATAGAACGACAGTGCTCCGAAAATGGCGGGAATTCTCCCTGTCGTCGGCATCCGCGTTCAATCGCACCTCCTCAACATCCGTTATTAAATAGTCGGATATCGCTTTGACTTTCGATGCCCCTGATAGGGCTTCGATTGGAGGAGGCACGACGATGTTACATGAGCTTAGACTCTGTAGAGCTAGCGCTCTGCTTCTTGTCGTTGTGGCCCTCTTCTCCTGTCTTGCTCCGGTGCTCGGCGCCAGGCCGGACACGGGAGCGGATGCAGTACGCCCGGACTCGTCCGGGCTCACAACGATTCCACCGCCTGAAATACAGCTGGACATGGGGTCCCCCATGGCGGCTGACCTGGGCGGTGTCACAATGGTTCTGCCGGAAGCGCAGATTCAGGAGAAGGGCGGCCCTGTCCCGGACGACGCGCAATTTGAGCTGAACGCTGGCGTCCCGGGCGACGTGAAGGAGCAGACTGGATCGAGCACTGCCGGGAATCGAGAGACTCTCGACCTTAAAGAAGTAAAGGAGCCCAATCCCGAAGTTGACGGCCAGGATGAACCTGGCATCAGCCAAGGCGGGGAGCCCGAACCCGATGCGGTCTGGACCGTGTGGATCAATGCGTCTTGCGGCGGGACCCCCGAGATTCTCACGCTGGAAATCGAAGGCGTCGGAGCGATACAGACACCTTACATCGCGCAATGGACGGAGGGCACGAACCTGACCGTCAACGCGACTCCGCTTTCGCAACGTCGGGAATTTTGCGGGCTATGTGCATTCAGCCAATGGTCCGATGGCGACACCAACATCTCGAAGACGCTGCTCGTGATGGGACCGAACGAACTGGAGGCACAGTTCCTCGACTACTACCGAGTGATGCTGGACACGTACCCCACTGGCCTAGTGATGGAGTGGGATGGCATCCCCGTCACGGCGGCGTTCATCTCTTTCTTGCGACCGAGCACCCATGCCGCCGTCGCGATAACGCCTCAGTCGGGTCCTTCCCCCGACGAGAGGTTGATTTTCTCGCACTGGTCCGACGGTCTGACGACACCCGCGAGGACCGTCGATGTGGTTGATGATTGCGTGAACCTGACGGCATTCTACGGAATCGATTACATGATAACAATCTCGACGGATCCGCAGGCGTTGCTCGTTGCCCACGACTCCTCGCCCTTTTCGCCCGCCCCCGTCATGTTCTGGGCTGGGAATGGGACGACAAGCATGCTGCTCACCATATCCCCCCAGCCGCCGAACCCTATCGACACCCGCTACAGGTTTGATCGTTGGATCGGGGGACCCACTACATGGGGATGGAACGTCACAATCAACGGGTCTCAGACATACGTAGCCAGATTCGTCACTCAGTTCCTCATAACTGTCGCGTCCAACATCCCGGATCTGATGGATCTGATGGTGGGGAGCGATATCCCTGGATGCGATGTTCAGATGCCAGCCCCGCTGCACTGCTGGGTGGACAAAGACTCTTCTCCAAACCTGATCATCCTATCGCCACAGGCTTTCGACGGCTGCAGATACGTCTTCATCCAATGGTCGGATGGAGACCTGCGACATGTAAGGCCCATCGGGCCCGTCACAGGCCCCGCGACCTACCTCGCGATGTTCAACGCGGAGTGTCTGCTCACTTTGAAGGACACCTGCACGGGCAACCCGCCGAACAGCGTTTGGATGGCTGTGGGGACGGTTGTGAATTTGGATTGGATTCCGCCGACAGGTCTCCCGCCGCGAACGCGGTACCGCTTCGAGAGGTGGATCAGCGATGGGCCCGGTTACTCGGGCTTCGACCCAAATGCGACGATCACGATTCTGGGCAATGTAACAGAGACGGCCGTGTGCTATCTCGAGTTCCTTGTGACGGTCGACACCAGCCCAACGGGCATCGCCTTCCTCGTGGACGATTCTGTCTATGTGGGGTTGAGTGGATTCTGGTGGACCAACCAGTCGAAGCATTGGCTCAACCTGACCGTGTTAGATTTCGACATCGGCTCTGTCAGATACACCTTCACCCACTGGTCTGACGGCAATACCTCTTCGCACCATGAAGTCCTGATCTGCACACCAGAGGATTACATCGCGTACTACGACTTTGTTCAGTACAAGCTCACTCTCTCCCCGCTAATCATCGGAGACATCCACTGCGTCGAGCACGCCGACTGTTGGTACGAGTCCGGCGAGACCGCGACGGCACAGGTCACCTCGCCATGGTTCGACGGGAGCGGCGCTCGCTACGATTTCGCACAATGGTCCGGGGACGCGAGCGGGACAGACACATCAGCTACTCTGCTGATGGACGCCCCGAAGACGGCGATTGCTGTCTGGAACGTCTCCTTCCATCTGACCGTGATTTCCCTGTACGGGGACCCTCAGTGCTCGAACGCGGATTGCTGGTATCTCAGCGGAACCACAGCAACAGTGACCCTGGAGAATCCGTTCGCCACCGGCACAGGCACTCGGCGGACGTTCACCGGATGGTCTGGTGATGCTTCAGGAGTCGCAATCCCGCTGACGCTCACAATGACGGCGCCAAAGACCGTCGAGGCCTCATGGGTGCCGCAGTTCTTGCTGACGGTGACGTCGGACTGCGACGGCAGCGCCGAGTGCGAGACGCCCGCAGGGGAGGGCTGGTACGGCGACGGGGCGGTCGCTTCCTTGGCGGTCAACGCCACTTTCACAGATTCCTCCGGCACCGTCTGGGATTTTGGCGGGTGGACAGGAGACGCTGGCGGGAAGGATCTTGCCGTTGCGTTGATCATGGACTCGCCCAAGATTGTGACTGCGACCTGGATCGCTCGGACGCCCTCACAGCCGACAGTCCCGTTCGCGGCCCTTGCGATTGCCGTCCCCTTGATTATCGCGGCGGTCCTGCTATCCTACTGGTACTACAGGCGCGTCAAGCATGGGGAAGGGCGCAAGAAGGCGAGAGAGGGAAAGGAAGAAGTGGAATCGCAGACGCAGGAGCGCGGCGGTGAGACCTGATGGAGGGAGTTTGACGATGCGCCGCCCAGAGCCGACTATTCATTCGATGAGAGCGAGAGAGCTCGATCAGAGCTCAGATGACAGGAGGAAGGAAAATGAGAAATGAAATCGGATTCGGAAGGGCATGGATGGCCCTTCTCCTGATTGGCCTTGTCGTGACCAGCCTGATATCTGCTCGCGGACCAGCTCCGACCTCCGCGGCTGAAACGCCGACCCAACACAGTCTCGCGGCGGTGCAAGGAATCGCACCGGCGGGAACCTACAGAATCCCCACGGAATCACCGGTCGCGCAGCCAGCAGGAGTGAAGGTGACGATCGACTCGGCGCGGACGCAAGGGGCCGGCTCTGAGCCGAACGACCCGTCATTCGATCCGAACGTGCGCGTCTGGGGTGATACGAACGAGCAGTCGAGGCCGACTATGGTCGCGAATCCCTCGAACGGCTATTCCTACATTGCGTTCCAGCACTTCAACGGCGCGGACTGGGATATCTTGCTCACAATGTCCACTGGCAGCGGTTCACCTTGGTCGACGCCGATTGCGATTGCGAACACCGCCGGAAACGAAGTGAATCCCTCAATGGCGGTCACGTCGACGGGCATAATGGCGATCGCCTACACCGATGACGGCGATCCGGGTGCATTGGATTTGGCGCAGTCTACCGATGGCGGCACGAGTTGGGGTCTGTTCGCCCTTCCCGTTTCCACGTGGTGGGGAGGGGATATCGGCGACGTGCAATTCCCGCAAGTGGCCGCTCAGTCGACTGTCGGAGCCTACAGGAATGGAATCGTGTTCGTCTTCCAGGCCTGGTGCACTGTTCCCACTGACCCATCTAGCCCGGACTGCGGGGGCGGGGCCCACGTGGTCGTGTGGATGGGCACATCCGACTTCGCCCAGTCATCGGTGACTTTCGACCTGGGTGGATACTTCTACTGGCCATGGGTGAACCGACAGGGCAACAACAACATATTCGTCGATTCGTTGCACCCCTCGGTAGCATGGTCGAATACCGGGTTGGACGTAGGCTTTGATGACGAATGGTATGTGCCGGATTCCGAATGGAAGCTTGCCTGGGTGGTCTTTCCCGAGGATGGGACTCCACCAGTTACCCGATTCCAGATTTCAGCAGATGTATCACAAGCAGGAATCTACTCGAGCTTCGCGCGCAGTGGGCCGAACAGCATGCTGGCAGGTGCCTTCATGAACGCCTCGGCATTCCCGGGCAATCCTGCGAACCACAACGTCGTGGAATTCGATACCACCGACAACTGGGTGACTGCCAATGGAAACTCACCGTTCGACCCAGCGACCACCAACCAACGCGCTGTATCCCTGGCCGCGACTGCGGACACAACTCCGGTCTTCCACCTCACCTATTATTCAGACGAGGTCATGACAGACTGGTGGACGGACAATGTCGGAGCGGCCTGGAACGGTCCGCAGAAGGTCAGCGACAACGCAGGCACTGCCGTCAATGACGACCTGGCAACGTCAGTCTGCATGGGCGCTGACGGTGCCCCGAGGATTGCCTGGCAGGACAGCAGGGATGGGGACACGAACATCTATTCCACAGTTGGGATCGGCTCGCAAACCGACAACGACACCACCGGCCCGAGAACGCGCAACGCGATGACCATCCCCAATCCGTATCTGGTCGGCATCTCCACCTCGCTCGAAGTGAGAGCAACGATCGATGATTCCCAGACAGGTTCGCATAACATAAGCGCGGCGCAACTGGTAATCACCGACACGACCGTGAGCAACCCGTCCCTTGTGGATTGGACGAACGCGTGGGCTATGAACCTCACAGGCGTCAACAGGAGCAAGACAGAGACCGCTTGGCTCTGGGCGAACGACACCGCCGCCGGATGGCCTGTCGGCTCCTGCCACCGCTCCTGGATCCACGGCAAGGACAGCGTCGGCAACTGGGGCGCCGGCGGCTACGTCGACGTCTGCGTGGTGAGCGACGTCACCCCGCGCGCGCCGCGGATTACCGGGGCAGAGCTGACTGGGCCAGCCTTCGCCGATGTCACCATCCACTGGAACGCCTCTCCCGATGACGGAGGGGGAAACTATAGCGTCGTGGCGTACAAAGTTTGCAGATCAAGCGACCTGCATGGACCCTTTTCCGTGATTGCATACGTCCCGGCAAGCGGACAGCCGAGCTACTCGTACACAGACCCGGTCGCGGGTCACGGATCGTACATCAACTACGTCTACAACGTCGTCGCGAGCACGGTTGCCTGCGACAGCACGCTCGTAGGTTACGCCGCCAAGTTCTTCAGGAGCATGGCGGCGGGGAAGCAGCTCGTCTCCTTCCCGTTGCTGCAGGCGGACTACGACCCGGCGGTCGTCTTCCAGACCTTCAGCTACAACTACGTGAGGACGTACGTCGCCGGCACGCCGAACCCCTGGTGGTGTCACAAACCCGGCCTGTTCATCAATAGCCTGACGCAACTAAGCTTGGCGCAGGGGTACTGGGTCGATCTCAACGGCCCAGGTACGATGACTGTGGCTGGCCTGGTCCCGCAGGACGTGGTCGTGGGTCTCAAGAGCGGCTGGAACATGATCGGTTTCCCGACTTTCAAAGAGTCCTACACTTTCGCGGATCTCAACACCGCCACTGGAGGACTGCTGCAACTCGTGGAGATGTACGACGCGAGCGCGGGGCCGTACTACCTGCAGAAGGTCCACAGGAATGAATGGGCATCGACGAACATGATGACTGGCTACGCCTACATGATCCGCGTGAGCAGCGACGTCAATTGGGCGGTGCCGAACAGCTAGGAAAAGCCTACCGAGCATCATAGATCGACCTGGCTAGACCGCCGACAAATCAGGATAGCGTGAGCGCCGCCATACGTGTTGAAATAGCTGTAAAACACGCGTACAACAATCTACTTCCATTCCCGACACCTACCGCAACATGCCATCTAAGGAGGCATTGACGATGTGGGCGAGTGCGAAGACAGTGGGCCTCGTTATCGCACTGGTTGGTGCACTGCTGCCGCTCGGTTCGATTGGCGGCCATGAGACAGGTGCCCCCCAGACGGACACGAATGAAATCTTCATGGTGAGCCTCGGGAATCCTGCCCTGAAGGAGTCCCTTCCGGGCCTCGGCATAGAGATACTCGTTGATTACAGCAACGGGCTCTACCTCGCGCGCGGGAGTACTCCGGATCTCGCGCCTCTGGAGGGAATCGGCATCGATGCGTGGGAAATCCCGAATAGAACCATTCTGACATTCCCGGAATCAGGCTACGGTTTCGACACGAGAGCAGGACCGCCATCCTTGCCGCCGAACCTGGCCTCTTCAAACACTCCCGAGAAGATCGTTCAGTTCATCGGACCGATCAAGTCTGAATGGGTGGCGGCGGTGGAGAGCACAGGGGCCAGGATGGAGGAGTATGTTGACAGTTACGCGTTCGTGGCGGTGATGAGCGATGCACAGGTCGAGTCGGCACGCTCCTTTGCGTTTGTGAACTGGATAGGGCCTTACGAGCCTGCGTACAAGGTCCAGTCCGGACTCCTCTGGATGGAGGACATCGTCCCCGTCAGCGTGATCGCGCACGACGGCGTGGATGAGTCGAGGTTGCGAACGGTTCTCGAAGGGTTCGGCGCCGACATAGTCGCCACATGGACCATGCCCGTGACGGCCGAAGCCAGAATCGACGCATCATTCATTCCAGAGGTCGCAAAATCGCCGGACGTCCTCAGCATCTCTCTGTCGCCGGAGAAGAAGCCGCTCGACTGGGCGGCGGGAGAGATTCACCATTTCCACGACGCATGGATGCCCTTGAGAAGCGGCATTCCATTCAACCTTACAGGGCACTCTCCCGGACCCGATGGAATCCAGGGAACATCTGATGACATCTTCGAGACCGTTGGCATAACGGACACGGGTTTTGACGCGAACAGTGCCGCCGCGGGTTGGCCTGACCTGTTCAGTGGGCCGCTCGGAGACAGGGTGGTTGCTCTGAGGAGGAGGACTGCCGCCTGCACCCAGCCCGACGGCAGGACGAATGGAATAGCACACGGCACGATCGTCGTCGGAACCGTGCTGTCCAACGGCTATGGATGGGAGAAACAGTACGGGGAACCGGTCGACGATTTCGTCTGGGACAAGTCCGAGGCGGGTGTGGTCCCTGAAGGGTTGCTCTCTTTCGATTGCGCCTTCGTTCCCTCGGGAGAAATCGCTGCTAGCCCGGCGTACTGGGATGATGAATACGCTGATGGCGCCAAGACAATAAGCAACAGCTATGGCGCCGCATACACGACATATGGGCCATTCCCTTACGCCGTCGACGCGAGGGTCGACGCCTCAAATGACAAGATGATCATCTTCGCGGCCGGCAATGACGGTCCGGAACCCAACACCATTAACGGGCTTTCCCTAGGGAAGAACGGTCTTGCCGTCGGTGCTTCCGAGAACTTCAGGCCGGACCGGCCCTACGCTGACGACCCCAACATCATCCCGGACTTCAGCTCGCGCGGGAACCCCGGAGACAGGATCAAACCGGACCTGGTGACGGTCGGCACGGCTGTCGTCTCCGGGCTGGGCTTTGGAGAGTGGCAGTACAATGCTGGCCCCGGAGGGCGGGGCGTCCCTCAGGTCGACTACATAATGGGCGTAGACCAATACGATTATCGCATTCCGGGCGCGGGGACAGATGGGATTCCAGACTACCGGTACTACACGGGCACTTCCGTTTCCGCACCGCATGCCGCCGGCCTCTACATGCTGACGAGGGAGTACTTCCGGGAGATGTACGGCATCGACAACGTGAACTCCCAACTCGCCAAGGCGATGCTGATCAACGGTGCGGTCAGGATGGACCCGGCTCTATACGAATACCCTGGTATAGAGCAGGGCTGGGGCAGGATCGACCTGGAGCAGTTTCTCTTCCCGCCGGCGCCGAGGAGCAACCAATGGGAGGAGGGTTATCTCACGACGACCGGCACTTGGACCCCGTCCGGCATCAACACCTATGTTGTCTCTCCTGACGTCCCACTCAAGGTCACTCTGGTCTGGATCGACGCTCCTAGCTCGGTCCTGGTGAGGAATCTCGACCTCATCGTCCGCGATCCGTCAGGCACCCTGGAGTACCACGGGAACCAGTACGCGGAGTCCGGGCTTCTGAAGGGATACACCGATCCGACCGCGACCGGCTACGACATAATCAATAACGTTGAGCAGGTCGAAGTCCGCGACCCTACCCCGGGGACGTGGAGCGTGGAGGTCCGAGGGACCTCGATACCGAGCACCGCCAAGTTCGCTCTCGTTTTTTCTGCAGATGTCGGCCCGAGGCGGGACTATCAAGTGAGCCTCAGCACGAATCACACGACGACTCTCGAAGTGGTTCCTGGCGGGACAACCAACCTGCCCTTCACGGTGACGAACTTCGGCACCAACGATGACGTGATAGCTGTTTCAGATGATGCCCCGAGCGAAATCACCGTCTCCTATGACTGGGTCGTTGCATCATTCGTATCGACGGAGGCGAGGGACGACCTGGCCATGTTCACTGTCGCGCAGAACGCAACGCCTGGCGTGCGCTCTTTCCTGATTTGCGGCAAGTCTGAGGATGACCCAACGATACCAGAGGCGTCCGACTGCATCTCGGTTCAAGTGGCAGTCATCACGATGGCACTCCCGCCAAGGTACGACGTCACCTCGGGCGGCGGGAACGAGATGGAGCCCACTGTTCTGACTTTCACTCAGGGAGGAGTGAACCACGTCTTCGTGGCCTACAAGAAGATCACGCCGTTGAATTACTCCGATTTGACGCATGGCGGAACGAATGTCTGGGTGGCCCACAACACGGTCGATGACAATCACGTGCCCAACGGGACATGGACGCAGCAGTGCGTGAGCGACTGGAACGAGCAGCCAAACGACATCAGGATGCTCCGGATAGACAACGGCACGTTCGATGGAAGGATAGTAATCACCTGGAGCGGCAAGGACCCGCTTGAAACGAATCCGGATAAACGTCCTTGGAGCAGGATTGCTTTCTCCGACCCGCCTTATACAGACTGGACTCTGAAGACGATCCAGAAGAACTATGGCAGCAATGCCTACAACGCCGTGAGAGTCGGCTTCCCGCTCTTCAGGAAATCGGGAGGACCGAATGGGACGCTCGTCTATATATGGGAGCACCTGGACAGCACCACCTCGGATGCGTTGATGATCACCGCCGTGCAGACGCACGCGACATTCTCGTTCGACGGCGGCAGCACGTGGGGAGACTGCTTCGCCACACCCGGCCAGTGCTACCAGATTGCCCCGAAATTCACATCCAATTACTACTTTTTCCCAGGCGGGGCCGTCGACCAGAACGACGTGCTCTGGGTCTTTTTCTATTGGAGAGCTCCCACCGGAACCTCAAGGAAGCTCGCAGTGGCGCTCTGGGACGGATCCACATGGCAAACGGGGTGGACGGCCCCGATCAACATCTGGGATCCTGGCCCAGATGTCAACCTGCGATTCCCCTCGGCTGTGTCGACGACTGAGGGCGGGAACAGGGTCTACGTCGCCGTGACGAGCGATGATGGAGGGGCGGACGAACATATCTTCGTGCTGTACGCTGAAGGAACTTACGGTTCTGGGATTGTCGGCCCGCAACCCGTGGGCGCACCGATGGCGGGTCTCAGTCCGGATTTCTCGCAACCCCAAGGCCCCATGGGCTCCTCAGTCCTGAGCGCCCGATACGACTCGGGCCCAGTCCTCAACGCCGTCCACACGGACGACGGCCTCACCTGGCTGCCGTACATCGAATCGAAGCATGTACCGGGGGGGATGACTAACCTCTCGACTTGGTTCTCGCCCAACGCCTTCACGGATCGAGAACTCCTGGACGTGACAGGAGACGCATACGCGAAGGGGCACCAGATGTCTGACACGCTGACCACGCCAGTGAAGAGCTGTGTCTACGAGGTCTGGCACGAGAGCAGGGAGCGATTCGAGCGGGCAAGCTACGACATTCGCCTGGCCGTGTATTGCGACGGCTGGCAGTCAAGCAGCGACACGACCGGTCCATTAACAAAGGATCCCGCCACAATCCCGAATCCCTATGACAAGACGTACTCCACATCGTTCAGGGTCGTTGCGGAAATCAGCGACTACACGACGGGTTTCAGCAACGTCACGTCGGCGGAAATGGTACTCACCGACACCTCAGTGAATAGCCCGCGCTTGGTTGACTGGAGCAACGCGTGGCAGATGAACCTGACCGGATACGACAGGAGCCCTGTCGAGACGGCGTGGCTCTGGGCGAACGAGACCGCGGCAGGCTGGTCCCTGGGGCCGTGCCACAGGTTTTGGATCCGCGGCGGTGACGAGAAGGGCAACTGGGGGTTAGGCGACTACGTCGATGTCTGCGTCATCGCGTCCGATGTATTCCCCGCTCCGCCAATGATGACCGCGGCGAAGCTCACGGGGCCGGGCTATATGGACGTGGAACTCGCGTGGCTGAAGTCTCCCAGCGATGGCGGTGGATCGGGCATCGTGACATCGTACAAGGTTTCCAGGACCCCGAGTGTGCACGGTCCGTTCATCGTCGTGGCGAACGTGACTGCGACAGGGGCAGCAAGCTACAGATGGACCGATGTGGGTGCTGGCCACGGAGACGCGCGGAACTTCTTCTATAACGTCGTCGCCAGTTCCCTGACTCATGACAGCGCACCCTCGAGGCTCGCCGGGAAGTTCACGAGGACGATGGATGGCGGCAAGCAACTCGTCTCGTTTCCTCTGGAACAGGCCGACAACGATCCGCTCGTAGTCTTCCAGACTATCAGCTACGCCTACGCAAGAACGTACGTCGCCGGCACGCCGAATCCTTGGTGGTGTCACAAGCCCGGCCTATTCATCAACAGCCTGGCGGAGCTCAACGTGGCGCAGGGTTATTGGGTCGAGCTCGACGGCCCCGGCACGATGACGGTCGCCGGCCTGGTCCCGCGGGGCCTGGTGATGCATCTGAAGAGCGGCTGGAACATGATCGGCTTCCCGTCGTTCGACGAGTCGTACTCATTTGCCGACCTCAACGCCGCGATCAGTGGCATGCTGCAGCTGGTGGAGATGTACGACGCCAGCGAGGGACCGTACTACCTGCAGAAGGTCCACAGGAATGTTTGGGCTTCGACCTACCTGACGCCGGGTTACGCCTACATGATTCGCGTCAGCAGCGACGTCAATTTGGCTGTCCCTGGCTACTAAAGAGAAAGCAGAAAGCTAGTCCGCGAAATGCGCAGCAAACTTCGCAGGTGCGAACCAGGCAAACCGCCCTCGAGAGAATTTCGACTTATGTCCAGCATGAATGAATACACCCACTCCTCTGGCGCAAAGCATTTGACCATGGAGCATGCTTCAGCCGCTGCAGGGGGCAGGATTCATGGGGATGACTCCGGGGACACAAGGTTTCTCACCTCTCAGGGCGGGCAAGCCCATCCCGGCCCCGCCAACGACAGTGAGGCCCGAAGCCGCCGCCAAGATCTGGGCGATGGCGGCCATGTACGGCATTTTCGGCGTGGTCTTCCTCTCCCTCCTCGTCCTTCTCCCCAACAAGGAGATCCTGCAGACCGTGTTCATGGTGTTCGTGACAATCCTGCTCTTCGTCGGACTGGGGATTTCGCTCATGACCATCTACCGCATGGGGAGCGCGGAACCCGTCGCCATTGCGGGAGACTTCGCATGCAAGCACTGCGGCAAGAGGTTCAATAGCAGGAAGGTATGGGAGAGTCACCAGAAGAGCTGCGCTGAGATGAGACTATGATAGAGGATATCGCGATCTTTGCAGTCGCCTTCGGCATTCCCCTGGCGATCTGGTACGGAATCAAGCGATACGGCAAGGTGGTCCACAGCTGGGTCAAGCTCGACAAGACGCAGGTCAATGCCCTGAAGGAAGCGAACAGGAGATACAGGGCGATGAACCCTCGGACGAGACCTCAGGGTTCTCCTCTGTACAAGCGCAAGCTCGTCTCGCATGACGGCATAACGATCTACCAGAACGGCATCTACGCCAAATTCAGCCTGGGCAAGAAAGGAAAGTACGTTTTCGTGCCCTGGTCAGAGATATCCGACATCTACCCCGTGAAGATCGAGAACCCATTCACGAAGACAGACTCGATCTGGACCGGCCCAGCGTCTTTCAAGGCGATGCAGATAGAGACGGAGAGTTCGATGGTGCTCCTCGTCAGCTCGAGAGCACACGACTTCGAGCGGCTAATCCCCGTGCTCAAGCAGGCGATGGGGCCGCGATGGTACCAGACCTACCGCGAGAACGAGACGCTCTTGGGCAACTTCATGGAAGGCGACCTCCTCATCCACAAGAGCATGCGGAGACCGGGAATTCCGCGACCGACCGAGATGAGACCGTTCGGGATGCCGCCGCCGAAGCCCGCGGTCGAGGGCAAAGGCAAGCTGCTCCTCCAGGAGAGTCAAGAGGACATCGGGGAGAGGGCGCAGGCTTTCATCAGAGGCGGTGCATTGCTCGTTGGCATCGGCATCGTGATCGCGGGCGTAGGGGTCGCGCTCCTCGCCGTGAAGCTCCCGACGCTCTTCTTCCTCCTGTTGATGATGTTCTTCGTCTTCGGCCCGATGCTCGCCGCCGTCGGCATCGTGCTCATGTTCATGAGCCGGAGACTGAAGCCCGTCAAGATCTATGAGAACGGGATCGAGGCGACAGCGCCATTTGGCGGGCGGACTTTCTTCTACTCATTCGGCGAGTTGCTCGACGTCACGGAGATGAACAATTTCATTGACGGCCGGATCTACATCTTCAGGACGAGCAACCCGAGACAGAGCATCGCGATCAGGAAGAAGATGCGCGGCTTCCCGGAGATGCTCGACACGATAAGGGCCAAGCTCGGGCGGGAGGAGTTCGTGGTGAAGAGCGAGGTGTCGCCCGAAGAGGCTGTCTCTTCGAGGAAGATAGAGTACGGGCTCTACGCGACCGCCACCGCTGTCGCGGCCGTCATCAGCGTGCTGTTCATCCTGTACGCCTTCTCCGGTCAGCCAATCTCCCTCGTGCTGTCCGGCCTCGGGCTGATCATGCCGATCTTCGTCATGCTCGCGGTCACCTACATGACGTTCAGGATGACGAAGATGCAGAAGATTGTGCCAAGAAGGCTGAACATCAAGGTCCCCGCCGCTATCATTGCGGTGGCGCTCGCCTTCTTCTTCATCAGCATAGGGATAGAGATAGTTGCCTCCGCTCCCGCCACCCCGCAGTCGGCTATTTACATCGAGCCGAAGCCGGCCTCCAGCAGCCTCGCGCCGGGCACCTACGTGAATGCCACGATCAGCGTGAACGACTCGATTCTGGTCGACGCGGGCCAGATCCTCCAACTCGTCAACACGTCACTGATCATGAACCTCTCCTCCGACAGGGAGTTCGGGATATGGGTGGCCGATGGCGGGACGCTCTTCATCAGCGCCGACTCCAAGGTGATAAGCTCGAGCTCCGAGTTCGCCTACACGTTTGAGATCATGGGATCCGCGGTGATTGATAACAGCCTGATCTCTGGGATCTGGGCGGACCCGAAGCAGGAGAACTATAATGGCGGTCTCGAGATCTATTCCACCGACGTCATCATCAACGCGACGAGGTTCCCCGACGCCAAACTCAATGGAATCCTTATCATGAACTCGAACCCGACCATCGCCAACTCGACCATCTCCGACGCGGGCGACGACGGGATCGAGATGCATGGCTCCAAGGCGCGCATCGTCGGCAACAGGATAGAGAACTGCAACTACGCGATGCTAGTCGCGGAAGGCTCGGACGCACTCATCGAAGGCAACTCCTTCATCGACAACCTCCACGGCGTCGTCGTGCAGACCTCAAGCCCCATAATCCGCTCCAACTACTTCCAGCACAACCGCAACTACGCCATAAGGTACGACAGCGCGAGCCACATGGTGCTCAGCGACAACCGCTTCGTTGAAAACGAGGCGGACACCGTGGAGGAGTCGGGCCTATACCTCGTGAGCGCTTGCGGGGTGATCACGGTCGCGCTGGCGATCGGGTGCTTCCTAGTTCTTTTCTGGATATACAAGGAACAGCTCAGGAAGGAGCAGGACCAACCGGGCCGCTTCGGGCGGCTTAAGGAGCCTTGAGGGATTGTACCAGGGCAGAATCCTCCCGGGGAATTAGCAACCGTTTATATGTTCGGGCAGCCTAAATAAGAACAAGATAAATCGGGGGCAAATAACATGGCAGCAAATCTGAAGAAGATTGAATGCGAACCTGAGTGCGGATTCATGGTGAGAAGCCACGACGAGAACGAGATAGTGAATCTCGCGCTGAGTCACGTATCGAACATCCACAACATGAGGTCGACCCCAGTCGAGATGAGGGGCAAGATCGAGCCGGCCTAGAAAGAGAAGCCATGGGCTGGTTCAACGAGGCCTACCGGGGCACGCCGCCCTGGGACATAGGCCACCCTCAAGGTGAGATAGTAAGACTGGTGCAGTCAAGCGAGATTCGAGGCGCGGTTCTGGACGTTGGCTGCGGGACCGGCGAGAACTCCCTGTTCCTCGCGGCGGAGGGGCACGAGGTCTGGGGGATCGACTCGGCCCCACTTGCTTTAGAGAAAGCGAGACTGAAGGCGAAAGACCGTCAGCTAAATGCCAAGTTCCTGGTACACGACGCGCTCGATCTCCCCTCCATCGGCCGTAAGTTCGATGCGGTCATAGACTCGGGTCTTTTCCACGTCCTTTCTGATGAAGAGCGAGAAGTTTTCGCCAGAGGCCTAGCAAAGGTGCTGAGGCCCGGCGGGACCTATTTCATGCTCTGTTTCAGCGACAAAGAGCCTGATGGCGGCGGACCGAGGAGGATAACCCAGGCCGAGATCCGCCAGACTTTCGGCGGAGGATGGAGGATCAACTACATCAGAGAGACGAGGTTCGAGGCGAGTTTCAACGGCCATCTTCCTATGGCATACATCGCTTCGATCACGCGAATTTAGGCGAAATGTATCGGCGCTTCCTGTCGTCCAGTGACCGGCGATAGGTCAATCCTTAAGCCGTTCCGCTTTCTTTGAATGCTCATGCTAGCCGCCAGAGACGTCACCAAGCGCTATGGGGACATCATCGCCCTCAACCGTGTCAGCCTAGAGCTGTCCAGAGGAGAGGTCTTCGGCCTGCTGGGCTCGAACGGGGCGGGCAAGACCACCCTGATGAAGATATTCGCCACCCTCCTCCGGCCGGATTCCGGGGTGGCCGTCGTCGGCAATGCCGACGTAGTCCGAGATCCGCTCCGGGCAAGACGGATGATCGGCTTCGTCCCAGAGAACCCGTCCCTCTACGACAAGCTCACCGGCCGCGAGTTCCTGAACATGATCGCCCGGCTGCGGAACATGAAGCAGGCCGATGCCGACAGGGGGATATCCGAGATGAGAGAGCTGTTCCGCATGGGCGCGGAGCTTGAGCGCGAGTCGGATGGGCTGTCCAGGGGGATGAAGCAGAAGCTCGCAGTGTCGAGCGCTCTTTTCCATAGGCCACCGGTGCTCATCCTGGACGAGCCCACCAACGGCCTCGACCCCAGGTTCGCCAAGGTGCTCAAGGACTGGCTCAAGGATTATTCCCGGGCAGGAAACACCATCCTCCTCAGCACGCACGTGACTCAGGTGGCGGAGGCGATCTGCGACAGGATCGCGATAATACACGACGGAGGCCTCGTGGCGCTCGGGTCTGTCAGAGAGGTCTGCTCGAAAACGGGTGCAGCTACCCTGGAGGACGCGTTCACCACGATAGTGGGAGACTCATGAGCGCGTTCTCGATCCATGCAGCCGACGTCGTGCAGTCGGCGCGGTTCTCCACCGCGCGCTACAGCAAGCACAGGATCTCGTTCCCACTTTCGATTCTCCAGTTCCTCGGGAGCATATGGCTCATCCTGAGGATAGTCGAGCTCGTGAACACGTCAAACGCTCCGATCGCCATGCCGATCACGCCGGGCTCGCTCCTCTTCGCGGCGTTCATGATCGCCCTCGGGAAGGGAGCGATAGACGGCTACAACAGGATGGTGCGCAACCCTTCTCTGGTCTTCTTGCTCCAACAGCCGCTCTCCCGCCGCTCGATCGTGGCGGCCAAACTGGCCACGGTGTTCTCGTTCAACTTGGCTTTCGTGGCCCTCGCACTTGGCAGCGCGACCGCCATGATAGCGGGGCTGCATATGCAAATTCCCGCCACTGGCCTGTTCATCCCGTCCCTTGTCCTTGCGGCGATCGGAGGACTCGCCTCGGGGTTCGCCTTCTCAGTGGCGGCCTCGCTGTCGACATGGAGAAAGAAGATAACGGGCTTGGCGTCGCTGGCGGTAGTTCCCGCAATCGCTTGGCTCGTCCTAGTACAGAACGAACCTCCCTTGGGCAATATGTTCGCATTCCTCCTGGCTGTAGTTCCGCCAACAATGGCTTCGGCTTTCGGGACATCCGAATGGTTGGCTGAGGCCTGGAATGTCCAAACCTCATCCCCGGGCAAGTCGGGCCTGAGGAGCTCGAGGGCGTTCAGGCTCCCATGGATGACAGAACCCGAGGCCGCCCTTTTCGACAAGGAGATCAAGACCGCGTGGAGGCGCCGAGAAATCACCATCTCAATCGCCACGCTCATCCTGCTGACAGTCGCTCTTTCCTCATTCGACTTTCTCCTTGGCGGTCCACCTTCTGGCCCTCTCGCGAGATTCACCATTCCTGCGCTCGCGATGGCGGGAGCCTACATCGGTGCGGCGCTCGTCCTCACTTCGAAGGGGCTCTCATCTATTGGCGGCGAATTCGATTCAATCTGGATCGTCCGCACGGCCCCTGTGGAGGGACATGCCGTCGCGGTCGGCAAAGTATCGGCCTACCTGATAATTGTGCCAGCTGTTGTCATTGTTTCGTTGCCACTATCATTGATGGCGGGACTCCCGTGGGCGGTCACCGTCATGCTGGCATTCGGGGCGCTGGTCGTGAGTTTCCTCATGATTGCGGTGGGTCTCTATTTCGGGGCAAGATCGCCAAGCTTCGATAGGAACACCGGCGGTCTTCCTGACTCGTTCACGATGTATGCTGTCTTCATCCTCGGTCTGATAGCCTGCGTGGTGGTCTTCGCGCCGGCGCCTCTCGTTTTCATGAGCGACAGGGTCTTGGGGCTCCTCGTCGCGATTCTCATGGCAGATTTCTCCGCGCTATTGCTCGCATTCGTTGTTCGAACCACGGGTAATAATATCGACGCGCTCGAAGTCTAGGGTAAGATTCCCTGCATTCTGCGCCGGACCCCTGGGGGCCCATTGTAAGTGGACCGAGTGGGATTTGAACCCACGGCTTCCGCCTTGCGAAGGCGGCGATCTTCCACTGATCTATCGGCCCTTGGGCGGTGCCTAACCGCCTCCGGTAGAATAGCTTTGCGCCCTACGCCTTCCCCTTGATGCGGGCCAGGTTCTTCTCGTAGACCTCCTTGCTTATCTTCCCGTCCTCGAGGGCCGTGCGCAGCGCAGCCTCCCTCTTGTCCTCTGCGGGCTTCATGGGCTCGGTCTCAGGAGGGACCTCTTTCTCCGGAGCCTCTTCCTCCTTCGGCTTCTCCTCGCCCTCCGCTTCCGCGGCCTCGCCCTCCTCTGGCTCACTCTTCGCACCGCCCTTGGGCTTGAAGAGTATGGAGAGAACCAGCCCGATCACCAAGCCGAGCACCACCGCGATTGCCGCCCACACCCCCGGGGACATGTTGAGGTAGCCGCCTGGCGCCCCCGACTCTGGAGCGAAATTGGAGGCGTAGTACACCCCGACCTTCATCTCGTTGACGTTGTCGGCATCGTCGGTCACCCTGACCACGATGTAGTTCATACCGTAGCTGAGCTGCACCTGCTTTGAGAAGGTCCCGTCAGGGTTCACGGGAGCCTCGAACCCGTTCACCTTCGCCCTCACTCCTGGCGAAGTCCTCCCGGAGACCGTGACCTTGCTCTCGGTCACGACGCTCGGCATATCGTCGAGGATTAGGGACGGTGGCTCTGTGTCCCTGGTGACCGTGATTTCCTGGCTGGCGGTGTTGCCCGCAAGGTCCGCCGCGGCGACCGTGATCCTGTTTTCGCCTTCAAGCAACAACGTGACCCACACCGTGAACTTCCCGTCCGCACTGACGTGGATGTCGTTTCCGTTCACAGTCACCCTCACTGTCGTCGGGTCCAGTTCGATCGTCGAGGCGCTGTCGCTCACCTGTCCCCAGACCATGACGGCCTCGCCGCTCGTGACCAGGGACGGCGAGATCGCCGCTTGCAGCTCCGGCGGTACGGTGTCATAGATTATCCTGACCGCGGCATCGGCGTAATTGCCGCTGACCTGCGTTCCTCCCGTGCCCGCCGCGAACCAGTCAGTCGCCCTTGCGGTGTACTCGTTGATCCCTGGAGTGAGGCGCACATTGAAGGAGAAAGCCCCGTCCTGATCGGCCACGACTGTCGCGTTCCCCATGACGACGGTCGCGCCCGGCTCCGTGGTCCCGCGGATCTCCGCATCAGAGACGTTCGTGTACCGGACCGGCGGGCCTTCTATGGATATTGGCGGGGCATCGGGGTCGATCACTAAGACATAGTCCCTATCGACAAAGTTCCCGGCAACATCAGCCACCGAGACCTTGAACAAGTGGGGCCCCGGGCTGAGAAGCCTGATCGGCACGTAGCGGATGCTCCCGCTCCACCTGCCAAGGACCGCGCTGGTCGGGTGGGGGCTGAATGCGAAGGAGACAGAAGTCCAGGCTGTGACGTTCTCCCCGTCCATGTATGTCCTGACGCTCGCGGGGTCCAGCTCGCCCCTGTCGTCGTCCCTCACCTCGAGGACGAGACTCGGCATCCTGTCGTTCGTCGTCCTGCCCGTTGCGGAGTCCACGCGGCTCTCGCCTGTCGCAGTGACGGAGAATTTGGTTATCTTCGGTGCGGTGAAGTCGATGACCAGCGTTATCGGGACCAGTATCATGAGCGGCGCGTTCGAGGGACCGATGTAGAGAGCGCCGAGCATCCTGCCAGGTTTCGTGCTCCCCTGCAGGTTCCAGTTCAGGTACACCTTCGATATGTTATAGGGGTCGACGCGGAGCTTGGTCGCACCCTCGACGCTGAAGCCCACGCCCTGCACGAGGGTGACGTCCATGTTGAACGTGCCGTACGGAGCCCACGGGACGACGTAGCCCAGGACCTTTATCAGGTAGGGCGAGCCGACCTCCATCTCGTTGATGCTCGGCGTGTCCGGGTCGTCCTCGACAGTTGGCCTGATTAGCCTAACCTCCTCCGTCGCGCTGGAACCGGCGGAATAGACGACGAACTCCTCCGGCTGCGCGATGCCATCAGGGACATTGCCTGGCCCCTTGCCGTCGAGGAAGACACCCAGGTCGAGGTCGGAGCAGGGCTTATCGGTGTAGCTTTGATCGCTCGATGTGTTGACGCTGAAGATGAGAGCGCTCGGCTTCACGCGGACGAGGCGAGTGTAGGAACCCTTCGAGAGCATCGAGACGAAGTCCGTCCCCTCGGTCGAGTCCTGCTTGATGTGCTCGTTCATATAACGCTCTGGCGGTGCCGGGCCAGCTGATACCGCTCCGATGCCTGGCCAGCTCATCGTGCTGAATATCTGGAACGCCCTGCTCCCGTACAGCTTGTTGGTGACCACGGTCAGTTCCTTCGGGTTGAGGCCGAAGAGACCGACCTCCCCGGAGACGTTCTCCCTGTAGCGCAGGCCGTTCATGTGCACGACGTGCACGGCGATTATGTTGAGCCCACCGGCGAAGGCCGGCGAAGCTATCTCCATGTTCCCCCCGGTCGTGGTGAACACAAGGGCGGTAGTCGTGCTGCCGCCGTTGTTCCTGCCGACAAGGAACGGTCCGTATCTCTGCGTGGACAGGTCGGAGCCTACCGGAACCACGGAGCCGCCGGGACCGAACGAGAAGACGTCGATGTCCGTCCTGTTCAGATCCCAGCTCACCTTCGCGATGAAACGCAACGTCTTAGATAGGTCGTACAGCCCGCCCTGCGGCAGCAACGTCGGGTAGAAGCGCCAGTCGCCAGACTGCCCGCCCAGCCCGAAGCCCGCGGAAATCACGTTCGAGTAGAACTCGTCCTGTCCGGGCACTTGGCCCGCCGACCAGTTGAATATGACTCCATGAGCGGGCACCGTGACAGAGACAGGGATTGTGACTACCTGGTCGTACCAGTAGTCCACCTTCATGATGTTCCCCAGCCCCAGGACTATCTTGAACTCGACGACGCCGGTGTCGTTGTAGGCGACGTAGTCCAGGCCCGGCCTGAGCTTGACCGCCCCCCGCCAGACCGCGATGCTCACTATGTTGAACTGGTTCAGCGCGGCGTACTTCGTGTTCGTCCTCACGACCTCCCACGTCTTGATGTCGTGCTGCGGGTTGCCCTTGATGTATATCGATCCCTCGTAGCTGCCGATCGGGATGTCCGCCGGGACGTTCACGGTGGCGGTGAATGTCGCATTCGAGTTCGAAGGGACGTTCACCGAATTATTGTCGAGCGTGAGGAACGGGGACCACGTCGTCTTCTCGAAGAATTCGATACTGATCCGGAAGTAGATGTCCTTCGCGCCGTACGGGAACCTCCTGATGCCTATCAACAGGCCGTCGTGCGTCCTCATCGCGGGGTTGCGGATCGTCGCTTGGACGACGTTCGCGGTCGGATGGTTTATCGTCATCCTGTTGAGGTCCGCGAAGTTGCCCGTGTGCGGCATTATCGGGTTCAGTCCGTCCCAAGTCCAGTCGTACAGGTCGATGTTGTACGTGAAGTCCTTTGTCCCGCCAAGGACGCCGTCACCGTCCCCGTCCAGCGAGGTGAAATTGGCAGATATCGTGACCCGCAACAGGTCCGCCCTGATCCAGTCTGCCACGTTGATCGACGCGCGCTTCTTCATCACCGTTGGAGGGATGAGCTGGTACGCGCCTGGACCGCCGAGGGTCTGCGCGGCCGGACTGAGCACCGACAGGGTGATGTAGTTGTCAATCGCGGCACCGGTGAAGTCCGCCAGCGTGTTCACCGCGAGATCGACTTGTGAGAACCTGTGGAATATCTCGGCGGACAGGTTGGCTGTCCGCGCGGCCGTCTGATGAATGTTACCTATCGTGAATGTCTGGGAGTCGGAGGAGCCCGGGTCGAGAAGCGATGTGAAGGCCTCATACTTCTGTCCGGAGTAGTTGCCCGGGGTCCAGAGAGAGGGAGTGACGTAGAATCCCTCGCTCTCCTCCGCCAGCTTCGTGGCGCGGTCCGCGTTGAGGAAGCCCGCGCCCTGCGAGTAGGCGTCGTAGTTGATGTCGTCGCACGAGCTCATCAGGAGGGATTTGGCGGTTGCCGCATCGGGCCAATGGCCGTGCTTCTGCTTGTAGGCCTGCTCGGTCATCGCGAGTATGCCCGCCGCCAGTGGCGATGACAAGCTCGTCCCAGACCAGAGCTCGCTCGCTATCTGTCCGTTGTATGGAATCACGAGGTTGAGCGGGGTCGAACCGTAGGACATGCGGCCGTTCGCGAGCATGTGGGGATCGGGCGCTCCAAGTGCTGTCGGGCCTCGGCTGGAGAATGGCACCACATCACCGTAGCTCTGGCTCGAGCCCCCTTCCAACCCAGATGCCTTGCGGTAGAAGAAGTCAGTGCTGGCCCCGACGCTGATTACCCCAGCTCCAGAGCCGGGCGATGTCACGGTGCCGTAGCCGTTACCGTCGTTTCCCGCCGACATCGTGAAGGCGACGCTGCCACTCGCGTAGACCATGGTGATCCAGTCGGCGAACCGCGAGTAGAAGTCCCAGCCGTCCTCGAAGGTGCTGCTGAAACTCAAGCCGTTCGCCGCAATCTGCGGCTCGTCGCCGCTCGCCGGTGCGCCGTCGTATCCCTGGACGGTGAACCACCACCCTTCGAAGACACTACTTGTGTACACATTCGCTATCGGGACCAGTTTCGCTGCGGGCGCGATGCCGACCACCTGCGGCGCAGTCGGTTCCTTCATCGGGTAAGGTATCGTCGTGGTAGAGTCATAGTACTTCGAGGCCCCCTTGCCGACGATACTGGAAGCCATCAGAGTCCCGTGCTTGTTGCCCAGGTCCATCTCGCCCATGAAAGCGACGAGCGTGCCGTTGACGGGGATGAAGAGATTCTCCTGGCCATTTCGGCTCTTGTAGGCGTCAGAATACGGAATCGGCGTCCCCCAGCTGGTGGTGGCGGCGTAATAGTAGTTCTGCGCGATGAAGTAAATCATCCCGCCGGAGATGTCAGGTAAACCGTCGCCCGCATCCCATATCGTGTAGTCCGTGACTCCTATGCGGTGCCCCCTGAGCGTGCCCTGAAGCCTTAGGTTGTTGTCCCACAGCTTTATCGAGCTGCTGCCGCAGGCCGATGCGACCTGTGTGCCATTCGCCGCGAACGCGCCCGCAGGCGACCGGTATCCCCGGGCGCTCTCGTAGCAGGCGCTCGCCCCCGAGGCCCTCGGGAAGAAGTTGTCCCATGCAACGACGTCCCAGGTCACCACGGTCGCGTCGAAGTCGCCGGTCACGTTCGATGTAGTGACGAGCCCGGTGCCGGTGCTGTTGAACTTGACGCTGAGCACTCCGTTGCCTCCATGAGCCGCTGCGGCCGAAAACAGCCGAGTGACGGTGTTCCAGAGCGTTACGTTGCCATCGAACGATGCGGCCGCAAGGATCGTGCCGGTCGGGTTGAAGTCAACTGCGGACAGAGGCGGGCCGTAGACGAGCCTTGCGGTGCTCGTGCCCGACGAGTCCCACAGGCGTATCGTGCCGTCCAGAGAGCTGGTCGCGACTATGTTGTCCGACCACCTCCATGCTACACCAGTCACGGCGTTGGTGTGTCCTGCCAGCTCAATGTATGAACCCGTGGCAACGACCCATATCCCCCCTGTGCCGTCGGATGACGCGGATGCAATCTTGGTCCCGTCCTGCGACCAGGCGAGACCGTTCACGCTCCCCGTGTGACCGGCGAGCGTGCGCGTGATGGTCCCAGTCGCCACGTCCCAGATGACGACGTAGTACCTGCCGCCCGAGGCGTCGTCGAACCCGACCGCCACGCTGTTGCTGTCAGGCGAGAATGCGGACGAGACAGGGCGGCCATCGCGCGGGTTCGTCGACCATTTGATCGCCCAGTTCGACGTGTCCCAAAGCACGACCTGGTGGTCTTCCCCGCCGGACACGAACCATTTGCCGTCGGACGAGTACGCAACCGTCCTCACCGCCCCTCCCGGATCGTAGAAGTCCATGTACGAGGTCTCGTCGTAGATGGTCCCCTGGCCGTTCCAATCGACCGGATGCCAGTTCAACGACGCATCGTACTTGCCGAGCTTCTTCAGCGCCTTGTCGTTATGGAAGTCCTTGTTGTGATCGAGGTCGACGTAGACCGTGTCGTAGACCCCCGCCGCCGCCTCATCGACGACGAGTACCCTGGTCTGGGGCAGGTTCTTGTCCGGGTGATCCCCGAAGAAATATGAGCCGCTCTTGCTCGTGCCGGTGGTGATGTAGTGTATCGGCCATGAGAGCGTCGCCCTGTCGCCGACCTTGTTCCTCGTGTGATGCCAGAAGCTGCGCTCCACTTGCACGAAGGCTGACAGTTGAGTGGGCGTGCTGGACCAGTCAGGGTTGGCGAAGTTTACGTTTGGATCCTCGTAGCACGTGTCCTGCGCGTGCGAGACATTCGTGCCAGTTGTGAAGAGCTCCACCGACACCCCCGGCGGGTTGCCGAGGTAGGACTTCGGTATCATGATCTCGACGAAGCCCACGCCTTTCTTGAAGTCGTATTTCCCGTAACCGAACTGCCCGTTTATCGGGGAATCGGTGACGTTGACCGGCGATCCCCATGCAGAGCCAGTCCACTTCCACACCGTCGCGTTGTCGATCGTGTCGTTCTTGTCGTAGTGTCCCGGCAGCTGTCCGCCGTTGTGGGTCATGTAGATCGCGAACTCGGGGGTATGGTTCGAAACGGCCGTGATGAGATTGCCGTTCACAGGATCGTACGTCGCACCCGCGGTCCATGGCGGCGACGATGTCGTGTTGATGTAGAGCCCGAAGTTCATCGTCGAGTGGTTCGCCTTTGAAGAGAAGGCGAAGTACCAGTTGTTCTGGTCTTGGGTGGCCCAGAGGTCTATGAGGTTGTAGTCCTGCCTCGTCTCGGTGCCATTGATCTCGACTATGTCGCTGTTGCTGTCGCTCCCGATCTTCTCGCTACCGTCGGTCCAGAAGTCGTTCTTGCCGTCGACCTTGATGGTGTGCCATACGGTGTCGTCGGTCGAGGTCGTGTTTGCGTACCAAGTGCCCTCCGCCTTCCCTCCCTTGGCGAACCATCCGGACATCGATGTCGGGTCGTAGGCGATCGGCCAGCCGGCGAAAGTGCCCAGCCATGGCTTCTGGTTCAGCGTGGCCTGAGGGACCTCGCTGGCGTTGTACCTCGCGACCGTCCCCAGGAGATCCGGATGTGCGAAATCTATCCCGTCGTCCACTATCGCGATCTCCGTCCCCTCGCCCCTGTAGCCCCGCGCCCAAGCGGCAGGTGCCTTGTGATTGTTCACAGAATCTATGTTGGTCGGGACGACACCTTCGCCAGACATGATTTCTGCATCGTCCATTATCTGTCTCTCGGGAGACTTATAGTCGTACACGCCGATGGTGGATGGAAGCGATTTGATCCTTTCGAGTGCCCACGCGGGGACCTGGATGCGGGGCGTGCTGAAACCGCCGCCGCTGGCGGTGCCGACGACCCCTTGGTGAGGCATGCTCGACAGCGCACGTCCGAGCTCGCCTGCGTCGCTTGTGAAAACGACGACGTCCACAAACTGCTTCCCGGCATCCGCGACCAGCGTATCCTCGATGCTCGTCTGCGTCCAGCCCTGCGCTTGATCTGCGGTTGAATCCAGCGAGATCGCCTGGCCGGATTCTTCAACACCCGCAACATGAGTTCCCTGGACATACGGAACCGACGGTACGACCAGAAGCACCAGCACTAGCAGAGCCAAGAGGCTTGTCTTTAACAATTCTGCCCACTCCTCCCGTGCGCGTCAGAGGTTGGTTGTCTAAAACCATTACCGCGTATTTATCGGTTTAGGACGGATTGCCAGAGGGAAGACGGCTAGTCGGGCAGGACCTTGACGCTCTCGCCGCCGTGGCGGGTCTCCCTCGGCCTGATCTCCACCATGAGAGGCATCTGAATCCCGCCTCCGGTGATTATGGCCACCCCGATCGGCAGTCTCTGGACTTCGTCCTCCATCGAGGCCGTGAGCCCTTCGACGCTGGCGGTTATCGCCCTCAGGTCGTTGGGGTTGGTGACCTTGAGGATTATCTGCGTGTTGCACTGGCTCAGCACGTTCTTATCCACCTTGGCCGCGCGCTGTGTCACGATGAGCAGCCCCAGGCCGAACTTCCTGCCCTCGGAGGCTATCGTGCGGAGTATCTTGGACGACGCAGCCACGCCCATCTGGGGGCAGAAGTTGTGCGACTCCTCGAGCACCAGCAGCATCGGAGGGACCTTGTTGACCTTGCGCAGCTCGAACAGCGCGCTCGCTATCCTGCTGACGACGAGCTCCTGGATGTCCGGCGGGCTGCCCTTCAGGTTGATGATGGTGCACTTGCCCTTGACGACGAGGTCGTCGATCTTCGTGCCTTCCTTGGCGAATATCTCGACCTCGCGCAGGTATTCCAGCTCGTCGATCAGAGAGCCTACCGTGGTGTCGTCCTCCACATCAAGCAGGGCGATTATCTCCGCGAGCGAGTAGGCCTTGCCCGCCATCCTGAGCGCGTCCAGCACCTTCCTGAGCATCAGCAGGTGGCTCCTCTGGTTTGACAGCTTCGTGAGGCCTAGTATGTCCCTCGCCTCAAGGTTGCCGAGCGTGAACCTCAGAGGGTGGGCCGAGGGATTCACCTTCACATCGGGCGAGAACTCGAGGACTTGATCAGAGTAGCTCCTTGGCTTGACGCCGAACTTCCTCTCTGTCGCCTCGGCCTTCGACTTGTCGCGGAGAGAGGAGTACTCCCCGTGCGGGTCGATTATCACCACCGTCACACCATGCTTCATGAATTCCTCCATGAGCACGCCGACGACGTAGCTCTTGCCGCCGCCAGTCTTCGCGAGCACGCTCACGTGCTTCTGCACCATCGCGTTGATGTCGAGGTATATCTGGATCTCGTGCCCATTGAGCACTCCGATGTAGGCGCCCTTCCTCTCGCTGTCCAGGAGGCCGATGACCTGCCTTATGAGGGAGTCCTCGGCCTTGTACACCGACTCCCCAGCCCTGAACGGCGTCCTCGGCACCTGGAGGAGCCCGCGCTCGTCCCTGTACCCGATGACGTGGATCGCCGCCGAGACCTTCTCGTCGACCTGCACGTCCTCGCCGTCGGAGACCAGCTGGGCCCTCTCCAACGACAGGTCCGTCTTCCTCTGAAGCTCCTCGACCCTGCCGAGCACCATTCCGCACTGCCAGTGCCTGACCTGGACGAACTCGTTGCGGTCTATCGGCGTGATTGCGCTGCACCTGAAGCTCGTCGTTCCGACATCGCCATAAATCACGCCGATGAACCCTTCGGCGACATCGCTGGATACCACTGAGTGGTTCTGAACTCCTGCGTCCATGAGTGCATCCGCGAGTTGTGAGTAATCCTGGCGCCTCGATAAATACTTTGTTCCATGGATGAGAGCCGAACCGCTCGTCGCGTCACGGACACGTTCCACCGCTTGATTCTCACAATCTCGCGAGATAATCACCGGTGATTTTGACAGGCCGAGCTATATGGTGTCACGCGGCCAAGTAGATGCTGGATGAGCAGCTTCCCCTCTCTGCCCAGCCCAAAGACCGTCTTCGGTAGAGCTTTCCTGGCAGAGCTGAGCAGGGGAAACGTAGAACGGGCCATCCTTTTCGCCAAGGCCTTCCTCGCTCAGGAGGAGAACCCGACCGTCCGCATCACCGAAGACCCTTTGATACTCGCAATCTTGAACTGATCACGTCAACTGAATCCTCAACGACCTCGTCGAGAGAGCGAGACGCATCCAGCACGACGAACCTCCTTTCCCCCGCAAGGGCGAGATAATTCCGCCTCACCTGCCTGAGGAACGGCTCGTTCTCGAAGTGCACCTTCTTCTTCCTCGCTGCGATTCTCCTTAATCCACTCCGGGGTTCGATATCCAGCAATATCGTCAAGTCCGGCTCGATGACGAACGGTTCGCTGATTCGTTTCAGCCAATTCATCGGGTCCTTCACCATTCCCTTCAACCTAGCCGCCTGGTAAGCATAGGTGGAGTCGCAGTACCTGTCACTTATCACCAGCTTCCCCTTCCTCAGCATCTCCTCGATTCTCATGGTGTGCGTCGCCCTGTCCGCCATGAATAGAAAGGCTTCGGTGAAATTGCTCACGGGTTCTCTGTAGCTCCGCTTGACCGCATCGCCGAGCCAAGTCTTCGTGGGCTCAGTGGTGAGGACGATCGGCAGCCCCCGCCGCCGTAATCTCGCGGCGGTCTTTCTGGCGACGCTCGTCTTCCCGGAGCCGTCGATGCCCTCGAACGTGACAAAACTGCCTCTCATCTCGCGCGGGATGCGCAGCCCTTGAGAAAAACCTTGGCCTCAGAGACATCATTGTATCTTGCTGCGCGTCTCCTTAGTCAGGAACTTTTTTATAGACTCGGTCCTCTCCCCTGCTCGCCCGTCTTGCATGCAGGAGGAGAGTTCTTGTTGCGGCTTCGTCCAGATATTCGGAAGTATGAGCTTGACGACGAGAAAGTCAGCTACTGTCGGCGTTGCGGGATGAGGCTCGTGCTCCTGCCGAACGACAAGCGGCAGGGATTCTGCTTCGACTGCATCGAGAGCCTAATGGCGCCGGCTCCGTCCGCCACCTAGGCGCGGTACTTCTCCGCGAGCTCCCTCTTCTTCTCGCGCCTGCGCTTCTTCCAGTCCTCCAAATCCCTCGTTATCCACTCCTCGGGCCTTCCCGTCACCCTTAGGTGATCCACGTCAGGCTTGTTGATGCCGTCCCAGAATCCCATCTCCTCGCCGATTCGCGATTCGACCTCGGATGCTTTGGGAGCGGGCGCCTCGTCCTTGTCCCCTTTCCCGCCAAGCTCCCAGACCCAGGCTTTCAACTCCTCCATGAATTCAGTCTTCTTGCGGCCCTCCCAGACCAGTGTCGCGGAGATGGTCAGGTCCTTCTCCAGATCCCGTTCGAACTCCGCAATCACCTTCTCCCTGTCGTTCTCCCAGACAAAGTCACCGAAGGAACCCTTGAAAGATAGCTCATGTTTCCTCAGCAGCTTCTTGAACGAGCTCTTGTTCTTCGAGTAGGCTTGGCCATCAAGGAAGAAGCGATACCTCATTCACCGATTCGATGAGGGCGGAGGATATTAAATGTGCCGTGAGAGAGCGCTTGAAGATTGGCGCCAGCGCGGTCATTTGGGGGTGACGCCCCTTTCGCCCTTGGAAATCTTGCCCCTCAGGACGCTGAATGCTATGATCGCGAAAATCCATGCCGCCGCAAATCCGAACAGATACCCGCTGTCCCCGAAACTCGATTTGTACAGCTCCCCGAAGGACGCGAAGAAGTTGTAGGAAGCGTGCATGGCCACCGCAATGAGGTAATAAGGCGCCACGCGATTCTTCCCGCCGGAGACGAGACTCTTTCCGATACCTAGGCCGGTCGTCGACGTCGCGCTCGCGTGCAACAGCGTCGAAGATATGCTCCTCACCACGATGAGCGTGATCGAGCCCGCCGGACCGAGCATCACCAGGGCCGCAATCCCGTAGAAGAGGTTCTCGGTGGCTGAGAAACCGAGACCGGAGGCGGCGCCGTAGACAATCCCGTCCTCCACCTCGTTGATATTATACGCCGTCGTGTAGACCCCGATCGCCTTCGCGCCCTCCTCCACGAATGGAGCGACGACGAGTACGACCACGAGCGACTCGAGAGTCTGCTCGCTCCCTAGGATGACATATGCGGGCGCGAATCTGTTGTAGAGCCAGGTCAGGCCCAAGCTGAGGAATATGGAGATTATCACCGCAAACACGGCACCCCAGACGAAAACCTTGATGACGGCGAACCAGGGCTCCCGACCGTACCGTTCGGTGTTCCTGACCCAGATTAGAAAGGCTATTGGCGGCAGGAAGGCGAAAATCAGCAGGACTACGACTACCGCATAGGGCGTGTTGAGGAAGTCCAGCAGACCCATTTCCTAGACTCCTCTGTTCTCCGCCTCCTTGTGTTTCAGATTGGCCTGGGCGGCCGCGAGACGGGCCACGGGGACTCTGAAAGGCGAGCAACTGACGTAGTTCAGCCCGGCCTTGAAACAGAACTCGACGCTGGCGGGATCGCCGCCCTGTTCGCCGCAGATGCCGATCTTGAGATCCGGTCGAGCGGCCCGGCCCCTGTCCACAGACATCTGGATCAGCTGGCCGACTCCAGACTGGTCGATGGTCTGGAATGGGTCGGCGGGCAGCAGGCCCTGCTTCAGATAGTCGGGGAGGAAAGTCCCGATGTCGTCGCGGCTGAATCCGAATGTCATCTGCGTCAGGTCGTTGGTGCCGAACGAGAAGAACTGCGCGGACTTTGCCATCTTGTCAGCCAACAGGCAAGCCCTCGGGATCTCAATCATCGTGCCGTAGAGGAAAGGCACGTCGACGCCGGTCGTCTTCCTGACCTCGTCATGGACGCGGTCGACGATCACCCTCGTGGCGTCGAGCTCGCCTACATCGCAGGTCACCGGGACCATGATCTCAGGCTTCATGCGCTTGCCCGCCTTGATGAGTTCCGCGGAGGCTTCGAGGATTGCGCGCACCTGCATCTCCGTGATCTCGGGATACGTGATGCCGAGGCGGACGCCCCGGTGCCCCATCATCGGGTTGGACTCCTGCAGTGCCTTGCCGCGCTTCTTGACGTCGGACGGCTTGATGCCGAGCGCCTTTGCCAGCTGCGCCTGGTCCTCCTTGCCCTGAGGGACGAATTCGTGCAACGGCGGGTCGAGCAGCCTGATCGTGACTGGCAGCCCGTCCATGGCCTCCAGGGTCGCTTTGATGTCCCTCTTGACGAACGGGTAGAGCTCGTCGACGGCCGCCTGTCTCTCCTCCGGCGTGTTGCTGAGGATCATCTTGCGCAGCAGGAACAGAGGCTCGTCCGAGCCCTTCCCATAGAACATGTGCTCGGTCCTGAACAGGCCGATGCCCTCCGCGCCGAAGTCCCTGGCCACCCTAGCGTCCTTCTGCGTGTCGGCGTTCGTCCGGACGCCCATGGTTCGGAACCCGTCCACCAGCTTCATGAATCGCTGGAAGCGCGGGTTCTCGCTCGCGTCCATCATCGCGAGGGCACCTTGATAGACCAGGCCCTTGGTCCCATTCAGCGTGACCAAATCCCCCTCTTTGAGCTTCGTCGAGCCGACGACCAGCTTCTTGGATTCCGCGTCGACCTCGGCCTCGCCGGCCCCCACAATGCAGCACTTGCCCCACCCTCGAGCGACAAGGGCAGCGTGGCTGGTCATGCCACCGCGGGCCGTGAGGATTCCCGCCGCAGCGCGCATCCCCTCGACATCCTCCGGATTGGTTTCATTGCGCACAAGGATGACCTTCTCGCCGCGGCGAGTCCATTCAACCGCGTCAATCGAGGTGAACACAATCTTCCCGAAAGCTCCTCCGGGACCAGCCGGAAGACCCGTCAGGAACGGTTTCGCTTTCTTCTCCGCATCAGGGTTCACTATGGGGTGCAGCAGTTCTTCGAGGTGCCCCGGCTCCACGCGCAGGACCGCCGTCCTGTTATCGATCAGGCCTTCCTCCAGCATGTCCATCGCCATGTTCAGTGCGGCCGTGCCTGTCCTCTTGCCGTTGCGGCACTGGAGCATGTAGAGCTTGCCCTCCTGAATCGTGAATTCGATGTCCTGCATGTCCCTGAAGTGCTTCTCCAGCGTGGTCCGTATACTGCCGAGCTCGCGGTAGAGCGCGGGCCATTTGCTCTGGAGAGATGGCAGGTGCTTGTTCTGGGGATTCTTCGTTTCCTCGTTAAGGGGGTTCGGCGTGCGGATGCCGGCGACGACGTCCTCGCCCTGGGCGTTCGGCAGCCACTCCCCATAGAACTTGTTCTCGCCCGTGGCGGGATTCCGCGTGAAAGCCACACCTGTGGCAGATGTCTCGCCCATGTTGCCGAAAACCATGCTTTGCACGTTCGTTGCGGTCCCCCAATCGGCGGGGATGTGTTCGATTCTCCTATATGAAACGGCGCGCTTGCCGTTCCAGCTCTTGAAGACAGCACCGACCGACCCCCAGAGCTGCTCCATCGGATCGTCGGGGAAGTCCCTGCCCAGGACCTCCTTGACTTTCTTCTTGAACTGAGTGCAGAGTTCCTTGAGATCCTCGGCTGTCAATTCCGTATCCTGAGTGTAGTGCTTTTTCTTCTTCATCCCCGCCATCAGCGATTCCAACTTGTCACGGATGCCTTCGCCTTCTTTCGTCTCGATGCCCTCCGCCTTCTCCATGACCACGTCTGAATACATCATGATGAGCCTGCGGTAGGCGTCATAGACGAATCGCTCGTTGCGCGTCTTTTCAATCAAACCCGGGATCGTCTTCGAGCAGAGGCCGACGTTGAGCACGGTCTCCATCATCCCGGGCATCGAGCGCCTCGCCCCGCTCCGGCAGGAGAGCAGCAGGGGCTTGTGCTCGTCCCCGAACTTCAGGCCCATCTCCTTCTCGACATTGGCGAGAGCGGCATTCACCTGCTCATCGAGCGTTGGCGGGTACGCGCCCTCGCTCGCATAATGGACGCAGACTTCGGTCGTTATCACGAATCCGGGAGGCACGGGCATGCCCAGGCGCGTCATCTCGCACAGGTTAGCCCCCTTTCCCCCGAGGAGGTCCCGCATTCTTGCACTGCCTTCGTTGAAGAAGTAAACGTACTTTGACATCAGCTCACCGATCGGTTGGGACACGACCCGATTACTTAAGAATTTGTGACTGGCTAGAAATACTGGCTACAGGCCCGTCTCGTATGCCTTGATCTCCTGCCTCTTCCGCTCCAGGAAACGGTAGACCGTCTTGTGCTCGCTCCCGCCAAGCAGCATCTCGACCGCCTGCCTACCGATGTCCAGATGGAACGCGTCGCCGATTATGGCAACCGTGTGCCCGGAGACGGAGATGTCGACTCCCGCCAATTCCTCGAGAAGGCGGCGGGTCTTGCCTCCCGCCCCGATGACGCGCCCCTTGATCTGCGCGACCCTGTCTTTGCTGTCGCTCGCGAACTCCTTGATGTCGAAAGCCTGAATGTACATGTCATCGTCCATGAGCAGGAATGCCTTCTCCTCAGAGAAACCCCGCCCTATCGCCGTGACCACGTCCCTCACTTTCAGCGAGAACGTTGGATCTTTTGCCCCGGTTTCATCGATTGTGACCTCGCCGGTGTTCGAATCGACAGTGATCTTGACCCCGGTCAGCTCCTCGAGGCGGCCCTTCGTCTGTCCCTGCTCGCCTATGAGGACCCCGACCCTGTCGACAGGTATTCTCACGTAGAACATCTTACACACCCCTGACTCGCTGATTGACCGCTTCCGGCGTGATGTCGCAACCGAGGCGGCGGAAGTACCGCGCGACGTTTTCCACATCCCTCTTGAACCATTCATTCGCGTTGACATGATCCAGCGTGACCGCCTGCCCGACATCGATGATGTATGTCTTCCCGTCCCAGATGAGGATGTTGTACTCGCTCAGGTCTCCGTGTACCAGCCCCGCTTTTTGTATGCATTTCATGTTGTCTATCACGTCGTCCATTACCGACTCCGGATCCTTGAGCTTCACGCTCTTGAGCATCGGGGCGGGCATTGTCTCGTCACCTAAATAGCCCATGACTAGTATATTTTCCTCCACGGCGATCGGCCTCGGGACCCTTGTCCCCGAGAGGTGCATCCTCTCGAGGTTCTTGTACTCCTTCGTCGCCCAGGCGCAGATGATTTTCCTCTTGCTTCCCTTCAGTCCCTTGAAGCGAGGATCGCCCAGGATGTAGTCTGAAAGCGCGCGGAAGGCCGCATTGCTGACTCGGTATATCTTGAGCGCGACAGGCTCGCCGTTCGCCGTCGCATGGAATACATTACCCTCCTTCCCCGTCGAGACAGGATAGTCAACGGTCGAAACGGCTCCCTCGTTGATGAGCTTGTAGATGACCATGAGCGTCCTCTGGTCGAAGACCTCGCCATAAGTCTTTGCCTGGCTGTCGTCCTTGACGCGAGCGCGCCATCCGTCGATGCGCTCCTCGAGAATGAGAAGCTTCTTCTCGTCCAGTCTGAGTCTGTTTCGGGATAACGGAGGGCACATTGGAGGAGCTTTCCTCAAAGGTCGTAAGTAGCGACTAGAATATATCGATTGTCTTGGGTATCGCCCTACGCCTGCTCAGGTAGCTGGCCTCGGTCTTGGTGTATCTGTGGATGATGTTGCATTTCTCGTCCTGGAAGTCCCAAGGCTTGACGACCAGCAAGTCCCCCTCCCTTATCCACATCCGTTTCTTCAACTTGCCAGGGATTCGCCCTAGGCGGCTTTTGCCGTCCGCACACATTACCTTGATTCGCGATGCGCCGAGGAGCTGGTCCGCGATTCCGAAAATCTCTCCGCCTCTCAGCTGTGGGAGCCTCACTCGGCCCGCTTCATTTTCAGGCATCGAGCCGACGATGTTGTTGAACCGTATAAGGCTTTCTTGGGACGGGGATACCGCAATGGAATTCAGCTGCTTCCGACTCGCTTCACCGTTTGGGGCAGAGGCACGACGTCGTCCCGTTCGAAGAAGCGCTGATCGACCATGCTAATGCCTTTGGGCACTTCGAGCTTCACATCGTCCACAAAGCCGAACCAGTAGACCACTATCCCATCCCCGAAAATCTCCCAATACGGACCTAGCTGCTTCCTGATGTGGCGCTTTATCTCGACGGGGTCGCCGACGATCGCCTTGCTCTCTATCCAATAGTTCTTCGACCCGTTCCACTCAATCGGTTCATGCAGCAGCACATCAGGTGTCTTGTCGTACTCGGACTTGAGCTGCTTCTCCGTCCTGTACTGGAGACCTCGAGCATCGAGCCAGTCAGTGAGCATCTTTTCGCCCCATCTCCCTCGAGCGTATTGCGTCTCGACTCCGGATGGCGAGTAAACGATGTCATCCTTCAGGGCCTGCTGCAGATCCTTCCGGAGACCGGCGTCTCCCGACGACCCAGGGTCTGACGCGAGCTTCCAGAACTGCTTCCGCGAGACCTTTCTCTGCTCCATTATCATCATGGCGGTGAGCACGGGCGGGAAGTCGTATCTCCTCGCTATCTGGACGAATGATTGTCCGTCCTGCCACATCCTCAGGAGGCGTTTCACCTGGTCCTTGACGCGGTAGTAGCGCTTCGTCGCGTCTCGTGTCACGCGCTGCGTGTAGATGACCAGGAGGAGTTCTTTGCCGTATCCAAAGTTCTCCGCCAGAAAATCGATGTCTTCGGGCGTGGAGAGCTTTCGATAAAGCTCCATATATTCGCTATGCTTCATCGGCTCCACTGGAGGATTCCTGTTTGTATCTGGCTGATTGATAAAAGGTGTTCTACTTAAAGTTTCGCGACTCGCGATTCTGGCTGAGAAGATTCTGCGGAATCGGCTCGCCGAGAAGGTTAATAAGCGGATGGACGATGAGAACGGTCGTTGCCTGTCGATATCTCCAAGATGCTCAGCGATGCTGCATACCAAGCCTACGAGAGGAACCTAGTCCAGCAGGTCAAATCGCGACCCGTCCCCGAGCATGTCGCCATAATCATGGACGGCAACCGGCGGTTCGCTGAATCGATAGGGCTGAGGCCGCTGATCGGGCACGAGAAGGGGCGGGAGAAGCTGGAGGAGGTCCTGGAGTGGTGCCTCGAGGCTGGCGTCAAGATCCTTACCGTGTACGCCTTCTCCACCGAGAACTTCTCGAGGGACACGGAGGAGGTCAGGCACATCATGCGCCTCTTCGCCGAGAACTTCCGCAGGGCGGGCGACGAGGGGAGGGTACACAAGAACCAGATACGGATCACGGTCCTCGGGCGGCGGGACATGCTCCCGAGGGAGGTGGTCGAGGCAATCGAATACTGCGAGGGCAGGACCAGGGGCTACGACAAGTACAGGCTGAACCTCGCTATCGCTTATGGCGGGAGAGAGGAGATCCTCGACGCCATCAGAGGGCTCGTGCGAGACGCGCGCGGCGGGAAGATCGCGCCGGAGGACATTGATGAGAAGTTCTTCTCCAAGCGGCTGTGGACGGCGGACATCCCGGACCCGGACCTGGTCCTGAGGACCAGCGGGGAGGAGAGGATCAGCAACTTCTTCCTGTGGCAGCTCGCCTACTCCGAACTGTACTTCGTGGACGTCTACTGGCCGGGCTTCAGGAAAATCGACTTCTTGCGGGCAATAAGGTCTTATCAGATGCGCCACAGGCGCTTCGGGAAGTAGTCACTTCTTCTTCGATCTGGATGTCTTTAGCCGAGCGCCGCAAACCGGGCACGCGCTGTGCCATTCGGGCCAGAACTTGAGACAGCCGGTGCAGCGATACCGCCAGTGGACCTCCTCCTTGATCGCTGGCATCATCACCGTATCGTACCGGATGCCCATCGCCTTCGCCGTGTTCTCGATGGAATAGTCGTCTGTCACAAGAGCCGCTCTCAATTCGACCGCCAACGCGAGGATGCCGATGTCCGTCGGCGACAAACGATTGACGTCTCCCGTCTCTTCGGCCTTGCGCTTCACCACATCGACTGACTCGTCACCGGGAGTGACGATTCGGACCTTGTTCTCGATGAAGGCCTCAAGCTGCGGGGTAACGCCGAACCTCCTGAGTTCGCTCAGAACCTCCGGCGTCGTGTACAGATCGCCCTCGAACGTCTTGCCGCTCATGAGAGCCGAGGTGTCCAGGACGAATCTCACGACGGTGGATTCATGATGCATATAGATAAGCATTAGGCGGGGGTCTCGGCCTTCTCTTCAGACAGACCTAGGATCCCGTAGACTGAATCAATCTGATGCTGCGCCTCATCCTTGTCGTTCGTCTTGAGGAGGATCTTGCCGCTCTCGTAGACAGTCATGCCCCCCGGGCCCTCGAGGATGAGCATGACCTCGACATCGGTGACCTTGTATCCCGCCGCCTCCAACTTCGGCTTCGCGTCCTTGAGATTGAGCTTCGTCCTCTTTTTCAAGGTGCTCGTGAAGCCCGCGGAGGTCTTGCAGGGCTTGAGCAAGTAATAGGTCATCCAGCGGCCTCCCTCTTGTCGGCGGCTTTGGCGTCGCGAGGTATCGCTCTCTCCTCCATATCACCGACCACTTTCTCGACAAGCCCCTCGCCGTTCAGATTGGTCTCCTCTTGAAGGATCTCCGGCAGAGTGGCGGCTGTCGACGGCTTGTCGGGGCCGAGCGCGTCGCATATCTCAGGGCCCTTCGAGGTCTCGTATGTTCCCAGCTTCTTCGCCACCGAGATTATCTCCTGCTTGTCGAAGCCGAGAAGCGGACGCAAAACCGGGATCCTGGCGGCATTGTCGATGACAGTCAGGTTCTGCAGCGTCTGGCTCGAGACCTGCCCGAGGTTCTCCCCCGTGACGAGGAAGCTGTAACCGTCGCGCCTGGCCACGGCCTCGGCCACCCGGACCATCAGCCTTTTGCTGAGGACGAAATAGAATCGGTGTGAGCACATCGCCGCAATCTTCGTGAATGCGTCCCCGACTTTCGCGACATACACCTTTCGAAGCCCGACTATCCTCGCGAGCTCCATGCACTTCTTCTCGGCTGCGTCATCGGTGACGGGTTCGAGCGAGAAATGGATCGCGTCGATGTCAAGGCCCTGCTGCTTCATGAGGTGGCCGGCCACGGGGCTGTCGAACCCGCCACTCAAGAGCAACAACCCCTTTCCAGCGATGTTGGTCATCATTCACTTCCTCAGGTCACAGCCCGACGTACTTCGAATAGAGGGACCTCGCCTCTCCCGGGCTGCGCACGCCCTTGATTAGCGCCCGTCCATCTTCAAATATCGTCATTCTGTGCCTGCCCGTCTCGAAGACCACCACCCCGCCCGCCACTTTAACCTTCCCGATCTTCCCGAGTCTCATCGCGATTCCCGCCAAATCGACCTTGCCTTTGTGCAGCGGGTCGAACGATATCGTGTTCCCGCCGCAGAGGGCGGTTATCACCTGGGGTCTCCTCCCGCCAAGATACTCCCTCTTGCCGCCGACGCAGACCGGACAGGTCCTGCTCCGGGGCATCTTGATTCGCAGCAGTTCTGGGGACCATCCGTCGAGGACCATGAGATGTCCAGCAGGTTCCTCCCCGACCATCAGCTTGATGGCTTCGGTCACCTGCAAGGACGCGGTGGCGGCTGCCACTGAGTTGAGCACCCCGGCGGTCTCACACGTGGGCAGGGTCCCTGGGGCCGGAAGGCTTCTGGAGAAGCATCGGAAGCACGCGGTCTTTCCAGGGATGATCGACATTACCCTTCCTTCCGTCCCTATGACCCCCGCGTACACCCACGGAGTCCCCGTCTCCACGCATACCTCGTTAAGCAGGAAGCGCGTTTCGAGGTTGTCGGTGCCGTCCAGGACGAGTTCCGAGCCCTTGAGGAGTCCGAGCACATTGGCGCTGCTCACATCCTTCGCCAGGCCCTCGACCTTGATCGAGGAGTTCATCTGTCTCAGTTTTGCGGCGGCTACAGGTGCCTTTGGCAGCCCGATGTCATCCTCTCCATAGAGTACCTGCCTCTGGAGGTTGACGAGTTCGACGACGTCCCTGTCGATGACGGTGAGGTGCCCAACCCCGGCCCTTACCAGCAGAGTCGAACTCACGGTTCCGAGGGCCCCGAGGCCGAGAACGGAGACATGTGCATCGAGCAATCTCTTCTGGCCTTCCTTGCCGACCTGTTCGAGGACTGTCTGGCGGCTGTATCTATCCAGATTGGGCATGCGGTGGATGGACATGACTGGTGTGGCTTATTGTCTTTTTCCCCTTGGCTAGCAGTAACTCATCTTGAGATTGGAGCGCAGGGCGGCAACTTCCCGCGCTACGTCCTCATCTTTCAGGGCACGAAGAATCATGTCTGCGATCTCGGAGGTGGTCTCCTCCCGCCCGCCCAACCTCGTGAGCTCATTCGTCCCGATGCGGCCGACCGCGTCGACGATCAGGTTGCTCCTCTCCAGTTTCTTCGCATACTGGTCCAGGGTGAGATTCCAATCCGCCTTGAGCGCGCGCTCATCGACGTGCATCTGGTGGCATTCGGTGAAGTCGAGCTCTGGAAACCTCAACTCCAACCCGCCACGATGCAGGGAAGACGCGAGGGCCTTCGAGTTCTTCACGACCTGCCGCGCATACTTCACCCCATGTCTCTTCACTTCCGACAACGCCTGCGTCAACGCGGCGATCCTGTTCCAGTGAGCGTTGTCCATGACCTTCCAGTAGAACGCCTTCCGGATGTCATCGGCCAGGCTGTCATCCCGGCAGACCACTAGCCCTCCCTGCGGCCCGAACAATGACTTGTGCGTGCTCCCCACAAGGATGTCGACACCCTCTTCGAAAGGCCTCTGGAATTCGCCTCCCGCCATCAGCCCGAGGACGTGGGAACCGTCGTAGCCGAGCCGCGCACCGACGTCGTCAGCAGCTTCTCGTATTGGCCGAATATCGTATGGGAACAGGATGAAGCTGGCCCCCAGGACCACGAGCCTAGGTTTCTCCTTCCTGATCTTGCGGGCCGCAGCGCCGGAATCAACATTCCATCTCCTTTTGTCGAAAGGAAGGAAACCAGCCTTGAAGCCGAACATGCCGGCCATGTTCTCTGGAAGATAGCCGTCATACCCGCCATGCCTCGCATCCACGACGAGCATCCTGTCACCTTTCCTGCAAATCGCAGTGAGCATGATCATTGCGGCAATGTGGCCCGAGAGCGGCTTGACCGTCGCGAACTTCCCGCCGAAGAGTTCTGCGGCCAGCTTCTCCCCCAACGTCTCTATCTCGTCCATGTACCGCGTCCCACGGTACGCGTTCTCGACAAATGACCCGTGCACGTCCTGGTTGATGGGCAGCGTGTACCTATGTCCCATGTCGGAGGATAGTATCTTCCTGACCGCCTCGCTCGTGACGTTCTCGGAACACTGCAGATTGATGCACTCGCGAAGCCGCCACTCGTCGTGACGAGATACCAGAGAAGGAATGTCGCTCATGCCGTCAAGCCGGCAAGGCATCAGTTGTAGGCGTTAAAGTCTTCGCGGTGCGGGAGCGTGTCCCAGTCTTCCTCGAGATCCTCGAAGACCGCGTTGAACAGCGCGTTCACCATCTCGCGCAGCTGCTGAATCTCCGTCCTGAGCCGTTGGATCTCCTGTAGAAGTTCCTCAGTGGATTGCGGCATCTGCTACCTACATCCTATGCATATCCTCGCGGGTTCATATGCTTTTGGCTGTGAATGATAGTGCTGATTATCGCACTCATCACTCAGTGCCTGGGGCCATCGCGCCTCGGCGGCCTGCCTCTCCCGCCGCCGCCACGGTGCTCGTAGCCGCCTCTCCGCGGGGGACCTCGGCCTCTCCCGCCTCCTCGATCTCCCCTGTCGCCCCTGTCCCCTCCGCGGTACCCGTGCCCTTCGCCTCTGCCCTCGCTCCTCCGCTCTCTGCGGTCGCCGGAGAATGCGATGCTCAGCTGCTTCGCTGGCGAATCGAGCGTGAGGTCGCCGTAGTCGGACGTGATCTTTCTCTGCTCGCTGTGTTCGCATCTCTCGCAGTAAAGCTCGTTTCCTCTCCTCACCAAGGGACCCCTGCACTCGGAACATAGCGCCTTCACGACGCCCAATGTCGGACCGGCAGTCGTCAATTGGAGCGAAGGCTGAGCTTGGATCACCTGGGCGCGGATGATGTCCCCAAGGCAGAACACCTGCCTAAACTCCTCGGTGTAATCGGAAGAGACGTTAGAGATGTGAATTGCCGCTTCTGTGTCGCCGCTGAGCTGCCTGTCGACGCCATGGAGGACGACGACTTGCGCCGTCGCCATAGAACTCCTGATGTCGCTCACCGTCGCATACACTATGTCGCCGACCTTGAGCTGCGCGGGAGGGTTGAACATCCTGACCCGGGCGACCTTGCTCGCGTCGTCGAGGTTCAGAATCCCCGGCGCGGTCGCATAGATCTTCCCGTCGCGCTCGTAGGTCCCCTCTCCCGACTCGTATTCCTCGCTCACTGCAACCTCGTCGCCCGGCAGGATAACGCGGCGTGCAGGCTTCTCAGCCGGGGACGGTATTTGTGCATCCAAGGTAATCTCCGTTGAGTAGGTGACCCGGTCATTTATAGGTTTGCCCATCGGCAAGTTCTGTTCCTCCAGAGAGAAGCGGGGGATTCAGCCATGCCCAAATGCCAAGAATCATGTACTACCTGCCCATTGGGGAGAATCCGAAACCCTAAAGCCGCACCGAGTGTTCGGTATCGAGCAACGCATCGATTAGGGAGCATTATCAGAGGCAGTCGATGAAATACACGCGCTTCGAGAGAGCAAGGATACTGGGCGCACGGGCACTCCAAATCTCCATGGGTGCACCCGTCTTGGTCGATGTCCCCAAGACCATCATCGACCCGCTCTCGATCGCGGAACTGGAGTTCCAGAAAGGCGTCATACCCATCACAGTGAGAAGGGGAATGGGATAGGCCTGCGCTACGGAGGACGGCAGGAGTAGCCAACGACCTGCATCCATCCATTTTTCCGCCCCGCCATCATCCCGTTCTCGCAGTTGAAAATGGCGGGAATCGACGGATTTGGGGCTTGCCGATATTCGAGAGGTTCCATGTGGTGATTCTCTGAAGAGATAACCACCAGATGCCTGTTATATAGAAAGAAGGCAGGTAAAATCGCGATTCCCAGCCCAGCAGCCCGACTGCTGGATGAAAGGGGGAGTCGTCGCAATGAGAACCGACTTGGTGCGCGCCCTAGCAATCAGCATGGTCTTGCTGGCTTCTGCGGCGTCGCTTGCCCCCTTCTCACGCCGTGTCTCCGCGGACCCGTCGATCATGAACAATCCCGACGGCACCTCAGACGCTGTCTGGAACTTCACGAACCCCGCGGACTACACCTTCACGAACACGGAAATCCTGAGCAGCAATGCAACCCTCGAGCGCCAGCCCACCTTCTGGTGGAACAGCACGACCCAAGCAGACTTCTCCGGACCGGACAGCGCGACGAACATAAACATCGCTCGGTGGCCTGGGGACGTCGCAATGGCGATTCCTTCGGGGCCTGGCACCCTCCTGACCCTCCAGCCCGGGGCGACCGGGGAAGACGCGTGGCTAGAGAAGACGAACCCGGACCTCAACCACGGGGCCGGCACCACACTCATCCTCGATGGCCGCAACCCCGACGCTCATCCGATTCTCCGGTTCGACATTTCCGCGATTCCCGCGAGCGCAGTGATTGACGGCGCGAGATTAAGCCTCTACCAGAGCGCGGGATTCGGCAACTCCTTCACCGCGAGCCTCCACCATGTGGTTGCACAGTGGAACGAGGCCCAGGTGACGTGGAACGATCGGCTCACCGGAATCAAATGGGGGACCTTGGGCGGCGATTTCAGTGGGCGCGTTATCGACCAGACGTTCATCGACAACACGGCTGGCTGGAGGACCTGGAATGTCACCCAGCTTGTCGACCTATGGCACCGTGGGCGGCTGCCCAACTACGGTCTGCTGATCGAAGGACCGAACCCCGGGGCAGACTCGGACAAGACTTTCTACTCCTCAGACTACGCAATCGACTCGACCCGACGTCCGAAGCTGGAGATCTGGTACAGAGTGGTCGGGGCCACTGCCGAGTATATCTCCAAGGTGGGCGGCCCAGGAACCATAGCCGCATGGAAGAACATCTCGTGGAACCCGTCGGTCCGAGACCTCGTTTCGGATGAGTTCAATGGCGCGTCCTTGGACCCGAAATGGGCGTGGACTAACCCGCCGTCCTCATATGACGTCGGCGTGACCACGCCCGGGAGCCTCCATGTCGTCTCGAGTACCGCGACTGACTTCAATGACGGGACGTTCACGGGCAATGTCCTCTCGGAGAGACTCGTCGGGGATTTCACCGCCATTATGAAGTACAGCGTGAACCCCGCTGTGAATGGCCAGAAATCTGGCCTCATGATCCTCGTTGACAACCATAATTGGTACAGCATATCGAAGACGAATGTGGGCGGGCCGAGGAACTGGAGGGTTTATGCGACGGACGATGCCGCCACTACGGTCCGCGTAGATGTCGCCAGCGGCAACCCCGTCCCCGCGTGGGTCCGGATCCAGCGCGTGGGAAACACATTTACCGCTTCGACCAGCACGAACGGTGCCGCATGGACCGTCCGGGACACATATACTCCCGCGTTCGAGTATACGCTCGGAGTCCGGGCGGCGTTCTTCGTTACCGATGGGGTCTCCGGCACCGCACTCCCAGTTGACGTGGATTATATTCGCTTCACACTGCCCAATGACGCAACTGTCACTGTTCAAACCCGCATCGGAGACACGAATCCTGTGGACGCCACATGGTCTGGATGGTCCGCGCCATACCCGAGTTCATCGGCTTCCCCGATGACAGGGAGTTCGCGGTGGGTCGATTACCGCCTCTTTTTCTCGGTCACAAACCCGGGGCATATGCCAGTCATAGGGGATGTGAGCATATCCTATTTCCGTTATCCACCGGCAGGGACAATCGAGACAAACGACCTCGTGCCGGCGGATCTCTCCGCTTGGGGCAACTTCACAGTTGTGGAGAATCTTGATGGCCAGACGATTTCGTACCAATACTCCCTCGACTCCGGCAGCATATGGACAGCTGTCACGCCACCCGCGAATCTCCGGACCGCAAGCATCGCGACTGGAAAGATCCGTTTCCGTGCCAGTCTATCCACGGCCAACACCCTAATCACTCCCGTGCTTGAGGAAATCCGGCTTTCTTACACCCACCGGCTCGACCACTTCTACGTGACCGCCCCGTCGTCCGCGGTCGCCGGAGCGCCGTTCGCGGTCACTGTGACCGCGAAAGATGTCTTGAACGCGACGATCACCTCCTGGACAGGCACTATCACCTTGGAGGCTCGCCTCCCAGACGGGATAACACCTGGCGGGGGCGTCTTGGGTACGGCATCGCTCGTGATTCCGGCGGGGGGTACCGCCACCTTGGCAACAGAGACATACACCAAAGCAGAAACTATCAGAATCTTCTCTAACTTCAGCACCGTCACCGGTCTCAGCGACAACATCACCGTCTCGCCCGGCCCCGTGAACCGCATAATCGTCACGCCGGACAACGTCACAATGCAAGCATTCGCGTCTCAGATTTTCAACGCACAGGCATACGATTCATACAACAACACCATACCCGACGTGAACTTCACATGGGCTGTCGGTGGTGGTGTCGGCAGCCTCAACATCTCATGGGGACAAGACGTTCTTTTCACATCCAACCCGCCCGCCGCCAACGGGACCCTGCAAGCTTCCTTCGGACCAACCATCGGGACAGCGCAAATCCATGTGATTCTCGGCACACCACCGTGGATAGCAATCAGCTTCCCTGCATCGGGGGCACTTCTGACGGGCGTCGTGCCAATAGTGTATACGAACAGCACGGACTCTGTCTCGGTCCAGTTCGACTACAATGATGGGATGGGCTGGACACCTATTGGGAGCACCGCAACCCTCAATGGCACCTATTACTGGGATACCTCTGGACTGAACTTCGTGAGCGGCAGCCTCCTTGCCACAGTGACAAATAATGTGACGGCCACGAACATGACCATCGTCTCCCCGATTGATGTCGACAACACGCCGCCCACAATCACAATCGGAACCGTGATGGACAACCAAGCAGTGGACGGGACGCTCACAATCGCATACGCGACGGATTCCGATGTCGTGCGCGTTGACTTCACCTACTTCGACGGCTCATTGCATACGATTGGACCCGACGTCACGATTGACGGCTCATGTCTGTGGAACCCAGGCGTCCCCATCAACGGGGTAACCCTGCGCGCGGTCGCGGTCGACCATGTCAACCTGACAGGCTGGGACGAGGAACAGGGCGTGGGCAGCTATGTCATCGGACCTAGACCACCTTCGATCGCACATATTCCGGACCTGCATGTCCGCGTCGCTGCGACATACAGCCTCAACCTCACGTTCTATGTTGCGGACCCGGACACGCCACTTGCGGCACTCGCTATCTGGGATTCTGACCCGGCCAATGTCACAGCAAACCCGGGCGCGTATCCCTTCCTCGATGTGACATACGGCGCTCCGGGCATGTACATGGTGACTCTGTGGGTCTCGGATGGCACTGACACAGCGTGGACAGTGATTCGGATCATTGCATCAGCTCAGAGTCCGCCAGTTCCCATTGCCACAATCCCGACCGTCATCTTCAATGAGGACACTGTCGCCTTCAACGGACTCGGTGCACCCGCCACCGCGTTCTTCAACGACCCTGACGGTGATCCGCTGTCATTCGCAGTCTTGGACGCGGCGATCATTTCCTCGCGGGTCAACGCAGACGACACGATCGACTTCTGGGCACCCCTGCATTGGTTCGGCTCTGAGACTCTGCGCCTGAGGGCGATGGACCCCTCCGGCGGATTCGCGGAGGGTGTGTTCCTCGTCATCGTGCGGTCCGTGAACGATCCGCCAGTCCTTGTGACGCCCTTCCCTGCGATCTCCTTCAATGAGAACTCAACAGCGCTCGACGCTTTCGGGGGAAATGCCACCAGCAACTTCTATGACGCCGACGGAGATCCGTTGACCATCTCAATCCTCGGAGGTGCCAATGTCAGCTCGAGGATCAATCCGAACGGAACCGTGGATCTATGGGGCGCGACGAACTGGTCCGGCTCCGAAACGCTGACGGTGCGCGCGACCGACCCCTCAAGCGCCTTTGCGGAGGGCCCCTTCGTCGTCACGATCATGCCCGTGAACCACGCACCCATTCTCCTTTCTCCGATTCCGGACGTCACGTTTGACGAGGACACGGTCGCTCCTGATGCGTTCGGCGGGCCAATCTCGGCATTCTTCTTCGACAGAAATGGCGACCCACTCTCGTTCATGATATTGGGAGGCGTTCAGGTCTCGACCCGAATCAATGCGAATCTCACCGTCGACTTTTGGGCAACGGCGAACTGGGATGGCTCCGAGACTCTGCTCGTGCGGGCGACTGATCCCAACGGGAGTTCTGCCGAGGCACTGTTCCTGGTCACAGTGCGTCCTGTCAACGACCCGCCGGTCCTGATCACGCCGTTCTCAGCGATCGCCTTCGACGAAGATGCGGTCGCGATCAACGCCTTCGGAGGGAACGCGACGACCCACTTCTTCGACGTTGATGGAGACCCGCTGACGTTAGCAGTCCTGGGCGGCGTCCAAGTTAGTTCTCGAGTCAATCCGGATGGAACCGTGGACTTGTGGGCAGCGGCAAATTGGTCCGGCTTGGAGAACCTCCGTGTCCGCGCTACTGACCCCTCTGGCAGCTTCGCTGAGGGGTCGTTCCCTGTCACAGCACGACCCGTCAACGACGCGCCAATCGCTCTCTCTGCAATCCCGACCATCTCATTCAATGAGGATACCGTCAGGCTCGATGCCTTCGGCGGATCCCCGGCCATCTACTTCTTTGACCGCGACGGCGACCCGCTCACATTCACGATTCTCGGCGCGACGCACGTCTTGTTCGAAATAGACGCCGACCTCACGGTTGACTTCTGGGCGCCCCGGGATTGGTTTGGTCCGGAGACCCTCCGCCTCAGGGTGACTGATCCTTCCGGCGCGTTTGCGGAAGCAACATTCCTCGTCATCGTGTTGCCCGTCAACGACCCCCCTGTCCTGGCGCCAATCGCGGAACTGCAAATCGACGACGGAGCCACGATCACCCTCGATCTCACTCCTTATATCTCCGACGTCGACACGAACATGTCTGAAATCTTCGCGACAACGGACAGCCCTTATGTCACGGTAAACGGTCGCGTCCTGACCATCGCGTTCCCGGCGGGTCAGACCGACACCGTCTTCACAGTCACGATATCCGATGGAACCGCCACCGCGTCTCAATCCGTGAGAATCTCCTTCAGCCCGGTGTGGTGGAGGAGCCCCTACATGCTGGCGGTAATCCCGTTCGGAATACTCTTGGTGGTTGGAATGATAGCGCAAAGAGCGCGCTGGAGGCCCGCGAAGGCCTTCCTTGTGGACGACAGAAGGAGACTGCTCAGGGAATTCACCTTGGACCCGCGCTGCGAGGTCACCTACGAACAGGTTTCGCAGGCGGGAGCGCTGGACGCCGTGGAGAAGGCCGTCAAGGTGGAGAAGTACCACGCGCAGACCGTGCAGGGGGACGCGCTGGCCGTGTGCCTGCTGGCTTACGGACCCGTCTCGATGGAGCAGGTGGAGTTTGCGCGCGAGATGCTCGTGAATGTCCAGGACAAGTTCGACGAGAACGTGAAGATACGGCTCAGAGCCGCCAGGACTGCCGAAAACAACTTGGAGGACTCGAACAGAGAACTCCAGGCGAAATGGGATTCGCTGAGAGCGCGATCGAAGGCGTTCGAGGGAGCGCTCGATGTGACCACGACGACGATGACCAAGCTCGAGCGGGAAGCCGCCTCGATCCGCACGAAGGTGGCGAGCTTCTCCCAGTGGCAGAACCGACTGAAGCAGCAGGAACAGGTCGTGGAACGGGAAACGCATGAGATGGAGGCTTTGAAAGCCTCTCTCGACAAGCGGGCTCAGGGGATCGAACGAATGGAAATGTCCCTAGTCGAGCAGGAGAAGACCCTAGAGGCGGAGCAGCACGAGATCGAATCAGCAAGGAAGGAATTCGAGGCTGAATGGCGGGGAAAGAGCGAGTCCATCGCCGCCAAGGAAATCGAATTCGAATCCAAGGAGCAATCATTGCATGACAAAGAGGAGCAACTTCAGAGTCAATCCGAGGAGCATGCACTCCTCCTCTCCCAGCTCACTTCACAGGAGGCCGATCTCAAGGAGGAGGCGGAAAAGACCGCGAAGGCGCACGCTGAGCTCGTAGCTCGCGAGCAGGAGAATGAGAAGGTTTCGAAGACCCTCGAGGCGAAGGCCGCCGCGATTCTCGAGATTGAGGCCCGCAAGGCCGAGGAGTTCCGCTCTTGGCAGGAAACGATGGAGTCGCAGCAAGTTCTGCTGCATCAGCAGCATGACGCCTTCGATCAAGAAATGAAGGAGCAGCAGGAAACGCTCGAGAACCGCCTGCGCGAAATCGAGAAACACGAGGCAAACCTCGCTGAACTACAGATGAGGATTCAGACCGAACAGTCGCGCATCGACCGCGCGAAGGATGATCTGGCGCGCTGCGAGAACGAGGTCAAGCAGGCCATGCGAGCTGCGACGGAAGCGCAGACGGCAGCGGAGGCCGCGAAGAAGATTGCTGACGAGCGCGCATCCGAACTCGAGCGGAGAGAGCGGGCGCTCCGCGAAGAGGCGACAAGGCTTTCAGACGAATTCGCCAAGCGCGCGGATATGCTGAAGAATGCCGAGGCTGAGCTGGCGTCGAGGAACGCGCATTTCGACGAGGAGGTTTCTGCCCGCGTTCTACAGGTCAGCGAGCGAGAGAGCGAATTGAACAAGATGGCCAAAGCTTTGGAGGCGAGGTCGCGCGAGTTGGCGGAAAAGGAGGCTGGCGTAGCGTCAGCACGGTCCGCCCTCAAGGAACGCGAGGATAGGCTCGCGAGGGAAGAGGCCGACCTCGAGGCCACTGCGAAGCAATTAGAGACCAGGGAGATCGATTTCACCCAAGCAACTGTCAGGCAGGCCGACGAGTCAGGGCGACTCCACGCCGAGGCGATGGTGGTTCGGCAGTCGCTCGCCGCGAAGGACGCGGAGCTCAAGTCGGACCAAGAGCGCCTCGAGCGAGAATCGGCTGCGCTCCAAGATAGGCTTAGCGCCAAGGCCCTCGAGCTTTCCGAATTCGACAAGAGCCTCGCGGCTCGAGAGGCGAAGATTTCGCACGAACGGCAGGCACTGGATGCGGAGAGGGCAGCCTGGGCTGCATCCAAGGAGAAAGAATTCAACCAGCTCGAATCGTCCAGGCAGGACGTGTCGGAACAGACGCAACGTTCGGAGAAGCTCATCGAGGAAGCCCAGCGCCGGGCGTATGTCGCGACAGAACTAGAGAACACGATGAAGCGGCACGCGGAAGAGATAAGGCAGATGGAGGCGCGGCTGGAGGAGCGCCGCCTTGCCGCGGAGACAGCCAAGCGCGAAGCGGAGACTCAGGTGTCCCAGCTGAATGAGGCCGCGAGGAGGCTCGGATCGAGGGAGGTCAAGATCCAATCTGCAACGAGCGAGATTCAGGCCCGCGAGGCGAGGCTAGTGGCATTGGAGAACAGCCTTTCGAAGACCTCCGAGGAACTGGCGGCCAAGCGCGCCTCGCTGGAACAGGAGGCCACGTACCTTTCGGCGTCGTCCTCGAAGCTCGAGGCCCATCGCGCTGAACTAGAAGAGAGAGAAACGAACACCCAGGCTAGACTGGCAGATATCGCTCAGCGGGAGCAGGCCCTCACGGCCGATTTCCAGCGCCTGGAGAACATGACCGAAGACCTGCGGAACAAGGAGTCTGATGTCAAATCGCGCGAGCAGTTCATCATCAGCATCCAGAAGGACATCACCAAGCGCGAGTCGATTCTCTCCAAGCTGGAAGCCGAGGTCCGGCGGAACATGGAGGACGTCGACAGAGAACGCAAGGAGCTCGAGAGCGGGGTGGAGGAAGCGCAATCAAGCCGCGCACAGGCGGACAAGGCACGCGCAGAAGCATTGAACCTACGTGCCAGAGCCGAGAAGGAGAAGACCGAGGCGGAGAACATGCAGAAGGAGCTCCAGAAGAACATGAAGTTCCTCCAGAAGAAGGCGATGGAGCTCCTCGACAAAGAGGAGAAACTGAGGACGAGAGAGGTCAAGATCACCGAGGCAGAAGACAAAATCCGGACCCGGGACGACCTCATCCAGGAAAAGGAACGCTCGCTCGAAAAAGAACAGGAGGAACTTGCGGAGAAGGCTAAGAAGACGCAGGCAGAGGTCGTGAAGCTGAAAGAGAAGCTCGCGGAAGCTGTGAAAGACACGGCGTCGACCGCGGAGATGGAAGAATGGCGGCGGGACCTCGAGAGCCGCGTCAAGATAGTCCAGAAGAAGGCAATGGACATACTCAACCGCGAGGAGAAGCTCCGCAAGAAGGAGAGCGAGCTCAGGAAGGTGGCGGAGAAGCTCGGCGTGCAGTTCGACGAGAGCGAAGTCGTCTCGAGCCATAACTCCTGATCGAGCTCAAACCGGTGCTGAGGTTCTCCTACTCGGCCGCTTCGGGCGGCACCTGACCCAGTCCGCCATCAGGGTCGAATCACGATATGATTTTATAGAACCACTAACATATCTACCCTACTTCGAAGGAGGCTAAACGAATGAGAATAAAGAAGAGTGAAGACAAGCCTGAGAAGGATGAACAGGGTCTCGCGAACCGCGAGGAGTGGCCTTGGACGATGGACCAGTTCGGCGACCTGGACAGGTTCGCCAATCCGTTCTTCAGGGACTTCGGGCGGGGTTTGCCCGAGTTCCGCGGCCGCCCCTTGGGTCCGCGATGGGAGCCGCGTTGGTGGAACAGGAGCATGGCGCTCACCACTCCCGCCACCGACTTGAAAGACACCGGCAAGGAGTTTATGCTGAAGGCCGAGATGCCCGGTGTCACGAAGGAAGACATCGATATCACGGTCCACGGCGACTCCGTGGAGATCAGGGCGGAGCGGCAGTCCGGCAAGGAAGAGGAGCACGAAGGATACTACTACCGCGAGATAGGCAGGAACTCCTTCTACAGGAGGATACCGCTGCCCGAGGAAGTCGAGGCGGAGAAGGCAGATGGCAAGCTGGAGAACGGCGTGCTCGAGCTGACCCTTCCGAAGCTGAGACCCACGGACGTGAAGGCGCACAAGTTGAAGCTGCAGTAGAACCTGGTTCGACCGGCGGTGCAATGCGATGGGCGAAGACGAGAAGTTCCTCAGGGTAGCGGAAGCGCGGCAACGTGACGTCGGCAAGGGCGTCGCCAGGATAGACCCGGCGTTGATGCCCCTCCTCAAACTGGAAGACGGCGACGCCGTCATCATAGAGGGGAAGAAGAGGACCGCACTGCAGGTCTTCACGGGCTATCCGGAGGACGAGAACCGCGGCGTGATCCGCATCGACGGCAACGCGCGCCGCAACGCCTCCGTGGGGATCGACGAGAAGGTCGGCCTGAGGAAGGTCACGCCGAAACCAGCAGAAAAAATCAGCTTCGCTCCAACGGAGATGCTGAGGATAATGGGCGGTGAGGAGTACCTCGCCCAGACGCTGGCGGGCAGGGTGGTGATGCGCGGCGACATAGTCGAGATCCTCGTCATGGGCAAGAAGATCGAGCTTGTCGTTGTCTCCTACAATCCGGGGGGCGAGGTCGCTCTCATCAGCGAGGACACGGCGGTCGCGATCAGCGAGAAGCCCGTGGAGGAGGAGCTGAAGATCCCCCGCGTCACCTACGAGGACATCGGCGGGCTGAAGGACGAGGTGAAGAAGGTGAGGGAGATGATCGAGCTCCCCCTCAGGCACCCGGAGGTCTTCGACCGGCTCGGGGTGGAGGCTCCCAAGGGAGTGCTGCTGCACGGGCCCCCTGGCATGGGCAAGACCCTGCTGGCCAAAGCGGTCGCGAACGAGACGCAGGCCAACTTCGTGCCGCTGACTGGTCCGGAGATCATGTCCAAGTACTACGGTCAGAGCGAGGAGAACCTGAGAGAGGTGTTCAAGAACGCGGAGGAGAACGCGCCGAGCATCATCTTCATCGACGAGATAGACAGCATCGCCCCGAGCAGGGATGAGGTGACTGGCGAGGTGGAGCGGAGGGTGGTGGCGCAGCTGCTGGCATTGATGGACGGCCTGAAGACGAGGGGCAGGGTCGTCGTGATAGGGGCGACGAACCGCCCCAATGCGCTGGACAATGCGATCAGGCGGCCGGGAAGGTTCGACAGGGAGATCGAGATCGGCATACCGGACAAGGAAGAGCGCCTGGAGATACTGCACATACACACGCGCGGCATGCCGCTGGCGGAGGATGTGAAGCTGGAGGAGTTCGCCGCGATAACGCACGGGTACGCCGGCGCGGATTTGGCGGCGCTCTGCAGGGAGGCGGCGATGAGGGCGCTGAGGCGCATACTGCCGGACCTGGACCTCGAGATGGAGGAGATTCCTGTCGAGGTGCTGAACAGGTTGGTCGTGACGCGACAGGACTTCCTGCAGGCGTTCAGGGAGATGGAGCCCAGCACGATGCGCGAGGTGTTCGTCGAGAACCCGAACGTGCACTGGCACGACATCGGCGGGTTGGCGGAGGCGAAGCAGGAATTGCAGGAAGCGGTGGAATGGCCGCTGAAGTACGGCAAGCTCTTCGCCCAGATGGACGCGAAGCCGCCAAAGGGTGTATTGCTCTATGGACCGCCCGGGACGGGGAAGACGCTTCTGGCAAAAGCGGTGGCCACGGAGGCCGAGGCGAACTTCATCAGCGTCAAGGGGCCGGAGTTCCTCAGCAAGTGGGTCGGGGAGAGCGAGAAGGCGGTGAGGGAGACCTTCAGGAAAGCGAAGCAGGCGGCTCCCTGCATCATCTTCTTCGACGAGATAGACGCGGTCACGCCAGTGCGCGGCATGAGCGCCGACGCTCACGTGACCGAGAGGGTCATCTCGCAGATGCTCACCGAGCTCGACGGCCTGGAGGAGCTGAACAACGTCACTGTCATCGCCGCGACTAATAGGCCGGACATGGTCGACCCGGCGCTGCTGAGGCCAGGCAGGTTCGACAGGCTGATCTTCATCGGCATGCCTGACATCGAGGCCAGGATGCAGATATTGAAGATCCACTTGAAGGACAAGCCTCTCGCGGATGACGTGGACATCGACGCCCTCGCGAAGAGCACCGAAGGGTTCACGGGCGCCGATCTGGCGGCGGCGTGCAACGAGGCCTCGATGTTCGCGATCAGGGAGTTCGTCCTCGGCGGCGGGAAGCTCAATGACAAGGAGGTCAAGAAGGTGAAGCTGACCAAAGCCCAAGTGATGAAGGCTTTCGAGAAGTTCTCCCCAAGGTCCAAGGAAGAGGTGAAGCGGTACACCGAGGTTGGCAAGAAGTTCAGGGGACCCACCGAGGTCGCCTAGCCCGGCGACGGTCTGGCATCAGGGGTCGCGGCTGGCTTCGGAGTCTCCGCGGCGGTAGGCTTCGCGGCAGCGCTCTTCGGAACGACCATGTCCCTGATCATAGGCGTGTAGGGGTCGATGAGCGCGGCGTAGATTCCTTTGTCGAGGAGCAGCGGGACATCTTCCTCCTTGATTCCCCCGCCAAGGTATATCCGCAGGCCGAAGGAGGGCAGAGTCGCGGCGAGCTCCATCGATGGCCCCGACCATGTGCCGAGACGCTTCATGTCCATGAACACGAGCGAGTCGTATCCGATACCTTTCAGGATGGCCGCGATCTCCTTCAGGTTGTGAGTCTTCACCCCGCCGGCCCAGAGCACCCCCTCGTCCCAATCGATGCACGGGACGCAGTCCTCGGAGAGGGCGTAGATGTCCTTGAAGTCCTGGAGAGTCCTGAGGCTCTTCGTCGACGCGATGACCTTCTCCACGTCGACCATGAAGCCGTCCATGACGTCTTCGGCCGAGCTGACTCCCAAGTCGAAGAGGATCTTGCAGTCGCACTTCGCCAGCTCCCGCATCGCCTGGAAGCTCGGTTCGCCGTGGTTGATGCCGCCGATGTCGAGGACGTAGACGATGCTCGCCCTGTAGCGCGTGCTCCCCACGGCCCGCCAGTATTCCTCGAAGTTGACCGCGTACTCCGTCTTCTCTATCGCTTGGTCCTTCCAGCGGATGCTCACGACCTCTGCGGATCTGAAAGGCAGCGATTCCAGCAGGGGAGAGCCCAGGGGCGCGCGGGCGTCCAGGGGAATGATCGGGATCGCCTCGACCTTCGGCGGGAGCTTCTCCTTCTCGGCAATCTCGCCATGCTTCTGATCGCGGAACTTGGCGACCGCGTCCTCGGAATCAAAGGTGACGAGCAAACCGTCTTGGCCGCACTCCTCGCAGTGAAATAAGTTCGCCCCGCGGTTCGCGCTCAGAATCGGTCCGGCGAGCACCCTGCGGGGCCTGACCCGGGAACTGCCGCAATGCGAGCAGACTGCGAACTCCTTGCTTTCCGGCATCATTGACATCGCCGAGCCAAATCGCTCCTGCCTTATTGGCCGCAGGGGTTATTGATGCTATCGGCTGCGCTCAGAGGCTCCAGACCTGTTCTTAGATCCTGATCTCCCTCAGCCTCTGGTTCATCTTGACCGCGCTCTCGACCGCCTGCTTCGCGTTGTCTATCCGGTCGAGGGCCTGCAGCTTCGTCATGCCGTGACCGGTTATCCCGAGGCCGACAGGTTTGCCCGTCTCGACGGAGATGTCCATGAGCTTCCTCGTCGCCTGCTGCATGATTATCTCGTCGTGCCGCGTCTCGCCCTCTATGACAGCGCCGAGGGCGACTATGCCGTCGATGTCCACTCTGGCGAGGAGTGCCTTGGCCGCCACGGGCATGTCGTACACGCCCGGCACCTTGACTACCTCCTTCACTGTCGCCCCCAGGAACGCCGCATGCTCCTTCGCCCTCTCCAGCATCAGATAGGTCACGTCCGAATTGAACTCAGACACCACTACTCCTAGATTCATCTCATCTCACCTCTAGAGGACCCGCGTCCTCGAAACCTTCTCTCTGGCCAGTACCCGCCTTCATCGTCAGCTTCTCCGGATGGAAGAGCAAGTTGAATGCGTTGACCGCGTGCTCCCTCGACCGCCTGTCCGCGAGCCTCGCCAGCTCCTTCCTGTCCTTCGCCTCGTCCTCGTAGACGAAGACGCCGAGGACGTGCTTGTTCGTCGCGAGCTGCACCTGCTGGAACCCATAGTCTGCGACGAGGGCGCTCTGCTTGTCTATGTCCTCGGGCCCGGGCATGCCGAGCGCCAGGACGATGTCGCACTCCTTCTCCTCGAACAGCTTCTTGGCGGCGACGGGGAGGTCCTTTATTCCCGGGACCGTGTAGCGGATGATCGTGAAGCCCGTGCCCTGTTCCTTCAGCTGATTGATCGCGGAGTTGCCCATGTCGTACCGCGCGAACGTCGTGTCGGCGATGCCGATCTTCCTCATGCCTCACCGCCGCCGTCGCCGCCGGCGCACGCCGGGCACATCTGCACCTCGTCCTTGACCACGAGGCAGTCCTCGCAGACATTCCCGTCGCACTTCTCGCACCTGTAGAACTCCGCCCAGGAGACCTGCTTGCCGCATGAAACGCAGACGTCCTCCATGTGCTCACACCTTCCTGTCTTCCACCAGCGCCAGCCTCTCCTGCATCCTGAGCCAGTCGGCCACCCGCCTCACGATCTTCCTGGTGCCGTCGATGTCGCCCTCGAACTTGGGCATCCTGACGACCCTGGTGTTCGCGAGTCCGCGTGCCTTGCACTCCCTGATGATGTGTGCCTCGTCGTGCTTCTGGTCGTAGCCTAGGGCGATCACGTCCGGCTTGACCTCGTCGAGGATGTCGTAGATGTTGCCCTCGTGGCCGAGAATCGCTTTGTCGACGGGTTTCAGCGCCGCAACCAGCTCCCGGCGCATTTCCTCCTTAGTGATCGGTTGGTGCTTTACGTTTTTGGCGGTGCTGTCCCTGGCAACGACCACGACCAGCTCGTCCCCCTGCTTCTTCGCCTCAGTCAGGTAGTGAACGTGACCAAGGTGGAGCAGGTCGAAAACCCCCGTCGCCATTACCCTGACCATGAGCGCCACGCCTCGAGGATCTCCCGCCCTTCGAGGAATGCGAGATTGTGTGCCTCCGCATATTTCTTTGCCTCGGTCTTGGAGAGCGCCTTGCCGTCGTCGCCTAGCATCTCGCAGATGGTGGTCGAGGGGGTCAGTCCCGCCATCGCCGCCATTGCGGTGGTGAGCTCAGTGTGACCGAAGCGCGAGGCGAGAAGCGGAACAGACGGCTTCAGCAGCGCCACGTGGCCGGGCGCGAGGAATTCCTTCGCGAACGTCCTGACTGCCCAACCGTTCCCCTGCCTGATCGCCTCGCTCGCGAACTCGGCGAACCGCCTGATCGTGAGGGCGCGGTCGTTGTCGGTGACCCCGGTGTAGGTGTTGCGGTGGCTTATCGTGAGGCTGAAGGCGGACTTGCGGTCGTAGGGCAGCCTCTCCGGCACTATCCCCCGGACCGACGGGAATTCCTTCACTCCCTGGATGAACAGGTCGGCAAGGGTCGGGATGTCCAAGGTGCCCAGCATCTTCGGCGGTATCGTGGTGCATATCCAGCCGCCTGCGTCCTTGCGCATCGACCTCACGGCCTCGGGGCTGATGAACTCGCTGGCGATGCACATGTCGGTCTCCTCTTCGCGCCCGTCAGCGTCATAGACCAAGATGAACCGGCCCGCCCTGAGGTCGTCCAGAGCTTTCCCTAGGCTATTCACGAGGCTCACCACGCCGCCGGCGTATTTCAAGATTGGTGTAACTACCAAGAAACGGGTAGAGCTTCCCGCCTGCGATAGTCATAATAGCCCGCAGCAGATGCCTCCGCACCGATGCTAGCCCCCGCAGAAGTCTCGAGGATCGACAAGAGGGACTTGCTGGGCATCATGTCGTCGCTGCCCGAGCAGATGGTCTTCGGCCTGGACCAGGGGAGCGCATTCAATCTGCCCTCGGACGTGAGGAAGATATTCGTCGCCGGGATGGGTGGCTCGGCCATCGCGGCCGATGTCTTTGCCGCCTGGACGATGGACAGGCGGGCGACCGACATCCAGGTCGTCAGGGACTACTGCCTGCCCGCGTATGCGAGCGAGGGCGACGTCGTCATCGCGGTGAGTTACTCGGGGGACACGGAGGAGACTCTCAGTGCCGCGAGTCAGGCGCTCCGCATCGGGTGCAAGCTCATCGGGGTCAGCAGCGGCGGTGAGCTCGCGAGCTTCTGCGAGGAGAATCGCGTCGAGCGGGTCGGGGTGCCACAGGGATACCCGCCGCGCGGCGCGTTCGGTTACCTGTTCGGGACGATCGCGGGGCTGTGCCGCAGCGTCATCGTGGACAACGTCGACAAGGAGATCAAGAAGGCGGCGGCGCACCTTGAGGAGGGGAGGAAGGCGCTCAACCCTGACAAGAGCGTGAAGGTGAATAGGGCCAAGTCGATCGCGCTCAAGGTCTACGGCAAGACGCCAATCATCTACGGTTCTATGGCCTTCGCCCCTGTCGCGAGGCGGTGGCAGACGGAGTTCAACGAGAACGCGAAGATCCTCGCCTGGGCTTCGTCCTTCCCCGAGGCTGACCACAACGAGATCGAGGGATGGGGCGGAAGTCAGGTGGCGGGGCGGTTCCTGCCGATATTCCTGAGGGACCGCGACGAGACTGAGGAGTTAAGGAACAGGCTCGATGCGACCAGGGCGATCATCGGGAAGAGGGCAAAGCCGATTGAGGTCGAGAGCCAGGGAGACAGCCTGCTGTCGAGGATGCTCGGGACTCTGCTGCTCGGCGACCTGGCGAGCATATACCTCGCGGTCCTGCGCAAGGTGGATCCCTATCCGGTCGTCTCGATAGAGGCGCTGAAGGCCAGGCTGAGGTCGCGGGGCGGGGCCCAGCAGGCCTGAGACGTGGAATGTGAGACCGAGTCCTTCCTTGCGGGAAAGCATTATTAACACGAGTCCAGATTCGCACTCGGTGTAAGGCATGGGCTACTGCGCCAAATGCGGCAAGAAGAACGAGGACGACGCGAGGTTCTGCAACGGTTGCGGCGCCCCGCTCGGAGTCGGGGTAAGGGAGCAGAGGAAGGACCAGTGCGACGAGGGCTGCTCGGGCACATCCCACAAGGGCTCGTGGTTCTGGGCGATAATCGTCATCCTCATCGGGCTTTGGATCATCTTCGAGTTCGGGTTGAGGAACATACAGGGGCTTCCGCCAGAGCTCGCGAACTTCCAGCTGTGGTGGATCTTCCCGATCGTCATCGGGATAGTCGTCATCGCCCTGGGCGTCGGCATGCTGAGGAAGCAGGGTCAGGCCAAATAGGACTTGCAGGCCTCGCCGCAACTGTTGCATATCCTGATGTGGCGGCGGCGGGAGAGTCTAATCCGGGTGTCGAGCCACAGTAATGAAATCAAGACTCCCGCCAACCCGTAGGCGACGTTCCCGGTCGCTTCGAGCAGGCCGACCGCCACGAGGAAGAAACCCAAGGGCATGACGAGATTGCTGGCGAGGCGGGCATATCCTCTTGCGTTGAGCCATTCGCTGTCGAGCATGGATGCCACTACCAGCAACGTGCCCGCAGCCACCATGATTACCGAGACCGCCAGCGGCATGCTTGCCGGCATGATGATGATGAAGAAACCCACGAACGCAGTCGAAACGACAGAACCCAGGGCCAGCCCAGTGCATCCCGCGCAGAGGATCTTGCCGCCGACTCTAACGGTGTGCGGTGCAAATTCCACGCAGTCGGGATGGTGGCCATGGCGCACTCGATCCGGAGATTGTCGGGGGCTGACATCATCGGAGTGAACCGCGTCCTTGCGCAGTCCCCTCATCCACCCGGGTTTCACCGCCATCGACATGCCGAGCAGGAAGCTCGCGAGCAGCGGCACTCCAACGATCAGCCTGTCGGTGAGCTGCACACCGCCATGGACAGATGCGCCAAGCCATGCAAGCGTCAGCACTATGACCGCTCCCGCCAGGGAGAGGATCAGCATCTCCCCCGCGCCGTCCTTCTCGCTCAAATCAGATTCCTCAGGCTGCGGAGGACGCCTTTCTTGACCATGTGGCGGTAGGCCCTCCTTTTCACCATGTTCTTCGCGAACAGCCCGCGCAGCCCCCTTGTGACGGACCCGTAGAAGTCCTTGTAGCAGTGGTACAGCTCCTCTTGCACTTCCATCCTCGACAGGGACTCGGTCGGCATGATCGCGTGGGACATGTCGTAGTGCGCGAAATTCCTGTCTTCGAGCCAGCCATTCTGCGCGGCCTCCTGGTAGATGTCGGTGCCCGGGAAGGGTGTGAGGACCGTGTAGATGGCGAAGTTCGTGTCGAGGCTGAGAGTGAAGCGCCTCAGCTGCTCGATCGACTCCTCCGTGTCCTTCCTGGAGCCGATGATGAGCATGGACTGGCTGAAGATGTCGTTGTCGTTCAGGATCTTCACCGCCTGGGCCGCAGGGCTCTTCTGTATTCCTTTCCTGAACTCCTTCAATCGCTCAGGCGAGTCGCTCTCGACGCCCACGAGTATCCAGTTGTTGCCTACCTCGTGCATCTTCGCCACGAGGTCCGGGTGCCTGACGATGTCGTCCATCCTCGCCTGGAAGAACCACACGGTGTCCTTGCTGAACTCCCTGTCCTTGAGCTCCAGCCAAAGCGCCTTCCCCCGCTTCTCGTAGTCGAAGTTGTCGTCGGTGAGCCAGAGGAACTGCCCGCCGAAATCGTTGTGCAGGTGCTCCATCTCGTCCGCGATGCGCTTCGCGGACTTCGTCCGCCACGTCCCGCCCCAGTGCCGCCACTGAGTGCAGAAGGAGCACCTGAAGCTGCAGCCGCGCGCGCCCTCCAGGATCATGTAGCTGGTGTTCTTGCCCGCCATCATCGTGAAGTGATATTTCCCGATGTTCTTCCCCAGGAGGTGGTAGGCCGGGAAGGGCAGGCTGTCGAGGTCCTCGATCAGGGGGCGGGGGGGCGTGTGGACGATGCCGCCGTTGTTCTTGAACGAGAGGCCCCTGACGTCGGAGACTCCTTTCGCCTGCTCCAGTGCCCTGATCAATTCGACCAGGGTCTGCTCGCCCTCGCTGCGGACGATGTAGTCTATCTCAGGGAAGTCCTTCAATGATTCCTCGGGGATCGCTGAGAAGTGCTGCCCGCCGACGATTGTGACTATCCTCTCGTCCACCTTCTTCGCAAGCTCGGCGACCTTCGCGCACACATATGCGTTGCACGTGAAGCCTGAGGTGGCGACAATGGAAGGAGAGAACGAATCGATGCTCTTCTCCAGTTCAGGCCAGCCCTTGCCCTCCGCCTGACAGTCGACGACCCCGATCTCTGTGCCCGGCAGCTCCCTCTCGACGTATGCCGCAAGGGCGAGGAGCCCCGTCGGCGGCGGGAGGTACTCCCCCATCACGAACCAGTATTCCTTTGGCGGCTCGACGAAGAGTAACCTCGTGGCCATGCGTCTCGACCGAGGCAACCGGTTAGAAGTTGAAATAAGTTTCATTCGAAAGTAGAGTCGACCGCGCGGTAGAATTGAAATATCGGCGGCACGCTGTGTGTATCATGTCTCCGAGGGATTCCAGCAAAGCAGTGGAGATCTTGCCCTTCTTAGACGGTTGGATGGAAGGGTATCTCGACCTGGCGGAGAATCATGATTCGAGGGATCCGCTCTACCACAAGAGCTTCTTGCGGGAGGATGCGAAGAAGCAGATACTGTGGCAGGCGTCCAGGGGCGCGACGAGAGCGCACATCGTCGCGGTTCAAGACGGAAAGGTCGTCGGCAGCGGGAGAGGGCTTCTGATTTCCACATGTGTCGGTGATGAACCGAGTATTGCCACGCTAAACCTCATGGTCGCGCGGGAACTCAGGAGGAAAGGCGTAGGCTCTCTCCTTTTGGATAACCTCTGCACCGAGTTGAAGCGTCAGGGACTGAAAGGAATCCAAATGGGAATGTTGGATGAGTGGACTCCTTGGGTCAGATTCCTCGAGAAGCATGGCTTCAAGGCATACAACCGGACGGCGGATGCGGTGCTCGAGCCCGCCAAGCAGACCAGAGTCGAGCTCCCTGAGACTGATGCGATCATCAGGCCCGTGAGGCTCCCCGAGGAGAGAGGCGTGATCACCAGGTTCATGAATTCCGAAAGGGAGGAGGAACTGCCCTGGGCCTGCGCAATCACGCCTGAGTTTTGGATTACCGGACCGGGATCGGAAATCACAGACCCGAAGGGTTTCTTAGTCGCTGAAGACCAGAAGAATGGAGAGGTCATCGGCGTCGCTTGGGCAAGCACATTCACCGACGAGTCAGGGACACACGGCATGATTGATGCATTGGATGTCGCCAAAGGACTCCTGAAGACGCCATTGAGGAAGAGGCTCATGCTCCAGATCTTGGACTGGCTGTGGAGCAAGGGCGTCAAGGACGTTCAGACGAGGGTGCACATCGGGTTCAAGCACGAGGAGGATCTCTATCGAGAGATCGGTTTCGAATTCCTGAGACCCGCCGCACTCTGGAGGAAATCAATATCAGCTGGCGACGGATAAGGCTGGTTCGTCCGACTGCCAACCGTTTCGGTATGAAACGGCCGAGAGCATCCCGCCAATTCCGGGGATTCGTCACATTCGGGCTCCAGAAGCCTCTGGCAATCGGGCCAGGTGACCATTCCCCATTGATTCCAATTGGATTATTGTCTCAGATTTCCCGAGACCTTGACTTCCTCATGCGGAGTCCTCGAAACATGGACTGGAGGACTCTTCCTCCTCCGGGAGATCAGGAATATAAGAAGTAGAACCACGACTATGACGACGAGAACGATCAGCGACAAAACAAGAACCATTCCCATGGCGGAATTCGCCCCGACGGTGATTCTCCTCGTGGTGGTGCTCAAGAGACCATCAGTGTCCCTCACCTGTAACCGAGCGTCGTAGTTTCCTTCTTTCGAATACTGATGCTGGGCTGTCCTGTTCGTCGACCATGTCGTGTCCCACACACCGTCATTCTCCCAATCCCATCGGACCTCCAGATTCGCGGATGGTGTCTCGAGATCCATTGAGGAAGACGCATCCACTGTGAATGCAGTGGCGACATCTCCGTCCCGAGGAGAAACCGTGAAGAAAGCCGTAGGAGAGTTCTTGGTTGCGTACTGAGCCATCAGAGGATAGTTGTCCCAAGCAGCGATATAGAATGAATACGGGTAGTCTCCGATGCCATCCGGTCCAGGTTGATTCTGCCCCGGACCGCTGGACTGGTCAGAGCGGGAGTAGTCGCTCCAGAAATTGCCGCCACTCGGGTAGCCGTTATCCCAGCGATTCGTACTGGGACGGAAGTCGTATGCCTGCATGTGATTGTCGATGAAATCGTTGTGGTATGTCACGGCGGCGGTGGACTGGTTGAGAACGACGCCCCATTCGTTGTGCCCTATCGTGTTATTTTCCAGGAAGTCCTCGGTGGAATAGTAGGAGTAGAACCCCGCCACGCTGTTGGAAAACACGCTGTTGCCGCGCACATAAGACCGATTCGAATGGCCTGCGTAAATGCCATAGTCTCCGTTCGAGACATCGTTCCCAATGATGACGGTGTTCTCGGCGTGTTCGAGGTAGATACCATTCGAGACTCTTGGAGAGATGCTATTGCCCATGATTGAATTGTTGCGCGAGTAGATGAGATGGATGCCATAGGTGAGGTCTGAAATTGTGTTGGCTGCTATGGTGGCGTTGTCAAAGTTATCTAGTGTGATTCCGAAGCCGCCATTCGCGAAATAGTTGTCTTTGACCGTGGCTGTTCTTGAGTGCGCCAGATTGACTCCGTAGTCATTGCCGGAGATGCTGTTGTTCACTATGGTGATGTTGGTAGAGGAATTTGAGACGATGCCGAACCTGTTGTTCGAGATCCTGTTGCCTACGAATGTGACATTGGATGACGATGTGTAGATGCCGAACGCACCGCCCGAGATGACCGCGTTCTCGACGCGCCCACTGTTGGCGAAGTAGATCATGATGCCTCGGCTGTCGAAACTGCCCGAGTGAATGTGGACATTGCGCACGACGAAATGTGCGTTCGCAGACCAAATCGTGATGCCGCCCGTCGCGGTTGACATTATGTCCCACCCCTCGATGATGTAGGGATTCGAGGATGTTCCATCGCCGCGAGTCACGCCGTTGGCGGCAGTGAAGTCTGAATCACTGGCAATCTGAATCGGCGAGTGCAGAGTATAGGCCGATGTCTCTTCTGGAAAAACCACCAGCGAGAGGATGGAAGTCAGGACAATGACAGCGGCAAGCACCGTCGTCCGACGCGGCCTCTCCTTGACCCTTGTCATACCCTCGATATCTGTATCTGACACTATCTATAAGAGCTTGACCCGTCAATCGATGGAGGACGAGCACCGGTTGCTCGCGGCAAGGCACTCCGATCATTCCCCTCAATGTCGAGACGCTCAGGAGATAGCGGACTGTCCGTTCGGCCCAGCTCGCACGGAATCATGAGCTTGGGGCGGAGCGCCGAGGGGGAGAATTCCAGGATCCACGCCGTCACAAGAGCTGGAGTCCTTTTGAACTCCCGAGGCGGTTTCCCGCCACCAGCTCTCCAAGCTGGCGCCCTACCGGACTAGACGACCTCGGCATCTGCCGCCGCGCGAGTATCACGGCAACGGCATATAAACAGCTTGCCTCACTTGCTGGATAAAAAAATAAGAAGGGATGTCAGGAAAGCCCGGTGTCCCGCCGCGCGACTCCGACGTGACCCTTCGCGCTGTCCCGGTGGAGGTGCGAGGGGGGCTCTATGCCAGCTCTGCGCCGTCGCGCGCGGCATGCATTGAGGAGGGGTGGAGGCACCGCGCGCGCGGGAGGTGAGTCGCGCCCGCGGGTGCGAATGGTGGGTGCATGCGGCGCTTCGGCGCGGCTGGCGGAGCGCGAGATATACGAAGGCGCTCGGGGTCGTGTGCCGCCGGAGTTCGTTGCGAGATCCTTTTTGCTTTTCCCTTGAAGGGGATCTGACATCCCTCCGTCATGGAGTATGGCGGTGGTGGGTGTTAGTTATGACTCACGGATGTATCTTGGCGGGAAAAAGTGCGTTCATATTCCCGAGCGTTCAGGTCTCGGCGACCTCAGCGATCAGGTCGACCTCTCGGCCTTCGACCACCTTCGCTCGAATCATGCGGCCCAGGGGCAGTTCGCACTTGATGGCCAACTGCTTGTAGTTCAAGGTCCTCGCGAGGGTCGTCTTGTTCTTTCCTCTCTCCGTCGTCATCGCGTCGAGTACCCTGCCCTCGTAGGCCTTGTTGATTTGGCGGGAGATCTGGAAACGCATGGCGGTCATCCTGCGAGACCATTCCTTCGCGCGCCAGCCGGCCACCTTCCCCGCCATCGTCTCGGCCTTCGTGCCCGGGCGCGAGGAGAACCTGGTCACGTTGACTTTGCCAGGCTTGACTTCCTTGATGAGGTTCATGGAAGCTTCGAAGTTATGGTCAGTCTCTCCGGGGAATCCGACTATGATGTCGGTGGAGAGCGTGATGTCGGGGAAAGCCTCGCGGAATCCCGCAACGATCCGTTTGAAGTCGTTGACAGTGTAGTCCCGCCCCATCGCCCTCAGTATCTCGTCGTCCCCGCTCTGCACCGGCAGGTGCAGGAACTTGTAGACCTTGGGGGAGGAGTAGGCTTGGATGAGCTCTTTGAAAATCGGGAGACAGGTCTGCGGGCTCGCCATGCCGACGCGGATGCGGAAATCCCCCTCGACTCCCGCAACGGAATCGATCAGGTCGGCGAGGGTCAGGCCGATGTCCCGCCCGTAGGCGGTCGAGTCCTGCGCGGTGAGCCATATCTCCTTGTAGCCCGCAGAGAGATGGCGCTCCACCTGCCGGAGGATGTCCTCTTTCTGGCGGCTCCTCAGACCGCCGCGCGCGAGCTTGGTGATGCAGTAGGTGCACCGCCCAATGCAGCCCTGCGCGATGGGGACTATCGCCTCGATGCTAGAGTCTGGCGGCTCAATCGAAGTGATTTCCTCCCGCCATCCGATTCGTTTCCCGCCAAAAATCTCGGACAGGCGGGCAAGGTCTCCTGGCGGCACCAGCTCCGCCTGTGGAGCAATCTCGGTCACCGTGGCGGGCTGCGCGGTGGCCATGCAGCCGGAGACGATTAGTGGCTTGCCGGTTCCCGCCAGGGCCTTCATCCGAGAGACCATTCGCCTCTCCGTGGAATTAATCACGGTGCAGGTCACGAGCAGGTTCGCATCGGCTGAATCCGCGTCCGTGACTATGGCATGCCCGCCCTCGCGCAGGGTCTCGGCCATCATCCTGGCCTCGCCCTTGTTCAGGGTGCAGCCGTATGCTTCGATGTGGACTCTCACGGGACGAGAGTAGGTCTGGCGGCGATAAGTAGGTTTTGCGGTTACTCTCTGTAGCTGATTCCCGGTTTCCTTTGCACTTCTGGCATTTGGAGACTGCAGCCACCATACCGGCGAAGAGAGCTGCTATGTCGATAAGGGTGTCCAATCCCCGCGCGTCGACAGCGTCCTTATTCTATTCGGGACCTTCTTCTTCTGAGGGCCTGGCAGGTTGCTCTTCCTGAGACTTCTTGCCCCTTTTGCCCTTCGACAATAGGAACAACAGCAAAGCCGTCTCAACAATCGCCACCGCCAACATCGCCCAGAAGGCCCACTGATATGCCGAGGTCTCCTGTGGAGGTGGCTGAGGCGCATTGTCCACCGTGACTGTGACGCTCACTTCTACCGAATTGTTGGTTCCATCATAGGAACGAGCGCGGATAGTGTGCTGCCCGTTGGAGACGTCCGTTGTATCCCAATCGTAGATCCATGACGTGTTGCCCGACGCCTCGATCCATTCTCCATTGTCTATCTTGACTTCCACTTTCCGCACTGTCCCGTCGACATCGGAGGCTATGCCCGCTATCCTGTATGTGCCCGCCACCGTGCTCCCCGGCACGGGAGAGACTATGTTGCATGTTGGCGGGAGGTTCGTGGGCGGCGGGGCCACGGGAGTCGCGCTTGCCTCGTTCGACTTCGGTCCTTCTCCCGCCGCATTGACCGCGCTGACCTTGTAGAAGTTCATCTGGCCGTTCGCTAATCCGGCGTCTATGTATGTGAGGACGTTTCGTATCTCTGCAAGGAGAGTCTCTCCTCCGGCAGTCGTTCCACGGTAGACAACATACCTCGTGATCGGAGAACCGCCATCAGACGAGGGGGTCATCCACGTGAGAGTGACCTGTTGATTTCCCGGAGCAGCCTGGAGGCCATTCGGTTCCGACGGCGGGCTCATGCCAGAGGACGGTGTCGCGCTCGCTTCGTTGGACAGTTGCCCCTCTCCAACGTCGTTCACTGCGCTGACCTTGTAGTAGTATTTCTGCCCATTCGCTAGGCCTGTATCCGTGTGAGAAAGGACGTTCCCCAACTGGACGATGAAAGTCTCCCCGCCGGAAATCGTGCCTCTATAGACCATGTAGTTGGTGATGACGGCGCCTCCGTTGTCCGAGGGAGCAGACCACGTCAGCGTGACCTGTCCGTTGCCCGCCACTGCTGACAATCCAATGGGCGGTCCGGGAGTCGTGGCGGGAACCGCGCTCGTCTCGCTCGACTGAGGCCCCTCTCCCACCGCGTTCTTGGCTGAAACTTTGTAGTAGTACCTCTGCCCGTTGACGAGACTCGTGTCGATGTACGTGAGAACATTTCCAATCTCTGTGGTGAATGTCTCGACGCCGGACGCCGTGCCCCTGTAGACCCTGTAGTTGGTGATCGACGAACCGCCATTGTCCGCTGGCGGGGACCACGTTAGCGTGACCTGCCCATTACCCGCCATAGCCGCCAGTCCGATGGGCGGACTGGGGGCAGAGAACGTCTTGGCGCTCGCCTCGTTTGACTTCGGCCCCTCGCCTATCGCATTCTTGGCGGTTACCGCATAATAGTACCTCTGCCCGCTTCCAAGGCCTGCATCGATGTACGCGAGGACGTTTCCTATCTCCACGAGGAAGCTCTCGCCGCCTGAGACAACATCTCTTCTTATCCTGTAGTTGGTAATGGGCGAGCCGCCATTCGATGTTGGGGGCGACCAAGTCAGGGTGATTTGACCAATGCCGCCCGAGGTTGCGAGGCCGATTGGCGGTCCAGGAACGGTCGGTCCCCCTGTGGGAGTCGCATTTGCCTCGGTAGATCGTGGTCCTTCACCCGCCACATTCTTGGCACTCACCTGATAGTAATACGTTTGACCATTCGTGAGGCCTGAGTCTGCGTATATGAGAACGTTCCCGATTTCCGTTAGGAATGTCTCGCCGCTGGGGACGGTGCCCCTGTAGACACTGTAGTTCATGATTGGAGAGCCGCCATCGTAGGACGGAGGAGACCATGTGAGAGTCGCCTGACCGTTCCCCGCGCTTGCCTGCATGTTCCTCGGAGCGTATGGAGGCCATGGACCAGGCCCAGTGGGCGTCATGAGCGGATACCCATCCTTGTTGCTCCCATCCGGGATGCTGTACGGAGTGTCCCCTATCCCGTCGCTTCCGGGCTGGTCCTGATTCGGGCCGTTATTGCCATCGACTCCCGTGTAGTCAGACCAGTAGTTGCCCCCTGAAGGGTATCCATCATCCCAGGTGTTCGTGAAGTTGTCATCGGACTGGACGGTGTTCCCGACGAAATCGTTGTGGTAGATCGTGTTGCCGCTCGAAAGCACCAGCATCCATATGCCGCGGTCATTGTTGATAATCCGGTTCCCGACGACGGTGGTGTTGGTGGTCAGCCAGCGGATGACTATGCCATCCCGGTTTCCCGAAATCGTGTTGTTGACGATTGTCTGACCGCTCGACGCGTTGATGAATATCCCAGTCCGAGAGCTGGAAATCAGATTGTTGGCAATGATGTTGCTGGGCCCGGACCAATAGATATCGATTCCTCTTCCCGCGTCCGTGATGATATTTCCGGCAATGGTGTTGTTGGTGGTGCTGCTCACTCCCGCGAGGTCTATTCCAGAGGAGCAGCCAACGGCTGTGTTGTTGATGGCGAGGTTATTGGAACCGCCTACGGCGATGCATCCTGTGTTGTTCGAAATCAGATTGCCCGATCCGCCCGCACCGACATTCCCCGCGTTGAAAGAGATCGTGTTTCGAGAACCGCCAAACGAGATGCCCGAAGGGTTGTACATAGCGACATTGTCGTTTGAGTCAGTCGATCGAATATAGTCCCACGCGCCTAGCGCCTCATTGTAGGTGATGCTGTTGTTGCTCGAACTGGTTATGTCGATGAGGCTGTTCCAGAGCTTGTTGCGCGTCAGGATCGTGTAGTCACTGTGATCGGAGACGCTGATCGCGCCAGCCTGACCCGAAGACACAGTGTTGTTGGCGACTCTGTTCCGAAGAGACAAAGCAAGGTTTATGCTGGCGGAGTAGTAGCTTGAGGAGACCGTGTTGTTGTCAATGACGTTCCTCCCGGAGCGGTACATTTGGATTGCAGTGGACTGCGCGCCGCTCGCAAGGTCCGTCGAAAGGTTGTTTGTCAGGATTACATTGTTCTGCGAGTAGCTCAGAGACATCCCATTGTTGTTCCTCAGGGTGTTGTTCTCGATAGTGTTTCCGTCAGAATGGTCGAGAATAAGGCCGATTCCATTGCCGCCGGATATCGTGTTGTTGGCGATGACGTTGTCGTTGGAGCGAGTGAGGGACACGCTCGAGCCTGTGTTGCTCGAGATGACGTTGTTAGACATGACGTTGTTCGAAGAGAAGCCCATCAGCACTGCTGGACCGCCGTTGTTGAAATCCTGTCCCCCCACAGTCACTCCTGTCGAGTTCGCGAGAATGACTTCGCCGGCGCCATTGGGGACAGTGCCGCCGGCAATGCCCTTCCAGTAGTAGACAGGTTTCCCGTTCACCGTGTTGGAGGTGTCGATCACATGCGTATCCCATTGCTCCAGACTGTCGCCACTGACCGATATCCCGGTATTGATCAGAGCATTGCCCAACACTCTGACTCTCAAACTGCTGCCGACGGAGATGCCGTCGTACATCGTGGTCGTTATCCTGTTTCCCTGAAAGGTGCTGTCATTGGAGAGATAGCACCCCAAGCCCCCCCAGTGGTTCATGATGATGTTGTCAGCGATCGTTACATTGTTGACGGAGTTGAAGCCGATCGCATAAGACCAGTAGTCCGTCGTCAATGTGAATCCGCTGATGTTCGCCCAGCTGGCTGTGACTCCAATCGTGGTAGCCGACCTGGTGTTGTAGATTACCGTGGTGTTCTTGTTCTCGCCTACCAGCGACAGCCTCTTGCTGACAGTGATGTACTCGTAATATGTCCCATTGTAGACGAAGACTGTGTCCCCGGGGCTGGCAGCATCGAGGGCCTCTTGAATCGTCGTATAGTTACCCGGGCCCACGCCGCCAACATAGAGCGTGGTGGCTTTCGCGTTCATGGGAATCACCGTGACGACTGCAAAGAAGCCGCCAACCAGCAGGGAGAATGTGATGAACAGGCTCGCAGTGGCCCTCCTTGGCGTCACGAATCGATACAGTGTCGTGTTTGCTCTTAAGTGTTTCATAGCAGATCTTCGCTGTTAGCCAAGAAGCTGCGAGCGGATATTGATTCCTGAACAGAGTTTTACGCATATTTCATAGTAGCGTCTGAATGACGGGGCACTCTGCGTGACTGGAGACTGCCAGCCAAGGGTGTGGCAAAGATGTCACTCTTGTGGAGACTCTCGGCCATCATCCTGGCTTCGCCCTCGTCCAGGGTGCGGCCATCTTTCACGATGTGGACTACTCTGAAAGGTTGAATGGCGCCGGGGATTTTGACGACTGGGGAAACCTTGATATGCTAGGTATTGGGAATTGGGCTAACCATGAAAACTAGCCGCCCGAACAGACGAACGGGAAGGTGGGTCATCCTGCTCGTCGCAGTGACGGTCGTCGTGGCAGTTACTGTCTACTCGGTCTTCAAGACTACGCCACCAGATGATAATCGACAGGAGTACACTCTCATGATTCGAGTGATCCCCCAGGGAACCGGAGACTATTCCGTGATTCTCCCGCTAATTGTTCCCCTGAATGACTCTGCCGTGCCAATCGCGGAGAATGCCCTCGTGTTGAATGTGGTCGGCAACCATAGCGCGAGGATGATCGAGACGCAATATGGCTACGCATTCGAGCTAAACGCGACTAGTGCTTTGGATGTAAACGTCCGATTCACGAAGGAGCTTGATCCGTCGTGGAGATACGACCATTTTGGGCTGAGCATGTGCAGCGAGGGTTGCGGTCAAAGCACCAGAATCTATCCCTATTCCGCCCATCTGAACTCGAGCGGCATCACCTACGTCGACGTCTACGAGAATCTTACTTTCGCGAAAAGCACCTCGAAGGTTTACGTTGACGGATTCTATCTTTGCAGCGGCAGGCTTTATCAAGGATGGCAGAGCCTTCAAGGGCTGCACCGAATGTCACTGTCATAAGGCTGAGAGGTGACGCATGCGCGCTCAACGCACGGACGTCACTGCCAAATTATGAACCCGTCGCGGCTTCTTTATTCGCCATCGTCCTCGCAGTCATGGACAATGCAGGTGACGGCACGAGTCTCGGCCATCATCCTGGCCTCGCCCTTGTTCAGGGTGCAGCCGTATGCCCCGCCGCGGACTCTCACGGGACGAGGGTGGGTCTGGCGGTAGTAAGTAGGTTTTGCGAAGGCCTCAAGGGGGTTCCACGAAGTCATTCATGAACGGACACCATCCGCTCCACTGTTCAGTGGGTAGAAGGATAGATATAGTACACGTATCCATATACCCACTATGGCCCGATCCCTGGAGGTTCCGGAACTCCGATTCGCGCGCCGCGGCGCCAATCCTACGCTGGAAACCATTGAGTACGTCGAGGCGGCCCTGCGTTCCGCGGGGCGCCCGATAAGCCGCAACGAACTGCTCTCAATTCTCTCTTCATGGGGACACTCCACGACCCGCCAGAGCCTGAACGCTGCCCTCGCTTTCTTCGGCGAACAGGGCGTGGTCGCCGAAGGGAGCAAGGGTCTCATCTACGTCCCGGCTGCCTCGCCCGCGCTCTTGAAGGCGATCCGCGAAGGACAGAGGTTGTGAATGCCCCTTGGGGCGAGGGGAGTCGTCCTCACTGCGAGGGCAACCGCCACGCTGGTCGAACTCGAACGAAGGACGAACCCCGAAGCTGCGTCCGTTGCGAAGCGCGTCCGAGCCTACAAGGGTATCCTCCTCGCCGACTGCCTTCACGGCGAGGTCGTACGAAAGGATCGGATCCCCAAGTCTCTTCGGGAGGCGTACGGCCTGGAGAACCTGTACGTGGAGGATCTCCCGTCCTTTTGGCGGCTGCTGTACACCATCGTGCGCGACGGAGGGAGCCGGTACATCGTGATAATCGAAATAGTCAACCACCGCACGTACAGCAGGTGGTTTCTGGGAAGGCAGCGGTGAGCGGATACTCGCCGTCCTCTAAAGCGGGATTGAGCCTTCTCCTGGAGCCGCCACACATCCCCACGCGCACCGCAGCGAGCGCACACATTTCACGATGAGGGGGAACCATGCTCACCGCCGGGTTGAGTCCTGAATGTGCCGGTGCTTCCACCCTCATTCGATTATGAAGACAACGACGATTTCCACCATACCGCCATCGTCGTCTCTCACCGTCACTCTGATGCCGTGCGTTCCCGTCATCGCGTAGACATGAGTCAGTATGTTCATGGCGGTAAGGGGGAATGTGCCGTCGGGACTTGGATATGGATCGGGTCCTGTTCCGTCGTTGAAGTACGTCCTGGCGGTGGCGGGAGTGCCGTCCCCCCAGTCCCAGGTGAACGTGAGGTCGTCGCTGCCGTTGTCTGCGGCATACACCGTGATCACCGCCTGACCTGATGGCAGTTCTCCAGTCAGGTCAACGATCCAAGGATCAATATGGTTCCAGTGGCTGCCGTTTTTCCTCTCTGACTGTTGAACATCGGATGTGTGATGGGCCATGATTGTGAAATTGTCTTGGGTGCCTCTCACGAGCCATACAGGGTTGACCCCTAGTTCCCTCCCGTCCAAGTCCGCAATTGTCTAAGCGATTCACAATCGGCAGAGTCCACCGCCAGAACAGTCAATGAAAAAAATAGAGATGGCCCCGGGAGGGGCCATCGAAGGTATCAGGCCGCCTTGTCCGCGACTACTTCATGGGCTCCGCGACCGGCTTGACCGGTTCGACCAGTCCGGCCTCGCCGCTCTGGTCTCCGGGCATCCGGATCCTGCTCCGGAGCCGCTGGAAGTTCCTTGCCGTCGGGCTGCCCTTCCCCGAGACGCCGATGCACGCGTCCAGGAAGCCGGAGGTCGTCCGGTAGAGGTCGTCGTTCGCCGCGTTCAGCTCGATCGTCAGATCCCTCAGCTCGCGCTTCTTCGTCTCCTGGCGCCCGTTCACGTCCACTGCTTTCTCAAGCTTACTGGACACGACCACCTTCATCTCGTCGGTGCGGAGGCCACCCTTCTCGAGGATCTCCTTCGCCTTGTCGACCAGATCTAGGAAGTTGTTGCCCAGGCCCACAATCTCTGTCTGTGTGTACGACATTCTTTCTTTCTCCTGTCCCTCCTCGGGGGACATTCCCCCTGCGAGGGACGCGATTCTGATAACGGTGGAAGGGCTACTAGCCGTCTCGCAGCGGATGTAGCAAGCGAAAAAAGAGTCGAGGCTTGTCACGGCGGTTCCCCCGCCTACGTCGGAGCGCCCGATGCGGCGCGTGGCGGGTGCGGGTCCCTTCTTGGTCTCAATCGGCCTTTCTCAGCGCCCTTCGCCGCGACTTCCGGAAGACCTGACCCGGTCTTGGGGAGCGCTGGAGGGTTCTCCGCACGGTCCGCCCCGATTTCAGGCAAGGCGGGAGGGACCCGCGGACGGCCGGAAGCGATCTCCGGGCGGAGCACTCATACATTTCCCGACTCGGCGGGAGACTGTGCGGGGGTCCGGGAAGTGTGTCCGGGTGTTCCTGCAGCATTCCGCAGTCGTCCGGGGCTCCGGTTCGATGCGCCGGAGGAGCAAGCGGACCGCAAGCCGTCGGAAGAGAGTGTGACCGCGGTCTCCGCGGGCCCGCCCCCCGTCCCCGGGCGCTGCCGGAAGCCCGGGCGAGTCGCCCAGGATCACCGGAGACCCGTCCGAGGCTCGGTTCGGGTGTTGAATCTTGAGGAATGGAAGGCGTGATTTGAGGGCGGGTGTATCCATGTGATTGTCGCGACGCCACTCTAGGTCAGCGATTTGATGACGTGGCGGAGAAGGCGAGAGCGTTCATTATTGGAGGCGCATGCAAAGCAGATGAGAATGAATCGGCATGGAGCAGATGGAAGTGCGGCCAGTCATGGTGACCGGCGGTTCACCGATTATGTAGAGTTTCACCCGACTTATCTGACCTATTCGAGACAGATGAGGCTTAATAGTGTTCAAACCCCTTTCTCTCCCTTAGACCCCTCTCATCCTATAAGAGAGAATATCAACCCTCCACCTTCGCAAATCGGTCGACTAGAGTGCATGAAACGCTACACAGCCGGAGTTCCGCTTGCCCCCCGTCCGCGTCAAGCGACGATCGCCAGTCAGGACATCCGCCTACGCGCCCGAAGGCGGGCACGATCCGAGGACGGTCGGCGGATCCTCTTGTGCTTGCCGCGCGGCCAAGTGACAGACACGTTTGGACGTCGACCGAGGAAAGATATTTGACGTGAGAACAGCTTACGTCTTCGACCATCGGGTGCTACCCGCCGGTTGAGGGAAGAAGGATGACGACTGTATCTGAGCGCGCTTGCATCGGCACGATTGCTGTCCTGGCTGCCTTCCTCGCCCCGACGGTGGGCGGGTTGCCCTTTTTCGGTGTCCCTGGGGGCCCAGGATTGTCGAGCGGGGAAAAAGCCTCCAGCGGCGTCGAGGACCTCTTCGCTTACCACGCCGTGAATGATGTAATTTACGCGCGAATCGGAGAGCTCAGCGGCGGTTCGTGCTGGTCGGACGACTGGAACTACAGGTATGATCCTTACTTGGATTCGACTAGCGTCTTCTCCCAGGAATACAGTCTCTGGTTCGGCGGCGCGATCCACCGATCTCGCACTGATGGATGTAGTCTTCCAGTCCCGACAGATTTCACAGTCGAAGATTACTTCGGAAACGGGATAAACGACCCCGACAATTACGCTCGCACGCGTTCAGGGAATTTCACTGTGGGAATGACCGTCACTATCGATGGGAGACCGAGAAGCCCGGGAGAGGCCTCGTTCGTTCAAATCGTCTATGACGTCACGAACACGGGCAGCGTCGCCGAGGCGGACGTGCGGTTCTTCGCGCTCGTCGACTACGACATTCCCAACACGACCGGCGACAACTATACAGACGATACCAGTGACTATGATCCCATGACCGATACGGTCTGGGTGCGGGATCCCCGGTTCTTCAAAGCGGGTCTTTCGGCCAGCGACCGGCGGTCGAGCGCACACGGCATGGACGCGTATGAGATTGAACTCTGGGGGGACGACGGCGATGGGGTCCTCAACGGCCTGGACAGCTACGGACCGGCCGATCCCGGGGTGGGAGAGCAATGGAACATCGGAACCATGGAGCCGGGGGCATCCTGGACGGTGACCGTGGTCTTTTCGTTCAATGCGGAGCTCGTTATCGCTGACGCGGGCGGGCCATACAACGGCGTGGAAGGCACGGTGTTATCGTTCGATGCCAGCGCATCGAGGGGAACGGGACCCCTGCAGTACCGATGGAGCTTCGACGGAAGAGTGACCTGGGGCCCTTGGTCCCCGAGCCCCACGACGTTCAACACGTGGTTCGATGACTTCTCAGGGTTCGCCTGCGTGCAGGTGAGCAATGGCGCTAAGACGCGCGGGGACTGCGATCCCGTGACGGTGGCGAACCTTGCGCCAACCGTTGCTGCGTGGGCGAGCCCGAGTCCGGGCATGGAAGGACAGCCAGTGACGTTCGACGGGGAGTTCCTCGACCCCGGTTCGCTAGACACCCAGACCGCGATATGGTATTTCGGTGACGGCTCGGCTTCGGTGCCGGGGACATTCAGCCCAGGCGTGGGCTATCAGCAACATGAGATGGATGCCGTCTCGCACACGTACGGCCGCTGCGGGCAATACAATGCGACCCTGACGGTCGTGGACGACGACCGGGGCCAGGGCACCGCCATCATCTCAATCGAAATCTGCGCGGCGGACCCATCGGTGACCCTGTTCCCACCCGATCCCCTCGGCCCGCAGGAGGGCGCTCACGTCACGTTCAACGGCTCCTTCGAGGATCCCGGCTGGCTCAACACGCACACCGCATCGTGGGATTTCGGCGACGGGTCGCCGATTCAGCCAGGCGCGTTCAGCCCCGGGGCGGGTTACACGCACCACGAGATGGACGCGATCCAGCATACGTACGATCAAGAGGGCATGTTCACGGTCTGGCTCACGGTCCGAGACGAGTGCGGCGCCGAAGGACGGGCGTCCCTGCAGATCACGGTGCAACCTCCATCGCCCGATTACGAGCCACGGGATGCGCAGCCAGTTGGTCCGACGATTGGTTTTTCGCTGTACCTTGCGCTTTCCCTCGAAGTCTTGAATTCCGGGGACGGCCCCGCCTCCAGCTCCGCGACCCTTGCCTTCTACAACGAATCTATGCCCGGGACTCCCTTCGCGACGTTCTCCGTTCCTCCCCTCGATTCACAGAGCCGATCCGCACGATTCGAGGCCACTTGGTTCTCGCCAGGCACCCCGGGTGTGTACAGCGTCATTGCAGACGTGGACTACGGGAACCAACTCGTAGAGGAGAACGAGTCGAACAATCTCCACGCATGGTCGATTCGGGTGGTTCCCGGCCCCCTCACCATACTAGCAATCGGATCGCCGAACATCACCGCGGGGTCGACGTACGTGACCTCCGCGACGCTCCTCTCCTTCTCCGTCCTCGACCGTGGGGACACGGGCATTCGCGCGACAAGAGTGCGGATTGACGCAGACCCATGGTTCGGCTACACCATCCCCTGCACCCTCTCAGGCGACGGGGAGCACTCCGTGCAGTGGTACAGCGAGGACTACGCGGGGAATGTGGAGGCGACGCATTCCATGTTCATCCGCGTGGACGACACGCCACCCCAGACGACGATCTCACCCACGGGCTCGAATGCAATACCTGACACAGCCTTCCTCCTCACTGCAACGGACTCGGGGAGCGGCGTCGCCCGCACGGAGTACCGTGTCGATGGCGGCGAATGGCTGCAGTATGAAGGGGAGTTCTTCCTCTCCGCAGGGAATCATGTCATCGGTTACCGCTCCGCTGACCGCCTGAACAACACGGAGGTCGAACGCACGTTGCCGGTGACCGTGGCGACGCCGCCCGGCACCTCCACGACGAACTGGAAGCCCCTCGTCGCCGCGATCTTCGCGACGGTCCTCGCCATCCTCGGCGCGTGGTCCTCGCGGCGCTCGCCTTGGCCTACGGGCACCCGCCGCCGCCTGCGAGCGTTCTTCCTCTCCGCCCTGCCCTTTGTCGTCGCGGAGGCCGCAACAGGCGCTGTGTCCCTCCTCACCGGGCTCCTCGCGATCCCGCCACTCTTGGATTCGGGGACGGTGGTGGACCTGACTATCCTTGTCGGGGGGATTTTGGTCTCAGTGTACCGCCTGCGGAAAGGGAAGCCTGCGACATGAGCGCGAAGGCCGAGGTTCGCGGACTGTAGGCGAACCAGCTGTGTAGAGTGTCATGGCCTTCTTGTAACCCGTTCGCGTCCGGAGTGAGCTAAGAGTTGTTCTTGAAGCATAGGCGGATCCGATGCTGATCTCCTATGGAGAAAAGACGGCTTCTAAGACTATTAATGAAGCCTTGTCGCGAAAAGGCCGAAGAAGTGGGATGAAACGCTACACCGGCGGTTCACCGATTATCATCGGTTCTCGGGCTCGTTCGTTGCTTCGGCTTCCATTTCTCTCGCCTTCAATACTCTCGCGAGCGCGACGACCAGCCCCGCCACGAGAACACTCAGGTCGACGACGGTTCCGAACCCCAGCGTTGGCGGTATGGCGAGTTGGCCGGTTTGGTAGGAGGCTGTCCCGGTCGCCGCCTCCGCCAGCACGAACGGCACCGAAGTGATGATGAACGCCTTCATCACCGCCATCCTGTCCTTCCCGCCTTTCCACGGCTTTCTCTTCGATGACCACAATCCGACAACCGCCAGAATGACCGCGAAGACGAGAGCCACAATCGGTTTGTAGTTCACAGCGACCTCAGTCGGTGGCGGCTGTCCAGTCACCGTCACCACCAGCCACTTCTCCCTCTCCGTGTTATTCAGCATGTCGTTCGAGTAGTAGGAGATGTTGTGCACTCCCTCTGGGAGGGTGAAGCCGCCGATGTAGTCTGTCCAGTTCCCGCCATCTATCCTGAATCGTGTGACGTTCACACCGCAACCGGAGTCCGTTGCATTGAGGGTGAACGGAGCGGCGGGGGAGATCGTCGTAACAGGTGGCGTGTCGTCGAGGATCAGCGTCTCGTTCCGAATTGCCTCCTCATTCCCGAGGTAGTCGAACGAAAGGAACTCGACGAACCATGTCCCGTCCCTTCCCGCCAGACTGAATGATGTGGAGTAGTCCCGCCATCGAGACCATGATCCGTTCCAGAGGCGGTAGAATGTGGAGTTGCGACCGACGCCGCCATCAGTCACCATGAGGACGAGAGGCGTGGACGACTTGACGAAGTTGCCGCCTGTTGTGTACTTCGGGTCGCCGATGGAGAGTGTGGTGGCGGGAGGGGAGTCGTCGACGACAACACCACCGGCTTCGAGGCGAAGACCGACCTGCGGTTCCTCTTCAGCAAGCAACTGTCACTTCTCGGCTCTCACCAGGGCAGCAAGGCGGAGATGATCAGGGGGCTGAAATGGTTCGAGGCCGGAAGAATCAGGCCCGTCATCGACAGGACGTTCGCCCTGAAAGATGCGGCGAGAGCTCAAGAGACCATGGAAAAAGGACAGCACTTCGGGAAGACCGTCCTCAAGCCCTAGACCCGAGCGCCTTCTTCACCGCCGCCTGCAGCACCTCGTAGTCCGGGAACCTTCTCTCCTTCGTGGCCGAATAGACCAGCTTCCCGCCGACCTTGATATCGTAGACGCCCTGGTCGCCCGGTACCAGTTTCACCGCCGTGATGTCCTCGCCGAACTCGGTAAGGAGCTGCTCGGTGTGCTTCATCGCCAGCGGCAGATACTTGCAGGGGACGCAGTATTTTATCTCGACCGTGACCATTTCTTTTGCCTGACATTATTACACAACTCCGGGCTAGTTAAAGTTGTCTCGGCAATGGAAGACCGATGGGGGTTTTTGGGAAGCCATTAAGAAGATGATTGTCCTCTTCTTGCCGTGTTCGACTGGCGGCGGGCAGGCAGCTGGTGCGGCCTCGCAGGTTCATCGATATTCCTCATCGCCTGGGCCATTGCGATCGCGGCGACTCCAGGCTACAGCTTCGGGGGTCAGTGGGTCAGCGACCTAGGCGTGGGGGCGGGTGCTTCGTTCTTCAACGCCGGCGTGATTGTGGCGGGAATCCTCTCGATTCCATTTGCGCTCACCCTCGCGATCGTGCTCCGTCCCTCTCGCCTCGGGATTGCGGGTTCCATGTCTCTCGCTCTGGCGGGAATCTTCCTCGCCGGGGTCGGCATCTTCACCGAGAACGCGGGCGAGACGCATTGGTTCGTCTCCATCTCGTTCTTCTCCCTCGCCCTTCTGGCCACCGTCCTGCTTTCATATCCGCTGTATCGCTCCGACGCCATGGGCCCTTGGAGCGGCCGAGTCACCGCCGCAATCGTCCTGATCGGTGCGGCCTTCGTCGCCCTCTACGGGATGGGGCCCCTTGCGGAGACAGTTGCCGTCCTGCTCATCGCCATCTGGTCGCTCGCGATTGCGTGGAAGCTCCGCTGGTACCTTTGCGTTGATTTCCCCGCAAGGGGTATTTGATGATTGAATCGGGTGCCGTCTGCCCCTAATCTAGCTGCTTCTTCCCGGCGGTCTTCTGGAGATATGCGCCCATCTGCTCGGATTCCCATTCCTCAAGGTCTTGTCAAATCTTCAGGGATTTCCGAGTCATACTCACATCCTCGAGAATGGCCGTTCTCCATAGGAGCGAAGATGATGGCGTCGTCCGCGTCGTCTTTCATCACTAAGTTCTTGACAACGCCATTCCTCAAGCAAGATTAATGTGCCCCTGTGCACATAGCCATTGGGAGAGCAGAATGGCCTTCTACCAGACCGGGGAGAGAGTCCGCGCGGGCAGGTTCCGATGCGCGGGATGCGGGGTCGATCTGCAGATTGATAAGGACGGCGAGCGCCTCCCCGAATGCCCGTGCGGATCGCGCAGCTACGAAGGACACGCGTCCCTGAAGGCCCGATAGGATCATTCGAGGTTCTCGACATACCTCTGCGCGTCGACCGCCGCCTGGCAGCCGTATCCTGCAGCGGTGACCGCCTGCCTGTACCTGTGGTCGTGCACGTCCCCCGCCGTGAATACCCCGGGGACGCTGGTCATCGTGTTCTCCTTCATGACGACGTAGCCCTTCTCATCCATCTCGACATGCCCCTTCAGGAAGGCGGTGTCCGGGTCGTGGCCAATCGACAGGAACACCCCGTCAGCTTTCAACTCGGTCACATTCCCCGTCTTGACGTTCTTCAGTCGGATGCCCTCCACCTTCGTCGAGCCCAGGATCTCCTCGATAACCGTGTCCCACATCCAGTGGATCTTCTGGTTCTTCATCGCCCTCGTCTGCATGATCGGGCTGGCCCTGAGCTTGTCCCGCCGGTGGACCACCGTCACCTTCATGCACATGTTCGTCAGGTAGATCGAGTCCTCCATCGCGACATCCCCGCCGCCGATGACGACGACCTCCTTGTCCTTGAACAGGAACCCGTCGCACGTCGCGCAGGCCGAGACGCCCTTGCCCCGCAACCTCCTCTCGCTCGTGAGCCCGAGCCACTTCGCCTTCGCTCCGGTGGCGACTATGACAGCTTTCCCCTCGTAAGCGGCATCGCCGATGAAGACCTTCAGCGGCTTGCCGGAGAAGTCGACGGTGGTCACGTTGTCGTCGACGAACTCCGTCCCGAACTTCTCCGCCTGCTTCCTCATGAGGGTCATCAGGTTGGGCCCCATGATCCCATCGGGGAATCCAGGGAAGTTCTCCACCGTGGTCGTGAGCATGAGCTGCCCGCCGGGGAGGCGGTAGCTGTCGTCGACCGTGGGGCCGCCTGCGATGCAGAGGACTTTGAGGTTCGCTCGGCAGGCATAGATTGCGGCTGTGAGGCCCGCGGGACCGGAGCCGATGATGAGGATGTCGTACATGGCGCGACTTAGAGCACGCGCTCCGTCAAAAACCTTCCCCGACGGCGCGGGGGCACCCGAGGAGCATCAGGCTTAAAGCCCCCTGAGAATAATATCCAGCTCACATGGCTCAGCAGAAGACCATGGCCACATGCCCCGAATGCAGGGCTAAGGTCCGCAAGGAGAACCTCAAAGGGCATATCGACAAAGTGCACAAGAAGGCGGCTGCGGCGAGGGAGAAGACTCCGGAGCAGACGGCAAGGTCGACCCGCCCGAGAATCAAGGATCAGCGCAAGGTGAGCCCCTGGCCCGCCATTGCCCTTGCACTCCTCATGGCCCTCTCGAGCCTGGGAGCGTACGCGATCTTGACGCAGACACCTAGCAACCCGAGCAACAACCCGCCGCCGTCCGGCAATCGCAAGGCCGTAGTCGCCACCAGCATGGGCACATTCACGATTGAACTCAGAGAGGACAAGGCCCCCATAACCGCCGGCAATTTTATCCACCTTGTTCAGCAAGGATTCTACAATGGAAAGGGGTTTCATCGAGTTGTTCCGGGCTTTGTAATTCAAGGCGGGGAGGACCCGACGCAATCAGTGCCATCGATTTCATGGGAGAATACCGGACTCAAGAACGTAGCGTACAGCGTTGCGATGGCGCGCACCGGGTCAGCAAACAACTCGCAATATAAAGACAATGCGACCAGCGAGTTCTTCGTCAACCTTGCATACAATAGGGATCTGGACCAGTACGCCTATCCCTACGTGGTCTTCGGGCAGGTGACAGAAGGGCAATCCGTGGTGGATGCAATCGGCCAGATACAAGTGACCCCACCCGACGAGCCGCCGGTCGTTACAATCTCATCAATCACGATTGTTCCTTGACCGTTGCAGCAATGAAGCCCCTGTGTCACCCTCTCAGCCACCTTGAACCATTACTCCCCGTTCAAGCAAACCCATCGACACATTCCGTATTCCAACTCGGCGCAGAAAGCGCTTTAGCTCGGCGAAAGAAAGGTCGTGCCTGACGGTCTCCGACAGGTTCTGAGGAACGTTTATTCACGCCTCTTCCAATGTCCTCGCGGTGCAGAGAACCCAGCAGCTCGGTCAAGGAGAAGAGAGACCCAGGATTGCCGTCGTCGGCTGCGGCGGTGCGGGATGCAACACGGTCCACCATCTCCCCGCCACTCCTGGTTTGGAGATCATCGGCCTCAACGACGTCCCTCACCCGTCTCTCCTTGGCATCAAGCACCGCGTCCTCATCTCAGAAGACGAGCTCAAGACGATCGCAACGCTGGACGACTCGGTCGCCCGCGGTTTGGAGATTGACGCCGAGAGGCTAATCGCGCGCGAACTCATCGGGTTCGACATGGTCGTCGTCGTGGCCGGCCTTGGCGGGAACACGGGTGGAGACGGGGCGAACGCTGTCGCGCGCGTAGCTCGCGTCCACAACATCCCGGTGTGGGGGATCGTGACCCAGCCCTTCAAGGCGGAGGGGCTCAGGAGGAGGATGGCGAGCCAGGAAAGCCTCGACAGGCTGCGCAAGAGATGCCCCGGGGTCCTCGCCTTCACCAATGATGAACTCCTTGAGATCGCCCCGGAGATACCGATCATGAGGGCATTCGCGATCATGGGGCAGATAATGGTCAAGCCCCTGGAGGCGATGTCGAAGCTGATCACGAAGAGCGACATCCGCCTCATGCGTGAGTTCTTCGCAGGGTGCCGCGAGCTCAGGCTCGGGATCGGCGAGGCGAAAGGCCCTCACAGGTCATTCGAGTCCGTGATAGACGCGTTCGCCTCGCCCTGGATGAAGTTCGATGCGGAAAGGGCAAGGCAGGCGATGGTCTTCATCAGCGGCTCGAAGGTCGACGAGGACATCGTCAATGATGTCTTGCACAACGTCTCGCTCCGCGCGCCGATCGCAGAGGTCCTGTACGGCGCCTACACGGAGGGAGAGGGCGAGATGATCAGGGTCAGCGTCATGGTCCCGCCGCCATGAGCTACCTGAGCGGCCTGCCCATCACGTGCCTTTCCATTTTGAAACCCATCTTCAGGTAGATGGGTCTCGCGCTTTCATTGCCATCAGCGACCTCGAGCTTGACCTTCTCCAGTCCCTGATCCCGGAACCACTTGAACGCGAACTCTATCAGCTGCCTGCCAACGCCCTGCCGCCTCGCCCATTCAGCCACGTAGATGTCGAAGATGAACCCGTACGGCCTAGACGAATAGAACGGCATCGTCTGCCCGAGGAGAATGTGCCCCGCGGATATTCCCCTCTCATCTTCCGCGATGAATAGACTGTTTCTGGGGTCGTCCAGGTAGGGGCCGACGGCCTGCCTGAAGTGGCTCTCGAACTGCCGCCTGTCCATCCCTGCCCTCTCATCCTCAGGTATGTCCCGCCATGCCGTCTCCAGAGTCGCCTTCCAGAAAGCCTCGCGGTCGGCAGCCTTGCCGTCCCTTAGCCTCACTCGCATGATTGCCGCTAGGCAATGGAGGATATTAGACAGTTGGTAGAATCCGCCAATCCCTCCCGCCATCTCTTTTTCGGCGGTGATAACCAGCGCGGTGCTATCTAATAGCCTCGCCCGCGCTAGATTCGGACGTGCTCCAGCCCCAGTGCCTTCGCTGCGGGGCTATGTCCCAGGCTCCTCTGTGCAGCAGGTGCCTTTCATTCCTCGCAGCGCACAGACCCCTCCTCTTCGATCCGAAGGTCGATCGGGGGACATCGGTGGTCGAGCTGTTGGGAAAGGGCGGGAGGCTCATGGCGACCCTCGACCCGAAGAAGCCGCTATTGGCTTTCGACGAACCGCCCCTAGACTGGAAGTCCGAGGCGGCGGCCGAGTTCATCCTGAAACACATGGGCTTCAATGGCGGCGCTCCAGACAAGCTGACGCTGGGCGACGCCGAACTTCTCCATGATATCCTGTTCCATTTCTCGCAAAGGCCCCTGAACCCGGGGAAACTCGAATCCAGACTTCAGGCGTTGAAGAAGCGCCTTGCCGAGATCCCTTATCTCCCGCAAGTCGAGGCGAACCTCAAGAGTCAGACGCCGCCAGTGTTCGCACAGGCGGTCGCCCCGGCGGTCTCGATCACACAGCCGGTCATCGAGCGACTGGAGGAGGCGCGGGGGGTGATTGAGCTGCCTTCACCGCCCCCCGACGAGCCCGAACCCTTGCCGCCAGAGCCTCCAGACGCCCCCGAGCCGGAGATACCGCCGCTGGAGCCGCCACCGCCCCCCCCGCCAACGCACATGCCCCCTGGGCCGGGAGAGCAGCGCCCCCAGACCCCGCCAGTTCCCGAAATCGTCACCGCGGCCGCCGAGCTCGAGCAGCTTCAAGCGGAGATCCAGAGGCTGTCCATGCTCAAGGCGCAGATGGGGAGGCAGAGGGACGAGATTCAGAACGTGCTCCAGGTCGAGAGGTCCGCGCTGGAGGAGCGCGAGGTCCTCGTGACCGCCCAGGCGACCACCTTGCAGTCGCGTGCGAGAGAACTCACGGAGAAGGAGAAGGATCTGAGTTCGAGGGAGGCGGAAACGGCTAGACAGAGGCGCCGCCTTGACCTGACCGAGTTCCTGATGTCCGTTCCCGAACTGGAGAGGAAAGACCTCCAGGTTCTGCGCGCGAACTACCAGGACCTGGAATCGCTCAAGTCCGCGACCCTCGACGACCTCATGGCGGTCGGGGAGCTCGGCGAGGCGAAGTCCAGAGAGCTGTACGCCGCACTGCACCCAAGCTGGTCAGACGAGGACGAGGACCTCGCCACCAGGGCTCAGGCGCTCCTCGAGGTAGGCGACTATCATGGGGCGCTCCAATGCTACGACTTCATGCTGAGGAAATCCCCCGAGAGCGAGAACCTCTGGTTCAACAAGGCAGAGGTGCTCGGGATGATCAACGACCGCGAGGGGGCGCTTCAGGCGTACTCGCGCGTGCTCGAGATCAACAAGAACAATGCAATCGCATGGCGGGAGAAAGCAGACCTCCTCTTCGAGGCAAGCAGGATTGAGGAAGGGATACGCGCGCTCCGCAGCCTCATCGAGGTCGACCGCGGGAAGGTCGACATAGTGCTCGCGAAGGCGGAGAAGGTCGCCGCACAGGGCATGGAGAGAGACGCCGTCCTGCTCTACAACGCGATCCTGGAGGCGGACCCGGGGAACGTGAAGGCGCACCTCGGACTGGGAGACTGCCTGGTGAAGCTCGGCGACTGCAACATGGCGGACAAGATGTACACCCGGGCCCTCGGCAGGGACCCTCAGAACCCGCGCGCCCTCCACAGGAAAGGCTTGATACTCAACCGCAGGGGGAGGTGGGGGGCGGCACTGCAACTCTTCAACAGGGCGATCGCTCTGGACTGGAACTACGCCGACCCATGGATCGGCAAGGGCGAGTTGCTGCTCAAGCAGGGAAAACCGTCTGAGGCCCTGGACTGCTACCAGAAGGCAATCGAATTCGGACCTGAAAGGGCAGACGCCTGGGCGGGCAAGGCCTTGGTGCATCTGGCCAGAGAGGAGACCGAGCAGGCCAACGCCGCGATGGCGAAAGCGGAGGAGCTCGAACCCGAGAGCGAATCGCTCAAGGAAATCAAGAAGGTCGTCGAGCGCGGCGCTCGAAAGGGCGGTCACGAGCCGCGCAGAGTCATCATCAGGGAGGATTCCGACGAGATCCTGAAGGCCGTCCTGAAGGACTCGAAGGGAATCAGCGAGTCGCAGATACTGAGGAGACTGGCGGACATGGCCCTCGATGCTGGGGACCTCGAGGAGGCTCTCAAGAGCTACTCGGAGGCCCTCGCGACGGATGAGAACGATGCCGACGCCTGGTGCGGCAAGGGCCTGGTCCTCCGCAAGATGGGGCGGTTCGAGGAGGCGGCGGAGGCCTACGACCGTGCCCTCAGAATCGACCCGAACAGGGAAGACGCGAAGCATGGCCGCGAGGCCTGCGCAAAGGAGGAGGCTGCAAAATGAGCGAGACAGGCAGTAGCCTCCCCAGCGTCGCCAGGCTCGAAGAGGCCATGGAAGCCGGCCACAAAGCCATGCGCTTGGAACGCTGGAAGGACGCCATGGGCTTCTTCCGGATGTCCACTGAACTCAAGCCTCTATACGTCGAGGCGTGGCTCGGCCTGGCGATGGCCCTGAGGCGTAGCGGGAATCTCCGCGGAGCGGTCGATTCCTACCAGAAATCGCTTGAGATCAATCCCGGCAACAAGGACGCTTGGACGGGGCTGATCGAGACGCTCCATGAACTGGGGATGTACAAGCAGGAGATTGAGGCCTGCGACTGCTTCCTGCGTTTCAACTCGAGAGCTGATGGCGCTCTTCTGAACAAGGGCGTGGCGCTGCATTCCCTCGGGAAACTGGAGGCCGCCCTGGATTGCTTCACGCAGGCCGCCGACCGCAGACCGGACAGCGTGGCGGCGCTCAACAACAAGGGCGCCGTACTGCTCAGGCTCGGACGGCTTGAGGAGGCTCTGGAGGCTTTCGATTGGGCGCTGACATTCGAACCTCATCACGACGATGTCCTGAGGAACCGCTGCCTGCTGCTGATCCGCCTCGGGCGTTACAGCGAGGCTGTGCGCGCGGCGGAACAGATGCTCGCGGTGAAAGAGGAAGGATGGCTCTGGATGCTGAAGGGGCTCGCCCACGCCGAGCTCAGGGAAGTGCCTCTCGCGCTGCAATCGCTCGAGAGAGCGAGGGAACTCGACTCGAATCTCGAAGGACTGGAAGAGGCCCTCGAAAGGACTCGCAAGCTCAAGGCGACCATGGAGGAAGCGGAGAGGAGACTGCCCGACGGAGTGTCGGAGCAAAGGAAGGGAGCGGAGACTCCTGTCGCCGATCAACTTCAGATTCCTCCTCAAGGAATCGCCGTGGTCCTCTTCCATCTCGGCTACCCGACGGAGGCCCTGCGCATCTGGCAACAGTCGATGGACAAGGACTGCCCCGACGACTGGCTCGGGCTGGGAAAGGCGTTGATGGCGGGCGGAGAGAGACATGCAGGGGAGAGGTGCCTCTCCGAGGCCGCCAAGCGGGCCTGGGGGGATGGAAACGCGACCGAGTTCCCCACCGACGAACTCCCTTCACTTTGGCGGGAAATCTCGAAGCATGTCTCCGAGGAACGCAAGAATGAGGCCATGGATCTGCTCTCCCGGGCACTGGAGTACAGGGGAGACCTGGAGCACGGCTGGGAGTGGCTCGGAGTGCTCAGGGCCTTGGACGGCCAGCTGGTCGCGTCGGAGGCAGCCCTGCGCCAAGCGACGGATGTTGAGCCCGACTATGCTACGGCTTGGAGCAACCTAGGCGCGGTCCTCATAAGTCAATGTAAACTGAACGAAGCATCAAACGCCCTCCGCACCGCCCTGGTGATCGATCCGAATCACGCCGAAGCGCTCAACAACCTGGGCCTCGTCGAGTTGAGGCTCGGCAACTGCACCGAAGCACGGGAATCGCTGCGCAGGGCGATCAAGATCAAGGAACACCCGCAGACCTGGCTGATCCTCGCCGCAGTTATGGAGAAGATGAACCGGTGGCGGGAAGCGGAGCACTGCTACGAGAAGACCCTCGCACTCGACCCGAAGAACGCGATGGCGGTGGCAGGACTCGCGAGGACAAGGGGCAAGATCGGCTCTCGCACGAAAGCCATGATCGATAAAGGAAGCAGGCGGCTGATGCACATCAGAGGCGTCGGACCGAGCAGGGCCAGGGCGCTGGCCAAGGCGGGATACACATCGCCCAAGGCCATTGTCGAAGCTCCGCTCGCCGACATCTCAACGCTGCCCGGTTTCAACAGATCCGCCGCGGCGGAAATCAGGAAGACCGCGCGTCAGCTCCTCATGAAGCGGAACCCGCGAAGGTCCCCGGGCAGGTAGCTCCTGAGCCTCCCTATCTGTTCGTAGTCCGCCACGAGGCCTTTTATCTGCTCCTTCGAGAGGCCGGAGTGCTTCAGCTGTCTCCTGAAGACCCTGACGCCCTTCTTGCGCCTCGCCTTCATTCGGAGGAGGGCCAGGCCTGCCTTGAGCACGAGGACTGGGATGAAAGCGACGATCTCGACGATATCGCCGCTACTTCTCCTCGTCGACCTTGCTCCGGATTCGCTGCTTGAGCTTCTCTTCGATCTCTCGTCCGATGTCATCGTCCTCGTCCCCGTGCTCGTGCTTCCCGCCGCCGCTAACCGCCTTGCCTATGATGCCCGCCAAGTCCAGCGAAGACATGTACGTCTTCGTCAGCTCGTAGGCCTGCTGGTCTGTCATCCCGCTGTCCTTCAGGGACTTATAGAAGCCAGCGATTGCCTGTCCGTACTTGGCGGCGGACTCCTTGCCGTAGAGCACGTCGGTCAGTGCGTTCAGGAGCGCGGGGATCTTCTGGGAAACGACCTCGAGGATCTCCTTCACTTCTTCCGCGTCATGCTTCTCTTCTGACATTTTCATTCACTTTCCTTTTTTGCCTTGATTACCACTAGGTTGACCCTCATACTTCTGGAGACCGAGCAACTGTGACCACTTTTGCACGACCTCGTCCGATATGCTGAACCGCCTCTGCTTGCTGTCGGTCGACACCGTTACGACCCCGTTCTCCACCAGCTTGTCGAGGCGTTCCCTGACGATGCGCCTCGAGGCGGAGCCCCTCCTCTGCCTCATCTGCTCGGCTATCTGGGATATGTTCCTGTCTCCCTTGTCGAACAGTATCTTCACGATCTCCTGGGATATCGAATCCTTCAGACCGGGGATGACAACCTCGGGCGATATCTCTCCGTACCTTTGATAGAGCTCCAGGAGCCCGAAGTACCGCTTCGCGACCCCCTGAAGCTCATCCAGCTGGCCGAGCACCTTCTGATATGGCCTGACTGCCATCTCCAGCGCTTCGGAGAGCTGGGCGATCTGCGTCCTCAGCTCCCTGATCTCGTCATGGAGGTCCTCCTCGGTCATTCGCGCTCTTATCGGCTAACGCCTATTAATCTGTAGCCGTCCGGGACCATGCGGGCTGAGGAGTCATTAAGAGTGGACAGGGCGTTCCCGCGGCGTGGTCGAACTCAAGCCCACCCACTACGACGGCGTGTTCTCCGACGGGCGGGACTTCTTCACGCGGAATCTCGCGGCGGGAGTCAAGGTCTACGGCGAGAAACTCCTGACCTGCGGCGGGAAGGAGTACAGGCGTTGGGATCCCTACAGGAGCAAGCTCGCGGCGCTTCTGCAGAGGGGTTGCCCTGAATGGCCTTTCAAGGAGGACACGGAAGTGCTCTATCTCGGTGCCGCCAGCGGGACCACGGCGAGCCACCTCTCTGACATCTGTATGGAAGGGAGGCTGTACTGCATCGAGATATCCTCGAGGGTCTTCCGCAAGCTACTCGACGTGGCGGTAAGGAGGCCGAATATGATGCCATTCCTCGGCGACGCGGACCGACCGGATGCTTACAAGAGCCTCTTCGGCTTGGTCGAGGTGGTCTACCAGGACGTAGCACAGAGAGACCAGGTCCCGATCTTCTTGAAGAATGTTTCCTTCCTGGGCCCCGGGGGGCTCGGGTTCCTCATGGTCAAGGCGAGGAGCATCGACGTGGCGGCGCAGCCCGCAGACATTTATCGCCAAGTGTCAAAGGATCTCTCCGCAGCTGGGCTCAGCCTCCTCGGCACCGTCCGGCTCGACCCATTTCAGAAAGACCACGCGGCGGTCGTCGTCCAAAAGCCTTCGGGGCAAGCTTAAATAACGGCGCAGTTATCAGCATCCTCCCCTGAGGCGAAACATGGCCAGATTGTATGCGAAGAGGAAGGGCAAGTCGGGCAGCAGGAGGCCTCAGGTCAAGGAGAGCCCCGCCTGGGTCCAGCTCAAGAAGGACGAGATAGAGAGCCTCATAGTCAAGCTGTCAGGGACCGGTCTGGCCTCGGCGCAGATAGGCCAGAAGCTGAGGGATTCCTACGGCGTGCCGGACGTGCGCCTCGCGACCGGGAAGACCGTCGTGAAGATCATGAAGGAGAAGGGTGTGAAGATCGACATCCCCGAGGACGTCGCATCGCTCATGAAGAAGGCGGTGCACCTCCAGACGCACCTCAAGGCGAACCAGGCCGATCTCTCCAACAAGCGCTCCCTCGAACTGGTCGAGAGCAGGATACGCCGCCTCTCGCGCTACTACAAGCGCGAAGGGGTGATTCCGCAGGACTGGGACTACAAGGTCATGCTGGCCGAGATCGGGGCAAAGTAAGGCGGGGGTGGAGCACGTCGAAGCTCTCGGACATCGTCCCGGCGCCGCTCCTTTCTAGGATACAGCAGGGCGCGCAGTTGCTCGAACGGTCCCGCCGCGCGAGGATCCTTTGTCACTATGATCCCGACGGCGCGGCCGCCGCCGCGACAATCGCGAAAACCCTGATAAGGAAGGGCAAGGAGTTCCACATCACACTCAGCTCCGTGCTGGACGATGAGCTCCTCTCCAAGTTCAAGGAGGAGGGGAACGACCTGACGATAGTCGCGGATATGGGCAGCGGGCAGCTCGACATGCTCGAGAGGCTCGATGGCGGGACGATTGTTCTCGATCATCACAAGCCTCACGGCGATTCTGAGAAGGTCGTCCATGTGAACCCTCACCTTGCCGGCATCGACGGAGTGCGCGAGGTGTGCGGCGCCAGCATGGCTTGGATCTTCTCCTTGATCGTTGACGAGGCGAACTGGGACCTCGCAGGGATCGCCATGGCGGGAGCGATAGGGGACAGGCAGCACGTCGACGGCTTCATCGGACTGAACGCCGGACTCTTCAAGGAGGCTGAGGCGCGCAAGGTCCTCGTAAAGGAAAGAATGCTCTCACTTCGCGATATGCCTCTCGCCGACGCCTTGTCATGCTCGCTGAGCCCCTATCTGGTCGGGCTCACGGGCAGGCGCGAGGCCTGCGTGGATTTCATCAAGTCCCTTGGCCTGGATCCAGAAGTCTCCCCGCGGAAGCTCCCCGCCAAGGAGAGGAGAACCCTGACCTCGATGCTCGCAATCCGCATGTTAAAGCAGGGGGCCCAGCCCGAGGCGATGAGGACGCTGGTGGAAGAGAAGTACTGGATTCCTGACAGGGGAATCTACGCAGAGGAGATGAGCGCACTGATAAACAGCTGCTCGAGGCTCGGGCGGGAAGGGCTCGGCGTCTCCCTCGCCCTTGGAGACGGCGGAGCGCTGAGGGAAGCCGAAGTCCTGCGGGACGACTATTTCAGGCAGATCATAGGCTACCTGCACGAGCTCGAGAAAGGGATGTTCACGAAGAAGCGCGTCCAGTTCTTCTACTGCCCCGAACCGACCCTGGCGGGAGCAGTGGCCGGCATCGGGATGCAGTACTACTTCAACGGCGAGATGCCGTCGCTGGGCTTCTCCGTGCTCGAGAAGACGACGAAGGTCTCGTCGAGGGGGAACAGGCAGCTCGTCGCCCGGGGGCTCGACCTCTCGTCGGCGATGAACGAGGCCGCCGCAGAAGTAGGCGGTCAAGGCGGTGGGCACAACATAGCCGCCGGCGCGACGATCCCAAAGGGCAAGGAGGAGAAGTTCATCTCCCTCGTGGACGACATCGTCGACCGCCAGCTGAAAGTCAAAGCCGAAGCGTGAATTCGTCGGACGTGACCTGCCACTGCGCCTCTCGAGAATAGTAGCCCCATGTCCCGAGGAACTCCGCCGCCACTCCTCCCGCCATCCCACGCTTGTCCGTCGACCAGTCCCAGCCGAAGATCATGCACGAGATGTAGTATCTCTCGCCGCCAGCCGCATCGGCGAGGGTAAACGAAGTCCCGATAATCTCCCCCGCCATGGTATCAATTCCCAGCACCGCAACGTGTTTTTCCTCCCAAGCGTCAGGCGCTACCGCCAGTTCGTGGATTGTGACGACCGCGTAGGATTCCGGAATGTCAGCAGGGTGCGGTGCAATCGCGTCATTCTCGCCCGCCACCTTAATCTCGAACCGCCTTCGCTCCTCGTTGTAGAGCAGTAGACCGAATACATCCACGTTCCCTCGTGCCCCTTTCCTCTCCTGATCATCGACCCAGAACGAGTCCCCATCAGAGTGTATGAGTGTCTTGTCCCAATCCACCGCGCTCCCGATCTCGGCGACCTCGCCGCCGACAAGCACCTGCATCCCGTCGAACGTCTCCGGATTCGATGCCAACGTGTCCAGCCCCAATCGGTTTTCCTCAGCTCCCGCCAGGAGCTGCACCATCGACGCATCCGATACCGCGATCTCCACCTCCCCGCCAAACTCCTGAACTTCCCCCGCTACCCTCAGTTTCGCACCCGGGACGATTCTCTCCATGAACTCGATGGATCTGGCGATTTTCCCCGGGAGAAAGACCGTTATGGCGGCAAAGTCCGAGTAGTCCACGAGCTCGATCTGCAGACCACCGCCACCAACCGCAGAGATCTCCCTCACGTGCCCTTGGGTCCGGACGAACGACCCCACGTCATCAGACCCTATCTCCCCGATGTTCACAGTCCTGGGGTTCACCGTCCAAGCATAGGCATAGAGGGCGAGTGTGCTCAGCATGCTTGCCGCCAGCGACAGCGCGAGGAGCTTTCTGCTATCCACGAAGCAACCCTCTGTATGAGACCGGGGAGGGGCTACTTACCCTCATAGGTGTCAAGTAGCTTGCTGACCTGCTTAGTCTCCATGTCCATCTTTATTGACGGGGCCTCGACCACCTCGAGGTTCCTCTCAAGCAGGGCGAGTTCCTTCTCCTCCAAGGCCTCCGGGCTGACCGGCAGGATCACTATCGCCTTCCTCTGCATGACGAACTCGTTGACCTGTTCGACGAACATCAGCGTCTGGAGGAAGCCGTTGTTGACCATGATGTACTCGAGCCCGTCTATCAGGACGACGGCCTCGCCTCCGGATTCCTCGATGAACTTGCAGATCGCCTTCGTGAGCACCCCGAGGGCGGTCGGATTGTGGTAGTCGTCCCCGGGCGTGTGGCTGAGCCAGATGACCCTTATGTCCCTCAGGCTGTGCTCGCGCCTCACCCTGTCGGGATACTGGCGGGTGACGCAGAGCGCGGGGAGTCCTGTCTTGACAAGCGAGCCGAATAGGTAGAACGAGAAATCCGGTTTTTTCTCCTTGACGAGGTGGCAGACGCCCCTGGACAGCTCCAGCGGCGGGCCAGCCTCGAAAGGAACGATTTCAGGACTCACTGATACCCCTTCTCTGGGTGCATCCTGCCCTTCTCTGGTGAATCCATCCACCGTCGCGGCTTAAGGGTTTTGACCTGATTATCACTTGGCGGTCTTTGATTTCCTGCTGCCCAGTATCTCCACCAGCATCCCCTCGAGGGTCTTGGCGGGAATTTCGGGTAGGGATATCAGCGTGGTCTTGCCGACGACCCCCTCCCCCGATATCTTCGCGTCAATCAGGCCGAGCGCGTCGAGGTCTCTGAGGTACTTCCAGTACTGCGTGTGCCCCCTCTGCTTCTCCCCGTATTCCTCGCAGACCAAGGCGTAGGCCTCCTCCGCCGCACCAGTGGAAATATAGGCCTTCCTCCTGATCTTGCGCGCAACCGCCAGGAGGACTATGGCCTTCGATTTGTCCAGCGCCTTCAACCTCTCTTCCATTCCCGTAGGGTGCACCGAGGCCTTGGCCCCCCGGACGTGCTCCGCCACGATCTCCTCCGAGGACTCCTCATCTGCCAACAGACCAGCGTTCCAGAGTATCTCGATGGCGTACCTCGCGTCACCGAACTCCGAGGCGATGTCGGAGATGAGCTCGAGGACGTCCCCGCCGACGCAGCCTGGATGGATCGCCAGTTCCGCCCTGATCTGGATTATGTCCCTGAGCTCCTCGCGAGCGTACTTGCCGAACTCGACCACGCTCGTCCTCCTGAATGTGCTCAAGGCCGCCTTATCGAGGTGGTCCAGCGCGTCGGTCTTCTGCGAGATGAGGATGAGCGAGATGTGACCCCGCCCGCCGGAATGCTCCTCCCCGAACCGCGAGAAAGTGTAGATGAGGTTGGAGCCGCTCTTCTTCAGGAGGGCGTCGACCTCGTCGAGGATGATTACGATGTTCGTTTTCCTCTTCTCCAGCCAGGTCCTCAGCACATTGAGCTTCTCCGAGATCGAGAAGCCCCTGTCGGGGAATCTCTCGTCATAGCTCTTGAGGATGGTCAGCAGTACCGCGTCGTCGCCCATTCTCTGGCGGCAGTTGACGAGCACGCTGTCGAGAGCCCTGTCGCCCTCCTGAGCTTTCTTGATCAACTCGAGACAGAACCGCCTGGAAAGGTGCGTCTTCCCCGTACCGACGGCGCCATGGACGAACGCATTGCTCGGAACATTCGCCTCGAGGAGCGGGCGGAACAGCTGGAAGAGCCTCTGCATCTGCTTCTCCCTGTGCGGCATCTTCTCAGGGAGGTAGTCGAACGATAGCTTCCCCAGATCCTTGAACACCGTGCCGCCCTTCAGGCCCATCGACCGCGTATCCCCCCCGTCACGTTTAAACCCTTCTTGCGGGAGGGGTGGAACGAATCTCTAAGCGCTTTCAATGTCCTGTACCATCCCCATTCTGACTGCTCGACGGACGGTTTCACGGTCTGGATGACGACGGTGGCGCTGAAGATAGTCAGATGGCTGTTCGTGGCCGAAATGACATTGAGATTCGGCACGTAGGCGATAATCCTGAATCCGTCGTTTATATTATGGCCGCTCGCGATGTCTTGAAGCCGCATGACGAACGATGCTGTTTCCGAGGCGGGGCCGGGCTTATGAACATGTCCGTGCCCATCTCGGACTCGTTCCTCAGGGGGATCGTGTCCAGTGAGGATAGGGGGTTGGCCAGCGCGATCAACTCCCTCTTTTGGCGACTGCCCAATAGCGCCACCACGGTTGCCGGGGGTTACATCCTCAAATCGGGGGCTTACGATCTTCCGATATCCATCGCCGCAAGCTTCTATGCCGTCTCGATAACCCTCTTCTACCTTGTTTTCAAGGACGTGAAGCCGAGCGGTTGAAATCGATTTAGGGCCAGTCTAGCTCTGAAGCAACAGTAACATTCAATCGAAAAGAATCGGCCCGGGTGGGAGGACTCCCTTTCTCCCACCCGAACCGCGGGGTATGTGCCGAGTTTACGGTAGGAAGCTCGCGATCCTGCTCACGATGCTGCGGAACGTGAGTCCCCAGCGATTCGCGGACTCCTTCGCAGCGGCCTTCGCCTCGACAATCAACCAGGCCGGGCTGCCCTCGCCGAACTCAGCGCGGACATACTCCGCCGGCCCGTCGGGGAACCGGACGTAGTCCGGCTTCATCGGCTCAATGGGGAATCGTGCTGCCATCAAATGTTCAACCTCCTTCTCCATAGCTCCTGATTCGCCCATACCCCCGTCAGGTGCTCCGGCATGTTCTCGGAGGGGGCGCGGGCCCGCTGCCTGCTTGGCCTAGAGACGAGCCTCTTGACCGCGACCATGAACACCCCGATGACAGTGATACCGCCCAATCCGCTGTTTTTCTTGTTTCTGCGCATGTTTACCTTGCCCCAATGGCTGTTTGGTTAATAGACGTTCCACCTATTAAAACTTCCGTTTGTGTTAGGGAAACCTTTATAGCACTATTAAAGCATAGCATACACTGAAGATGGTGAAATGAAGGCGTTCAAGGTTATCAGCAATCCCGAGGCGTTCCAACTCCTCGCGGACGAGACGAGAAGGAAGATGATCTATCTCCTCAGGGCAAAGGAGATGACGGTGAGCCAAATTGCGGAAGCGATGCACCTCACGCCACAGGCGATCTACCACCACATCCGCAAGCTCAAGGACGTGGACATGATCGAGGTCGCCAAAGAGGAGAGGGTGGGACACTTCATCGAGACCTATTATATGGCCACCGCCGAAGTTTTCCATCTCTCGCACGGCGTCGGCGAGAGCGCGGAGTACATCGAGGGCGAGGTGAAGGAGGCCATGGAAGGCTTGAAGAAGCTCGGCATGAAGGTGAACTGCATGCCGGAGAAGATGACGGAAGTCTTGAAAATCGTCAAGGAGATGAAAGATCCCTTCGTGAGGGAGGAATGGGCGGATAGGATCTCCACCCTCGAAGACGTCGACTTCCTCGCGAGACAGGCGGTCTTCGAGTACGCCAACCTACTCTCGATGAGCGACAAGGACTTCGAGGGCTTCCTGAAGAACTACAGGGAACTCAGGAAACTTCTGAGGACATGCGTGGAGATACCGGAAGCGCTGATGAAGGCAGGGCACAAGAAAGAACAGACAAAGTAGGGCATCTCCATTTCAGCAGACCGGCCAGCTACCCTGGCCGAGATGTGCCCAGCGCGATTATTCCTTCAGCCTCTCTCGGAACTCTTTGCGGAACTTCCTCACCTTGGGGGAAATCACCGCGATGCAGTAACCACCATACGGATTCTTCCTGAAGTAATCCTGGTGATAATCCTCGGCGCGATAGAATGCATCGAAGGCCACAAGTTCCGTGACGGTTGGGCGGCTCCAGGATCCACTCTCGTTCAGCGCTACAATTAGCCGTTCCGCGGTTGTCTTTTGACTGGCGGCATGGTAGAAGATAACGGACCGGTACTGGGTGCCAACGTCTGCACCCTGACGATTGGGCGTCGTCGGGTCATGGACCGCGAAGAAGACGCGCAGCAGGTTCTCGAAGGGTATCACTGCGGGGTCGAAGATTATTTGGACGGCCTCGGCGTGCCCCGTCGCGCCCGCGCAGACCTGCTCGTATGTGGGATTCGGGACCTTGCCACCCGAGTAGCCGCACTCGACGCTGCGCACGCCCTTGAGCTCTTGGAAGATCGGCTGGAGGCACCAGAAGCAACCGCCTGCGAGAGTGGCGGTTTCAATGGCCATGGTGTATCTCAGGCGATGGCGGTAATTGGCCTTTTGGGATGGCCCCAGTGACACTAGCGACCGCCCCGCCATCTTCCTCTGTGCTGGCCCCCGCCCCTTTCACGCCCACGCCCGTGGTATCCCGGTCCTGGCCCTCCCCGCCCACCGCCCCTCGCCCGCGGCGGCGGTTCAGCGCGGTAATTGAAGTCCGGGAAGGTGATCCGCGGGATGGACTGCCCGAGTATCTGTTCGATTCCCCGGAAGTCATTCTCCTCCTCCGGCGCGATCAGAGTCATCGCCTCGCCCTCAGCATCCGCCCGGGCCGTGCGCCCGACTCGGTGCACGTAGTCAATTGCCACCGTGGGGACGTCGTAGTTGATTACGTGCGTGATGCCGAGTACGTCGATGCCGCGAGCCGCCACGTCAGTCGCGATGAGCACCTGGTGGCGGCCATCCCGGAACCCGCCGAGCGCCGCCTCCCGCTGGCTTTGACTCCGATCCCCGTGGATCCTCGCCACGGCGAAGCCTGCCTGCTCGACTTGACGCGAGACGCGATCCGCGCGGCGCTTCGTTCTGACGAAAACGAGAACGGACAACATGTCCTCCCGACCGAGCAGGCGCACCAGCAGTTGAGTCTTCAGATGCTGTGGCACCGGATACGACTCGTGGCGGATCGTGGTGGGCGGGCGATGAGGCGGGGAGACCGAGATGCGGACTGGATTCCGGAGGATGCTCCGAGCAAGTCCTTCGACCTCGGGGGACATCGTCGCGGAGAACAGCAGGGTCTGGCGGTCCTTCGGGAGCGCACCAATGATGCGCCGAACGTCTGGGAGAAAGCCCATATCGAGCATCCGATCAGCCTCGTCGAGGACGAGAACCTGAAGGTTCCGGAAGTCCACATTGCGGCGCTCCATGTGGTCGAGGAGCCGCCCGGGCGTGGCGACGACGACGTCGACCCCGCCGCGAAGCGCATCTTGCTGTGGGCCCATTCCCACACCGCCATAGACAGCCTTCCCTCGAGCCTTTCCTCCTCGGCCGAGGTCGTGCAGCGCCTTCTCGATCTGCGCAGCGAGCTCGCGCGTCGGTGTAAGGACGAGCACGCGGGTCTTTCCAAGCGGCTGGCGGTGGAGTCGTTGGAGGATCGGCAGAAGAAAGGCAGCCGTCTTCCCGGAACCTGTCTGCGCAGTCCCGATCACATCTCGCCCCGCAAGCAAGACCGGAATCCCTTCGCGTTGGATCGGCGTCGGAGACTCATAGCCAAGGGCTTGAATGGCTCGAAGCAGGATTGGGTCCAGGCCCAGCTGTTCGAATGTCTTGGGTTGTTCCATGCACTCTGTAAGGCGTTAGGCTCATAAGGATTACTTGACCGCCAGAACGAAAGTGGACCGGGTGGGAGCCGTCCCGTTTTCGCCCAGTTTTTGCCTGAAATGGGATTTGAAAGTGATCATTCTCGATTTCCACCATTCCCCAAACCCCCGTCTAGGCACCATGTCGAGATACCTTGGCGGTATCTCTAACGCCCGCCTATTTGTGGTCGTCAAATGGTCGGCGCACCCTGTGCGGTCCCATGTTCTGAGCATGTTCCTCTACCCCATAGGTCTAACCTGCAGCAAAACCTTTGGTCTTTCGCAAGGTTTTCGTGGGTGTGCTTTGGATCTGCTGTGACGACGCCCTGCACGTCGGGCGGGAAGGCGGCGCGGATGATCATCCGACGCGCCGATCCGACCGAGTTCCCTATTGACCGCGAGCTTCGACTTGGGCAGCCGTGAGATTCGCACTTGTCTTCTGTTCGGACCTCACGCAGACAGCCCCATCCCGTCTGCGAACTGTCTGGACGACTCCGTCATCCTTGGCAATCGGTCTTGCGGCAGTTCCTCTTCGAATGGCCGTCTGTTGGTCCATCAGGGGTCTTATTGTCACCGCATCTGTCAATCCTGTGAAGATCGTCGAACACGAAGTCCCGCGCACACCTGGCGCACCTGCCCAACCAAGCCCCTTCAGGCTCCTCCTGGATCCACGGCCCCACGACGCGACCGCAACACACGACTATTGGGAATCCATCGTTCACTTTCCCTGATGTGCTGGGAGGGGACATATAGCCCTTTTGTCTACAGGTAGGATAAACGCCTTGGAGCCCGACTCGTTTCTTGACGGCCTTGACCTCGATGACCTGCTCTCGTCATACCCGAAAGGCGGAGTCCTCTACTTGGTGTGGAGCGTCGAGGATCGTTCCGTTGGGTGGGCATCAGCTCTTCCGATTCGGAGTCGGAGCCCTGTCGTGATCATTGCGACACTAACAGTCTAAGCTTCCCGCGTTCGACTCGGCGAGCGCAAGTATGGCACCACAAAAGATGGTGAACCAAGGTTAACGGTCAGGAATGGTGACAACCTTGCCCGGGTCTGTGTTCTCCCTCCGAGCGGCGGTCTGGCTTTTTCGCACGGTCGCCCGATCTTCATGAGGTCAGAGACCGTCGCGGAACCGCTGCCCGACCAACTCGGACGGCCCTCTCCTGCCGCCATTCCTGTGGAAGCAAGGTCGAAGGCGTGCCGAAGCGCGGTCTACAGAAAGTGCTGAGGGGAGCGACGGACACCCTGTCGTCCCTGAAACCGAGAACCCTTATCGCTTGCGAGAGATCAGCACCCAGACCGAGACGCTCAAGGCGATGAAACTCTGCGGCCAATCGTTCACGGGTTGTGCCGTCAAGCTCACGAACCCAGGAGGACTCAGCAACGCCAGTCAAGCTCCTCTCCCTCTTTCCGGACCGATTGCAAGCCACGCTATCGCCCTCTCCCCCCGTTCTGGCAATGTCCTGGCATTTGCCGATCCTTCCGATTGCCCCGGAATTCGCACCCGCTGGCCTCAATGCCGTGGCAAATGGAAAGAGAGGAGGATTCCGTTCCTTTGCCGAAATGGCAAGGATTCGATGACCTTCGGGAATGAGCACGGTTAGCTTAGCGTGTCCTTCTCGCACGATAAGTACTTATGATGGCAGCTGGTTAATGTGTTCGCATCCAAAATGAAACCGAACACATCAAAACGCGAACACATCCAACGATTCCCAGACCTGGACACCAACGAGATACGTCTCCTGCAAACCATGGCAGAAGCGCAACGAGACGGAGACCCGGCTCTCAACCTTTACGAGCTGGAAAGAGAGAGTGGGGTGAACAGGTCGGTGATTCATCGGCACATCGACGGACCTTTACGCAGAAAGCGCACTCTGCTAGCCCGGGAATATGTGACAGCGGAACGAGTAATGAGCGGTCGGCGACACATGGTTCGGGTCGAGCTAAACCTCAAGGGCGAGATGGCCATGTACTCCGAGGGTCCTCCAGGATTCAATGAGACCTTCTTGAGGAAGTACGAGGCGCGATGGGGGCTGAAGAAAGATGCGTTGCGAGCATATCTCGCCCTCTTTTTCCTGATCTATTTGCCGACTAGGAAGGAGCTGGGTCGGTGGATCCTTCCTGTGCCTGTTACCAGCTTCCTGCAGGACCCGGGATTCAGCGGCCGGGTCATGTGGTTGCTGCAAGAACCATTCCGAATCGCCGCCGCTTACGCATCCCTGCGAGCACTGTTTTCAGGCGGGATGACTGATCCCAGAGCGACCGTCACCTCGTTCTTTCCCCCCGTTCAGTTTTGGGACCTTTGGCTCCGAAGTCTGCTAAGTGAAGGAGACATCAAGGCTCTCGCCTCGGATCTAAAGAGAAGAGGGTGGAAAGATCGAGCCCGACGGGATCTCGAGGATTTCGGAAAATGGATCGAGCGCGTTTCTTCTGGACGACCCACCGAGCTACCCCGGCGGGCACCAACGGTATAGGTTCCCAATGAACGGGAAACGGCGGGAAACAAGGAGGGAAAGGCAAAGGATAGACTCACCATTCCGTAGCTCTGATGTCATGGGAATTCGCCTTTCTTCAGAAGGACGACATTGTGTTCATCAACACAGATGGCTCCATGGAGAAAGCTCCAAGATGGTTAGTCGGCTATCTTGCCTACGGGTGGACTTTTCCCGGAGAAATCAGGGAGTCAGGCAAGTCGATCGTCTTCACCTACCGCAGTGTCGTCGTCGCCCGCCTTCGAAAAGACCTCGTGAAGGAACTGTGTGGGAATCACGCAAAGGGAGAGTGACATGAGGGCTGGTTTTCTTGTCAGTCTGCGTCAGCTCACAAGAAAGCTCAGACCACGACGATACTGCTCCATCTTGCCATGCATTTGCCTGCAGATAGATGGCGAGATATCGTGTTCTAGAACAGCTTCCGAACCCTCGGGACTCCCGTTCGGGAACAGGAGAGAGGGGAATGGATTCCCATCGAGGAGTCCCATTTCGGGAACGACAGGAGATGAGTTGAATGGTTCATGATACGCATCGTGTGCCAGACGGATTACCAACGAAGAAGACAAACAGCGAGGATGTGGTCGGCGGACAGGCGTTGGACGCGATTGACCTTCAAATCCTTCGCTTCGTGGCCAGTGGCGGTGAATCCTTGATGCAACTCGTGGGTACTGCCCCTGCTGGGTCTTCTAGGACAAGCATCTATCGGAGGAAAGACAGTCTTGTTCACGGTGGTTTCATCATCGTCACGGAGGATGGCCGGTTGCGGCTGGGAGCAGAGGGCAAGCGAGCGATGGAGGTCGACACGCCGAAACAACCTGAGACTCACAAAGACCTGCGCTCTCAGATTCTCCCCTATCTGCCGAAAACGCCCTTGGACGCTGAGCAAGAGGCCGAATGGATTCGTCTCCGCGACACAATCAAGGACATCGGCATGAGCGCGGATAAGGCACTGAGGATCCTCAAGGACTACAGTGATGGAGAGCGGCCTGTGGCGCGGCTTCGCGAAGAGAAGGATCATCTGACTGGAGAAATAGGACAGCTGAAGCGGGAGGCGGATGCTGCCCGCTTGGATGCAGAAGAGGCTGTACTAGCCACGAAGCTTACAGTAGACATGCTCAACAACCTCAACGAACTGCGCGATGGGCTCAGACTGTATGGTGCTATCGATTACGGTGTCTTACGCCGTTGGGTGGAGCGGCAACGGCGGCTGGACGAACTTCACGTTGACTCTGACATCGTAGAGAGGGTTGGAAAGGAGGCCACCAAACACGGTGGAAATGCAAAAGAAGCATTCAAGTGGATGTTATTGGCACAGACAGAGTACGGGACGCTCAGTGATGGAATCGCACAACAGCGGAGGGAGTGTGCCGGGCTGAAAGCCGAGGTCGAAAAGCTTCGCGAAGAACGGGAGACTCATACCGAAGCCTTAGCTCTGCTCAAGGAGAGAACGGAGGCCACCCGTACCGGACTGGAAAAGATTCATCAAGAACTGGAGGACAACAGAACCGAACGTAATCGATTGGCTGAAGAGGTTACGGCGATAGCGGGCGTCAAGGGGGACATTGTTAAGGCGATGAACGCAGTCAAGGAGCGTTCGAATAGATTGGACAAGCGGGAACGCGAGCTCGTTGAGCAAGAAGCGCTTTTGAAAAGACTAGAGCAGTCTCTACTAGAACGTGAACAGCATGTCCAGAGTCGCGAAGACCATCTAGCCTTGGGAGAGCTTGTCCCCGGCTTGATTCTGGGAAAAATGCCCCCGCCCCGCCCTGTCCTTGCACGTTCACTGAGGCGATTGGCGGAATACGCCGAACGACCAGTTCCCGAGCGTCACATGCTTGCTCTCGCCGAGGACCCCATCAAGAGGCTCGGCATCCTTCTCCGGAAGGTGGTGCGCGAGAATTTCGTGCCTCAGGAAGAGCACGAGGCCAGACTTCGCCAATCTCGTGAGGAATTAGACAGCATGAAGGCTGCCATGGAGTGTGCCGTGCAATCTCGTGACATCGAAGTTGAGCGTTGGAAACGGGTCGCCGACCAGCGCGAAGAGGACATCACAGCGATGGACCAGTTCTTTCGAGACCCCAGTAGAATGAGGCCAGAACAGTCGAAAGCGGTTCTCTCCCGGTACGCGGCGTTGTTCCGGGACACGGTTGAAGTCGCATGGCGTAGCTCTAGGTGGGCTCCTGAATCAACAGTGCTCTGCGGCGCGTGTCACCGAGGCTCGATCATGGAGGGAGTTCCTCAGCCTGCGGTGTTGCTCGGAATGGCGGACAGGGCCGAGAAGCTGCGTTTCGTCTGCCGGAGATGCGGTCGGACAAATGCATACGACGCCATGGTTCTCCTGGCTACCACGACGCACGCGGCGGTGTCTGCTGAGGTGGTCGGATGAGTGATGACAAGGTTCAGGTCTATATCAGTAAAGGACGCTTAGTAATCAGGGCGAGGCCGTCATGTCCACCGACTGAGGGACAGCTCCGTGCGCGAGAGGCGTTCAAGTCTGCCGCCAAGAAAGGAGCGGGGATGAGGCGAGTGACAGGATTGCCGCCTGCGGCGGCCGCGATATTTAAGGAGATGGCAGGACTCACGTTCGGGCGATCAGAACGCCCACCAAAATGGAAAACAATCCTCCTCAGCCTCTTTATTCGAGAGGGGTACTCGCGAGAAGAGGCAACTCTTATCCTGGAGGCGCTTGAGGTCTAGTTTTTTCGTTACACACCGGACACCCGCTTGTCCCCCGTGCCGTCTCCGCGCAGGTGCCTTGCGGAGCGCCGGATAGTATGAGGCGACGCGAAAGAACCCTTTGTCTGCCAGAACTGCAATCTTTTTGAGGGGGGAATCACTATCCGTCCACAGATGTCTAGTCTAACAGCGGAGCGCATTCGGCAACTCAGCTTGTCGGGTTGGACCTGCGATCAATACGGGGAGCTATGCGGGATCCCAGATCACAAAGGGAAGAAGCACCTGTTGGTGTACGATCCGCACCGCGATAGCGGATCGTTGCAGTTCAGTGGGAACGCAGTGATCCTTCACATAGGCGAGACGCTTGCCCCGGGCAAGGACGGCGAGAGAACCGGCTCCGCAATCACCATTCCTCCCGGGAAGTTTCTCTTCTTTCTCACCAAGGAGGTCATTCATCTCCCATTAGACGTCGACGCGTCCTTGTTCATGAACCCCAAGGTGTCCAACTTAGGACTCCTGTTTTTCACCTTGGGACACATCGCACCCGGTTTCCACGGGAACCTCACTGCGACGCTCCTTAACGTGACAGACAGGCCGATCATACTAGACCTAGAGAGCGCCGCCCAAGGACCTCTCTACTTGGTGTGCTCACGGCTTGAGAAGGCAATGCCACCGCACCCGAAGTACCACAGGGACCCACAGCTCGACCTCGATATCGCCCAGAAGAACCTCGCGTTCAATCTTTCCCCGGCCTTTGCCTTCACAAAGAGCACTTTCGTCACTCGCACCGAACTCTTTTTCTGGGTCGGCGTTCTCTTGGTTTTCGTGACTACCGCGATCACGATCGTCGCATCTCTTCTCGCAGGTCGGTAACCACGCGGCAATATCCTTACTCGATTTCCAGTTTGTATACCTGACCCCAAGTTTAGAGATCGTGATCTACTCGACAGCATTGGCTCGCTCCTCCAAGGTATCGCGGATCAGGGTCACCGCCACTTCGACGTCACGCTCGAGATCGCTCTCCCAGAAGCGCAGGACAGTCCAGCCGTCCCTCGCCAAGAGCCGGTCGACCTCGCGGTCGCGCTCGATGTTTCGCCGGATTTTTGGAATCCAAAAGTCCCGACGTGACTTGAATTCCGGATGGCTCCGGCTCGTGGCCCAATTTCGGCCATGCCAGAAGTCCCCGTCGCAGAAAACCGCAATCTTCCGGGAAGGGAAGGCGATGTCTGGCCGCCCCGGAACACTGCCCGCATGGAGCCGGTACCTAATGCCCACTCGAGTCAATGCCCGTCGGAGGAGAAGTTCCGGTCCGGTGTTCTTTCCTCGAATGGCGCTCATCATCTTGCTGCGTGTCTCAGGGGGTATGGGTTTTCGCTTTCCCAAGGCGAACGCTTAAAGACCACCACGCTATTTCCCGTTTGTGGAGGAGACCTGAATAGGAAAATGTCCGCGCCTTTCCTAGGGCTCGATCTCTTCGCCGGAGCGGGCGGGCTTTCGCTCGGGTTCTCCGCCGCGGGCATCGACATCGCCGCCGCACTCGATCATGACCCAAGCGCCGTCAGGACGCTGAGAGCCAACCCGGGCTGCGGTCCCGCGATAGTTGTCAAACGCGACATCCGCAGGTTCGGTCCTCGCGCGATGGACCGCATGCTTTCCGGACTTTATCGGAGGTCACGTCCACAACTGATCATGGCCGGGCCTCCATGTCAGGGATGGAGCATGGTCGGGCGCGGAAAGCTGCGCTCCCTGGGACGCCTCGTTGATGGCCAAGACCCGTTCAGGGACCCAAGGAATCGTCTGTTTCGTGCATTCCTCCGGTACGTGGCGTATTTCGAGCCGGTGGCCTGCGTGATGGAGAACGTTCCCGGGATGTCCCACTATTTCGGAGTCGACGTTTCGAAGGTAGTCTACGAGAGCATCTCCGCTCTGGGGTATGACGTGGTTCAGGCGCGGATCGAGGCCAGCGACTTGGGGATTCCGCAGCGCCGGACCCGGTTGGTTTTTGTCGGCATTCGCGAAGATCTCGGTCTGACGTTCAGATATCCTGACGGGCCCCCGGAGGACCTAGGCCTGCCCAAACGCGAGATGGTGGTCAGGGATGCCCTTCGGGACTTGCCTTGGGTCCCGGTCGGATCACGGAAGGAGACCATGAAGTATCGGCCCGTCAGGCCGAGATCCAAGTATGCAAGGCTGCTCCGCCCTTCCTGGATGAATGGGACGATCGAGGCCCACGTAACGCGATGGCATGGCGAGCAGGATTTGGCAGCCTTCAGGGCACTTCGGCAGGGTGGCATATATCGGGAACTGCCCCCCGAGCTGAGACGATACCGAGTGGACATCTTCGAGGACAAGTATCGTCGACTGTCTTGGGATGAGCCCAGCCCGTGCCTCACCGCGCACCTGGCCAAGGACTGCTACTCTCACATCCATCCAAGCCAGGCTCGAACCATTTCGGTGCGCGAAGCGGCGCGTCTCCAAGGATTTCCGGATTGGTATCAGCTGGAGGGGAGCATGGGGGACCGGTACCGTTTGGTGGGAAACGCGGTCTCGCCTCTGGTCAGCTATGCGATCGCCAGGTCCCTGCTTGAGTCGCTTGGTTGTCGACCTCGCGGCGACTGGTCGTGCCTGAGCGAGCAACAGGGGAGGGCGGTTCATGGCGGAGAGTGAGTCCGGGGTGTCCCAGACGAGGGTCAAGAAGGCAAGGGGGCGGTCTAATTTTCGTCGGCATCCGCGATGATCTCGGCACCACCTTCAGTCCGCCCTCCTCCCTCCCGGACGACCTCGAGCTGGAGGGGGGCAATCCGGTCGTGCGCGATGCCATCCGTGATCTGCCTTGGATACCGGCGGGGACTAGGAAGGAATCCATCGCTTACCGCCCCCGCTGTCCGGTCTCCGACTACGAATGGCTCCTCAGGCCGTCTTGGATGAACGACGTCATCGACGCGCATGTCACGCGCTGGCACCGCCCTCAAGACCTCCGGGCATTGCGTCTCCTCTCCCAAGGTGGCATTTACGCGGACCTCCCCCGGCACCTCAGACGGTACCGAACGGACATCTTCCGCGACAAGTACCGTCGCCTCTCCTGGGACGCGTCAAGTCCGTGTCTCACGGCCCAGCTCTCGAAGGACTGCTATTCGCATATCCACCCAAGCCAAGCCCGGACGATCTCCATCAGGGAGGCAGCCCGGCTCCAAGGCTTCCCGGACTGGTACAAGCTCGAGGGGAACTTGGGTGACAGGTATCGCCTTCTTGGAAACGCGGTGCCCCCCATCGTCGCCTACGCGATAGCTGTCTCCGTCCGTGAGGCGCTCGGCCAGAGGGCCACAATGGGGTGGCACACGCTCGCGCGCCATAATGGGAGGGAGTTCGCGGGCGGTGGCCATGGCTGAGAGCCCGAGCCAGCAGGGAGATGCGGCAACGCCGCGGAGGGTGACGCGACGATTGGTGCCAGCGCCCCATCGAGGTAGACCGAACCCACCCGTCATGGAGGAGATGGAGCCCGCGTACTTCTCCGTCAGTGGTCGGGCTGCCAAGATGCTGGGTGAGGATTCTGTTTCGAATCCGGTTACTGCCTTGGTCGAACTGATTAAGAACTCTTACGACGCCGACGCTACCACTGTCGACGTTTCCTTCGAGGGCATGAGGACCGGGGAGGGCTCGATTCGAGTCGCCGACGACGGCGACGGCATGAACCAGAACGCCTTGGAGACGAGGTTCCTCACCGTCGCGACCGACGACAAGGAGAAACATCCCTTCACAGACCGGTTCAAGAGGCGGAAGCTGGGTCAGAAGGGGATCGGCCGATTCGCGATCGAGGGGCTGGGCGGCGTTGTCAAATTGAAATCCATGCCTCGCGGTGCCACGCAAGGCTATGCCATTGACTTCGACTGGAAGGAATATGCCAAACCGGGGGTCCATCTGGACAAGGTCCCGAACCCGCGATGGCGCTTCGCCAAGCCCAAGTCGAAACACGGCCTTGAAATCGAGATTTCCGAGCTCAGAGGGGAATGGACACAGGAAATGGTGGACGAGCTGAGAAGGGACGTTGCCCTCTTCGTGACTCCACCGGGAGTCTTCGGATCGAGGAAGTTCAGTGTCCAAGTCTCGGCGCCTGACTTCAAGATATACCGCCTCAAGGTGAAGTCAACACTGCTACGGTATGCGAACTTCGTGTTTAATGCCGACTTCAAGGCGGACGGGACCGTCGGGTACAGGATCAAGGAGTACCGGGGCAGGACCATGCGAGACACGGTCTCGCAGGACCCGCCGTCATGCGGACCATTCTCAATGCACTTCTACTTCTTCTACCGGTTGCGTAACCGTCAGACGACACCGGAACTGGAGAATCTGGGAATCCTCGAGATTCTCGACAGGTTCGGTGGCATCAAGCTCTACCGCGACCAAGTTCGTGTCAGACCTCACGGAGACCCGGGTCATGACTGGCTCGGGCTGGAGGAAATGGCTGTCCACGAGCCATCCCGGTACCCCAGAACCGACAATGTCTTGGGCCATGTGATGATTTCCGCCGATCGGAACTCGAAGATTATCGATACGACCACTCGCGAGAAAGTCGTCGAGAACGCCGAGTACCGTGTTCTCGTGAACCTCACCCGCAAGGCCATCAGCAAGTTTGCAGATTGGCGAGGTGAGCTCGAACAGAAACAGCGAGGCAAGACCGCAAAGGGCAAGCGCAGAAAGCGCGTGAAGCGACGCGCGCCCGTTTCGGAGGGATTCCTCGATTTCTCCGCGCGATATCCCCAGATTTTCTATCGACCCATTGAGGACGAGATCAACAACAGCTATAGCTCGAACTTGGCCAACGCCACACTCATCCTCTCTAGAAAACTCGTGGAGAACCTTGTCTACGAGCTGTTCTTCGTGAAGTATCCGCGCGAGGTTGAGCTGAGATACGACACGGCCAAGAATCGCCCACGAGATTTCGGCGCGCTGGTGGACTCTCTCGAGGATCGGAAGAGGGATTTCACAGATGAGAGCGGCAGGGTCGTTGCGAAGTTCTTGTCCATGGTGCGACCTTTCAAGCGAAGCGCGAACTCAAAAGCCCACAACATCATGGAATACCTGCAAGACAGAAAAGAGCTTGAGAAGCTGAAGATCCCTGAGATCGTGGATCTTGCCCTCCGTCTGATTGAGATCCTAGCGGCTCGTGCCGGAAATCCTTGAGCCTATCCGCGCACAGACTTGGTGCATCAGCGCATGGCCTGCGGTGCCGGTCACACTCGAACCCAGTCGGTCCAATAGGAGGTCTTCGGTCGCAATAACGGCAAACGCTGCTACCGTCCTTGCAGCTGGATTGCACCGGGTGCTGCGGGCGCGAGCAGGAGCTTGATGAATAAGATGCCAGAAACGGACACCCCCGCCACCCCACCCCCCTGCTTGGATGTGTCCCTCGTTCCGGACGGCGCGTGTTGAGATGGGCGGTGTCTCGGGCGGAGCCTTACCGGCGCCCCGCCGGTACGAGAGCGGCGACCGGAGCCGCCGCCGCACCTCCGTCACTCCCCGTCGGTGTTGAGGGATGAGAAGAAGGCTGACGACGGCGGCTCCCGCAGCGGGGCGAACGGCGGGACGACGGCGGCGTGAACTTCGTTTTGGGAGGCGGCCTTCAGGGTCGCCAGAGCGATCGCGTCGCTCTCGGCGAAACGACAGTCCGAATTCCTCGACGAGATGGACGAGATTGTCGAGACCTTCAGAGAACTCCTCAAGGGCCACATTCTGAAGCTCGCATTGGATCCGAGACATGACCTCGCTTCTTTTCCTCATGGACCCGACGTCGGTCAAGGTCTCTGGAACGCCAGCCCCACGAGAAGCTTTCATCGGTCCATCAGAGCCCGACCTTCGGCTTGAAGCCTTTGCGGATTCCCTGCCCGTACGCGACGAGAACCTGTTTCGCCTGCTTTCGCGAGGGCTCCTTCCCGCGCTGTAGCAACTTCCCGACCGAGTAAAGGATGCCTCGTTGCCAGCCTTCCAGGTTCTTGGTCGCCTTCGCCCAGTTGGACATCTCCAGCAGCATCGATGCCGGAATCGCCTTCACCTTCTCGATGTTCACGACATCCTCCGGATCGTTCCCCTGGATGCCTCGGAGGCTTCTCGCGGTCCCCCCGACACCGGGCCCGAGCGCGACCAGCTCGCGTCCGACCTCGGGGGAGAGCTCGTGGCCTCGTTCCAACAAGGCGGTCCAACACTCTTCCTTCTTGCACCATTCGGTGACATTCTGGCCACCCGGCGGGGAAGTGATGTGTTCATGAATCTTCGGGGCCAGCCGCTCTATTTCGGCGCGGAGCGCCTGGGAGATGTCCTGCCTGTCCCAAACGCCCTCCAGACCAATCCGTTGTCCCGAGATGTGCGAGATGAGGGAGAGTGTGTAAGTCACGATGTTCGCCCTGTAGCCGCCAAACTTCAGCGCACCGACCACCTTCTCGGCCTGCTTGAACATCACGGCTTTCGCGACAAGGTCTTGGAAGTATGCCTGGTCGACCTTGAAGCCCCCACGCTCGCGAAGGGCGATTGAGAATTCAGCGAAGTTCTTCTGCGCCCCCCGGCTGACGATGTGCGGTAACTGGCCCCAAGTGTTCTCGAACTTAGCGACGTCCGTCTTGGTGAAGACTTGGCCTCGGGGGTTGATCGCCTCGAAGGCCCGTTCGCGGGCGGCGGTCCCCGCCCGGCTCTTGTCGTCGAGATACTGGCCCCTCGCCCGCTCGTAGAACCAATGCGTCAGCTGTTTGCCCCCAGCGGGGTCTGGCGCCCAAACGGTGCGAGAGAACTCCTCGACCTCGCGGTGGAACGGGTCGTTGGCCGCGAAGTCCGCCATGCTGACCTTGTTCTGGGTGTTCGCGTACCTGCTGATTTGCGGGACGATCATCTCCATGTTCTCCGCTTGGTGCACTATCGTGAGCTTCATCTGCACCCGGATCCCCGACAGGTCGGCCCTGTCCTTCCGTTTCGCGTGGAACAGTGAAGCCGTCGTCTGGCCACCGTTGACGATCTGGAAGTCCCTCGCCTTGACAATCGCCTCCCCCCCGTCGATCGGGCTCCGCAGCTCGACCGCTTCGGCTGTGACCGAGATTCCGTTGTTGTACGTGAGGAACATGTTTGGCTCGCTCAGGACGGTGTTCCTGATTCCTTGGTTGATCTTCCCTCTTGCCTGAAGGAACGAGCGCACGTTCTTCTCCAGCATCCTCGTTCCCCACTTCTCGTAGATCGCGGCTAGGGTTTCGCCCGGCACTATGGCCACATACGAGGTGTAGATGCCCTTGCCGTCGTCCGCGTGCAGGCAGGGGATGGGACCGCCGAACTGCTCGAAGTCGATGGTGATCACCTCGCGCCTCCCCCCCGAGGTCATGCAACGATAGACCCGTTCCATGTCCCACACGTGGTGGCTGACCGCGATGTCGCCGACCTCCTCCTCGGGCAGGGGATCGCCGGGGGCGACCCCGTCGGTGACGATGAACACCCGGACACGCGTAAGCTCGTCTTTGAGTGCGAATATCCTTGAGGCCAAGTCGAAGGCCGGGCTCGCTTCTTCCATCTTCTTGTGATACCCTCCGAGGCACTCGTGGAGGAAGCCGCGAGCCAGCTTGGCCGCCTGCTGAATCGCGGACCTCGGGATGCGGGGCGGAGGGGTCCGCCACTCGCATTGTGCCACGACAAGGTCGAGGGTCTGGTCGTCGTGGCTGATGCCGTACCCGTTGACCTTCATCCCCTTCTTTTGGTAGTGGCACACGGTCGCGTCGTCCAGTTCGCGGAACTCCTCCAGTAGCTCCATCATGTGCTGCGTGAAGACCTCCTCCCGGAGTATCCCCTCCGGGTCCGCCTCCGCCTCGCTGATCACGCCCTGCTGGAAGTCCCGGGCGAACCACTGGAAGCGCTCGTCGGTGTCCGTCACTTGGAATCGGCCCCCATGATGCCGCTCAAAGTCTGTTCGAGGTCCACTTGGAACGGCCGGCAGGCTGACAGGGCGATCCGGTACCTGACATCGTCGATACCGTCGGCCACGCCTGTGATTCGCGGGAAGCCGTCCCGGATCCGGAACAGGCACTCCTCCGTGACCTCGTACTGGTCGGTGTACTCGCGTGCATGGATATCCAGATAGCCGGCATCAATCAGCTTCTGCCTGAACGTTTCGACCCCCGATTGTTGCTCTCCGAGGAGTGCCTGCACCTCACTCACCATCTGCGGAAGGGTGATGCCACCCGGGCCGCGGTCGTCGAGTGAGGCGGCGTAGACGTGGAGCGAGGGCACGCCGGAATCATCGAGCTGCTGCGCGCTTGAGACGCGCATCATTCGCGGGTCCCTCCCGCCGGTCATTTTGACCTCGACCGCCCCGTTCACGAACCTGAAGTCGTGCGGCGCGTGCTCGGGTCCCTGCCAGCGCCTGACCGCCTCCGCCCCTCTCATTCGGCGGATGACGTGATGGCAAAGGAACCACAACTCCCCGAACAGGCCCATCTGGTCCTCGCGGCCGAGGCCCTCTGGGCCGTGGGCTCGGAAGAACTGGTGCCACTTTTCCAGTCGCTCCGCGAGCACGTGCGGGACATCCGTTCCTTGGCGGAGGGGAGCCAGCGTCCTGTAGAGGTCCGACGCGAAGGCGATGAACACATCGGCGAATCTAGCGTTCGCGAGCGAGATCTTCACCACGATGCGGTCGGGGGCGGACGCTTCTGCGATTCGCTCGATCCCGATCTCCTTCCACCTCGGGATCCGCCTCGGGCTGAAAGGCACGCCTAGGCCAAGTTCGACGAGGAAGAGCCTCCGCGCGGACTCGGCGTCGTAACCGAGGAAGAGCCCGTCGTCGTGGGTCGCCGTCAACCTCCGTCGCAGCATGCCCGTGCGGCCCGGGCCCGCCTCTTGCTCCATGGAAAGCCAGAGCTTCTCGTATTCCTCGCTCATGGATATTCGTCCTTGTAGACTTTGTTCACGACGTAGTCGATGGCGCGCGCCTCAGGGTTTGCCGGAAAGCTGATCGCAAGGCCGATGACCGGCGTCTCATAGTCATCCCACTCCGAAGCCGCAGGGTCGATGGGGTAGATGGGGTAGATGAGCACGAGGCCGCGTGTCCGAGGCCGGTGCAAACGAATCTTCTTGGGGTACGGTACATCGGGCGGATCCTGGCTGCCCGGCTTGGTGCCGAGACTCGCCTTGCTCCTCAGCTCCCATTCCGCCCTCGTGTCCGTCATCGCCTCGGCGTACTCCTCCTTCGTCAGGTCCACCGCCTCGTGCTTCGGGCTGATCAGCCCCTTGAGCCCGATCTTCTCGGGGAACACTTGTTCCGGATTCGGATTGCGGACGAAGCAGGATACTTCCATGCCCCCGATGACCCACTCGCGCCCGGTCTTCCCTGACTCCCGGCTCATCAACCCGACCGTCCACTCTGCAAGATCCCCCTGTTCGAGCTGGGATATTACGTACCTCACAAGCAGATCCGTTCGAACCGTACTTGCTTCCGGGTGCATGGTGAACGCGCTGAGGAGTCCGATCACCGCGTCCGAAGGCACCCCATCCCAGATGTGCCCAGGGGAGGACTCATACCGGTCCTTCCTGCCCGGTCTGGACGGATTGCCCAAGCTGGCAATGAACATGTCAACCACTTGAAAGTTCCGCTTCACCACCGACGCGTCGCGGTGGAAGACGAGGGTTTGGTTCATGGTGTCTGCGTAGGACAGCTTCATCTTCGTCCCGGCGCGCATCTTGTTGATCGAGGTGATGAGGAGTCCGCCCGGATGCTGCCGTACCCGCAGACCGAAGTCCCTGGGGGTGGCGCCGATGCTCTCCATTTGGACGAAGTCCCGCCGCAGTTCCTCGCTCGCCATCGTGATCCACCTGTACCAGCTCATCAGCTCCGGGGTGGTGTAGATCCTGCACAGGTCGGCGTAGCCGTCTTTGTAACCAAACCACCGGCCCATCTGGAGGAGCGTGTCGTACATGCGGGTCGCCCGGAGGTAGTAACTGACCGTGAGACCCTCGAGCGTGAGACCGCGGGAGAGCTTGTCGCCACCGATGGCGATCACGGAAAGCCCGTCGTCCTTGTGTTTCCTGTAGTCGAGGATGTCGTACACCGTCCCGTTGATGGTCTTCAGGATGATCTTGGACGCCGCGGGTTCAAGGTGCGGTTGCAGCTCCTCCCAGCCCGGCGCCCTGACCCCCGGGGTCATCGTCTCGGTCGTGGGGGCGAAGTCCTTCTCCCAAAGTTCCTTGAGCCGATCCACTATACGGTCGCTCGACTCACCGTCCCCATACCGGATCCGTCGCTGCAGGTCCTTCAGTTCCTCGATCACGAGGTCAGTGATCTGGGTCTGCACGTCGACGAACCTGGACACATGGACCAGCATCGAGTTGTGCGCCCTCTCCTGCCGGCGCAGCCGTCTCGCCGCACAACTCAGGATGAACGCCTTCATCGCCTCCCTCAGGGACGGCGGGAGCTCGTTGATCGTGAGGGTCTTGTCGTGGTGGTCGGGGATCAAGGAAGCGTGATCCCTCACCGGCCTCATCACCGGCTGCCCAGCGCGGGCCACGAAGCCGATCTCGTCGTCTTGGTCGATCCCGAAGACTTCCAACGGTCCGATGTAGTTCGAGGGCGTGGGCAAGCTGATGATGAAGCTCTCCGGGAAGATGTCTTCGCCGTGCCTGGCGTGAGGGTTGTCGGGATAGACGAAGATGCTGGCGAACGGGGTGGCGGTGTAGCCGACGTACGCGCTCTTCTCGAAACCGTTTAGCAGGTTTCTGACTTGGGCGTTGATCGCCGTCACGTCGTATTCAGGGTCGTCGAGGTCGAGCGGCTTCGTATTGATCGATGCTTGGTCGCATTCGTCGTCGATGACTAGGATTGGCACGTCGTGAATCAGCCCGTCGGCGCCGCTGAGAATCGAACGTACCCAGCCGTTGAGGTTCTTGAGGACTGACACGTTCTTCTTTACCACGAGCAGGATGGGGTCCCCGCCGGGGACGAGTGCGACCTGCTGGGCGACTCTCTGGTTGAAGTCGCCGTTATCCTTGCTGCTCGTCAGGGAATGTATGATGAGCGGCTTCTCTCCAAAGAGCTTCCCGACCCCGATGCGGATGTTGCCCTCGTCGAATCTTAGGTTCTTGTCGGTGTCATAGCCGAGGAGGTCATCGTCCAACCGGAACTGTGTCTGGCTGCGAAGGTTGTTGTGCAGACCGGTGAGGACCACGACAAGCTTGTATCCAGCGTCGAGAGCCTTGCAGATGAGGCCGATGAAGTTGGAGGTCTTCCCCGACTGTACGCTCCCCACGACCATGCCCCTGCGATCCCACGCGCCCGAACGTTTCGGGTCTTCGAGGCGCTTGAGGATCGCGGTGGTGGTCCGGTCGAGGGACCTCAGCACGTTCGGGGGCCACTTTTTCACCTCCTGCACGTAGCGCTCGTACCTCCTCCAGAAGTCCCATCTGACCTGGTCCCGCGACGGGGAGATCACCGACATCGTGTCCGAGAGCCAATCGATGTGGTCCTGATCGGCATCGAGGGCGGATACCGCGCCTACCCAGACGTTCAGGCTCGTCTCGATGTCCATGCAGACCCGGTCGACATCGGCGAGATCGGTTCTCACCTCGCAGACGTTGAAGGCGGCCTCGACCTTCTGCCGTATCAACTCCGACGTCGGGGACTCGACCGGCTTGAGGAGCTGGAGGGCCACCGTCCTCACCCTGTCGTACTGGTTCTCATCCATGCGGACCGCCCCCTACCTGCGCCTCGATCTTCGCGAGCACTCCGGGCAGCCTGTCGAACGGCTCGATGGACGCAACCCGCTCGAATGCCTCCCGCGGGCCCATCCCCTCATGCCTGAACGCCTTGAACAGGTCCATGGCCTTCTGCTCCAAGTTCTTCATGAACTCCCACTCCTCGGTCTGACCGAAGCTATCCGGGTTCTCCGCATTCTCCACCACTATGGCCTCCAAGGGGATGGTATTCTCCACGAGTTCGAGGAGCGCCCGAACTTTCTGTCTCGCCTGGGGGGGCACGCCGAGCGCGTCCTTCACCACTGGATGGTTCCTGTTCACCTTGTAGAATACCCTGTCGTGCCTCACCCTCTTCTCCCAGACGAGCTCGTACTCCTGAGCATGCTTTCTCTTGATGATACGGCCACGGTGCCGGTAGACCTCGCTAGCGCGGGCGCGCGTAACCTTGGCTATTCTCAGCATTGGATTCAGCAGTGCCCCGGGCGGTCTTGCCTCCGCCTTCTTCACGTCTAACTGCCACTCCTGGTCCATGGTATTCGGGATGTCGACGAGGATCCGGGCGAGTTTGTAGTGCTCCTCCTGCCTGAAACCCAAGTCGAGCCAACCTCCCGACACGATGAGTCGCCTGTTCCTGTAGACATAGAAACCCTGCTGCGCGTTCCATCCCCTTGGCCCGGCCGCGCGCTCATGGACTTCATCGCCGATGTGTGACCTGTGGGGTAGGATGAAGGGCCTGACGTGGAGCGATCTGCCGAAGATTTCCAGGGCCTCCTTGCTCAGCTCCTGCGTCGCGGGCTCGTCCTCCAAGAAGGGGTCCCACGGGGCGACGGGTCGGTCGTTGACCGAGATGGAGATGGCGTCCCTGCCCGAGAGGAACCTGTGGAAGGTCATCGCGAGGTGCCTCTCCGTGACCTCGATGCGGGCCAGGAACCGACCCTTTGCATGCTTGTCGTCAACACCGGAGGCGTCCACGACACGGTCCATCTCCTCCCAGACCACGAGTGTGCCCTTGTCGACACCATCCAGCTTGCCGAGCAGGGGGCGGGTCCGAGGGTGGGCCTCCGTGCCGAGGAGCCACTCCCTCGTCTTTCCGACGTGGTCGAGGTCCCACACCCGCGTCGCGGCGGGAGCGCGATCCGTCTTCGATCTCACGGTGAGTACGCGGCACTGCGACAGCGACGCCGTCTTCAATCCGAGGCCGAAGCGACCGAGGTCGTCGTCGCGACGCTCATCGAGGGGGCTGATAGTTCCCGCCCGCATCGCTTCCCTCAGATCGTTTTCGTTCATCCCACGCCCGTTATCGAGGATAGTGACGGAAGAGCGCGGACCAGCCCAGTTGAAGTCGATCCAGATGTTCCGTGCGCCAGCCGATATGCTGTTGTCCACCAGATCGGCAAGAGCGGACTCCAAGGTGTAGCCGAACGCTCGGAGGGCCTCGAACATCGCATCGGCACGCGGCGGCACACTTTCGTACCCCGGCGTGACATTCTCGACCAATCCCTTCCTCCTCCCACGATCTTGAGTCCGCGCCCCTGAGTTGCGCAACGGTCTGAATCCTCCTATCATGGCAAAGGGATATAAACAATAGCCGCAGGTTCACTTGCCACAACGCGGACATCTGGCCGGAGTTCCACTTGGGGGATGTCCAGAAGAGCGCCCTTGAGGTGACGGTCGGCGTGGCGGCGGTCCCCGTCTGCGATTGGATGCGTGGTCCTCTTATAGCCCCAAGTTTCCTCGGGAGGAACCGCTCGGCTCGCCGATCATCGGGGGGCCGATGAAATCATTAAGTATTCGGCATCCCCTTTCAACCGTGTCACGGTGGAGGAGGGAAGTCGGTTTCTTCTTCCAGGGGCGGGGCGATGAGGACGCTTGGGCGTGCCAGTGAACGACGGATGATAATCGCGGCAGTAATTGTCCTGACTCTTTCGGCTTTCATCGAGCCGCAGATCCTCTGCCCGACCTCCCGCTCCCCGGGAATCCCGTCCCTGAATCCGCCCGACGGTCTCGCTTCAGGCACGCTCGCCTATGCGACCTTCCTCGGTGGATTCTCTATGGATATCGGCTGGGGCATTGCGGTGGATGCGTCGGGGTCCGCGTATGTGGTGGGCAGAACCACTTCCCCAGACTTCCCCGTCACCCCTGGGGCGTTCCAAACCGCGTATGGCGGGCAGGGGGACGCCTTCGTCGCGAAGCTGAGCCCCGACGGCTCTCGAGTCATGTGGGCGACCTTCCTTGGCGGGTCTGGGGGCGAGGGTGCGTCTGCGGTCGCCGTCGACCCTTCCAACAACGTCTACGTCGCGGGCGGGACGGGATCGCTGGACTTCCCCACGACCCCCGGGGCGTTCGACCAAACAGCGAACGGAAGGACGGACGCCTTCGTCGCGATGCTGAGCCCCGACGGCTCTCGACTCCTGTGGAGTACTCTCCTTGGCGGAGCGGGCGGTGAGCAGGCCCGGGCCCTGGCAATCGGCGGCTCGGGCAATGTGTACGTTGTGGGCTCCACGGTTTCGCCAGATTTCCCCGTCACTCCGGGCGCCTTCGACGAAACCTGCGGCACCGACGGAACCTGCAACTGGAACGGGATGGCGAACCACGATGATGTGTTCGTCACGGAAATCAGTTCCGACGGGCACTCGCTCGTGTGGTCCACGTTTCTCGGCGCCGAAGATCTGGATAGTCCCTGGTCCATCGTCGTGGACGCCGCGGGATTCCCCGTCGTAGCGGGCTACACATCGTCGGCGGGGTTTCCGGCGACCCCCGGCGTCTTCCAATCCACGTTCCGAGGAGACATCGACGCGTTCGTCGCAAAGCTGAGCCCAGACGGCAGCACGCTCGCGTGGGCGACGTTTCTCGGAGGGAGCGGTTCAGACACCGGATTCGTCACCCTCGATGCGGCGGGGGCAATCGCCATATGTGGCGGCACCGATTCCTCGGATTTCCCCGTGACGCCGGGCGCCTATCAGACCACGATCGGGGGCGACGCGGACGCGTTCGCCGGGAAGATGAGTTCCGACGGGAGAACGCTGGTCTGGGCGACCTACCTCGGGGGGACTGAAAAGGATAGCTGCGATGCGGTGTCGGACGGTTCCGGGGCAATCCATGTCGTTGGCTTCACGAACTCCTCCGACTTCCCCGTCACGCCCGACGCGTTCGACTCCTCGTACAACGGCGGCGTAGACGACGCTTTCGTCGCGCAGTTGGATTCCACAGGGAGCCGGCTCGCCTACGCCACATTCCTGGGCGGGAGTGGCGAGGATGGCGCGGATCACTCGGTGCTTGATGCCGCCGGGGACGTTTACGTGAGCGGTCGGACGAACTCGCCCGACTTCCCCGCGACGCCGGGCGCGTTCGACACGAGCTCCAACGGCCTGCTGGACGCTTACGTGGTGAAGTCCGTGGTCACGGCTCGGGTCAACACGCCGCCCACTTTGTCCTGGACCGGTGAGCCGAGCTACGTCGCGGACGGGTTGGACCCGGAGGCGGGCACAAATCGCACGACCTTCTCCTATGAGGCCGCCTACGCCGATGCCGACGGCGATCCACCGACGCAAATCAAGGTGAAGATCGAGAAGCCCCTCGGCACACCATGGGGGATGTTCCCGATGGCCTTCGCCGGGTGGGTCGGGGCACCGAACGACCACGCCGCGGGCGCGATCTACATGTTCTCCACGACACTCCCCGCGGGCACGGACTTCTGGTATTCCTTCCGCGCCACGGACGGCTGGGAGTGGGCGACGGGCCCGCCTACTATCCCCATCGACGCTCCGGACGTGGTCGCCGACGATCCTCCTGTCGCGGTGGCTCAAGCCTCTCCGACATCCGCGTTCATAGGCGACACGATCACCTTCGACGCCACCGGCTCGACCGACGACTTCGGCATCACAGCGTACCTATGGGACTTCGGCGACGGGGCGAACGACTCGAACTCTGTGACCACGCACACCTACGCGTCCCGCGGCACATTCATCGCGACCCTGACGGTGTGGGACACTGCGAACCAGAACGACACGGACACAGTGCCCATCTCAATTGAGAACCGGCAGCCGATCGCAGACGCGGGGCCGGATCAAGGCGTCTTCAAGAACGACCTCGTCACGTTGAACGGGACAGGCAGCCGCGATCCCGACGGGGATCCCCTGACGTATGCGTGGAATCAGAACACCGGGCCACCCGTCACGCTCGTTGGTGCGAACACCGCCACACCGACGTTCGCACCGAACGCGTCTGGCACGTACGCGTTCGTCCTCACGATCGAGGATGGATGGGGCGGTTCCTCGAACGATATCGTGAATGTGACCGTCGCGAACCGCGCGCCGATCGCGAACGGGGGTCTCGACCAGACGGTCCCGAAGAAGACTCGGGTCACACTCGACGGCACCGGCTCCTCGGACCCTGATGGCGATGCCCTGACGTACGCGTGGACGCAGACTAGCGAACCCGCCGTGGTCCTGCTAGGAGCGAGCACCCCGACGCCGGCGTTCACGCCAATGACGAGCGGGGTCTACACGTTCCGGCTGACCGTGGACGATGGCGACGGAGGGACATCCGAGGACACCGCGACGGTCACTGTCTGGGGCCTCCCGCCAATCGCACGACTGGTCGCGACTCCGCAGGTCGCCAACGTCGACGAGCCGATCGCGTTTGACGGGAGCGGGTCCTCTGACCCGGACGGGGTCATTGTGAACTTCGCGTTCGAGTTCGGCGATGGCGGAGTCGCAAACGGGACAGAAGCGGTGCGAAATCACTCGTATGCGGCCCCCGGCCTGTACACGGCAACGCTGACCGTGACGGACGACGACGGGAACGTGAGTTCGGCCATCGCGACCGTCGAGATAGTCGCTCCGCCGGTATCGGTGACTGTGAACTACAAGCCGGTCGTGGCCGCGCTCTTCGCGATTATCCTGCTCATGGCCGGAGTGTGGTCATCGAAAAGGAGGCCGTGGAGGGGAGGGAAGGATAGGCGGGCGGTGGTGAAGGCGTTCCTCATCACGTCGTTGCCTTTCATCGTCGCCGAAGCCGCAACAGGAATAGCTTCTTTGGTCGCAGGATGCCTCACCATGCCGCCGTCATTCGGTGTCGGCACAGCGGTCGACACGACGATTCTTGCAGTCGGGCTGGTGGTGGCGGTCGGTAGGACGTTGAGGAAAGAGAAGGTCGGCGCGAACAAGGCCGGTGATGAGAGAGTTGCGCAAAGGAAGGATGGAAATGACCTCGGTGATTAGAAGAGAACAAGGGAGAGCAGGGACGAAGGGCAACCTGGCGACAGCCTGGGTCGCTTGCCTGTTGATGGTCGGGATCCTCCCCCACGTTGCCAGTCCGGAAAACGGGCCGATGGCAAACGCCTGGACCGTTGAGACCGTCGACTCGCCGGGGAACGTCGGCCAGTGTCCGTCGATAGCTGTCGACGGCAACGGCTACCCGCACATAGCCTACGTGGACCTTCCAAACGGATACCTGAAGTACGCCTCGTGGAACGGAAGCGCCTGGAACATTGAAAAAGTCGATTGGTCATTTGGCATAGCCTGCACCGTCTCGATAGCCCTCGACTGGAGGGGATATCCCCAGATAAGTTACCATAATTCATTCACCCAGTACCTCGACATTGCCAGATGGACCGGAACCAGCTGGGACCTCACGGCCGTCGACACCGTGGGCGACGTTGGATTCGAGAATTCGATAGCCATTGACAGCAGTGGTTACGCCCACATCAGCTACCTCGACTTCTTCGGAACCCTGAAGTATGCGAGATGGACCGGGACGGGCTGGAGCATCGAGACGATAGATTCCGGTGGCGATTACGGCGCAGGTACATCAATCGCGCTCACCCCGAACTACCTGCCCCGAATTGCCTACGCAGACCTCGGCAACACCGGCTTGAAGTACGCCAGATGGGACGGATCTGGCTGGTACATCGAGACCGTCGATCCGTACCCCACCCATGGCGGGGGACCTTCGATAGCTTTGGACAGCAGCGGCAACGCAGGCATAAGCTATCTCAACGTAACCGGCTCCCCGAGCCTCATGTTCGCAAGATCGGACGGTTTCAGTTGGCACACCGAGACGATCGGGTGGGCTGACTCAACCGAGACCACGTCGATGTCATTCGACAGCAACGACAATCCGCACATAGCCTTTGCAAGATATCCCTCCCTCGGGTACGCGAGTTGGACGGGTACAAGCTGGAACATAGAGACGGTCAGTGTCGGAGGCGATGTCACATCCTGGATGTCAATGGACCTCGACAACAACGGCTGCGCTCATGTGGCGTTCTATGATGGCGTGAACGGCGACCTGAAGTATGCGAACAACAAGAACCACACCCCGAACAAGCCGTCCAGGCCGTCAGGACAGGCGCGGGGAATCGTCAGCGCCTCCTACGCCTATTCGACGTCCGCAACCGACCCGGACGGCGACCAAGTCATGTACACCTTCAACTGGGACGACGGCAACATGTCCGACACGGGCTACATGGACTCCGGGACCACCGCGAGCCTATCTCACAACTGGAGCGTGCCGGGGACATACCTCCTGAGGGCGAAGGCCACGGACGCCCACGGTGCGCCGTCCGCCTGGAGCGACATCCTGATCGTCACAATAATCGAATCACCCGATGCCCCGAAGAACCTGACAGCAACTCCGAGGAATCAACAAATCTTACTTTCCTGGCTCCCGCCTGATTACGATGGCGGCTCGCCGATAGTCAACTACACGGTCTACCGGGGCACCGCCTCGGGGGCGGAGGCATACCTCGCCTCCATCGGAGCAGTCCTGAACTACACGGACTTGGGCCTGACGAACGGACAGACGTACTTCTACACGGTCAGCGCGACGAACGCCGCAGGAGAGGGGCCGGAATCGAACGAGACCGATGCAACTCCCATCGGTGCGCCGGGGGCCCCTATCGGACTGACCGCGGTTGGCGGCGACAGGCTGGCCGTGCTTGACTGGTCACCGCCGACCGATGACGGCGGTTCGCCAATCCTCAATTACATGATCTACCGCGGTACGACTCCTGGATTTGAACGGTTCATAACGCAAATAGGGAACGTCACCACCTTTACGAACATAGGTCTGTCGAATGGCCAGACCTATTATTACATGGTCGCCGCAGAGAACGCGGCGGGCGAGGGGTTGGGGTCGAACGAAGCGAGCGCCACCCCAATGACGGTGCCAGGGTCGCCATCGGGCCTGGCTGCCGTGGCGGGAGACGGACAGGTCGACCTCACCTGGCTGTCGCCTTCTGACGACGGCGGCTCGCCGATCATCAACTACACGGTCTACAGGGGCCTCTCCTCCGGCGGAGAGTCTCTCCTCGCGCGGATCGGGAATATCCTCACTTACAGGGACACTCAGGTCACGGACGGAGTCAGATATTACTACGAGGTTGCGGCGATCAACATTGCCGGAGAAGGACCGAAATCTGCAGAAGCGAATGCGACACCCGCGGGCGTCCCGACCGAGCCGCGGGACCTGAGTGCGCAGGCAGGGAATCACCAGGTCAATCTGTCTTGGGTCGCGCCCGCCTCGGAAGGGGGCTCGCCAATCGCCAATTACCGGTTATTCCGCGGCATGGCACCAGGCGCGGAGGCTTTCCTCGTGGAGGTCGGGGACGTCCTCACGTACACGGACGCGGGGCTGACGAACGGGGTGACGTACTACTACCGGGTCTCCGCGAAGAATGACGTGGGCGAAGGCCCTGAATCGAACGAGGCGGAGGCGATTCCTGTGGCGCTGCCGGGACTACCTATTGGACTTGAAGCCATCGCTGGCGACGAGATAGTCAGATTGACGTGGCTGCCTCCGGTTGATGACGGCGGCTCGCCGATCACGGGCTACAGGGTCTACCGCGGCACCGCCGAGGGCGCTGAGACTTTCCTTGCCCTCGCGGGAACCGACCTCAACTACACGGACACCAACGTGACCAACGGCCAGACCTATTACTACACGGTGAGCGCCGTGAACGGCGTCGGAGAGGGTCCCCCCTCAGGCAGGGTCAACGCCACTCCGACTTCCCCTCCGGGCTCAGGGGAGACTGTCAACTACAAGCCTCTGGTGGCGGCGATGTTCGCACTCATCCTGCTCGTGGCGGGTTCTTGGTCTTCGAAGATAAGACCTTGGAAAGGCGGGAAACACAGGATGGCGGTGGCGAAGGCGTTCATCATCTTCTCGCTGCCCTTCGTCCTTGCCGAGGCTGTCACCGGAGTCGTGTCGTTCGCCACTGGTCAGCTCTCCATACCGCCTTTGTTCGAAGCAGGGACGATTGTGGACCTGACGATTCTGATGGCAGGTCTGGGAGTCCCTCTCGTGAGAGTATCGAAGACGAAACCGTCTGAAGCTGAGTTACCGAGGAAACAAGACGACTGATGTTTGTCAGTGAATTGGACGGTACCGACGTGCGGTTCATAGACCCAAGGCTTGCTCCGCCAACGGCGACAACATCCACCTCGAATGAAGGAATCGGATCGGGGTTTCAGAACTGGGTCTGGCCGAGTGGAGCAAACAGTTCGCCCTTAAGCAGCAGCTGCTCTCTGGCTATGTTGTTCGCCATGGTCTGGAACACGGCCTCGACATTCTCTCCGGTCTTGGCGCTCGAAAAGAAACAAGGTGAATTGTAGGTTCTCGACGCCTCCATCATCTCAGCCTCGCCGAACTCCCCGTTGGCTTTAAGGTCTACCTTGTTGGCAACGAGGACGAGCGGGATCTCGCCAGCGACGCCATGGACGCTTTTGATCCATTCATGGAGGCTCTCCAGCGACGACCTTCTCGTCACGTCGCACACGGCGACCGCCCCTTTCGCTCTCTGGAAGTACGCCTCCTTCAAGAGCTCACGGAATCCGCTCTGGCCCATGATGTCCCAGATCATCATGTGGACGGCGATTTCCAGGTTCATCCATGGAAGGGAGGTGTCAAGTTCCTTCTTGTAGACCCTTGTCCCCAGTGTCTGGTCGTATCTATCGTCAAAGTAGTCCAGAACCAGGCGGCGGATGAGGCTCGTCTTTCCGACGGCGGCCTCTCCCACGAGGCATACTTTCGCCTTCATCGTGAGAGAATCCATGGATTATTTCGCCTCCCCATCTGCGGCCGCGCGGGCCTTGATTGACTGGGGCGGTGCGAACGCATCCTTCAAGAACGCGCCAGACACCTTCCACTCCATGGTTTCGAAGGTCCGATTGACCGAACCCTCGACAGGCTGCGGCGATGAGCCTTCCAGGTTCCTCGTAAGGGCCTCCACGTAGCTCGTCAGAGTCGGGACTCCAGGACGCTTCATGGAGTCCCGGCAGGAGATCTCCACGAGGCTCAGTCCCCCGTGGCTGTAGATGCGGGCGTCCACCCTGCATGTGAAAGGTTCCTTCCGGGAGCCTATCCGTCCCGTCACTCTGTTGGACCTCTTGTCGACCTTCGTTATCTTGACTCCGCTCATCCGGAGAACATCGGACACCGAGTCCAGCGGCAGGAGCCGACCTTCTCGGAGGATACTGCATGCTTCTACCCTGTTCCCGCGCTTGTCGACGTGGAGAGTCACAACGCGTCACCGCCTTCACAACGGGGAGCGAGGGCCGTCAAAGGAGGCCCGATGGTGGTTGAGCGGTTTCTCAAGTGGTTACGTCCCTCAAAAAAGGGGCCGCCGCGGGGAAGAGGAGACTTCTGAGGGGGCTTGGTGCTGCAGGGTGATTCCCAATGAGAAAATATTCACGATGACGTACAAGAGCCCTGCAACCCCCGCGGCGGAGTGTGTGTGTCATCCCATGCTGTCAGAGCGGGGAAAGGTTAAATGCTGTTCAGATGCGGTTATCATCCAAGATAACCAGGCGAGCCGTGTACGCCATGATCCGACCAAGTATGAATGGACACGACAGGGCAAGCAGAGGCTCAATCTCTCCAGAGGCATTGACAGCTCCGATTCGGGGTAACATCAACACAATGGTCGGGGGAGGTTGGGGGAACGGAGACGATTGATTGGACTGCCAAATGGAACGGAACCAGATGGCACATGAATGAGACCGGGAACTGGTGAGAAAGACTCGGCATACTGCGGGGTATCGATGACGAAGGTGGGACCATAGACATTCACCAGATAGCCAACAGTGAGCGGTGACAAGCGGCAGGCCGTCGGTGTAGCGTTTCATCCCACTTCTTCGGCCTTTTCGCGACAAGGCTTCATTAATAGTCTTAGAAGCCGTCTTTTCTCCATAGGAGACCAGCATCGGATCCGCCTATAATTCAAGAACAACTCTTAGCTCACTCCGGACGCGAACGGGCTACAAGAAGGCCATGACACTCTACACCAGCGGTTCACCCTCGGTCATCATTCATCGTGTTCCTTCGGAATCCCAGCTTCCGACGGTTTCGTCTTCAGTACTCTCACGAGCGGGACTCCCAGACCTGCCATAAGAATCGTCAGGTCTACGATTGTCCCTGATCCGAACAAAGGCGGTATGGAGAGCTGACCAGTGGCGAACGACACGACTCCCGTGACAGCCTCGGCCAGGATGAAGGGCAGCGAGAGGATTATGAATGCCTTCATCACCCCCCTCATTCCTTTCTCGCCCTTCCACGGCCTCCTCCTTGAAGACCAGAGACCGACAACCGCCAGGATGATGGCGAATGCCAATGCAACGAGAGGTTTGTAGTTCGCCTCGACCGATGGCGGTGGAGGCGCTTTGATCGTGAGAGGTCCGCTCTGGTCCCACCCCTTCAGACCGCCCGTGTCGATGACGGTGACGTTGACGACCACGTTCGCAGCCTCCAAATCAGGCAGGGTCCAGAGGAACGACTCAATGCCCCTCAGTCCCGCCACTATCGAGCTCGTTACCCCGGCGGTGGTGTAGTTGACGTAGACGGTGAGGTTCGCGTCGATGTCCTGGTCGTCGTGCATCGTCCAATCGATCGTGTGAGAGGAGCCAGGGAGCCACTCCTCCCCGCCGATTGGCGAGTTGAGAGTGACAGTGGGAGGGGTGTTTGGCGGTGGCGGTCCTTGGACGTCCACTACAAGCCACTTCTCTTGCTCGGTGTTGTCGAGGTTGTCCTTCGAGTAGTAGGATATGTTGTGCAATCCTTCAGAGAGAGTGAAACCGCCAGAGTAGTCAATCGGGCTCTCGCCGTCTATCCTGTATCTCGTGACCTTGACCCCGCTCCCGCCATCGGTGGCAGTGAGGGTGAACGTCGTGGTGAGGTTGAACTCTCCAATGGCGGGAGAGATCGTCGTGGCGGGAGGAGAGTCGTCGACGCGGAGAGTTGAGTTGGTTGTTGCAACGTTCCCCAAGCGATCGGAGCATTCGCGCTCGACTCCGGCCGTCCCCTCGTTGGGAATCGAGAACGAAGTCACGTAGTTCGCCCATGTCGTCCACACACCTTGCGACCAGATTCTGAATCTGACCGAGGAGAGCCCAGAAGAACCAGAGCCGCCAAAGTCCTGGGTGACCGTGACGTTGACGTAGCAGCCTCCTGCCGGCACATCGTAACCCGCCACAGCGATGATGTACGACCCCGGCGCGGGATTGCGAACCACAACTGTCTCGTAGGAAGTAGGACCCCCGCCGAATCCTACAAGTTCGGATGGCTGTCTCGTCCCGTCTCCGTTCGTGTCAATGAACACCCCTAAATCGACGTCGAAACAGTATGAATCGATGGAGAAGGTGGCCGAGGACAGGCCGGGCCAAATCTCCCGCGACACAGTCAGGTTCACTCGCGACAGGTACTGGTCAAAAGGCTCGCTGTTTCCGATGGGTTCGTTGTAGACGACGAGGTTCCGCCAGACCGTCGTGTACGTCGCGTTTTCTGTCGCATTCTCCTCCGCCGAGATGCTCAGCGGAGTCGACGAGGTGACCCATGTCCCTCCGTTGGTGTAGGATGGGGTTCCAACATGCAGGTCTGACCTTGGCGGCGTGTTGTCGACAACAAGCGGCCTCCAATTGGAGGCCTCCAGGTTCCCTAGGGTATCCGAGCTGCGATATTCGATCATGTGCGCGCCCTCGCGTGAGACGGCGAACGGGGCGGCGTACGTCTCCCAGTTCCCGTCGTCCACCCGGTACTCGATGTAGGCAATCGCGGCGCCAGGGGAGGCTTCGGCGATAAGGGAGAGGGGTGTGGACGAATTGACATACGTTAGAGTGGAGGTGTAGTTCGGATTGCCGATGACGAGGGCGGTGATCGGCCCCATCACGACCTCTATCGTCCACGTGTACACGTTGTTGGTCTCGTCCCATTCAGTCACATTGTCGTAGTAGTCCACGTCGGCGGAAACGAGGTACGTACCCGGCGTGGCGGTAGATGTCCAGACGGCGGCACAGGGTGATGAAGTCTCAGATCGATTCAGCTGCGTGACAGTGAATGCTGCGAAGGGAATGGCTGGAGAGGACTCGTTGTAGAACGCGACGGTGGCGGGCGCGCTGGCATTACCGTCGCCTTGGTTGAGTACCTGAATGGAGAGTTGCAGAGGCAGTGAGAGCCCGGTCTTGACCGGGCTGGAAGGCACCGGGCTTGTCGGGACGTAGTCGGGCGGCGAGAGGACCTCTACCTCCATGCACGCCACGTTATTCGTCTCGTCTGACTCGTTCACCTTCGACGGCGGAGGGTCCGCGAAGGCGCAGAGGCTGTGGTTGCCCGCAGGCGACGCGTCCCACGATAGCGAGACGTTTGTCTGCGAATAGCTGGCGAGACCGGCAGAGTGGGAGACACTGACATTCTCTCCAGCGTCAGGCATCATGTCGCCGTCTCCATCATCGAAAAGGAGTAGGTCAAAGTCTCTGGCTGACACGTTTCCTAGGTTTGCGATCGTCACGTTCACTTGTGTGGCGGTGTTGTTCGACAAGGGCGGGCGAGGGAGGATTTCAATCGCCGTGGGTGCCAGGTCCGGGTAAGGGAAGACCAATTGCGGCGAGTTCATCGTATAGTAGATGTCGTAGTTCGGAAGCCCGTTGCGGTAATCGGTCCAGACAACGCCTGTGTACCATTCACCCCCGTAGGGATAGGCCACAATCGCGGGCACGTCGTATTCGGGGGTCAGCATCGCCGCGCTGTCGGTGACCCGGACAGGCCACGTCCAGGACGAAAGCGAGGACACAGGCGCGGTCGACGCGAAGACTCCCCACCATGACCAGTACACGATGCGAACCACGCCGACGGCGGGAACCACAGCGACCCGCGGGTTTTTATGGTCCGAGGGGCCCGTCGTCACTGGGGAAAAGAACCAGGTGCCGGGATTGCCCTGATCCTCGCTGTACGCGATGAAGACCTGGTCGAAAGGCCCCTCGGCTCGCGCGAAGGGGACGACGACCTTGGCGGAGCCCGAGACCGCCGCAACGTCACCGCCGAACTCGTCGTCGGTCGTAGCCACCACGTTCGTACCGGGATCGGCCGTCCACGACGCAGGAATCCCGCCGTTCATGCTCCGCATCAGGAGCACGTCACGATTCCCGGGGGCTGTCTGCCGTTCATAGACGACGTACACGTTATTGGGGTCGCCCCATGCGACTCGAGGCATACGGTTGATGGAATGGTCGAATCCTCCCACGAGGGTCTGCGGCGTCTCCCACGCCCTCCACACGCCGCGGTCGCGCGCGGCCGTGAACATCAGGTCGGAGCCCCCCGCCCCATCGTCGCGCTCGAAGGTGAGGAACGCGTTCGCGGAGCTGTCCTGAGAGATGGCGATGGATGGATTGTGATCCCCCGGGTCTGTCGTGAGAATCTGGCAACAGGCATGCCCGTGCAGGAAGTCGTGCGCCAGGAGAAGACCTCCACCGGAGCTCTCGAACACGACGAGCGTCTCGCCGCCTGAGACGTTCATCGCTACCGACGGGTGGCTGTAGTTCACGAATGAGCTGCGGGCGAAGCAGAAGGTGGCGCCCCAGTGGAGTCCCCCGTCCGGGGAGGAAGCGTCGCATATTCCGTACTGGTACACCGTGGAATCGTAGTCCTCGTAGGCGACTCTCACGAGACCGTCGCGGTCGGCCGCGATTGACGCGTTCCGCTGGACTTCCGAGGGGGAAACCCAGGAGACGAGCACGTCCGGGGACCATCCCGAGCCGGGGTCACCCAGGATCCCCGCGCCGGGTGCTAGGGTGGTTCCGAGCCCTGAGCCTGGGGGTTGTATCTTGGGCCAAGCCTGCGGTGATGCAATCAATGTACCTGCGGACGGCAGGATGAGCATCGTGCATAGGAGCACGGGGATAGCGACGCACGCGCGCAACTTGCACCTCCCTAGGACAACACCCATAATCACCATACCGGCCCACTGCCTACTTAACGATATTGCAGGGGCAAGCTGCCTCTCCCCGACCCAGGCGAGGCGTCTCGTCCAAAGTAGGGAACTTCGGGGATGCGGAAGATATTCACCGAGTGCCTTGATCAAATCATGAGTCCAGGGGTCGGGATGAATCGGGTAAAAACGAGCGAGACAACTTGGATGAAGGCGGGGATGGCGGGAGCGGACGATTGAGGAGGTGACGCCGCAGGAAGCGGGTTGAAATACGGACGATGCGATTCCACCACCAAAGACGACGACCTCTTTGCCTGTGGTCGCGGTCCAAGACGACCACCCGGAGGGGAAGCCGCCAGCGACGAATCGGTTGGAGGAAAGGATTGTCCATGAGGGACCAGCGAAAACCCATAACCAGAGCAGATGTCATCTCTTCCATGAAGCGAATGGCGGTGGAAAGCGGGCTCAAGGAGAAGGACATCGAGAGATTCCTGCGGAAATACGCCTTGCAGTACGGCACCCTGTTGCTACTCAGGAACCTCCAAGCGGCTCGGTTCCGTCTTCAGGCCGCCGAGAACACAGTCGAATACATGTTCTCGAGGTCAACCACACTCGATGCGCTCGAGAAGATCCTGCAAGGAGGCGAGAACATCTTGAGCGTCGGATGCGGCAGCGGGCTTGTGGAGGTGAACCTGGCAGACCGCGGCTACAGCGTCCAAGGCGTTGACACCGACGTCATGTCGCTGCGCGTCGCCAAGAGGTTCGCCGCGGACATGGGCGTGGCTGGCAGGTGCAGATTCCGAAGAGTCAAGGATGAACGCCTTCCGTTCGAGAACGGAACGTTCGATGTAGTCCTCTACTCTAATTCGCTGCATGACGTTGGCGACCAGAGGCTGTCCCTCAAGGGGGGCCTCAGGGTCCTGAGGCCCGGCGGTCTGGTGGTAATCTTCGAGGACCGCAGGGAAATGCAGGATCTGACGAAGACTGTCAGAGCAGCCTCGATGGTCATCCAGTGGCGAAGAGTCCTTCTTCCGGGGAAAGGCTCGAAGAATGGCCTCGTCTCCTCCGTGGTTCAGATCGTCCTGAAGAAGAGAAGCTCGCGTCATCACTAGCATCAACTCTCGGAAGAGACGGTCGAATCGGTGTGACAGAGGTGGAGGCGTGGCCAATCACGCGGACCGACGGCCTCCCGCCTGTCACCGCTTTTGCGGCGGACTCGTTTCCTTTGCTTCAGATGGTTTTGTCCTCACTATCCGGAGAATCGCGACAACTATTCCAGCCAAGAGGATCGCCAGGTCAACAGCAGTGCCCGCTCCAATCAGCGGGGGTATCGACAGTTGCCCGGTGAGGAAAGACACCACGCCAGTTGCCGCCTCTGCAAGCACGAATGGTATCGACGTGAGCATGAACGCCTTCGCCACACCCACCCTGTCCTTCCCACCCTTCCACGGCTTCCTCTTCGAAGACCAGAATCCGACAACCGCCAAGATGACCGCGAAGACGAGAGCGATGAGAGGCTTGTAGTTCACCGCGACCTCTTGCAGTGGCGGTTGCCCAGTCACCGTCACCACCAGCCACTTCTCCCGCTCCGTGTTGTTCAGCATGTCGTTGGAGTAGTAGGAGATGTTGTGCACTCCCTCTGGGAGGGTGAAGCTGCCTGTATAGTCTGTCCAATTGCCGCCATCTATCCTGTACTGTGTCATGTTGACCCCGCAGCCGGAGTCCGCGGCGGTGATAGCGAATAGGGTGTCGGTGGTCGCCTCATCCGTGACGGGATTGATCGCTGATGCGGGAGGAGTGTCGTCCACCCTCAGCACCCGCCACGAGATGTCCTCGATGTTCCCGGAATTGTCCTCCGAGTACCACTCGACATGGTGGTTTCCGTCGCCTGACAGGAAGAACGAGGAGGAGTAGTCCAGCCACGTGTCGTTGTCTATCCTGTACTTCGTGTACTTGATGCCGGAGCCACCGTGGTCGACGACGGAGAAGTCGAAAGGAGTGGTGGACTTGACATACGTGGCGGTGGATGTGTAGTTGGGCCAGCCTATGAGGAGGGAAGTCGTCGGGGGCTCCGTCGGGACGAGGTAGCCCGCCATCGCTTCCACGGTCGACTTGGATGCCTCCGCATTCCCCGCCACGTCCCTGGCGATGGCGTGGAAGCGGTAGTGGCCCTGGCCGTCCGGGAAGGGGAATGACCACGACCATGGCGGCGCGACATCGGTCCCGAACGGTGCCCAGGCGCTCCATGTCGCGTTGTTGTCGGACGAGAAGGAGTAGAGGAGCGTGACGTTGTCCACGCCGCTGAGGTTGTCGCTGGCGGTAGCGTCGACGATGAGGGGAGGGGCCGTGTGACAGTACGGCGAGATTGGAACCGCTGAGGATGATGGCGGCGTCGCGTCGTAGCTGGCGATCGCCTGCGCCGACGCTGGCGGCGGCTCGACCTTCCCGAGGAAGGTGGTCGCAATCGTGTAGAACTCGTAGTAGCCTTCGCCGTCCGGGAAGGTGAAGGACCAGCTCCAGGGCGGCAGGTTCAGACTCTGAAAGAGCCTCCAGTCGCTCCACGTGGCGTTTTCGGTGGAGTTCCTGTACCAGAGGACGACGTTGCGGATGCCGGGGTAGTTCGGCCTCGCCGAGGCGGTCACATCCATGAAGGAAGAGTTGTGCCAGTAGGGCTGGATGTGGTCGGCCATGGACGAGGTGACCAACGGGTAGTTGTCTTGGCTGTCCCCGTCTATGATCCTGGGCGCGTCGCCAAAGCCGTCCACGCCGACCGCACCGGTCGAGCATTCGTGGCGGTCGCTGCCGTTGTAGTCGGACCAGTAGTTCCCGCCTCCGGAACAGCCGTCGTCCCAGAAGTTCTCGCTCCCTCGGTCGTCGTGTGCCTGCACACCGTGGTACGCGATGCTGTTATCGATGAATTGGTTGCTGTGAACGCGTACTCCGGTGGAGTTCCTGAGGAAGACTCCCCATCCGATATTGGATTTCAGACGGTTATTGACTATCGTGATGTTGTTCGAGTTGCTCGCTGAGACGCCGTTATATCCGTCTAGAAGCTGGTTATTGATGATTGTTACATTAGAGGAGCCCGCCACATAGACCCCGGCGGACTCATTCGACATCCGGAGCGTCGCCGCGAGATTCCGCGTCACGCTTACGTTGCTCGAGGAATAGACGCTGACTGCGCTCGCCTGGTCACCGTTCGCATAGTTGACCGAGATGTTGATGTTCCGCGATTCCCCCACAACGATGGCGTTCCAATTGTGCCAGGTCTCCACGCTCTCCACGCGGCCGTTGGTGACGCTGCCTATCCAGATGCCATCATGATCACCGCCGAAGGGACCCCACACGCCGTCGTGCACCACAAGGTTTCGGATGATGAAGTGGGCATCCGTATTCTTGATCCAGATGCCCGGGCTGTCATACCCGGAGTCGTTCACGTCCCATCCCTCGATTATGAACGGGTCCGAGGGAGTGCCGCTGCCGCCGGTCACTCCGTTCGCGGGAATGAACGCCCCGTTCCCGTCTATGTATATCGGGGTGTGCGGCGTGAACGCTTTGGAATCGCGCGGGAGCGAGACGACCAGCGCTAACGACGCTGTCACGATGGCGAACGTTGTGACGAGCGCCCCCGCGCCCCTGAATCGATTCACGGTTCCTCCTCGTCGACTTTCCTAATTGCCATGAGGGCCGTCAACAGGATTCCAGCAACGAGCAAAGAGGAATCGACGCCGGTCCCCCAGCCGACCAATGGCGGTATTCTGAGAGGTTCAAACCAGAGAGAAAAGATGCCTGTGACGGCCTCAGCGAGGACGAAGGGCATCGACGAGAGCATGAATGCCTTCGTCACCGCCTTGTTGCCATCCTTGCCTTTCCACGGCCTCCTTTTCGATGACCATAATCCGACAACCGCTAGGATGACTGAGAAGATCAATGCAACAATCGGCTTGTAGTTCACCGCCGCCTCGATTGGCGGTCTGACGACCAGCGACCTCTCCTGCTCGACGTTGCCCAGGTTGTCGGTCGAGTAGTAGTATATGGTGTGCTCCCCCTCGGCGATGGTGAAGCCGCCTGTGTAGACCGTCCAGCTCCCGCCGCCGATCCTGTACATCGTGACGTTCACGCCGCAGCCGGAATCGGCAGCGGTGAGGGCGAACGGAGCGGCGGTGGAAATCGTCGTGATCGGCGGCGTGTTGTCGAGGACGAGAGTATTGTTCTGGATTATTTCCACATTCCCGAGGTAGTCGAACGAAAGAAACTCGACGAACCAGGTTCCGTCCCTTCCCGCCAGACTGAACGATGTGGAGTAGTCCCGCCATTGGGACCAAGAGCCGTTCCAGAGGCGGTAGAACGTGGAGTTGGAACCGACGCCGCCATCCACCGCAGAGAGGGTGAATGGAGTCGAGGATTTGATGAAATTGCCGCCATTCAGGTACTTGGGTTCACCGATCGAGATGGCGGTGGCGGGGGGAGTGTCGTCTACCCTAAGCACCCTTGAGTTGAGCTCCTCCAAATTCCCTGCCCAGTCCATCGAGCGCCAATAGACGGTATGCTCACTTTCTCCCGCCATGAAGAACGTCCCCGTGGCAGTGTAGTTGACCGGTGTCCCGCCGTCGATTCTGTACGTTGTGTTCCTTATCCCGAGCCCGCTCTGGTCGAGGACGGAGAAGTCGAGGGAAGTGGCGGACTTGACGTACGTGGCGGTGGAGGTGTAGTTGGGATTTCCGATGACGAGCGACGTGATCGGACCCTTGACGACCTCGATGGTCCATGTGTAGACGTTGTTCGTCTCGTCCCACTCTGTCACGTTGTCGAGGTAGTCGACGTCGGCGAACACGCGATACGTGCCGGGAGTGGCGGGCGAGGTCCATGTGGCGGTGAACCTTGATGAATTGCTGCCAGGCAGGAGCGGACTCACCTTGAACTCGGCGAATGGATTGCTGGGAGTTGTTTCGTCGTAAAATGCGAGGGTCGATTCGTTGACCGTGGTCGCATTGCCCTGGTTGTGCACAACGACTGAGAGGGGAATGGTAAGAGAGAGACCGATGTTTCCAGGCGACGGCGGCTCCGGCTGGAACGGCAGGTAGTCGGGCCTCGTCACCGGCAACACCTCCACTGCGACACAGGCGACATTGTTCCCCTCGTCCAGCTCGCTCACGAGGTTTTCTGGGTCAGCGATGGCACATAGGTCGTGGCTCCCCGGAGGAATGGCGGTCCAGACGACGGAAACGTTCTGCGTTCCCCCGGAGGGCATCGGGGCCAGCGACTGGTCGACATCTATCTGCGGTGACGGCGGGAGACCGTCGAGGAACCTTGCAACCGTGGCTCCAGACGCATTTTCTCCGATGTTGCGCACGGTTGCGTTGACGCGCACGATCGACCCCTCGACAATTGGAGGAGCGGGGGATAGAAGGACATCTTGCCGAAGAATCGTCATATCGGGCAATGGCGGGACGATCACCTCCAGCTGCGCACAGGCCTCGTTGTTGGTCTCGTTCACTTCATCTATGGAATTGTCAGGGTCCGCAACGACGCAGATGTCGTGGAACCTAGGAGGTACAGCAAGCCAGCTGACGAAGGTCCCGCCGACCGGGAGATGAATATCAATGATTGGTATGACTCGGTCGCCGTCTAGCTGGTTTCCCGCAGCTGGTGCCCCGTCATAGAACCTGACGACGACGTTGTACGCGTTTCCGATTCCCACGTTGTGAACCATCACGTTGATGTTGACCGTGGCGCCCATGCCGACCGGACTTGGCGGGCTGAACACAATGTAACCGGGAAGGACCTCAAGATCCGGCTTGTTGGCGCCGCCTCCGAGGCCGAGTTTGGTCACGAATGCATCTTCGAACCCGTTGTAGATCTCATCGAATGAACCCGCGGTGACGGGGAAGTCCGAGGAACGGGTGGTCCCGGTGATATACACACTGCCGAATGAATCAAGAGTCAA